>JAEEGL011790621.1_pt1 | contig 13516 bp, 9 predicted proteins | sample 9134231 | NCBI WGS metagenome assembly JAEEGL01 (sample SAMN16246548, study PRJNA631951) | gut metagenome | biome: gut microbiome; feature: rumen; material: fiber-attached | host: Bos | place: Iran: Karaj | collected 2018-10
CGGAGAAGAAAACTATACACCGGCTGAATATGAGCAGGTAAAGGACGGTTATATCCTGTTTTCATATGGTGACGGAGATCCCTGGGACCGGATAGAGCACATGCAGTTCTTTGAGGATGATTCCTGTTATCTGCTTTCCGGTCCTTCATTCTATGAGGATAACGGCGGAAATATCTCATTCAATGGATATGGTGATATCCTTTTCGCCAAAAATCCTGACAGCAGATACGGAGTGACCATGGTGTATGGTATATACAGACCTGACGGGATACAGGTATCGAGAGTCGAGACCTCGTCTGTTCTTCCTCCTTCAGCCGGCAAAAACTATAACGGTGAAAACCTTCTGGATGATGATCCTGCAACGGTATGGGCAGAGGGAGTGCCCGGGACAGGTGTCGGAGAGACGATCACTCTTTATCTTGACAGAAAGCAGCCTGTGTACGGTGTTCAGATAGTAAACGGTTACACTGCAGACTATACTCTGTACAGCAATAACGGCAAGCTCACCGATGTCAGGGTGGACTTTGGCGGCGGAAATATCGTGGACGGAGTCCTTGATGGATACGGCTATGAAAACTTTTCGGCCGAAAATCTGGCAGACAGCAACCGCTCTAAGATCGAGCTTGACGAGCCTGTACTGACAGATACCATCACCATAACGATCACAGGAGCAAACAGCGGTGCTAAGTACGATGATACCTGTGTCAGCGGGATACTTGTATATTGACTGTATATGATCATCCCGGACTTATTCTGATCTTTCATGGAGTGCTCACTGACAACTTAGGACTTACCCTGATCGCTCCGGGAGTGCTCCATCAGGTATTAAGAGGGAGAAAAACTGCTTGAAGTAATATCACACATAATACTTTTGATAAAAGGAGAACTGATTTTATGAAAAAGCGAAAGATCACATCTTTTGGCAGACTTTCCGCAATTGTAATGGCATTTTTTATTGCCTTTTCGGGCACATCCGGCTGTTTCCTGCAAAGCGCGGAGGCAGCCCCATCCGCTTCCATGGTAAGGAGCGAGGAGGAGCTTAAAGGCATGCTGTCGGTCGCTACTCTTGTAGGAAGTGACTGGAAGAATGACACCAGGCTGCGGGACTGGCTGACCCAAAGGGATCTTAAGGCATCGGAATATGCTGAAAAGAACGGACTTGAAGGTACCTATAATACCTCGGGCGGTCTGGGAAACTATAGCGCTTCCGGTATTCCTGCCGAATGGCTTTCCAACGTGCTTTATCAGGGTGATATACTCCGCTCCGATTCTTTCAGCGGTTTTACTGCTGTCTATAACGGCGGAGCTGACGCCGCGGTCATAGATGCCGGTATCAATGTGATAGATGTGAAGCTTACGCCTAAATCCGATCTCAGTATCAAAGACAGCGGTGCCGAGACGGATATTTCGACTTGGGAATCCATACCGGGCTTTGCCAGCAGATTTATGCTGCCTCACGGCAACGGCGCGGAAGAGCTCGATCTTAAGAATAAGAAATCCTATAGTACAAAGCTTTATATTGTAGGAATGAGGGACGGACTGCTTTCAAAGGGCAGTATGTATAAAAAAGGAAATGTGCTTGATTATGCGGCTTTCCTTTCCTGTATAGGAGCTGACCATAACGCTGCAAACCTTGCAAGCTATATCGCTTATCTTAAGATCTTTCAGAATATCCTGTACGGCGGTAATGGGTTCATAAACGGCTGGTCTGCCGGATGGAACAGTTCGGACAGTTCGGATGACAGTGATTCCCATAGCAGTGATTCCGGATCAAAAGTTGACGGCCGTGTGATCATGATCTATCTGGACGGCGCAGATCTTACGGAGAGTGCTGCGCTGAATCTGTACACCATGCTCACCGAGAGCGCAAAGGGCAGTATAGGGTCCGGCAACCGTATCATAATAATGACCGGAGGTTCAAAGGATAACTGGACAAGAAACGACGGTCAGACAGTAGAAAAGTATCTTTATAATTTAAATGGAGAGCAGCAGCCATCACTTGTTTCGACGCTCGGAAAGATAAACCAGCTATGGGAGCTTCGTGACGGGAAGCTGACTCTGCTTGAGAATGGCTTTAATGATGGAGGATATATGACACAGGGTTCAAACCTTGCGGCATTTATCAAGTCAGTAAAGAGCAGATATCCCGATGCATCAAAGTATGATCTTATAATGTGGGATCATGGCGGCGGACCGGAGGGTGGATTTGGTTTGGACAAGAGAAGAGCAAATGATCAGGCGATGTCACTTGTAGATATGACAAATGCGATAAAGGACAGCGGTGTGATCTTTGATTTTATTGCGTTCGACGCTTGTCTTATGTCAAATGCAGAGGTAGCTCTTGCGCTTTCTCCTTATTCGGATTATCTCATTCTTTCCGAGCAGGAGTTTCCGGGAAAAGGATTATACTATGGATATGAAAATCTGATCTCTGAGCTGATCAAAGATCACAATGTCGATACCCCAAAATACGCTAAGAGCATAATAGAGAGTGCGATCCAGTCATATAGCAGTGATGATGACAAGGAGGACGCGATCCTTGCATTGATAGACTCCTCTAAGATCCGGGGCGAGTTTTCCGACGCTCTGACGGGCTTTGCGGAAGCTTTGACGAAAGCGATAAAAGATAATGATCAGGATACGCTGGATGCTATTCTGAAGATAAGAAAGGTATACAGCTATGTAGAGGTAAGGTCTAACAATGCATATACCCGTGATCTGATAGATGTGCAGGGCTTATGCGATGCTTTGATGACTAATTATGACGGATGGCTCAAAACTGGTAATCCGGCACTGTATGCTGCCTGTAAAAAGCTGAAAAATGCAGCGAATAATACTATTCTGTATTATCTTGTAGCAGTAAGGGACGAAACTAAAAATGGAAGCAGGGACTTTGCGCTCGGAACCGAGCCTACAGGCCTCAGCATGTATTTTCCGACATTTTCCATGAGCGTGACACCCATAGGAGCGAATGAAGGCAATGTAGATCAGGTACTGGATCTTATCAGCGCATATAAGAGCAGCGAAAAACTTGATCCTTATGGAAAGTCTCTTGCGGCCTACGGAGTGTGGCTCAAGGTTGGAAAGATGCTGGGATATGATTCGTTCTGGGCAGACATTCCGAATAAAGAAGGCGAAACAGGTGACAGTGATGCATTTGATAATGTATGGAATCAGAAAGAGATATGGTCTATCAAAGATCTGATGGAAGCAAGCGGACTGACCAAACAAGAGGTAGACGATCTGATCTGGGCTCAGGTAAGTGACAGGATAAGAAAGAATAATATCATTGTTGAAGATATAGGTGATGGTCAGGCACAAAAAAAGCTGACTGTGACCGATGCAGGACCAGATATTGTTGACCATGTCGATGCTAAGGTATATGTGACTGAGAAAGATGCAGCAGGTAATCCCGTCCGGGATGATAAAGGCAAGCCTGTATATGTATCTCTGGGAAGCAGCAGTATGTATTCATCAAGTCCTTCACGCGAAGGCAGAAACTCATTCATCACGATCGACCGGTATGACAATCAGTGGCTTGTCCTTGACGGAAAGGTAGTGAGCTACTATGATACCGAAATCCGTGCTATTGATGGGGTGAACTACAGGATGGGAATAATTCCTGTGGCATATTGGAAAGAAGCAAGAAAAGGTGATGAGACAGACAGCACTCTGAAGGCTGCCATAGATAATAACAAGGTTATGATCGGAGTATTGGAGGTCAGATTCAAGGCTTCAGGTACTACGTTCGAATCTACCGGCACGGTAACCGATTTCAGGAAAGTAAACGACAGCAGTATAGCCATATCGGGCTACAATATAGGTAATAAAGAAATATATGAGCTTCTTGCAGGATTTGATGATGGGAATGATTCCAATTCATTAAGATCGATAGGAGTCATCCAGTCAAAAGGAAACAATATGAGCACGGTACGGTTTGCAACTATAGATACCCTTGAGGTCGAGTACAGCATCGTGGATGAATATGAATCAAGGTATCTTCTGAATGAAGATTATTTTCCGAATGACCCGAGAAATCTGGATGATTTCGCTTATGCCCTGTCGGATGAGGATAAGGAAGCTGCGGTGGCAGCCCCCATTGCTACAAAGTATACTGCAGATCAGAGCGGTCTTGACGGTAATTACAGCGACAGAGATGTGAAATCCGTTAACGCAAACACAGACAGTACCGGATCGGCTTCGGATGATACATCTGATGATACTTCAAACGATGCGGCCCAAGCTCCTGCTCTTGTCACTGCCGGAGCAGCTACGGTCACTGATGCCGTCCCGGACGGATCAACCGGTACGTTGGTCACCGATACACCTGAAAGCGCTCAGCCAAACAGCGGGGTGTCAGACAGCGCTATTCCGGCTGATGCCGATCCCATACAGGCGGATACGGATGCAGCAGGGATCACTCCTGCGCCTGATCCAGAGGCTGCAGGGACAGCGGGAGATCCTTCGGAGGATGTACCGGCACAGAGCACGGAAGCAGCTGCAGAAACACCCGGAGCTGCAGAAGCACCTGAGGCTTCAGAAGCGCCTGAGGCTGCAGAAACGCCTGAGGCCTCAGAAGCACCTGAGGCTGCAGAAACGCCTGAGACTGCAGAAACGCCTGATGCAGCAGAAAATAATGATGAGGCAGATGTACCCGAAGAAAACGGGGATACCCAGGATGATGGGGAAACAGATGACAGTGACCAGTCCGATGAGTCTGAGGGATCAGATGATTAGTTGAGTGGTGCAGGGGGCGTCAGGGACGCCCCCTATTGTTCTATTATAGTGTAAGCAGGTGAAAAAATGCTGTTTCCGTTCATCTTGTAATATCCTCTGAAAATACGGTCAACCGCGTTTTTAGCGCCTTCTTCATCGGTGCCGAGCAGTATGATGAGGAACTGCTGCCGGCTGTATCTTGTAATGATATCCACATCTCTTATGGTCCGCCTTATGGAATGCTCCATATAGTACATTGACTGTTCCAGTTCCTCGATTCTGGGCTCCTCGCCGTTTGAGACTTCCATCGTGATCATGATGAGCTTGAAGGGATGTGAGAATCGTTTTTCCAGATTTACGATGTATTCATAAAGCATGGCAAACTGTCTGTATTCTACGTCAATGGCTCCCTTGTAGTCGCCGCTGTTCTTTATGCTTTCCACAAGCTTCTTTACATCGATTATTTCCTTGTTTACTGTTTCAGTATCATCATTGTAGAAATCATATCCTTTTTTCCCGGTTTGTTTTACATGATAGAGAGCCTTATCCGCATTGTTGAATGCTTTGGTATAGGTATCCTCTGCAGAGCACATGGCAATGCCAACAGATAATGATGCTGCTGTCGTGCCGGGATCGTTGTTCTTTTTTGCATCAAATTCTCTCATTATCTTCTGGACCCTGGCTTCAGCATCCTCTTTTGAGGCATGTTTGATGAACAATAAAAACTCATCGCCGCCAAGTCTGCAGCATACCCCTTCCTCGCTGTTTTCCTTCAGGGTGTCGCCAAGGTACTTCAATGCCCTGTCTCCGGCCTCATGTCCGTTTGTATCATTTATCTTCTTAAGGTTATCTACGTCAAGGAAGATAAAGCTGCCGCTCTCACCTTCCATGCATTGTGCAATGGCGCTTTCACCTATGGATCTGTTCATAAGACCCGTGATGATATCCGTGTTGTCCATTGCATTCTGAGATGAAAAGCTTTTAATCACTTCCTGGAGAATCACAGATGAAGTCTCGATATATTCATCGCGTTCTTTTTCTTCACTCTGCAGAATATGATCAAGACGCCCCTCTTTCCACAGCTTGATGAAGATTGGAACAAATTGCGGATCAAACTGCTTACCGGCTCCCTCTGAAAGCTCCTTTATTATATGCTCTTTACTGCAGGCCTTTCTGTATATCCTGTTTGAGCTCATTGCATCAAAGGAATCTGCTATCGCTACGATCCTGGCTTCCTCAGATATTTCCGTTCCCTTAAGACCTGAAGGATAGCCTTTCCCGTCATATCTTTCGTGATGGCTTCGGGCCACATCTTCTGCCTTGCCTACAGAGGTCCTGTTTTTAAGGATATCGCCGCCCAGAGTGGTATGAGACTTGATGATATCGTACTCCATATCAGTCAGCTTTCTGGGTTTATTCAGGATAGCATCAGGGATGCCTATCTTGCCTATATCGTGAAGCATGGCAGAGTAATGAAGGTTGTCAATCCTGTCCCTTTCCCATCCAAGTGCTTCAGCCAGTAACACTGAGTATTGGCTTACACGTGTAGAATGCCCCTTTGTATATGGATCCTTCGCGTCGATGGCATTTGCAAGAGTCTGGATGGTCTGAAAAGACATCTGCTCTATTCTGCGGGCCCTCTCTTCCGCGACAGCCGTCTGCTTTGCTACCTCTTCATTCAGTTTGTCCGTATGCCATATCTCAAAGAGCGCGCTCTTGTGATAGCGGTACATGGCAAAAATGACAAGAAGACCATTGAAAAAGAAGAGCAGCGGGAAGCGGCTCATCTGGGTTTCCGTATAGTGTGACGAAAGGAGGTTTCGAACAGGAGTATAGAAAATTATGAATAAAAAGAGCTGGAAATAGATGGTGATGAGTATTCCCGATTTTACCGAAAATATATAGCAGATCGAAAGCGGGACCAGCATTATCCAAAGGAAAGCGAAGCCGTTGTCAGCAAAAAGGATGAGAATTGAAAATGTAATAGTGATAGCCGGTAATGACAAAAGGACGACAGCTTCCCGGTTTTTGAATTTAACTGTCAGAATAAAAGAGATAATGCCTGAGATAAAGAAAAAAAGGGGATATACAGCAATGGAATACTTTCCCTGTATTACATTAAGAGCCGCCATGACAAATCCGATCATCGTGACAATGCCTGAAGTGACGGCTATATTTGTCATATTCCTCTCGTACCGCTCACCAACAAAGATGCTGGTGTCCAGAGTACGTTTAATTCCGAGCAGCTTTTCCTTCATTCGTCGCCCCTTCCTTTCATCTTGCATCGGGGGTGATATTATAAAAACAAAAAGTAGTATAATTCGTGGAATAAAATCCTGTCAAACGGGTAATATGTTTTGATTTTTTTCGGTGATTCTGAGATGATAATAAAGTGGTTTTGTGATCGTCAGAAGGGAGCAGCGGATGACAAAGGAAGAGAAACAGGAGAAATACAGAAAAAATCGCGAAAAGCACATTAAAAACAGAAAAACCCAGATAATAGCAATGATTATCGTACCCGTTATAGGAATTGTGATCACTCTTATCGTTAACTCCGCAGGCAATAGCAGGCAGGCAGAGATAGAGGCTGCTGCAGTACTTGATTCGATGTCAGTAGGAGAGTTTGCCGGGCAGAATGCAAACGGGACAGCCATATATACCGGAACGGTAAGTGCAGTGGATCCTGTCAGTACACGTCGGAAAAATGGTGATTATATCTATTATCACCACAAGGTTGAGCAGGTGACGAAAGTATACCATAAGGAAAGTGATAAATATGATACCAGTACAATGACACTTTCTGATGAATCTGACACATGCCGTGAGATCGCGATCGATGATGTAATATTGCCATATGCTGCCTTTAAGAATCTTCCTGTATACGGTGAAACAAGCAATGAAGGCGCAGACAATAACTATGAGAAAACAACTTTTTCATATACTCCGGACAGTGTTGATGGATCCTTTTTCCTGAAATGCAAGGATGGGAAAGTGTCCTCGGCAAGCTATTATGCGTCATCGGATGTAGCGGGTGAGAGCAGGAAGATATATAACAGCGCCCGGATCATTATGTGGGCAGCGATAATAGTCATCGAGATCTGTCTTGTGATTTCTGTGATCAATACATCGAAAGCAATAAAGTTCAATGGAGAAAAAGCGTCAGGGAGGTGAAATATGAAAGCATTATTTATCGGCGGAACAGGAATAATAAGCACGGCAGTGGTGAGGAACCTTCTGGAGAAACCGGATTGGGAGATCTGGCTTATCAATCGTGGTAATCGTAATATCTTTGATTCAGACAGGATCCACTACATAATAGCAGATATTAATGATGAAGCGGATGTTGCAAAGAAAATCGAAGGACTGTCCTTTGACACTGTATGTGAGTTTATCGGATTTACGGCAGATCAGGTAGAGCGTGATTATCGTCTCTTTAAGGGAAAGACAGGGCAGTATATTTATATCAGCTCTGCTTCTGCCTATCATAAGCCTTCATCGGATTACCTCATTACGGAGGGCACGACACTTGCAAATCCCTATTGGCAGTATTCGAGGGACAAGATCGCCTGTGAGGAATTTCTGATGAAAAAATACAGGGAAGAAGGATTCCCGGTCACGATCGTCCGTCCGAGCCACACTTACGATGAGAGACATATTCCTCTTGGAGTTCACGGGAAAAACGGCTTCTGGCAGGTAATAAAGAGAATGCAGGCTGGGAAGCCTGTGATCATACAGGGAGATGGCACATCTCTGTGGCATCTTACCTTTAATTCTGATTTTGCCATCGGATATACAGGACTGATGGGCAACAGGCACGCAATAGGGGAGGCATTTCATATCACGGGAGATGAGACGCTTTCCTGGAATCAGATCTATGAGACTATAGCAGATGCGCTCGGAGTGGAGCTTAAGGTCTGTCATGTGGCTTCTGATTTTCTGGCTGAAGCAGGTGATAAATACGGATATGAATTTACGGGAGGACTTATAGGAGACAAGTCGGTTTCTGTTGTATTTGATAATTCCAAGATAAAACGCATAGCGCCGGATATGAAGACAAATGTTCCATTCCACACAGGCGTGCGGATCGCTCTCGACTATATCCTGTCGCATCCCGAAGAGTGTCAGAAGGAGGATCCGGAATTTGACAGATGGTGTGATCAGGTGATCGAAGTGCTTGATGAAGCAAAAAGATCATTAAACCAGAAAAGGCCGGAGATATGATATTTAAGGACGGCAAAGAGCTTGAATCAGTAAGCTGCGGACTATGAAAAAGCGGTGGAAATATGAGATGTGATGATTGTCAGTATTACGTCTATGATGATGATCTCGAGGAGTATATCTGTGACATGGATATGGATGAGGATGATTATGCCCATATTATGACTCAGAGCAGCAGGGATTGTCCGTATTGGAGAAACGGAGATGAATATGCCGTAGTGCGTCATCAGATGTGAAAGAATGGAGGAAAGCTACTTCCTCAGTCTGAAAAATGACGGAGAAATGCCGGAGGGCGATATAGAACCAAAGGGTGGTCTTAAAATTCTTCGCAGTGAGATCGGGGAAGCGGGCGGCACTATGAAGATCGTATATTCACCTGATTTTGTTCTTGAGATAACACTTCCGAAAGGAGAAGGCTATGCCGGCTTGAGCTTGCGCTGATGGCAAGAAATTACGGGATCGCCATCAACGAGAAGGATTGAATGAGGCTGAAAACCGGTTGTAATAATTCATTGCCTTATTGATCCGTTTGGATAAGCTCTGGTAGTGTTTGCCGTAGAATTCCGGATAGAGTGAGCCGGTGTAGATGTCGGCTCTTCTGGCTTCATCGGTTATGCAGCGCTCGAAACCGACAGTGAATTCGGCAGCTGCGGTATAGGCATCATCGGTCTCACGAAGAAGCCTGTCAAGCCTGCAGGCTATCGGATCGGCTCCTCCGATCTCATATATTGCAAATGACAGCTGTGCATCAATGGAATCCGCATACATATCGTGTTCCTTGCAGTATTCCGTAAGAGCCTGTTTTCTGTTTCCGTCATTGGTCCATTGGAAAAGACCGTAGGCACCGTTTTTTTCGTTGACAGCCAAAGGGTCAAAATCGGGAGATTCTACTGCTATGCTTCCCATAATCCCACAGGCGCCGGCAGGAGAGAAACCGGCATTCAGCAGGTTTTTGTATATCGCTTCTTCTTTTTCATCCAAAGTCATATTAAGATAGGGATCTTCCCAGACTGCTGCAGTCTCAGGTTCTGCCTGTTCCTCATCCTTGTGCAGGACATTAATCACTATTAGAGTGACAATCGTGACAAGAAGTATTGCGAGGATGACCAGTACTTCGATATCCATGGATGGCTCATTTACATGCTTCATACGAATATAATATAATATGTTGGACTGATCCGAAACCGGAATCCGCAAAAAACTGGGGAGATCAAAAATGGAAGACAGATCTATTTTTCGAAAGAAGAGCCTGGATCGGGTAACTTCCCCCGAGCAGCTTAATGACTACATCAAAGTGACCACACCGTCCGTGTGGGTGATCCTTGCAGCGACGCTGCTGCTTATCGCCGGGACGCTGTTTTGGGCTGTATTCGGCAGGATACAGGTAAACTCGGATACGGGGATAAAGGAAGAGGCCCCGATCAAGTATGTAATCAGGTAAGAAGTCTGCAATTAAACAGCCGGTAAAAAAAGGCGTGGCAAAGGTCCCTGTAGTCATGCAGATGGAGGCACTCGAGTGCGGAGCCGCAAGCCTTACCATGGTCATGGCCTATTATGGAAAGTGGGTTCCCCTTGAGCAGGTGCGTGAGGACTGCGGCGTCTCCCGAGACGGGGCAAGGGCAGGGAATATCGCGAGAGCCGCAAGAACCTATGGTTTTGATGCGAAGGGATATCGTTTCGAACCAGAGATCCTTAAAAAGATGGCGACCTTCCCCTGCATAATTCATTGGGAGTTCAATCATTTCGTTGTCCTTTGCGGATTCAAAAGAGGAAAGGTATATATCAATGATCCGGCAAGGGGAGATGTGGTCATAACAGAGCAGGAATTTGATGAAGCCTTTACCGGTGTTACCGTGATCATCACGCCCGGCGAAGGCTATACGCCCTCGGGCAGTCCGAAGAGCATGCTTTCGTTTGCCGCTAAGCGAATTAAGGGAGCAGAAAGCGCTGCTGCATTTGTTGCGATAACAACTTCTGTTATGTCTTTAGGAGCCTTAGCCGCAGCAGGTTTTTCCAGGTTCTTCATGGATGAGCTGCTTGGCGGCAATAATCCCGGACTTGTCGGATATTTCATGGCGGCTCTTATAATCCTTACCTTTGTGCAGATCCTTGCCGCATGGATAACTGCGCTTTATTCCTTCAGGATAAGCGGCAAATTTGCAGCGGTAGGAAATGCCACATATTTCTGGCATGTTCTTAAACTTCCCATGAAATTCTTTTCACAGCGCATGGCGGGTGATATCGAGCAGCGCCGCCTTGCCAATGCAGAAATAGCCGGTTTTCTGGTTAATACATTTGCTCCTCTTGTGATAAATACGGCCATGATGATCTTTTATCTTTGCGTGATGCTTTCCTATTCGGCGGCAATGACAGCCATAGGGATCTTTTCGGTAGCGCTGAATGTCTTTGTTGCTTACTTCATAAGCACTAAGAGGGTGAACATCACCCGGGTCATGATGCGTGATGAGAGCAAGCTTTATTCGGAGACTATCTCAGGGATAGAGATGATAGAGACGATCAAATCCAGCGGCGCGGAAAACGGTTTTTTTGCAAAGTGGTCCGGATATGAGGCGAGCGTCAACAGCCAGCGTGTAAAGTTTGCCGGGATCAATGCCGGACTCGGCAGGATTCCCGCGATCATAATGGAGCTTGTTAACGACGTGATCCTGATCATGGGTGTGTATCTGATAATCAAAGGTGAGTTCACGTCAGGTATGGTACTTGCGTTTCAGGGATTTCTTACACAGTTCCTGCTTCCGGCGCAGTCGCTGATCACTGCCGGACAGAGCCTGCAGGAGATGCGCACGCAGATGGAGCGGATCGATGATGTGATGGAATATCCGACGGATGATATTCTTAGCAGCAGTGCTTCAGACATGGATAGCGCAGATGGAGATACATATACGGGAAAACTCTCGGGAAGGCTTGAGCTGAAGAACGTGACTTTCGGGTATTCAAGGCTTTCTCCGCCGCTTATCGAAGACTTCTCACTTACACTTGAACCGGGAAAAAGTGTCGCTTTCGTCGGCGGAAGCGGGTGTGGTAAAAGCACGCTTTCACGGCTGATATCGGGACTTTACCGGCCCTGGTCCGGCGAGATCCTTTTTGACGGAAAAAGCATTGATAAGACAGACCGGAATCTGTTCACGGGGTCAGTGGCAGTTGTAAATCAGGACATCATACTGTTTGAGGATACTGTGGCAAACAATATCAAGATGTGGGACAGCTCCATCGAGGACTTCGAGATGATACTTGCGGCAAGGGATGCGCAGGTACATGAGGATATCATGAAAAGAGACGGAGGCTACTCATACAAGATCCGCGAAGGCGGGCTCGACTTTTCAGGCGGGCAGCGGCAGAGGATCGAGATCGCACGTATACTTGCGCAGGATCCGACCATTATCATCATGGACGAGGCAACCTCTGCGCTTGACGCACAGACCGAATATGATGTCGTATCATCCATAAAGGAGCGCGGTATAACCTCGATCGTTGTAGCTCACAGGCTCTCAACGATAAGAGACTGCGACGAGATCATCGTTCTTGATAATGGAAGGGTCATAGAGCGGGGAACCCATGACGAACTGATGGCAAACCATGGCCTTTATGAAAAGCTTGTGACGAATGAGTAATTGCGGGAGAAGAGATGACAGGCTGGTTTGAAGAGCAGATAGAGCTTAGAAAGCAGAAAGATATAGAAACATTCGAGGATTCGTGTCTTAAGATCGCAGGCTCGGTCATGGGGCAGAGTCTGTCTGCCGCCCTGCAGAATGAGCGCGAGCAGGCAACAGATGCCATAGGAAGTGTCCTTAATTACTATCATATAAAGGTCAGGGAGGTTCCTGAAAGGCTTCAGTCCATTGAGGAGGTGCTTGAATATCTTCTCCGCCCATACGGGATCATGACGAGGCAGGTCTTTCTTCCTGAGGGCTGGAGAGAAAATGCTTCCGGCGCCATGCTCACAACCTTTGCTGATGACGGCAAGCCTGTGGCGCTTATCCCGGCGGGAGCGCATGGATATAAATATGCGGATCCTTCTACAGGAAGGATGACTAAGGTCACTGCTAAAGCCGAGAAGCTCTTCAGCGGCGAAGCATTCGCCTTCTACAAGGCTTTTCCCACGAGAGCCATGACCATGAAGGACCTTTACGGATATATTTTCGCAAACCTCGACAGGAACGGTGTGATCGGATACGTGGGCTTTGCGCTTATTGCAGCCGTTACAGGAATGCTGATCCCGTGGATAAATGAGATCCTCTTCTCAGATATCGTGGCAATGGGAAGTGCATCCGCTCTTGTTGCGATAGCTGTGTTTTTGATATGCGTTTCGCTCTCAAGTCTTCTCTTTGGGACGATACAGGAGCTGTTTCTTAACAGGCTGATCCAAAAGTTCAGTATCTCTGTCGAGTCAGCGACTATGATGAGGATCCTGACGCTTCCAAGTTCGTTCTTTAAGGAGCATACATCCGGAGATCTTGCCAAACGCGTGATCAATACGAACTTCCTTGTATATGAGATCCTGAGCCTGGTCATGACCTGTTTTACGAGCGCACTGTTCTCATTTATCTATATTATCCAGATA
>JAEEGL013150172.1_pt1 | contig 13516 bp, 13 predicted proteins | sample 9134231 | NCBI WGS metagenome assembly JAEEGL01 (sample SAMN16246548, study PRJNA631951) | gut metagenome | biome: gut microbiome; feature: rumen; material: fiber-attached | host: Bos | place: Iran: Karaj | collected 2018-10
AAAAGCATCTTCTGCGATCTCGTCTACTGCGCGGACTGCGGGAAAAAGCTGTGGTATCACACCAGCACCACCAATAAGGATATCCACTTTTTCTCCTGTTCAAACTACGAAAAGGACTATCGCGGCACCTGCAAGACCCGGCATTATATCCGCGCCGACGCGCTCTACACCATCGTAACGATGGAACTGCGCAGACTTGCGGACTATCTGCGGGACGACGAGGACCGCTTCGCCGAGATCCTGGCGCGAAAGAGCGACAAGGAGTATCAGACCTCTCACAAACAGACGACCGGGGAGCTTACCAAAGCGACCAGGCGGCTGGAGCTGATCCCGAAGCTACTAAAGCAGCTCTACGAGAACAATCTGAGCGAAAAGGTCTCGGATGAGGATTTCATGATCCTCTCCCGCGAGTACAACGAGGAACGGGCGCGGCTGAAAACGCGGCAGCCGGTTCCATTCGATTCTGTGATAGAAATTCTTTCCGCTTTTGGATGAAAATGTGCAGGGCTCAAGCTCGTTTCCGTTTTCATCGCATAATACTTTAACGGATATCAATTCGTCAGACTTCATCCAGAAAAGCCCCTTGAACATATCTCAGCCTCACCTCGATTAAGATCGTTCCTTTAGTTGTTGACCAACCTCATAATACCATATGGTCTCGGTATTTGCCCTGTATGTATTACATCCCTTTTATTTCGCATTACTGTACCTCCCGGATCACGTCGCGCGATTCATCCTACAGTATAACGATACCATAAGTAATGTACCAAAATCGGAACGTATAATCGATAAAGGACCGCTTTCGCGGTCCCGGAAAAAGTGCTTTTTGCGGTCACAAGGTTTCCTTGTAGCTTTTCGCCGCCTTGCGCAGGCGCCATCTTATGTTGTCGGCAAGCGTCTGCGGCGACGTGACTGTGACGTACCCGGAGTATTGAAGCGCCCAGTGCTCCATCGCCATCAGGCTGACCTTCACACCGACTTTAAACTGCTTTTCGCCGTGCTTTTCAATGCGGATATCCTTCCCGAACCAGTCGACGACCTGATCGATAACGCCTTCCTCCGCGATGAACTCGACTCGCTCCGGCTTGTCGGTATACATATAGGGCAGCGCGGTCGAAAGCTCTTTGTAGTTTATGCCGCGCTCGTAGCCCTCGACAGTCGTTATGGGAACCGCCCTAAGATCGGTCACCGACATATTTGTTATGCGGTCGAGGCGGTAATAGCCCATGTTTTTCCACTTTTCGTTGCGCGCCATAAGATAATAGCGCTGATTGTGCAGGATGAGCTGATAAGGGCTTGCGGTGTGCGCAGCGGTGCGGTGCAGCTTTTTGTCCGCGCCGTATTTGTTATAATCGAACTTTATCTGCTTTTTTCTTTCTATCGCCTCGTCGATAAGCTCGATATTGTAAAAAAGCGCGCCGTTGTCGCTCTTTTCCCATTCGTTGACCGAATGGATATATTTCACGTGGGAACGGAAATAACGGCTTGTCAGCGAGCAGAGTTTGTCGATAAGATCCTTGGAATACCTTGCAGAGATATGCCGGCTCGCAAGCACGCCGTCGATAAGCAGCCGCAGCTCGCTTTCGGTGAACTCGCGCCCGGCAAGCCAGCTGCCGGACCGCGCGGATTCGATCTCGTATCCCGCCTCTTTGAGCATGGATATGCTGCGCCCTATCGCTTTGCGCTCTATAGCGATTCCGTAATCGTCATTAAGATGGCGGATAATGTCCTCCTGCTTCAAATGGTGAGCTTCGTCGCTTTCGGTCTGCAGTATCTGCAGAATCCTCACTATTGCAAGTTTTTTCGGCTCCAATGCGTCCATGATATTGCCTCCCGACGTTTCATTTTGTCTGTTCGGCAGTATTGTACCATTTTTGTCGCAATGTGTCAAGGGGTCACCGGCGCCGCGGTTGTTCATTCGTCCGCACCGCCGTTCACTGCTCTTCCGCCGGCAAAGGACCGTCGGCGCTGCATTCGGCTATGACCTTGCCGGTCGCATTTTCGATCAGGCGATTCCCTTCAACACGGTAAAAGGCGTTTTTTTCGTCAACGGTAATGCTTGTCAGGCTTGTGCAGTAGTGGAAAGCTCGTTCGCCGATACTAGTCACGCTGTCGGGGATGGTAATGCTTGTAAGGCTTTCGCAGTAAAAGAAAGCATTTTCGTCAATATGCGTCACGCCGTCGGGAATGATAACGCTTGTCAAATTTGCGCAGCCGTAGAATGCAAAGTTGCCTATACTCGTCAAGCCGCCCGGTAGGGGAACACTTACGAGACTTTCGCAGTGGCTGAAAGCGCGTACGCCAATACTCGTTACGGTTCCGTCAGACGGGATAATGCTGGTTTTACATCCGACGATCAACGTTTTTGATTTTGTTTCGATCAGGCAGTTTCCCGCGCTGTGAAAAACCTTATTTTTGTCGCTTACGGTAATGCTTGCCAAACTTGTGCATTCGGTGAAAGCACACTCGCCGATGCTCGTCACGCTGTCCGGAATGGTTATTTTAATCAAGCCTGTGCAACTGTAGAAAGCGTGATCTCCAATGCACGTCACGCTGTCGGTAATGGATATGTCAGTCAAGCTTGTGCAACTGTAGAAAGCGCCATCTCCAATGCTTGTCACGCTGTCGGGAATGGATATGTCAGTCAAGCTTGTGCAACTGTGGAAAGCGTAATCTCCAATGCTTGTCACGCTGTCAGGAATGGATATGTCAGTCAAGCTTGTGCAACTGTGGAAAGCGCCATTTCCAATGCTTGTCACGCTGTCGGGAATGGTTATACCCGTCAAGCTTGCGAAGCCGGAGAACGCGTATATGCCGATACTCGTCACAGTTCCGTCAGACGGGATAATGCTGGTTTTACATCCCGGCGATCAACGTTTTTGATTCCGTTTCGATCAGGCAGTTTCCTGCGCTGTAGTAAACCTTATTATTGGCGCTTACGGTTATGCTTGTCAAATTTTCACAGCCAGAGAACGCGTCCTTTCCAATGCTTGTCACGCTGTCCGGAATGGTTATACTCGTTAAGTTTGTACAGTCACAGAACGCGCCCTCGCCGATGCTTGTCACGCTGTCCGGAATGGTTATACTCGTCAAGCTTGTGCATTCGCGGAAAGCTTCATAGTCGATGCTCGTCACGCTGTCCGGAAGGGTTATACTCGTCAAGCTTGTGCATCCGTTGAACGCCCACACGTCAATACTCGTCACGCTGTCAGGAATGGCAACGCTTGTAAGACTTGTGCAAAATCGAAAAGCGCTAAAGCCGATGCTCGTCATGCTGTCGGGGATGGTAACGCTTGTCAAATTTGCGCAGTCGTAGAATGCCAAATCGCCTATGCTCTTCACTCCATCGGGGATGACAACTTCATAGTCATTTCCTTCGTATTCTTCCAATACGCCGTTTTTGATCACAAAATCCTTTTCGTTGTTCATTTTTCTTTCTCCGTTTCTTTATTATTAAGGTGTTTTACGGCTGTCCGACTCGGAGGTCACACGGCAAAGCCGATGCGCCGTGTTTTTTCGGGCGCCGGAGCCTCGGGGAAGAACAGGTCGGAATCCTCGATCGTGGAAACAGTCTGCGCCGTCACCTTTTCGGGATCCAGCGACATTATTCTGCTCGCCTGATTCATGCGCGAAAGCTCGATCACGTTGCGGACGTAGCGCCCGTTGCCGAAATCGCGGCGTGCGCTCGCCGCCGCGAACGCGTCTTTCATCCGCTCGAGCGCGCTGTCGGTGAAGGTGACTCCCTTGTCTTTCCCGATCATCTTTGCGATCTCGCACAGTTCCTCGGCACTGTAATCCGCGAACGGCACGTGGAAGGCGATGCGCGAACGAAGTCCGGGGTTCTTTTGCAGAAAAGTCTCCATCTCGGCGGGGTATCCGGCGAATATCACCACAAGGTCTTCGCGCCGGTTTTCCATTTCCTGCACGATGGTGTTTATTGCCTCGTCGCCGAACGATCCGCCGCGATCGTCGACAAGCGAATAAGCCTCGTCGATGAACAGCACGCCGCCCATAGCGGATTTGAACTTTTCGATAACCGTCTGCGCCGTCCAGCCGACGTATTTTCCCACAAGGTCGCCCCTGCCGACTTCGACAAGGTGTCCTCTCGACAAAAGCCCGTTTTCTTTCATTATGCGGGCGAAAAGCCGGGCGGCGGTGGTCTTCGCGGTGCCGGGGTTGCCGGTGAACACCATGTGCATCGCGGGGCGGTCCTGCTTTATGCCCTTGTCCTTATAGATCCTTTGCATTTTGTAATAATTCAGCGCGTTGCCGATCACCTTCTTCGCTTCCGCCAGCCCTATCATACCGTTCAGCTCGTCAAAAGCCGTCCCGCGCGTCGCTGCTTTTACCGCCGTACTGCGCGCCGACGCGATTTCGCCGTATTGCGGATACACTTCGGTTTTAAGCTTTGTGTCGTACCACTCGGTAAATAAGTTTCGCAGCTCGTCAGGGTAATAGGTCTTGTCGTCAACGATCCTGCCGAGCAGCCGTTTGTCGGCGCGGATACCGTGCTCGCGGCAGAGCGATTTAAGGCATTCGCGCGACTTTTCGGCGTTCGCCAGATCCTCTTTCAAAGTCACCATGGTCATCGCTCCGAGGTTGTCGCAAAACAGCTTTTTGCTTTTCTCGCAGACGCGCGGCAGACAGAATACGGTCAGCACCCTGTCGCGGTACTTCTTCGCCATATCGCAAAGGAACGATATGTTCTCGAGTTCGCCGTTTATGTAGTCGTCGTCGTCGGCGGAATCGTCCGACGGGTCGAATCGTATGACGATCGCGCCCTCGCGGCAGCTTTTATAAAGCGATTCGAACACCGAGAACGAAAAATTGCTCCCGGCTTTTACGTCGGTAAAGCAGTAACGCCTGCCCGCCAGCCTGCCGTTTGCGTAAAGGGCTGAAAGCAGCACGCGCGGGATCTCCCTGCGCACGTCCGCGCTGTCGGTCTCGACAAAGTAATGCACCGGGTGGCCGAAAGCTTTTTTGCCGGTCCTGCCCCGGTAAATCCGGTCGAACTCGGGAATAAGAGCGTCGTCCGCCATAAGCTTACCCGCGGCTTTATAAAGCGCGCTTTTCGACTCCGGCGGTTCGATCAGGTTTTCGCCGAACTGCACCCCGCGGTTGTGTCTGCATTTTATTTCATCAAGCCCGTACTGCTCAAGCACTTCGTCATCGTCGTCGATATAATCCTCCAAAGACGCCTTTGAAAGCATCGAGCACATTTTCTTCAGCACGACGTCTTCGATACGGACCTCGAAAACGTTAAGACGCAGCGATCTGAAGAACGCGTCCGCGCTCTTTGCCGTGTCGCACGTTTCGTCCGCAATCATACCGCAGCAGATCTCGTCGACGCCGAGCCTGTTCGCGCCGCCGGTGAGCATATATACAAAGCAAAACGGTTTTTCTTCGGATTTCTGGTTGTGATCGCCCGTTCTGTCGGATATTTCGCGTATCCATTCTTTGCGCACCTCCACGCACCCGTTTTCGTCCGCTTCAAACGCCTCGTCGCATTCGAGCTTTGCGGTGACCTTGTAAAACAGCATTTTTTTATCCTCCCTGCGCGGTGTTTTTTCATCTTACATTATACTTATACCACAATCAACGTACCGAAAAAGGTGCATAAAAAGGACCGCTCAAGCGGCCCTTGGCGGGGAAGGGAAACCACGAATTAATTGTTTTTTCTGTATTCCTGTACTGTTGCATCTAATACCTTATCAAGTATATCCAGATATTTTCTTGATGCAAACATTGGCCACGCGCCATGATAACTCCATATCATCAAAAATGGTTTTCCGGTTTTATGTTTCATTGCATAGACTGATGTGTTATTATTTCTATCGTCGCCACAAATAAGGCACTCTTTGCCGGCAGAATACTTGTTTATGATATTGTCCCAAAAACACTTCGGTTTATTGTTGACAAATTGCATTACCACGATATCCGGCTCTAATATATCAATTTCATCGAACAATATGATTTGGCATAGCTTTTTCATAGAGTCCGAATGCGGCAAGTTCCTGTATTCGTTTTCGTTACCGAAGGCACATTTATAAACGTTAGAGAGCGCAAATCTTTTCATTATGTCTTTTGAGTCGAATCGTTTATCTATTTTGGTGTTTTCAGGTTGTTTTTCTCCCCAAAAAGGAGCAAGAAGATAGGATAAGACATATCTCAAACCTCTGTAGTGAGCATTTGCTGCGTCTATACTCGTTGCCATAATCTCTTTTACTTCCTGATTATCATAGCCCGGATGTTTTGCCTCCAATCCGACAAACATTACGTTCGGAAGCGACGGATCACTGTTGTATAGATCTCCTATCTTCACTTTATCAGAATAATACTTGCATGGTCTACTAATGTTTTTTGAGCATTCGTCGTAGTATTTGCATTTGCCGTAATGTAGATAATATTTTGCATAGGAATCATTTAACAGACTCTTGTATTCGCTTACGCTTTTTTGCTTATTCATTTCTCAATTCTCCCTTTTAATTATACTTTTATTATTTCAAGCTTCCATACTTTTTCCCTGCACCTATCACACTCCTTCCCGGTTTCATTCGTCTCTCGTGTGTTTTCTGCCTCTCATCCACACTGTACTCTCAGCACCGCGTGATCTCTAATTCCTGCGTTTCGGGGTCCTTTTGCAGGATATAACCGCGGTAATCAATGCTCTTTTCGGGGTCCGACGCGTCGGGGCGTTTTACCGCGTTGCCGAGTATGATCAAAAACTCCTCGTCCGCCGGCATTTGCTTAACGGCGTCAAGGTCCTGCATCCATTGCTTTACACGGGATACTTTTGCGGCGTCCGACTTCGGATTACCGTCCCTGTATCGAGAATCGGTATATCCTATCACGACCTTAAGCGGGCAGCGTACGTGCATGAGCTTCGCCGCCTCGTCGGTCCAGTCGCGGCGGTCGTTTTCGTGCTCCACCGCGATCTTCAGATCCCATTTGTGCGGGATAAGCTCCAGCTCTTTCGCTTCCGCCTCTATTTCGTCGCTGCGGCTTGTCCAGCCGGAGGCGTCAATGCGGAAATACTCGTGCGAAAGATTATACCAGCCCACGTACTGTATTATCGGGTCGATGACCTGCGAAATTATAAGGTCGGTGAACTCGCTGTAATCGGCTTTCCAGTATTTGTCGACGACGCCCGGCAGCGAATAAACTCTTTTTGTGTATTTTTCCATGAATTCTTTTGCTTTCATTGTTTTCTCCCGTTAATGATCAATTGTTTCCTTTCGTCAAAATTCTATCATTTTTGCCGCACGGTGTCAAGCGTTGGCGGTCACGGCTATTTTTTCTTGATCCCGATCTCTTTAACGCAGGCGCCGAACCGGTTTTTCACAAGCTCGCTCGTGCGTTCGTCGCCGTCGACGGTCACCATACATACCGCATCGCAATTGCAATCCTCCATATTACGCATAAAATCGACAAGCCGTAAAGGCGTCTTTTCCCGGCGCAGCCTGCGCGGGCGGAACAGCTCTAGGTCGAACACCGCCGGAACGTTGCATTCCCGCGCGATATTCTTTAATTCAAAAGCGATCTGGCTCAACTCATCGCGCCGCCGCTCCCAGCCGTCGGGAACGTCCGACTGCATTTTGTTTATGCGGTCGACGTATATCAGATCGCCCGCGCCGCATTCCGCGATGATCTCGCGCAGCATATCCGGCGAAAGTACCGGGCAGCGGTGAAAAGCGATCCTGCTTCTGAAAAGTATTTCATACGCCTTGCAGACCGAATCCCATATTTCGTCGCTTATATGGCGGCGGAACCCGATATCCTGTAATCGCAGCCCGGAAAGCTGGCAAAGCATGCTGTTGACGGCGAACCGAGGCGGAGTATCGAGCAGAAAGCAGTTCGCCGCGGTGCCGCTGATCGCCCAGGTGAGTATTTTCGGGTTGGGAATATAATCGTTTTCGCTTGCAAACGCATAAAGAGACCCGCCTTCAAATCCCCCGAGCGCTTCGTCGATCGCCTTCGCCCCGCATCCGGCAGCTCCGCTTCCGCGCGCTTCCGTTCCGGGCAGCCGGGTAGGGAACCGGCGGCCGAACTGCTCCGCCAGCCGCGCCATCGCACAGATAAGTGTGTTGTTGTTCGTCATTGTGATCCTCCTTCATTTTTCAAAAAATAACGCCGTGTTTCGCGTTTCCCCTATATATCGTTTCGGAACGTTTTTTTGAGTCACTTTTCGGTCTTTTTAACAAATTGTTTACAAACGCGCGGCGTTCTGCACATGATAATAATACCACGTACAACGCACCGTTTTCGGGACACTGCCGTTTTCGGCACGGCAATCGGACGGCATGTCGAAAAAAAAAGAACGGGCTGCGCCTTTTGCCGGCGCCCGCCCGATCGATTTAACGTTTGCGACTGTGCGCTTGCGGAAGCGCAATTAAGAAATTTGCCCCGCGGCGCGCAAGACGGCGCAGGTGATTACTCCTGCCGTTCAGCATATCGGTTCGTAAAGTACAGGGGTGGTTTTGCTCTCTTTTATCAGGGAGTCGAGCAGCTCGTCAAAGCAATCGCAGCACAGATCGGCCTTTACGTGACTGCCGTCGTGCGCCGATCCGTAACCTATGTAATAATCGAACCCGTATGCTTCCTGAGCGTCGAAGAAATCGAACTGCCTTCCGCAGCGGGTGCATTTCGTGCGTTTTGCACGCTCTTCGATTTCTTCCCACGTTTCCGCCCGGTTAAGAGCGGTCTTTTTCAGGTCGATATAAAGCTCCGACGTGTCTCCCTGCCCGAAGAGATCGCTGATATAAAGGTAATAATCCTTTTCTTCACGCATATTGAAGATATTTGTGGTCAGAACCGGATCGCATCCGTTCAACGGCCCGTCGCCGTCGCCGCAAAAGCGGATCGCGCCGTCGGATATCTCGATTTCAATCAAATTACCCCAATAGCGCGCGTTTTTAAGCCCTATGTCCGTGTCGTTGCCGGAAAACGCGGTTTTAAGCGCGTTTTTGATCGCCTGCAGCCTGTCGGGTGTCAATTCGATACAGTCGCCCTCGTCTCCGCCGTCTTCATCCGAAGGCTCGAAAGCGAGATCGTCTGCAAGATTAGCCAGATTGCCCTTTCCGTCAAACATGGGAGATTCCGCAAACGCATATTCACGGAGCTTCTTTCTCAGCGCCTCCTTTGCCGTTTCAAAAGAAGTGAAAACCTCGAAGCTTGTTTTCAGATCTTCCGCGTTATAGCAGATTTCCGGCAAAGACGTTCTTACCGACAGTACCCATACTTCTTTCATTTTGTTGCCTCCTTGTTTTTTGTGTTAAAAAGCGGGCCCGCAAACCCTCCGCGGACCCGTCTGCATATTCTTTATATCACACCGTATGCGACTTTTTTGGGACATATAGGCTATTTTTCTGCTTTGAAATTCATGAAAATCGTGTCTGAATACCTTGTCAAAGGCAGATACTCGTTATTCTTCTGGTATGGCATATCCTGCTCTTTCAGAAATCTGCATAATGCGTAAGAGTTCACACAATGTATACTGTATTTTGACAATTCGTCGTTTTCAGGAACGGCATTCTGAATAATGTTAAGCTTGTATTCATTAAGTAGAGTGCGTGTTTCCTCGTCAATGGTTGCGCCATTAATAGTGTAGGTATTGCATCTATTTCTTTGCGAGAAGAGATGATTGGCGCCATCGGCAGAATAGTTATCCAAAATGAAGAAAACCTGACGATTATGGAAATGCATGAATTTGCTGCTGAAGGAAATTTGATTTTTGCAGTCAATATCATTTGAGTCAATACCATCAAAATCTATGAATTTGGAGCCATCTTTAATTAATTTATTAAACCTGCCGACGCAATTAATAGATTGTTGAAGGGTTTTCAAATCCTCATCGCAACCGTCATATTTATAGCCTTTTAATTGAGTGGCGTCATCTAACAACTGCTCATAGTTGTTTTTAATCATATATGCGGCAAGCTTATCAAAAAACCGACCTCTGCCATCGCTGAAAGATTTGAGCTTATCATTTGCTTCTTTTGGATGATATGAACGTCTTTCGGGTGAAGCGGCATACGAGCGCCCGATTATCCACAATTCACTTGGCAACCTTTTATCTACATCGAATCCGTAATCATTATTACACATATCGTACAAAATATGATTGCCAAAGTAGTCTTCCATTTCTGATACGAATTTTTTAATCTCGCCAGTAAAGCTTTTCTTTTCCATTTCTCAATTTCCCCGTTTACATTTTTCGCGCTATTTCGCGCTTTTAATAATTGTAACATATCACAAATAATAAAGTCAACTGTTTATTCGCTTTTTTGACCTGACGCAAGGTCAATAGATCTCCCACCAATAGTCGACAAGGCGGCGGTAGTAATTGCCCTTGCGCGGCAGGTCGCGGCGGGCGCGGGCGCGCTTGGACGTAAGCTTTTTCAGCCCGCGCTGCATGTTGCTGTGCTTCGGAAATGCGATATAGTCGCCGGGTCTGATTACCCTGTAATCGGATTCTGCGCGCCGGTTCATGACGTATCCGGCGTTCGGGCCGAGTACGTTACATCCGATAAGCCGGCGCCGCCTTAAATACTTGATCGCTGCGTTACTCCGTCTGCGCCTCCGGCGCCTGTCCTTTCAGTGCGGGGGCATATCTTCGTCTCCCGGGTCGCTTCCATCTTTGATGAAACCCAATAAATCTTCATCGTCGAAGAAAAAAGCAATGTCCTCGTCTTCGAGATCGCCGATAAGATCGCCGTCGCGGCTTGCAGGCGCGCTGCAAAAGGCGCGCGGTTTGCCGCCCGGTCTGATCTCCTGCTCGGTACGCTCTCTGTTGCGGTTTTTCTTATTGTCTTTCATTTTTAAATACTCCTTTTCCGTATTCATGATTCTATCATATCACACCGAATGCGACTTTTTCGGGACGCAAACCGCAGAAAACGCGGTTGAAACGGCGTGAAAAGTATGATATAATACGATAAAACCGGGAAAAAGGAGGATTTTTAAAATGATTTACCTTTCAAAATCGAAATACTGCGGCATATGGCAATGCCCGAAAATAGCGTGGTTGAAAAAATACAAGCCGGAGGAATTCAAGCCGTCCGGCGATCTGCAGGACCGCCTTGACGCCGGCAACGAGGTGGGCGACCTTGCGATGGGACTGTTCGGCGATTACGTCGAGGTGACGGCCTACAAGGGCGACGACATCGATATTTCGACGATGATCGCCAACACCGAATTCGAGCTGAGCCGCGGCACGGAAGTGATTTGCGAAGCGTCGTTCGATTACAATGGGCTTTACTGCGCGGTGGACATACTTCGAAAAAACGGCGACGGCTGGGATATTTACGAGGTGAAATCCTCCACCCACAGCGACAAAGACGTCTATTACGCCGACGTGGCTTACCAGAAATATGTGCTCACGCATTGCGGGATAAACGTCAAGCGCGTTTTCCTTATATGTATAAACAATCGATATATCTTCGACGGCAGGCTGGATATAAACAAGCTGTTCCTTATAAACGAAATAACCGACGAGATTTCCAACGAAGAAAAGCTGATCGAGCCGAATATCGCCGTCGCGGAGCGCATCGTGAACTGTCCGGACGAGCCGGATATCGATATTTCAACACGTTGCCGCGATCCTTACGGCTGCGCGTTCTGGGGCTATTGCGCGCGGTCGCTGCCAAATCCCTCGGTGTTCGATCTTTACCTGCTTAATTACGGTAAAAAGATACAATACTACCGCGAGGGAAAGACCGACTTCCGGTCGCTGCTCGGCGACCCGGGCATAAAAAACGAAAAGCAGATAAGGCAGATACTTTTCGGGCTGTACGACAAGGGCGATTACGTTGAAAAGGATAATATCCGCGAATTCCTCAAAACGCTTTCCTACCCGCTATATTTCCTCGATTTCGAAAGCGTGATGCCGGTTATCCCGCGGTATATCGGAACGCATCCCTACCAGCAGATACCGTTCCAGTATTCTCTGCACTATATCGAGCGCGAGGGCGGGGAGCTGAAGCATAAAGAGTTCCTCGCCGAGCCGGAGGAAAACCCGCTCCGCATCATCGCCGAAAGACTGTGCAAGGATATTCCGATGAACGTCTGCGTGACGGCATATCACAAAGGGTTCGAGTGCACGCGGCTTAAAGAGCTTGCCGATATGTTCCCCGACCTTTCCGAACACTTGCTGAATATACGCGATCATATAGTCGATCTGCTCGTGCCGTTCCGGTCCGGGTGGTATTATAATCGCGCGATGGGCGGAAGCTTTTCGATCAAGAGCGTGCTTCCCGCGCTGTTCCCCGACGATCCCGCGCTGGATTATCACAATCTCGACGGGGTGCACAACGGCACCGAGGCGGCGCACACGTTTGACGCGATGCTTCGCATGCCGCCCGAGCAGCGCGCAAAAACGCGCGTGAATATGCTTAAATACTGCGGGCTGGACACCTATGCCATGGTCAAGGTGTGGGAAAAGCTTGCTGAAGCGGCGAAGTAAGAAAGCTTTATAAAGGGGCTGCAAGGATGTCGCGATATTCGAAACGCATCACCCGTCATATCGCGGCTCATATCCTAATCATTCGTCCACGCGATCCGCAGGTTTATGGAAATGAAGATGCTGACGAAGAATCTTCTGACCGAGCTGATCGACCGGATCGAGGTGCACGAGACCGAGGGCGTCGGCAAGAACCGCACCCAGCGCGTGGTGATCTACTACCGCTTCGTCGGGTATCTTGAGATCCCGGACGAACAGACCCGCTTTTCGGAGGACACAAGGCAGGGCGTTTCGGTGGAGTATATCTCCTGCGCGCCGATCAAGGTACACTACGGCGACGACGGAGAAGAATGTGAGGAAGGAGGATAAAAATCACCCCAACAAGCCTATCGGCTTGCCGGGGACCCCGAAAAAAAGGAGCAGGAAAACCTGCTCCGGGTACATAGGATCAAATCATTCAACTCTCAGGATGTTGTATTTGTTTTTCTTGAGGAAATACCCGTAGGCGGCGGCGGAAACAACGCTGTCAAAGGCGTTGCCGATACCGAACATCAAGGCGATTCCGATCAGCGTCGGCGTCCATACGCCGGTGAGATACAGAATGAAGAACGTTCCGTAATAGACCGCGTTGGTGACCACCGATTCGAACAGCATATAGTTGGTTTTGCCTCTGCCGTAAAAGGTGCAGTCAAACACGTTCTGAAAGGCGTAAAGGACGTAAAAACCGAACAGGACCATCACGAGTGTAAACAGCTTGTCCACGTCGGAATAGCCGAGAACATACTGCATAAACGGCTTGTAGGTCGGGATCAGTACCGCCCACACTACGCAGACGATCGCGGTGATGGAAAAATACCCGAGGGAATTGCGCTCCACCGCGCGCTCGTCGGTGGCGGTCTCCTGCTTGATCAGCTCGCCGAGCTGTATCACGGGCAGAAGCATCCAGCCCCAGATGAAATTGTTGGCGACCCAGTAAGTCCCTTGCTCGCCCACCATATTGACCATGCGCGAGACCATCAGCATATAGGCGATATTGCGCACGAAGGATTCCAGCCCCGA
>JAEEGL015427861.1_pt1 | contig 13516 bp, 6 predicted proteins | sample 9134231 | NCBI WGS metagenome assembly JAEEGL01 (sample SAMN16246548, study PRJNA631951) | gut metagenome | biome: gut microbiome; feature: rumen; material: fiber-attached | host: Bos | place: Iran: Karaj | collected 2018-10
GGTTTAAAATGGCCACGGTTCCCTTGTATTTGTCCGCGATCATCCGGATGCTCTGCATGCCGAAGCCGTGGTAGTTCTTGTCGCTTTTGGTGGTTTGGGGCAGACCGTTTGCGAAAGTTAAGTTGCCCTCAAAGTTGTTTTCCACGTGGATCACTGCCATGCCGAGCTGCCGGCGCACCGTGAGGGAGATGATCCTCTTTTCCGCGTTCTGGATCTTGGTGCAGGCCTCAATGGCGTTGTCCAGCGCGTTTCCGAAGAGGGAGAAGACATCCGCCGCCGGCATAAACGACAGGCAGGAGCCGTCCGCGATGCAGTCGAAGCTGATGCCGTCGCGCTCGCACAGAAGCTTTTTCTCCATGAGACAGATGTCGAGCGCTTCGTTTCCGGTTTTCAGGTTGGAATCGTAGATGTTGATGATGCGTTCCAGCTCTTCCACGGAGTCGTGGTCCAGGCGGCCGGTCATGTGGGAGATCTGGTGCTTCATGTCATGACATTTGATGTTGATCATATCCATGCTGGCCTTGGTGGTCTGGAATTTTTCCTCCTGCATGGACAGGAGATGCTCCAGCATATCTTTGTCCCGGGACAGGGCGATGTTCTGCAGAAAGCCCTGCTCGATCATCAGCGTGAAGACGCAGAGGATCACGTGATAGCAGGACAAAAGGAGAAACGGTTTCGCCTCGCCTTCAAAGGAAATGTAGTTTTCCATCATAAAGAGCAGCAGGACGTTGGTGACTACCAAAATGGCGCCGACGACGATGTTCAGGCGATTTTCCAGATGCTCCTCCGGGTGCTTTTTCAGCTTGCGGACAAAGAAGAAGTATACGGGAATATACACGCACGCTGTACCAAAAAGGATGATGGCGGTGGAGCCGGGGGAGGAATAGGTTTTCCCGAAGGCGATGAGGATCACCGCGTAGGCCCGGTAGCACAGGTGCTGGGCAGCCATGGCGCAGTTGATGCAAAAGAGCGCGCCAAAGAGGTTGGTTTCAAAGCAGAAGTATATGCCGGTCAGGCCGATGGCGAAGAACCCCAGGTACTTGGCGATGCGGTAGACGGTCCGGATGGCAGGAACCGGGTAGGAGAGCGGAAAAAGAAGATTATAGGCGACCGAATAAGCCATCATGGCGAAGGCAAAGGTAAGCGCCCTTCCGATAAAATGCGGCCGGCGATCCAGAAAATGGCAAAACAGCCAGATGGCCGCCAGAAGCTCCAAGACAAAGCCGTTGTCCGTAAAAAATTCCGTTACCATGAAAACCTCCATGCAGCGACACACGCTGCTCTATGAAAGCTGCCGCTTCCGTGCGGAAAAGCAAAGACTTTTTCTAACACTTCCCCTGCCCCATCCAGTTTGTCAGGTCGCTGATAAAGTTCTTTCGCTTGGCCTGGCTGATTTTCAGCTGCTCGCCGTTTACGAGTGTCAGCAGCAGGTCCTTGGTGTTCACCTGCTGAATGTGACGCGGGTTGACCAGGTAGCAGGCGTTGCAGCGCATGAAATCGTGCGGCAGCAGATCCTTTTCCAGATCGCTTAAAGACCCGTGCTCTAAGTAGAGCCCGTCCTTGGTGTGAAATGTGAGCTTGTGGCCGCTCACTTCCACATAATAGATGTCATTGGTAGACAGCCGGATCATACCGCGCGGGTCGTTTACAACCACGGTGCCGCCTTCCTTGGAGGCGTTGACCTGGATGGCCTTGGAAAGCTTCATGGTGAGGCGCTCGTAGCTCACTGGCTTGACGATGTAGTCCAGGGCATCCACCTCGTAGCTGCGGATGGCAAACTGCAGCATGGTCGTCACGAAGATGAGGACGGTGCGCTGGTTGTGCTCGCGCAGGCGCTCGGCCGCCTCCATGCCGGTCATGTTGGGCATCATGATGTCCAGGAAGGCGATGTCGAAGGCTTTTTTGGCCTCCAGAAAGTCGAACGCGTTGGAAAAAACGGAGAACGAAAAAGGCACCTGCTTTTCCTTCGCATAGCGCTTCAGATAGGTAAGCAGGCGGTCTCGTTCCATTGGATCATCTTCAACAATCGCTACTTCAATCATGATGTCACCTCTTTGCGGGCCAGTCGGGTATGCCGCGCATTTCGCTGTTTCCAGGTTTTTTTCACAGGAATGAAATTACTATATCATAAATAAAAACAGGAATCAACCGCCCCGCTTCAAGGCGGGTTTCGTTGCCACAGGGAGATGCAGTTGTGATTTTATGAGATCCTATTTTACGGCTGTGTTCAGCTTTTTTCATGTTGGTTTATGTCGGGGGCATGTTGAGTTAGGAAAAAATGAACGCAAGCAGGAAACGGGATGCTATGATGGGCCCATCATAAAGATCAGGAAGAAGGTGATGCGTTGGAAAAACAGGTGTTTAACCCGTATCTGCCGGAGGGCGTGTACATCCCCGACGGCGAGCCGCATGTGTTCGGGGATCGGGTTTACGTGTACGGAAGCCACGACAAGTGCGGATCGCCCCGGTACTGCCCGGGAGATTACACGTTCTGGTCTGCCCCCGTGGATGATCTGTCCAGGTGGAGCCTGAGGGGCGTCTCCTATCCTAGGTGCGGCGTGCGCAACCGGCTGGGCTTTCGCTGTATGTGGGCGCCGGACTGCACGAAGGGGCAGGATGGACGGTATTACCTCTATTACTGCTTCGACTTTGACAACCGCACCTGCGTGGCGGTGAGCGATGCGCCGGACGGGCCGTTTACATTTTACGGCTACGTGCATCACCCGGACGGGACCCTGTACGGGCAGGGGCCGAAGGACATCATGTGCTTTGACCCGGGCGTTTTTACGGACACGGACGGACGGACCTATCTGTACTCCGGTTACTCAGCGAACGAAGATATGAAGAAGATGCTGAACGGACGCGGGATCAAAAACGTGGACGGTACCGGAAATCAGGTGGCACGGCTAAAATCCGACATGCTGACCGTGGACGGCGACCCCAAGATGCTGATCCCCGGCTACAAAAACAGCGCCGGAACCGGCTTTGAAGGCCACGAGTTTTACGAGGCGTCTTCCATGCGCAAGATCGGGGAGAAGTACTATTTTATCTACTCTTCCCGTTTGAGTCACGAGCTGGCCTACGCGGTGAGCGATCGGCCAGATGAGGGTTTTGTCTTTGGCGGGGCCATCATCAGCAACGGCGACATCGGCTACGAGGGCCGGAAACAGGAAGATGCATCAAACTACTGGGGCAACGTACATGGCTCCATCGAAAACATCGGCGGACAGTGGTACGTCTTCTACCATCGGCAGACCAACAAAAACGAGCAGACCCGCCAGGCCTGTGCGGAACCGATCACGATTTTGGAGGACGGCCGCATCGTCATGGCGGAGATGACCAGCCAGGGTTTGTCCGGAAAACCCCTTCCGGGGGTGGGACATTACCCGGCGTACATCGCCTGCAACCTGCGGAGCAAAGAGGGCGCGCTCAAATGTGCGTACGGGCCGCTATCCCGTCATAAATACGTCAAGCATCCGTGCGTTGGCGAGTATGAAAAGGGCAAGCAGTGTATCCGCGAGATGCAGGACGGCGCGGTGGCCGGCTTTAAATACTTCGACCTGAAGGGAAAAACCCGGCTGACGGTGACCACCCGGGGCGCAGGCGGCGTGATGAAGGTTGGCGCGGAAACGAATGGAAAAGTGCTGGCGACGGTGACGCTTACCGGCGGGAAGGAATGGGCTTCTTCGTCTGTGGTGGCAGAGCTGCCGGCAGGAAAGTATCCCCTGTGGTTTCGGTATGAAGGATCCGGGAAGATCGACTTTCTGTCGTTTAGCCTGGAGCCGGTTACCGGGTGAGAGTGTGGGTGTGACAGGGGACGGGCCTCTGTCACAAAAAAGACAGATTTTGTGACAGAGGCCCGTCCCCTGTCACACCCGTCCCCTTCACACCTTGCAAGTGAAACAAAAGGACAGAAGGCTTAGCCTTTGTCCGGCAAAACGGGGATGTGTCCCCTGTCAGAAAATCTGACAGAGAACCGTCCCCTGTCAGAAAAGGAGGAAAACATCAATGAGAAAACTGAAGAAGGTGCTTCCGGTTGTCCTCAGTGCGGCGATGGTCGCGCAGAGCTTTGCCATTTCTGCAATGGCGGCTCCCGCGGTAGGTGTCGCGGATGACGGTATGTATTACACCGATTTCAACACGCTGGCCGATGCACAGGCAGCGGCGGCGGACATCGCGAAAGAGATCGCGGCGGAAGGCGACGTCCTTATGAAGAACGAAGCCGGCGCTCTGCCGATGGCAGGCGGTGAGTTTATCAGCTTGTTCGGCGTTTCGCAGGACGCGATGGCCGGCCAGAGCGGCAACTATTCCTTCGCGGCGGATCCCAACAACATGCAGATCCGCGAGGCTCTTGAGGCGGAAGGCTTCAAGGTAAACCGTACCTTAAGTTCTTATTATGAAACCATTCCGACCAGCTTCGGTCAGGAAGTAACAAACTTTAACAAGGGTATTGAGAACTCCTTCAGTCTGTACAAGGATGCTGCTGTCATCGTCCTTTCCCGCGGCGGCGGCGAGGGTTCCGATATGGCGACCGTGACCGGCGAGGAAGCCAGCGAGGAAGATCTGGCGACCCATACCGGTTATCAGGCGCAGGCCGATGGAAAGACCTACAAGCACTTCCTGCAGCTGACCGACAGCGAGAAAGCGCTTCTGGAGTACGTCAAGGCCCAGAACTTCAAGAAGATCATCTACCTGATCAACTGCTCCGAGATCTTCGAGATGGGAACGCTGCAGGAAGATGAAGACGTCGACGCCATCCTCTGGATCGGACGTCCCGGCCAGGTGGGTTCCATCTCCGCCGCCGGCATCTTAAGCGGCCGCATCAATCCCTCCGGCAAGACCGTCGATACCTGGTATCGCGACTTCACGGCGGATCCGACCTGGCAGAACGCCATCAACAACGCGCAGGTGAATTCCTCCGTCACGTACGTGGTGGCAGGACAGGCAGCCGGCGACAACAATGAGCAGGCTGGCATCGGCGGTTCCTCCAACGCTTACCACGGCGTGGACTACGAGGAAGGCATCTACGTCGGCTACCGCTACTATGAAACCCGCGGTTTAACCGACGGCGAAGAGTGGTATCAGAACGCGGTTGTGTACCCCTTCGGCTATGGCCTTAGCTACACGAACTTCAGCTACTCCAACATGAAGGTTGCCATGGAAGACGGTACCGCGATCGAAGACGGCGCGACCGTAGAGGCTGCCAAGCTTGCCTCCTCCGTGGAAGCGGGACCGGCTGCGGTGAAGACCTTTACCGTCTGCGTGGACGTCACCAACGAAGGCGCGGTAGCCGGCAAGGAAACCGTGGAAATCTACGTGCAGGCTCCTTACACCACCGGTGAGGTGGAGAAGGCGCATGTGAAGCTGGTTGGCTTTGGAAAGACCGACAAGCTCCTGCCTGGACAGACCCAGACCCTGGAAATCACGGTCAACGTGCAGGATATGGCTTCCTACGACGCGACCGATGCCAACGGAAACGGCACCAAGGGTTACGAGCTGGATGAGGGCGCTTACACGCTGTACGCCATCGCCAACGCGCACGGCTGGGCGGATCCGGATGCGGCACGCTATCAGGCTGTGAACTTCAACCTTGACGCGGATGCGTATCTGCAGCTGGATGACTTCTCTGGCAACGAAATCAAGAACCTGTTCTCCATCGAGAACGGTCTGTTCTACTCCCTGCGTACCAACGACGGCAAGTATGCCTTCAACGCGGATGTGAGCGCGAAGGAAACGCAGCTTAGCCGTGCCGACTGGGAAGGCACCTTCCCGCAGGCTCCGACCGAGGCGGATGTAACCATCAGCGAGCAGACCTTCAAGTCTCTGCAGTACTGGGATAACTTTAAGGCAGACGATACCGCGAACTACGGCGACGGTAAGACCGTGGAAGGCATCGTATACGAAGTGGAAGGCTATCCTTCGGATTACCCTTGGATGGCGGATCAGGAAGCGAACGCAGAGCGCATGGCATCCTGGAAGCAGACCGGCGAATACGGCATCGAGCTGAAGGAAATGACCGGCATCGACTTTACCGACGAAGTCATCGAGGAAGGCCGTTTCGCGGGCAAGACCGGAAACGAAGCCTGGGATGAATTCATGAACACCTTAACCTGGCAGGATCTGATGGATCTGGTCGGCCAGCTGCAGAAGAGACCGTTTGACGCCGTCAAGATGAACCAGTTAAACGGTCAGGATAGCGCCTGGAACTACGCGTCCACCTTCAACTTCACCTGTAACACGATTTTAGCAGCTACCTGGAACACCAATCTGTCCCGCGCAAAGGGTATCCTGATTGGCAACATGGCTCTGCTTTCCGGTAACAACACCTGGTGGGGCAACTCCGCCAACACCCATCGTTCGCCTTTCGGCGGCCGTGTCTTCGAGTATCCTTCGGAAGACGGTTACCTGGCCGGTATGATCAGCGGAAACGAAACGCTTGGCGCCGTATCCCGCGGTCTGACCACCTACATGAAGCACTGCGCGTTAAACGATCAGGAAACCTTCCGCAACGGCCTGAACCTGTTTGCATGGGTATCCGAGCAGGCGATGCGTGAGATTTACTTCAAGTCCTTCCAGATCTGCGCACAGGAAGGCCAGTCCACCGGTCTCATGGGTGCTTTCGCCCGTGCCGGCCGCGTGAGCATGAACGTGAACTACAACTTCTGCACCGCTCTGTTCCGCAAGGAATGGGGATGCGACACGATCTCCAGCACCACCGACGCCTACGGCGGTATGCGCGCCTGCTCGCCGCTTGACATGCTGGTCCGCGCCGGTACCGACAACATCGCTACCAACACGATGAGCGGTACCTGGGATGCCGAGAAGAACATGGTTGTTCTTGGCGAAGAGAAGATTGAGAGTCCTATTCACTGGTTCGTTACCCGTGAGATGGCGAAGGTGTTCCTGTGGGTACACGCCAACAGCGCCATGAACAAGAACGGTGTGGACTTCTCCGCATGGACGGTTGACGCACAGGCTGTGCAGCAGGGCGTTGAAGCGAACTTAAACATCGCTGCCGATGTGGAAGCTGACAAGATTGAGTATGTTGTATTAAACGGTACTCTTCCGAGCGGCCTGACGCTGAACGCGGACGGCTCCATCACCGGAACCTCCACCGCGAAGGCCGGCACCTACAATGTGACCGTACAGGGCCGCGCCGACAACTGGGTAACCGCGAACCGTCCTACCTCCATCGAGGTGGAGAGCGCCTTCACGATCGATGAGACCGAAGGTGCCGTGGACGAGGAGTTCTACGCGGTCATCGAGTCTGAAATCGTAACCGCCGAGAAGTACAGCGATGGCGTGAAGTATTACGTCAAGGACGGCAAGCTCCCCGCTGGCCTTACGCTGAACGAAGAAGGCGAAATCGAGGGTACGCCTGAAGCAGCCGGCGAGTACACCTTCACGGTAGGCGTTGACGGATCTTACCGCGTACGTCAGGGCTGGTCCCAGGTGGTTGTAAACGATACGTACGAGTACGACGTAACCCTTACGATCGCAGAGTAATCTGACATAAGAAAGGGCCTGCATGAGCGGATTTACCGTTCATGCAGGCTGCGCGGATTGACGTAAGATGCCGGAAGGCATTCAGACACGCGCCTAAAGGACTTGGAGACAAGTCTTGGCACACATGACTTTAAAGCGGGTGCCGGCGAAGGCCGGCGCCCGCCTTCCCTATGGAGGTGCTCACGTGAAGAAGAAAGGAAACAGACTGCTGCGATATCTGACGGCGATCTGCCTGGTGGCGCTTTTGTGCCAGGGGCTTTCGGCTTTGGCAGCAGATACCGTCAAGGTGTACTTGAATTTCAATTATCAAGGGGCACCTTCGGCACAGGAAGCGTATGTGGAATCCGGAAAGACGCTGGATAAACCCGCGGATCCTTCCCGCGAGGGGTATCGCTTCACCGGATGGTATACAAACGTTGTTTGCAACAAGGCGTATGATTTTTCCGCTCCCGTGACGCAGAATATGCGTCTGTTTGCCGGGTGGGAGCCCACGGAAGTGACCGTGACGTTCCGCCTGCGCACGCCGGGGACGGACGATGTGCAGGTGAAGGCAGCGGTGGGAAGCACCGTAGCCCTTCCGGACGTTCCTTCGCGGGATGGCTTTGAATTTGGCGGCTGGTTTGCCAATGCGGCCTGCACGAAGGCGTTTGACGAGACGCAGGCGATCGGCGCAAGAAACGCGATCGTCTATGCGAAATGGATCCAGGAACAGGCTGTCATCACCTACGTGATCAGCGATGACGAAACCGTGACGATGAGCGCGGAGTTTGGCAAGGCGCTTGCTGCTCCCGCGGATCCGACCCGCGAGGGCTATGCCTTTGAGGGGTGGTACACGGCACTGGCCGGCGGCGAGAAGTATGATTTTACAAAGCCGGTGACGGAAAACGCGCGCATTTACGCGCACTGGACACAGACCTCGGCGATTGTGACCTTTGACGCCAACTTTGATGGCGGCGAGAAGGCCGAAGTGGCCGTGGAAATCGGGAAGGCCGTGGCAGAAGCCCCGACGCTTACCCGAACCGGATATGAATTCACCCAGTGGTATGCCGACGCGGCAGCCACGAAAGAATATGATCTGACGACAGCCGTGACAGAGAACATGACGCTGTTTGCGGGCTGGCAGAAGAAGGAGCTGACCGTCACCTTCGATCCGAACTATGAGGGAGGAAAGGCGGAGACGGCGACGGCGCTGTATCAGGAAACCGTGACGGCACCGAAGGATCCCAGCCGTGATGGCTTCGACTTTACCGGTTGGTATCTGGACAAGGAAGCCACCAAGCTCTTTAACGCCGCAAACCCGGTGGAAGAAGAGATGACAGTGTACGCCGGTTGGCTGTCCCAGGCGGAGGCCAGCGGAGACCGCATTTACACCTACCTGTTAAACTACGGGGAGAACGAAACGTATGAAACGCAGAAGTTTACCTCGACCAAGCGCGTGAAGGCACCGGATGCGCCGACCCGCGCCGGCTACTACTTCGCCGGCTGGGCAAGGGATCCGGAGGGAACGATCCTGTACGACTTCTCCAGCGAGCGTTCCACCCGTTCCACCACGCTCTACGCCAAGTGGCTGAAGGGCTACACCTTCGAGGGTGAGTACACCTTCATGGACGGCAAGCCCGGCCAGGGATCTTCGGATAACTGCATGGGCACCGACATCATCCAGGGCTTAAAGGACGTGCTTGGAAACGGTACGCAGATGGGCATGAGCAACGGCTACTACGTCGGAAAGCTGTACTACAACGGCGCGTTTGTGGAGTTTGACATCACCTCTTCGAAGGAAGTGACGGACGCTGTCCTGGTGGTGCGCTTAACCCCCGACTTGTATGACATGTACTTTACCGATGAAACCTATCAGGTAACCGTGAACGACGAGCGCATCGAGTACGGCAAGCTGAACTTAGACGGCGCCATCGCCCAGACGGACTTTGACGAGCTTGGAAACGCCATCAACGGCGACATGAACAAGCGCCCGTTTGAAAACTACGTGCTCACCACCTCGCTTCACCTGTTGGAAGGCAACAACCATATCGTTCTGACGACCAACAACAAGAACGATCACGGCGGCACCTTCAACGCGGATACGCCCCTTCTTGACTGTCTGTATATCTACAGCAGCTCGGAAGTATCGTGGACGAAGTGCTACCCGCAGAACGTAGGCCAGACGATGGACGATGTGTCCTACGAAGTGACCTATGACACGGAAGCCAAATAGAAAGCGACAAAGCGCGCAGGCATGGCTTTTTAAGGACATGCCTGCGTGAGAAAGGACATGTAACCTATGGATAACAATAATAAAAAATCCGCGTCCGGGGCCTTTGCCGCGTGTCTTTTGCTGATCGCCGCGGTGCTTGGTGCGCTGGAGCTGTACCTGTATATCAAAGACGGCCGTACTTCCTTCGACCCCAACTATTCCATGTACGCGATCGTGGGAATGGGTGTCGGCATCTTCCTGGCGCTTGTGGGCCTTGTGAGCCGTCTGCGGACCTTCTACTTCCTGGCTTATCTGGCTTTCCTGTATGCGTTTATTCACTACGTTGTCTCCCAGGTAAACCTGATCGCCAACATCTTATACGGCGTGGACGGCTCCACCTTCCCGCCCGTATTCTACGTAACCATCGCCGCTTCGTTTGCGGCCTGTCTGTTCGCGCTGATCGCGGGCATCGTAAAGAAGCCCCGCGTGGCCGTCACGGAATAAGGAGGGCATCATGAAAAAACAACATTCCACCAGACTGTGGACGGTGTTGTCCGTCCTCTTCGCGACGTTCCTGGTGATCCTGATGGCAGGATACACCATCGCGTACAGCTACGAAACCCTGATCAACGCCACATTAGGCCTTAAGAACTATGAGGTGGTGGACAGCGGCGATGATACCGCAAGCGCGGATTATTACACCGCGAAGTTCACCACGGCCGAAGCCATCCATGAAAACAGCGCGAAGGTAAGCGAGGAAGTGGAGGCCGAGGGCCTGGTGCTCATGATGAATAACGGGGCCCTTCCGCTCGCCAAAGAGGGCCTGAAGGTGAGCCTGTTTGCCACCGGCTCCGTGAACATCAACAACTCCGTGCAGGGTATGCGCGGCGGCGTGGGCGGCGCCCAGGATTCGGCGGCTTCCCTGCCTACCTTAAAGGATGCGTTAGAAGAGCTGAACGTAGCCGTCAACCCGACCCTGTGGGACTTTTACCGCACGGGCGCCGCTTCCTCCTACGGCGGAGAGAAGCGCTTAAACGCGGCCAACAACATCCAGACCTACTACATCAACGAGGCGCCTTGGAGCGTCTATGACTCCACCATCCGTTCCTCCTTCGCGGAGTACGGCGGGGCGGCCATCGTCGTCATCGCCCGTGACGATACCGAAGGCGCGGACTTAAACGTGTACGGCAGCGATGGCAAGGACGGCAACTACCTGGCCCTGTCGCAAGAGGAGACGGAGCTCCTGCAGGAGCTGACGAAGCTGAAGGCTTCCGGCACGTTCTCCAGCATCATCGTGCTCTTAAACGAGGCGCCGGCGATGCAGATGGATTTCCTGCAGAACGAGAAGATCGACGTGGACGCCTGCCTGTGGATCGGCAACACCGGTATGACCGGCATCCGCGCCGTGGCGAAGGCCCTGGTGGGCGATGTCGTGCCCTCCGGACGTCTGGCTGACACCTTTGTCTATGATAACCTGTCCTCCCCGGCCATGGCGGCCTGGGCGCTCAATACCAACATGGTCTTTTCGGGCGCTTACCGCGCACCGGAACTGAACAACACTCAGGACTTCTACGGTGTGTACAACGAGGGCATCTACGTGGGCTACCGCTACTATGAGACGCGCTACGCGGACGTGGTGGAAGGCGCCGTGGGAGCCGGCGACTACGCGTACACGGACACCGTGGCGTTCCCGTTCGGCAGCGGCCTGTCCTACACAAGCTTTGCCTACAGCGACATGCAGGTGAAGGAAGCGGCGGACGGAAAGACCTATGAAGTAACCCTGACCGTGACCAACACCGGCGATACCTACTCCGGCAAGGAAGTCGTGCAGATTTACCTGCAGAAGCCCTACACCGAGTACGCGATCCAAAACGGCATCGAGGTGGCGGCGGCAGAGCTGGCCGGCTTTGCCAAGACCGGCGTGCTGGCCCCCGGCGCTTCCGAAACCGTGACGATCACGGTAGAGAAGGAGGATTTTACCTCCTACGATACCTACGGCGCGGAAACCTACATTCTGGACGCGGGCGATTACTACCTGGCGGCCGGAAAGAACGCGCATGACGCGATGAACAACATCCTGGCGGCCAAGGGCTTTGGTACGGCGGACGGCATGGATGTGGATGGCGATGCCTCCCTTGCCTGGATGACGACAGTTGCAGAGCTTGACACCACAACCTACGCGGTTTCCTCCGAGACCGGCGCGGCCGTGACAAACCGTCTGGCTTTTGCGGACCCGAACCGGAACGTGGGCGCCGGCAGCAACCTGGTGACCTATGTGTCCCGCAACGACTGGGAGGGCACCTGGCCGGCAAGCGCCATCGCCCTGACCATCACCCCGGAATTCTTAGAAGAGCTGAAGAGCGATAAGGAGCCGGAGTCCGTGGGCACGCTGCCTTCCATGGGCGAGCAGAACGGCCTGACGCTCATCATGCTGCGCGGCAAGGACTTCGACGATCCGGATTGGGACGCGCTGCTTAATGAGATGACGTACGAGGACATGAACACGCTGCTCTCCACCGCGTACTGCATCACGGCGCAGATTTCCAGCGTCGCCAAGCCTCAGACCAACGAGATGGACGGCCCCACCTACTGTAAGGAAGGCAAGACCGATTCCCGCTTCCCTTGCGAGGGCATCTGGGCCGGCAGCTGGAACCCGGAGATGCTGTATGCCGTCGGCGAAGCGCTGGCCAACGACTGTCTGTTTGTCGGCTACAACGGCATGTGGATCCCGGGCATCAACATGCACCGTACGCCTTACGGCGGCCGCGCGCATGAGTACTTCTCGGAAGATCCGTACCTGACCGGCAAGTGCGTGCAGGCGGAGATCGAAGGCATTCAGGCGTACGGCGTTATCGCCTACCCGAAGCACTTTGTCTTTAACGATCAGGAAGCCAACCGCAACGGTGTCGGCATCTGGTTAAACGAGCAGGCGGCCCGCGAGATTTTCCTGCGGCCCTGGAAGTATGCCTGCGGCGTCACGCGTGGCAATGCCCACGGCGTGATGAGCAGCTTTAACCGCGCGGGAAATATCTGGACCAGCGCCTCGGATGGCCTGATCAACGGAATTTTGCGCGAGGAGTTCGGCTTCAACGGCATCATCATCACCGACATGGCGGACGCCAACGGCACTGTCTACATGTCCTGCGTGGACGGCATCATGGCCGGCACCGACATCTGGCTGTCCTCCGGCAAGGACCACAGCTTCATGGCGTACCGGAACAACGCCTCCGTCGTGAACGCGATGCGCGCAGCCTGCAAGCGCGTGCTGTACAACGTCGTGAACTACAGCGCTGTCATGAACGGCTACAAGGCCAGCACGCAGATCGTACGCGTCATGACCTGGTGGGAGGTTGCCCTGCGGGCGGCGCTTGGCGTGTTTGCCGCACTGACGCTTCTGTCGCTGGTGATGCTAAAGAAGGCATATAAGAAGTAAGAAGCAGCGTAGAAGGCCATTTTGCGCATGAAAAGGCGTAAAGTGGTGGGAGAGCCCATGCAGCGCGTCAGCGCTGCATGGGCTTTTTAAGAAAGTGACGCGGGGAAGGTTATTTACGTGGCGGAAGGCAGAGATAGGGCTATACGCCACGTAGAAGAGTGCTTGAGGAAGCTTATTTGTTCGTGGCGGGAGGTTGAATTAGGGCGTTACGCCACGTAAAAGAGAGAGTGAGCGGGCCGGTGCATGCGTGGCGGAAGGCAGAAATAGGGCTATACGCCACGTAAAAGAGAGAATGAGCGGGCCGGTACATACGTGGCGGAAAGCAGAAATAGAGCTATACGCCACGTAAAAGAGAGAGTGAGCGGGCCGGTGCATGCGTGGCGGAA
>JAEEGL016488455.1_pt1 | contig 13516 bp, 15 predicted proteins | sample 9134231 | NCBI WGS metagenome assembly JAEEGL01 (sample SAMN16246548, study PRJNA631951) | gut metagenome | biome: gut microbiome; feature: rumen; material: fiber-attached | host: Bos | place: Iran: Karaj | collected 2018-10
TAATCATCTCTATAGTCATCTCTATAGTTTCTGTAATTCCTATAATTTCTATTGTCCCTCGTATATTAACCATCCTGTGTTTGTTGCAATTATTATGATTAGCTCTATTATAGCAATGATAAACCATCTTCTACTTTGATGCTTTAATTCTTTTAACATTTCGAGAGCTAATGTATCTTTTTCCATATTATACCTCCTATGGTTTTATATGTTGTGCTACTTCATAGAATATCTTGACTGCTACTCCAATAATAGTTGCCCACAAAGTTCTATTTGTCCATTTTTGATTATCTTCAACAGCATCTAACCTTTTTGTTATTGGCTTTAATTTAAGCTCATCAATCTTATCGCCATTAGATATTCTTTCAGTTATTACATCTATCTTTTTATCAATAGTTGTAAGTAATGTTTTATTCTCGGACATTTCTGCTTTTAGCTCTTGTACTTCTTCTTTTAATGAATTGAATTCACTTCTATTCACATATTCTTCAGCCATTTGTGTTCTCCTTATATTATTATATCATATTTTTTATCTTAAGTAAATCAACGTCTTATGTATTCTACTATTCCATTAATATTATTCTTACAAGCTTCTATATCTAGCACGAATGCTTCACTTGAATTATCTTGACTAATGTTTGTTACATCATATAAGCCACTATTATATGCCTCATCTAGTTGTCTTAATAATGGAGCATAAGTTATTTCTTCTTCTATAGGTGTAGCAAGTACATAATATAGTTCTGGTTTATTTGTTGATAACCAAGTTTTAAAAGCATTTACTGTTTGTTCACTTAATCTCGATGTTAATATCAATAATCTTAATGCTTGTCCACCATAATTAGCAATTGACATTGTGTCTGTACTAACAGCAGTACTTACTAGCATTGCACCATTTAGTACTTTCATATTATTGCAAAATCCAACATATTGTCCTAATTTAACTTTATTGTCTAACACATTAGAATAGAAATATGTATAATCTGCACTTCCTGTTCCAGTACTTGCACCACTCCAAGTTTCTGTTCCATCTAAAACTATCTTTTCTATTTCTTTATGTTTCCACCATTTACCATCTTTTTTATAGATGTAATCTTGATATGTACCTATTTTACATAGTTCTATTGGATTTTCATTATATGCTATATATTCTGTTGCTTGGTTTCCAACTTCAACTTGTATATTTTCCATAGCTAAATATTGATTGGTATTCACGACATTTAATCTAATGCACAAATACTTATTGTTTGTACTTACTGGTGTAAATGTGTGTTTATTTAATTGTGTTATATCTAATAGATTATAAGTACAAGCTCCACCAATTACTGGTTTGTCATTACTAAATCCATATAATATATTTCCACTTACACCATTATCAACAAATGAAATTGTATAGTTTCTACCATATTGTACTGGTATATAAAAAATATTGTTATTATTTGAGCTTACAATAGTATTATTTGAAATACTTGCATTTTCTAAATACTTTTCACTATCAAACAAATTCTTTGTAAAATTTAATTCAAAGTTATTTCCTTGATGTGCCACAAAAGATGTAGCTGATGTGCCTTTTCTATTTGTATATTTCCACTTTCAAACAATGATTTATCTGCACTATAACTTCTATATCTTATATATTTTGCGTTAGAGTATGTTGTGAATTTTCCATTTGAGCTTGCATAACCATTTGCTCCTTCATTTGTTAAGAATACTTTGTTTTCATCATACATACTTACTACTACTTTATTTGCTGTACCATTTATGCCAAATACATAAGCTGTGTTTGGTGTTACCATTATATAATCTTTACTTCTTACTACATTTGTATCTGTTGTATTTGCACCATTGCTTATATTTCCAACTTCTAATGTTGAGCTATTAATATTTTTGTTACTTATTCCTATTACATTATCTCCACTTACATTTTTTACTTCTTGTGGGTAATCTGGATTAGGTGAAGCTTTTCCACCACTATATTTCTCATAAGGTTTAGCTGTTGAGCCACTCACTAACATAGGTTTATATAACAAGTTGTTTACTGTTGCTCCATTTGCAATAAAAATATATGATTTTAAAATTCCAGCACTTAATGTTACTGCTCTACCAGTTCCATATTCCCCATATAATGTATCGTCTACACCAATTACTAATCTGTATGTTTCACTAGTTCCGCCACTTGGACAGCCATTAAGATAATAATCACCTGCACTTATCGATACATTTGCACTTGGTAATAGCAAATCATATTGTGCATTTGATGTTGCTGTTCCCTTGACTAATATACTTCCATCTTCATTTTTGGTAAATGTTACACCATTAATAGTTTTACTCGTTTCATTATTTGGTAATAAATTTACTCCAGTAGTAGTATATTGACTTGTCTGTCCTTTTAGTTTCAAGCTTTTAAATCCTATTACATCATTTATTTGCCCTTCTTCTATTTCAGCTGTTGTTGTTGCTGTGCCACTTGGATTGATTTTGTCTGCTGCCAAACTATTGTCATATATGCCTTGTTCTATATGTGTCATTTTTGTATCTAATACAGCACTTTCATCGTTTGTCCACGTTTGTTTACTATATGCCATTTTTCCTCCTATCTATACCCTAAAACACGGTATATTTTAATTTTTGTCTGTGTACTTCTTGTTGGTGTCTGTCCTTGTACTAAATTCATAAAGCCTTCTGTTCCTCTTGATATGCTCGTACCACTTATAGTTAGAGTTACCCAACCAAGTTGTACTATACCAGCACTTGCGTGAAATGTTATTCCTTCAAGATTTACCATTTTTCCATTTGGTGTAGGAATTTTAACACTTTTAAAACTCTCAAAAGCATTACCACTTCCATTAGTATTAGTTAATGTATATAGTATTTCTATCTCATTAAAGTTAGCTGATGTTTCTCCAAGAGTTACATTTCCTGTTGTTCCACTTGTATTGTTATATAAGCTTACTGGTCTTAATATATCAACATAAGCACTGCCATTCCATTTCTTTAATCCGGCTTTAAAGTACGCATCCATCTTGCTTTCAAAGCCAGCACGTTCACTAAATCCACCAAAACAAATACCCATTAAAGTTTGATGAAAATTCATTAGCTTTTCTGCTTGTGTTACAACTATTGTTCTACTTACACTACTAAATCTATCACTTGCAGTTAATCTAAAATCATATTCTCCACTTTCTGATAAAGCTTTGGTGTTTGTTGTATTAACTGTTAATGCGTTCCAAGTTTGTATTGTAGTAAATGATGTGCTTCCGTGATTAGCGTAAGCCAATGTGAATGTATGTGTATTTTGATTATTCAAACTTGTTATACTACCAACCATTTGTGAAATGATTTGAGCTGGATTGCTTGAATTTCTTGATACTACGAACTTTGTTATTTGTGGTTTTGTATATGCAAGTACTGATATTGTTCTTGTTGTACTTGCTGTTCTATTTCTACTATCTTTTGCTGTTATCGTTATTGTTAAGTTTCCACTCTGTCCAATAACATTTGTTGTACCACTTCTACTACTTGAGCTTGCATAAGTTGTACCACTTGCGGTTATTGTATAATTCGTTATTGTTGAATTATATATACCACTTGCTGTGATTGAATAATTCAATTTACTTATACTTTGTACATAAGCTCCAATTGTTGAGTAAGCTGTTGTTGCGTCACTTAAACTTACTGCACTTATTGTTGGCTTTATGCTTGCTGGTAACATCATATTTCTTATAAACTCACTACTCTCACCTAACTTTGTTGCATAACCACTATCTTGATATGTTTCAATTACTGCACCAATCTGTATTGTTTCGCTACTTCCACTCCATCTAGCATATATTGTATTTAATTGAGCTTGAGTGAATGTATGGTTATATGTTTGTTGACTAGCACTTTTATTGCCAAGATTTATTGTTGTTATTGCTATTACATTTGGTATAGATAATCTCAATTTATAGTAAAATCCTGTTGCTTTTGGTGTGTATTTAATTGTCATTTGTTGTGCTATATCTGTTCCTTTATCAAAGCTATCAATAACTGCAAGTCTTGCTATTTGAGGTAATGCCCAACTTCCACTTGCTGATACATTTACTGCTATTGCATATATACCAGCTTGAATATAAGCACTAAATGACTTATTTCCGTTATTATCGTGAGTAAAAGTATAAGTACCCTCTGCCACTAATGTATTATTGTATAATCGTATTCTCGTGCTACTAGAATATACTACACTATTGTCTATCTTTACTTGAAAATTACCACTCTCTACCCATCCAGTATTTGAGCCACTACCTTTTAATTGCCAATAGATAGTTGTTGTATTATTAGCAATGCTTTGACTTTGTACTTCCCAAGCAAAAGTTATACTTCTATTAGATTGTGCATTACTCGTTATACTTCCATTATTCGCCATTAGCTTAACCTCCTTGTAAATGATAGACTTCCATTTGTTTCTGGTCTAAACTCAAAGTTACCAATTGCCAAAGATGTATTAAATACACCATTTGTTACTTGCATACTATCTTCATCAAAATAAGCTACTGTATTATCATTCTCATTAATCTTCAATTCGTGGTTTGTAAGTTGCAATGTGTAAGGATTATCTGTTTTTCCTAATGTTAATGTACCGGTTGTATCTTGAATATCATAATGAATGTAATTCTTAATCTCGCTTATTTCACTTTGAGTTCCATTAATACTTCTTGTTAATGTTTCTGTTGTTTGTGTTATGCTGGCTTCAAAACTTTCAGCGGTTTGTTGTAATTCTGATTTTGTTGAAAATGTTGTTGTTTGTTCCACTAAATCAGTAATCTGTGCATTTATATCATCTATATTTTCATTAATACCTGTTATTGCATTGTTTGTATCTTGAATATCTTGTAAAGCATTATTAGCACTCGTTTGAGCATTATCAGCACTTGTCTGTGCGTTATCAGCTTTTGTTGTAGCAGTATTCGCAGTAGTCTGTGCGTTATCAGCTTTTGTATTAGCAGTATTTGCTGTTGATTGTGCGTTATCTGCTTTGGTTGTTGCTGTATTTGCTGTGCTTTGAGCATTATTTGCTTTTGTCGTTGCACTATCTGCTGTACTTTGAGCATTATCAGCTTTTGTTGTTGCGGTGTCTGCGGTTGATTGAGCGGTATTTGCTTTACTCAATGCATCATCTGCTGTATCTTGAGCATTATCTGCTTTACTTACCGCACTATTAGCAGTATTTTGTGCTGTTGTTGTTCTACTGCTTACTTGATTTACACTTGTAGTAATTTCATTTGCTTTTTGATTAATAGCACTATTCATTTGCTCTGTTGTTGAATAACTTTGTAATACTTGAGTTGTATTTGCATTCGCTGTACTTATAGCATCATTTTTAGCTTGGGTTGTTTCTGTCTTTGTAGAATAAGTTTGACTTACACTACTTGTTATTTCATTAGCCTTTTGATTTATAGCACTACTTGTTTCAGATTTTGTATAGTAGTTTGTTGTTAAATTCTCACTTAAATCATCTAACTCATCTTGTGCATTATCTGCGGTTGTTTGTGCATTTGTTGCTGATGCTTGAGCATTATTTGCAAGTGTTACCGCATTATTTGCTGTACTTTGTGCTGTAGTTGCTTTTGTATTTACTTCACTTACATTTAAGTTGATTTCATTCTTTGCTATATTAATAGCACTTGTCATTTGTGTTTCAGTTACGTAGTTTGTTAATGTTTCACTTACTTGTGCTGTTATTTCATTTGCTTTTTGATTTATTTGACTTGTTACTTCTACTTTTGTTGCAAATTGTTCTGTATAGATATTTGTACACATCAATCTTGCGAATATATAACCAGTATAACCAACTAATTCAATTCTATAATCTCCAGTCGTTAGGTGTATATCTGGGTATGGGTAATTTGTTATTACTGGAGTATCTAACAAAACAATGTCGCCATTTTCTAATTTACATTTCTTTTCTACTTGGCATATTTGCCCTTCGTATTCTAATGTGAATGTATCATAGTTTTCGCTATCATGATAAAACAAGTTATCTGGCAATATATAATTAAATATTTCATTTGTTGTTAAGTTAGTAAACCTTAATGTTCTACTTCTTAAAATTGCATTGTTTCCAATTATTGTTTTAATACCAATAATCAATTGACTTATTTGTTGTCCTGTTGGATGTATCTCAATTTTTACTGGCTCGCTTTCATTAATGCTGTCCATTTCTAGTGTACCGGTTAATGTACTATCGCTTGTTGTTACATCTGCTATGTCTGATATTTTTGCATCTATCTCATTTATTGATTGTTGCATCGTAACAAGTTTTTGATTTTGTTCACTTACATCTGATATAACACTCTCAATTGTTTGGTTTTGTTTGTCTACAATTAGATATGTTTGATTTATTCTTCTGTCTGTTTTATCTGCCTTTGTATAATCCGTTTCTGTTTCTTTTGGCATTTCTGCATATACTTGTTCTTTTATACCTGTAGTTACTTCTATTTCATCATTTAGCATTAAGCATTGATATGTCTTATTATCTACTTGTACGTTGTATAAATCGCCTACTTCATAATATAAAATACCAGTACTACTGTAATCATTTATGTAATAATACAAGCCATCTAATGCGTGTAATATACCTTGTAAATAATCACTTCTATCATTGAAATTCATTATTTGATTATCAACAATTTTTACTTCTGTTAAGCCATTTTCTGTTACACTTTCTTCATCTCGTAAATACACGTTATCACTTTCGCCACTTCTACTTAATACAATTGAATTTATCTCTCCGTATTTCTGCCCAAAGTCAACATTTACATCTTTTAGAAAATCCTCATCAATTGTATCGTTTGTTTGTGTTGGGTATTTTACAATTATTTCATCATTTTCATTTAAACAAATTATACTTCCAGTTGCTTGTGCTATTTCATCTAATATATCTCTATATGTGTATTCTAATCCTAGATATAATTCGCCTTGTATCTGCATATTATCGTTATAGAATGATGTAGTTGCGACTGTTAAACCAATCATACTTGCCACTCTATTCAAATAATTCTTTATTGTTATAGGGTATGTAATATGCATATCTTCGTTTTGCTTCATAGAGTACAACAACTTATCATAGCAAGTGATTTTATAAGTGCCTTTATCTTCTTGCTTTTCAGAATTGTAAACAATATAATTGCCAAAATTTAGCATCTCATAATCATTACCAACTAATATACCAATCTGACAATTTAAAATCGTTCCAATTGGAATGTCGTTTGTAATTTCTATATCTAATTGCTTCATTACTGATTTAAGTATTGCACCTTCATAATGTGGTGTAATTGAATATATTTCATCTTCTAGTGTTACATCATCATAAGTTATTATCCCTTTTATTTTTCTGCCTAATTGTTTTACTGTATTTTTAAATCCAGCTGTATGAGCTTTCATTATGCCCTCCTTTCTCTCGAAATAAAGGTACAACTAAAGCTTTCATTCTTTGTCATTATTTGCTTGTTTTCGTAACTCCAATCTCCAGAATATGTTGTTATTGTTTTATTTGAATTTGTTGATGGGTCATAGTATGTCAAACTCTGACTACCACTATCTAAAATAGGTGCAATTAAGTTCATTTCAGTTTGTGTTAGTTTTCTAAATGTTAATGTTATCTTTGGGTATATTCCAACTAATGTGCCACTAAATGAGCCTTTTAAGTTTCTTCCAGTATCACTACCCCATAGCTTATTGAATTCATATTTTGCACTCAATAGATATTGCCCCATTGATATATTATTAAGTTTTATTGAATTTCTATTTATAAACAACTATTGCACCTCCTCTGCATATTTCCAATGATAACCACCTGCTGTATTATAATGTTTTCTCTTATTGCAACATCCTGAAATGTGTGCTTGTTGTATTTTTAATTCTTTACTAGCTTCTTTTATGCTATTAAAAATTTTATTTAGTTCTACACATATTACTGAATGATATAATTTTTGATTTCTAGTTCCATAATTACAATTATATTTAGCATTACACCATTCTAAATTTTCTACACAATTATTCAAAGGATTTTCATCTTTATGGTTAACAATTAGATAATTATTAGGATTATCAATAAAAGTTTGAGCAACAAGTCTATGAACCAAGCATCTTTTGCCTTTACCATTTTTCCACAAATCTATTTGATAATAACCATTTGTGTTTTGAAAAAGTTTTAATAATTTTTCTTTATGCATTTGATTAAAATTTAAAGATTTTACATTGCCCAAATTACTTACTTGATATTTTCCTTCATACCCTTTTATATCTTTCCAAATTTCTTGCATTATTCACTCCTTCCTTCAAACTTACATATTAAAAGCAAAGTTTTGCTCACTTTGGATTTGCTTAATTTCTCTTGCTAAAACTCTACCATTCATCTCTGTTACATTTGTTAAGTTTACTAATACGTGTTTTCCTATCTCTTCTCCTAATTGTGCCATTGCTTGACTATCTGTTAATGGGATTACACCTTCTCTACCGCTTTCGCCTACAATTGCACCGCCTAACATTGTTCCACGATTTGGCATATTTACAATACCACCACTTGCAAGTCTTGGTAGACTGAATGTATTTAATCTGCTTAAGTTAATTCCTGGTACTGCGTTAATAGTATTGATAAGTGAGTTTATTGCTCTAATTGGAGAATTCAATATATTCTCAATTGCTCTTAATACACCATTTACTGCAGCTCTAAAAGCTCCACCAATTACTTCTCCAGCTTTTGCACCAAAGTTTCTAAACATATTAATTACATTATTTATTACACCACCAAACCAACTAGCAATTCCTCCAAATATACTTTTTATAAAATTCCATGCTGCTGATGCACCTGCTTTTATTCCAGTCCACATTAAATTAAAGAATCCTTTTACCGCATTAATTGCTTGGTCTGCTATATTTACTATTAATAAAAATGCTGTTTTTATTGTGTTTTTAATCCAATCCCAAACTGCACCAACAATTTTCTTTAAGCCATCCCACACCATGCTCCATTGTCCTGTAAATACACCTTTTACAAATTGAATTAAACCATCTAAAATATTCTTCATATTTTTAAATGTGTTATCAAACCAATCTAGAATTAATTGCAAGTTTTTAACAAATAAATCGTAAATGTTGCCTATAGTATCGCCTAAATTATTTCTAATCCAATCCGCTCTATCTTTTAGCCAATCAATACCTTTTTGCAAGAATGCTTGTATTTCATTCCAATACTTTATAATAATTCCAACAATTGCTATTACGATTCCAACTACAATAACTGGTAATCCAGCCGCTATTCCAGCTACTTTTGCTATAATTATTCCAACTCCTGCTATTGCTGTTCCAATACCAGTTACTAATTTTCCAAAATTACTCCACGTTGGGTCTTTTATATATGCTACTAATGCTTGAAATGCATATACTAACCCAGCAACTAATACTCCAATACCTAATGCTCTTATACCATCTAATCCAAATTTCCAAGCCAATAATCCTGCTGCAATTCCAGCCATTACTGCAAATATTAAGTCTTTGTTTTCAATAATCCATCGCAACCATTCTGGTACATCTCCGTTTAACGCACTTAAATCGAAGTTTGGCATTGCTCCTCCAGCTCCGCCACCTCCGCCACCGCCACTATCTGACTGGTCGCTTAACATATTAATTTCATCAAATCCAGCTAATTGCTTTCTAATTTCTTTAGCTGCTTTAGCTGCTCCACTTGCTCCTACTTTCATCTTTTGAAAATCTTTTGCACTTGCTTTTCCAAATAGATTTATTCCAAACCAAGCATTTAATATTGCATTAATATAACCTAATAAGGTTGCTGCCAAATTTACAATATACCTTAATACTGGTGCTATTGCTTGAGCTAATGCGTATCTTATATATTCTATGTTGGCTGCATATTGTTTGTCGTAACTAGCTAATGTAGAAGAGGCTTGTCTTACTGCCATATATGCACTTCTTAAAGCAAATATTCCAAGTGCTAATCTTGCTACTTTTCCAATTGCATCTTGTATAGTACTTCCAACACCTTTAAATTTGTTTTTCATTTCATCTACTTGTGCAACGTGTTGTTGCATTTTTATGCTTTCAATTTTTTGCTTATATTCTGATATATTTGAGTTTATCTCTTCGTGTTTTGCATTTAACTCTATTACCCTATTTTTAATTGAATTTATTTTTGCTTCTTGTTCTTGTAATATACTATTGGCTCTCATATAACTATCTTTAGCATCTTGATATGCCGGCAAAAACTCTGACGGTCTTAATGGCATACCTCTTTCTTTTGCCCCTGCCTTTATAGCCTCTAGTTTGCTTATTTCATTCCTATAGTTTTCTACTTCTTTTCTTAAATCTTCGTATCTATTTATTTCTTGCTGTAAACCTGATATATTTGCTTGTATTGTTATGTCCTTATTCTCTTCTTTTTTCATTTTCTTTTCTAGCTGTGCTATCTGCCTATCAAATTTATCTGTGCTTAACGTTGTGCCTATAGTTATTTCTCCATCCACTTTACAACCTCCCTTCTAAATATTTATTCCTAAAGATTTGTAAAATGCTTTTGCACTCTCTTCTTGCTCTTTTGTCATTTCTACTTTTTCTTCTTTACAATATTTCTGTTTTAACATCTTTTGTGCATCTATTAATTTTTGCCTTTGTTTATTATCTTTGATTTCTTTTACATCTTGATTCAAAATACTTATTATTCTATTTAGTATGCAACAATTGCCAAATTCACTTGTACTCAAGCTCTGTAAATCATTATAAAAGTCATACCAATGTAAATACTCAAGTTCATAAGGGTCATAATTGTAATCAAATTTAAAACTTGCTTTTATTAATCCTATACATTTATTAAAATCTAGTTCATAATTCTCGTGAGATTCAATTTTAGGGTCTTTTTCATCCTTGCCTAACCAAAGATATTTCTTACCAAGCTCAAGTAATCTTTTTTGATTTTCACAATCTAATCCTTTTTCTCCAAATAGCTTATATATAATTGCCATTGCTCTTTCCATATCACCGATAGATTTATCTTCAGCTATTGTGTTACATTCCAATGCTATTCTAAAATCTGTATTAATCTCATATAATTCATTATCTACATTTACATACTTTGGATTACTCAATTACATCATCTCTCTTTGGTTTATTATTATTAGAATATTTATCTTGTATCATCTTCTTAATGTTCTTTACGTTTATTTCTAGTTTTGGTAAAATACATTTTTCAATAATGTTATCGACTTCTTCTAATGTGCTTAAGCTTATATCTCTGCCATTTAACAATTTCTTTAATCCGTTTTCTCCTAAAAATCCATCATATACTTTTTCAGTTCTTTGATTAAATTCGTAATATGCCTTTAGAATTTCCTCTTCTTTATAACTAAATAATTTTTTCCCTTTGTGGTCTTGTTTTTTGTCTATAATAGATAATTGATTATTAAACCAAGCTCTGTTCTTTTTATCTTCTTCTACTAAATCTTGATAATTCAACAAATATTTAGGATTTAATAAATCAAATTCTAGGTACTCTCCTGTTCTTTTTCCATCTTCATCTTTTATATAAAGCCTTAAAATATTTTCACTTCTTTTAAGTTGAATCTCATTATCGCTTTTGATTTGCATCTCTGCTTCCATAATTCTTATTCCTCCTTACAATTTAAAAAGAGGTTAGAGGTGTTGCCCTCCAACCTCTCAAGGTCTTATAATGTTGGTGTAAATGTTGGTACTCCATCTGCTATTGTTACTGTTCCAGCTTGTGGGTCACCATCATAGTAAATATCGTATTCTATTTCTTCACCGCTATAAGATGTTACTGTGATTATTGCATCACTTTGTTTTGCTGCATAACTTCCTTGTGTTCCGCTCCAAGTATCTACATCCAATACTTTTGTTTTATAATTCAATTGGTCACGTCCTTGAGCAACAAACTCAAATTCTGGGTCATTCTTATAGCATTTTTGTGTTACACTACCTTGTTTTTGGTTTGATGTATGGTCATTTCTTGCATTATCTTCAACAATCCATTTTTCTGTATCTACTTGTGGATTATAAGATACAGCATATTCATTAACTCCAACACCTAATACTGCCCAAGTTCTTGAATTCCCTGTTGGTGTTGTATCAATGTATGTAATGAATTGACTTCTTTTAATCTTTTCAATGTTATTTGGTACTACTGCTAATCCCATTGTTAATCCTCCTTTTTAAAGTAATCTTGTATTTGCTTTGGTGTTAGAGGTTCAATAAAACCTTTTTCATTTAGTATTACTAAATCTTCTTTGTTTCTTACTTCTATCTCATCGCCTTTATCATAGAATACTCCATTGAATTGGCAATTGATTTTTGCAATTGGTTTCATTATTACACCTCCCTATATTCTATTTGTATTTGTATATCGAATTCTGCTGTATTTGTATTTGCGTTGTTCAAACTTCCACAATTCAAACAACTTATACTTTGAATTCCATCTATATCTGGCAATATATTATTGTCATTTTTTTGCTTAATTAGTTTTTCAAAAGATTCAAAAAAACCTATATTTTCTATATTAGTCATTGTATCTGCACCATAATTTTCTCTACTTCTAAATGAATAAACATCTCTATTCAAGAAATTACCAATAATCCATTGCTCTTGTGTAGGATTTACTGGTATTTTATCTAATGAGTAATTGTTTGGCTCTTTAGATAAAAAGTTAATATTCATTTCTCCGTATTGTTCAATTAATTCAGATATAACACTCATCAAATATGTTCTTAACTTTGTTACTCTTAAATCATTTACCTCTATTGACATAGTCTTGCACCTCTTTAATTACATCGTTCATTTCAGCACTTACCATTCTCTTATCCCAATATGGTCCTGTTCCGTGGTGTAGTATAATTTTTAAATTGATTTACAAATTGATAATGTGCATATGGTGCTTCATAAGTTATATAATCAACACCTTTATCAACTAAATTTCTTAAATTTCCTGTGTCCATTGGCACATACTTGTCCATATGCTTATAACAAGTATCTGTGAAAAATCGTTGTACTTTACCACCGAGGATTTATACCTAAATCTGCTTTTATTACACTTATTGGCTTAAGTTTCATATTACTTACCTCCAAGATGTACGTGCGGATTATTTCCATATTCGTTAATCGTAATGCTTGTTACATTGTAAAACTCATCAAGGTCACTCTGCTTTGATATTGGCGGATTTACTCCAATCGTTATAATATCGCCTATTGTAAATAATTCTGTATTTGTTACAAATTCAATTGGAATTCGCACATTTATATCATTAGCATTCTCATAACCTCTATTGATTGAGCTTCCTTTACCGCCAAAATGCCAAGCTTTTTCAAAAGTATATCTTTGCCATACTGGTAACTTATTGCTATCAAGTGTTTTATGATAATATGTTATACTTCCATTTGTTATCATACTCACACCCCCAAATAAAGAATATGCTCATTATTTACGATTACTCCATAAAGGTAAGTTGATATTAAA
>JAEEGL013702786.1_pt1 | contig 13515 bp, 8 predicted proteins | sample 9134231 | NCBI WGS metagenome assembly JAEEGL01 (sample SAMN16246548, study PRJNA631951) | gut metagenome | biome: gut microbiome; feature: rumen; material: fiber-attached | host: Bos | place: Iran: Karaj | collected 2018-10
CCGGCACCATGTCCCCTTACCAGCATGGCGAGGTTTTTGTGACGGAAGACGGCGCCGAGACGGACCTCGATCTGGGACACTACGAGAGGTTCATCGACGAGGACCTTAACAAGTATTCCAATCTGACGACCGGCAAGGTTTTCTGGAATGTACTCAATAAAGAGAGACGGGGCGAATACCTGGGCAAGACGGTCCAGATCATTCCCCACATTACCAATGAAATAAAGGATTTCATCTATTCGGCGGCAAGAAAGAACGACCCGGACATCCTGATCTGCGAGGTCGGCGGAACGATCGGCGACATCGAATCGCAGCCTTTCATCGAGGCGATCAGACAGATCGGTCTGGAACAGGGAAGCGACAATGTCTGCTACATCCACGTGACACTGGTACCGTATCTGCAGAGCTCCAGGGAACACAAGTCCAAGCCGACCCAGCATTCGGTGAAGGAACTGCAGGGCATGGGCATCAATCCGGACATCATCGTGCTTCGCTGCGCCAAGCCCATGGAAGAGGACATCTTTGAAAAGATCGCGATGTTCTGCAACATCCAGAAGGAATGCGTCATTGAAAACAGGACACTGTCGCTCCTGTATGAAGTGCCGCTGATGCTGGAGAAGGAGGGCTTTGCCCAGTCTGTATGCCGCAAGCTGAAGATCGAGGCGGGAAAACCCGATCTGGAAGGCTGGAAGCAGATGGTCAAAAAGGCAAAACACCCCGACAGGAACGTGACAATCGGAATGGTCGGCAAATACGTGAAGCTGCATGACGCCTATCTCTCGGTTTCCGAGGCTTTGACCCATGCCGGCTATCATCTTTCCAGCAAGGTCAGAATCAAATGGTTCGATGCGGAGAACATCAACCAGAAAAATGTTGCGGAAAAGCTGAAGGACTGCGATGGCATCATCGTCCCCGGCGGCTTCGGTGAAAGAGGCATCGAGGGAATGATCGTCACCGCACAATACTGCCGCCAGAACAAGCTTCCCTATCTGGGGATCTGCCTGGGCATGCAGGTGGCGGTCATCGAGTTTGCCCGCAATGTCTGCAACATGAAGGATGCCAATTCGCGGGAATTCAATCCGGATTCGCCTTATAAGGTGATCGACTTCCTTCCGGATCAGAGTGATGAGACCGACAAGGGCGGAACGCTGAGGCTCGGCGCATACGCCTGCAGGCTGAAGGAAGGCACCCATATCAGAGAGGCCTACGGAATCGACGAGATCAGCGAACGTCACCGTCACCGCTATGAATTCAACAACGAATTCCGACAGCGTCTCGAAGAGGCGGGAATGACGCTGTCGGGTACATCGCCTGACGACTATATCGTTGAAACGATGGAATACAGGGACCATAATTACTTTATCGGGGTACAGTTCCATCCGGAATTCAAATCCCGTCCCAACAGACCGCAGCCGCTGTTTGTCGGGCTGGTGAAAGCAGCACTCGATTTTCAGGAGGAAAATAAAAATGACTGATATTATGAAGACGTTTGGTACAAAGGTTTTTAATGATGAGGTGATGAAGAAGAGACTTTCCAAGGCCACCTACGAAGAGCTCAACAGGACCATCAAGAAGGGTACCTACCTCAATAAAGACATTGCGGAAGAAGTCGCCATGGCCATGAAGGACTGGGCGATCGAAAACGGCGCGACCCATTTTACGCACTGGTTCCATCCGCTCAGCGGAGCGACCGCTGAAAAGCACGAAAGCTTCGTCTCAACGGCCGGTGGCGGAAAGATCTCGCTGGAGTTTTCACCCTCCAATCTGGTGAGAGGCGAAGCGGATGCTTCATCCTTCCCTTCGGGCGGACTCAGAGACACGTTTGAAGCGAGAGGCTACACCGCCTGGGATCCGACTTCCTACGCCTTCATCAAGGACGGCATTCTGTGCATTCCGACGATCTTCTGCGCCTACAATGGCGAAGCGCTGGACCACAAGACGCCGCTCTTAAGATCGATGGAAGCCCTGAACACGCAGGCGATGCGCATCCTGCATCTGTTTGGCAACGAAGATGTCGACCACGTCAAGGCGACGGCCGGAGCCGAGCAGGAATACTTCCTGGTGGATAAGATGTACTTCGATCAGCGGGAAGACCTGAAGCTGACCGGCCGCACGCTGTTCGGGGCCATGCCGCCAAAGGGCCAGGAGATGAACGACCACTACTATGGTTCGATCAAGACGACGGTTCAGGAATTCATGAAAGATCTCAACGAAGAGCTGTGGACGCTGGGCATTCAGGCCAAGACCGAACACAACGAAGTCGCTCCTTCCCAGCACGAACTGGCCAACAACTTCCTGACGGTCAATGTCTCCGCCGACCAGAACAACCTGACCATGGAGATCATGAAGAAAGTCGCAAGGAAGCACGGTCTGGAATGCCTGCTGCACGAAAAACCCTATGCGAACATCAACGGTTCGGGCAAGCACAACAACTGGTCACTGAAGACCGATACCGGAGTCAATCTTCTGGATCCGGGCGATACGCCGAAAGAGAACGCGCAGTTCCTCCTCTTTCTGATGGCAGTCATCAAAGCCGTCGACGAATACCAGGATCTGATCAGGATCTCGGTGTCCTCCGCCGGCAACGACCATCGTCTCGGCGGCCACGAGGCACCTCCGGCCATCATTTCCGTGTTCATCGGCGATGAGCTTGCGGGAATCCTCGACGCTATCGTCAACGGTACTTCCTTTGACAGCCGCAGATCCTCGATCCAGATCGGCGTGCATACGATTCCGTCCTTCTCGAAAGACAACACGGACCGCAACCGCACCTCGCCCTTCGCCTTTACCGGAAACAAGTTTGAATTCAGAATGCCGGGTTCGAGCGCTTCGATCGCAACGCCCAACACCATCCTCAACGCCGTCGTGGCGCAGTCCCTCAAGGAGTTTGCGGATGTTCTGGAAGAGGCGGACGATCTCAACGGTGCGATCCACGACCTGATCATCAGGACCTTCAACGAGCACAAGAGGATCATCTTCAACGGCAACGGCTACGACGCCTCCTGGATCGAAGAGGCAAAGAAGAGAGGTTTGAGCAACTACTCCTCCACCCCGGAAGCCCTTGCGCATTATCTGGACAGAAAGAACGTCGACGTCCTGGTGAACAACGGCGTCCTCTCGGAAGTCGAACTGCATTCAAGATACGAGATCTATCTCGAGAAATACTACAAGACGATCAACATCGAAGCATTGACGATGCTGGACATGCTGAAGAAAGACATCCTTCCTTCCGTGATCCGCTATTCGAAGGAACTTCTCTCCGTCATCCAGATGAGCAGGGATACGGGGCTTTACAGCGACGATTTCTATGAGACGGCCATCTTCAAGACGATCAAAGTCGACAAGAAAGAGATCGAAGACACGATCAGACGCGTTGAAGAGCTGCTCAATGAATGCAATATTGCATCTTCGCTCGAAAAGGCCTTCTTCTATCACGATGAGATCATTCCTCTGATGGAAAAGCTGAGAGAAAACGCAGACGAGCTGGAAAAGATCTGCGACCGCGAATACTGGCCGATGCCGACCTACCTCGAACTGCTGTTTGGCGTCGATTAAAACAGGATTTCAGGAGATATGAATGGATAAGATACTCGTTCTTGATTTCGGCGGACAGTACAGCCAGCTGATCGCCAGGCGTGTCCGCGAACAGCACATTTATGCACAAATCGTCGCTTATAACAGAATAGATATCGACGAGATCCTTGCAAGGGAGTATAAGGGGATCATCTTTACCGGCGGTCCCAACAGCGTCTATGAGGAAGGTGCGCCTTCTTTCGACAAAAAGATTCTTGATATCGGCATCCCGATACTGGGAATCTGCTATGGGGCGCAGCTCCTGACGCAACTGGCAAAGGGTGACGTCAGCAAGGCACAAAACCGCGAATACGGAAAGATCGTCTTTCATCATGAAGGCAGTGTCCTTTTTGAGGATGTCCCGGAAAACAGCGTCTGCTGGATGTCGCATTCAGACTATATCAGCAGGCTGCCTGATACGTTCGTCAATACGGCACACAGCGAAAACTGTCCCAGTGTCGCCTTTGAGGATCCCGCAAGAAGACTCTACGGCGTTCAGTTTCATCCGGAAGTGAATCATACGGAATACGGCAGACAGATCCTGTCGAATTTCCTTTTCAAAGTCTGCGAAGCGAAAAGCGACTGGCTGATGGACGACTTCATCGAACGATCGGTCGCTGAATTCCGGAAGCGTCTTTCAGGAGAAAAGGTCCTTCTCGCCCTCTCCGGGGGCGTCGATTCCTCCGTCACGGCGATGCTGCTGAACAAGGCGATCGGTCACGATCTGGTCTGCGTCTTCGTCGATCACGGTCTTTTGAGAAAAGGCGAAGCCGACTACATCGAAAAGACCTTCCGTGAGCGCTTTGACCTGAATGTGATCCGGGTGAACGCTTCAGACCGCTTCCTGGAAAAACTGAAGGAGGTCAAAGAACCCGAACAGAAAAGAAAGATCATCGGAAATGAATTCATTCAGGTCTTCGAAGAGGAGGCGGGCAAGCTGGGACAGATTGGCTATCTTGCCCAGGGAACGATTTATCCGGATGTGATCGAAAGCGGAAAGGGCGATTCGGCAGTCATCAAGAGTCACCACAACGTCGGTGGTCTTCCAAAGGATATCTCTTTCAGAGAGATCGTCGAACCGCTCAGAGATCTCTTCAAAGACGAAGTCAGAGAAGTTGGCGTGAGGCTCGGCTTACCTGAAGACCTGGTCTACAGACAACCGTTCCCCGGACCGGGACTGGCGGTCCGGATCATCGGAGAGATCACTGAGGAGAAGATAAGGATCCTTCAGGATGCCGATGCCATCTTCCGCGAGGAAATGAAACGAGCAGAAACGGTGCGATCCGATCAGTTTTTCGCCGTTTTGACCGACCTGCATGCGGTCGGCGTCATGGGTGACCAGAGGACTTATGGAAACGTGCTGGCCTTGAGAGCCGTATCGACGGATGATTTCATGACGGCGGAATGGTCGAGACTTCCATACGACCTCCTGGAAACCGTCAGCAACCGCATCACGAACGAGGTCAAGGGAATCTCCCGAGTCGTCTACGACATCACTTCAAAGCCTCCCGGAACGATCGAGTGGGAATAGAGGGAGGATGATCTATGGCAATCACGGTGAATCTCAGATACAGTGGCGAAAATGGCAATGCTTTGAAGTTTGCTCAGGAAATGACGGAAAGCGGCACGGTGGCAGCGATCCGGGCAGAGAAAGGGAATCTGCGCTATGAATACTTCCGTTCCCTGGAAGATCCGGAAACGATCCTGCTGATTGACAGCTGGCAAGACCAGGAAGCGATCGACCTGCATCATGCTTCCCCGATGATGGCAACGATTGCCGCGTTGCGTGAAAAGTATGACTTGCATATGACGGTGGAACGTTTCATCAATATCGAAGAAAACAAAGAAGATGAACGTTTCATCCGCAAATAAGGGAAGGAAATGAAACGATCGTTCAGGAAAACATGGCTGTTTCTGCTTCCGCTTTTACTGATAGCGGGTTGCTTTATCTATGTTTCGGATCGTTATCAAGCCGATGAGAGAGCCTTGGAGGCAATGTCTTCGGATGAAGTGATCATTGAGAAAACGGATTATGGCTGGTTCTTTGACGGACCATCCGAAGAGAAAGCGCTGATCTTCTATCCCGGGGCGAAAGTGCAGGAGATCGCCTATGCGCCATTACTGCATGAACTCTCAAGAAAGGGGGAAGAAATCATCGAGTGGGAATAACGGAAGCCCGTAAACTTATATAAATCTTTAATTAAGCCTCATCAGAGGCTTTCTTTATATGGTTTGTGGTATGTTTGTGGTATGGGGCAAACTTGAATGAATCAGCTTCCTCAGCCCCCGAAGCATCAAAGAAAGACAAAGAACAACCATCGAAACAGTAAAGGGCACACATTATGAAAACCGATAAAACACTTAAAACGATCATCCTGATCCTGCTGTCGTGTCTGCTGTTTTCAGCGTGCGCTCAAAAGGCGGGCGTTAAAGACGATGCATCTTGCAGATATCACAAATACGCCGGTATGACTGCGGAAGAGATCGTATCTTCGCTCACGCTAAAACAGAAAGCCATGCAGATGGTGCAGCCCGCCTGCTACAACACAAATCTGAAGGAGATGAAAGAGAACTGCTACGGCAGCGTACTTTCCCGCAGCTTCTATTACAACGCCAAACAATGGCAGGAATATATTGACAGCTTTCAGGAAATGGCCGTAAGCTCTCAGGCGGGCATCCCTTTCATCTACGGACAGGACGATGTCCATGGCGTCAACTATGCGCTTGAGACCGTCATCTTTCCGCACAACATCGGCCTGGGCGCTGCCGGCGACGAAGAACTCATGTATCAGATAGGACAGATCACGGCCGATGAGGCTAAGCTCTGCCATATGCTGTGGAACTTTGCGCCTTGTGTCGCCCAGTCGAATGATCCCCGCTGGGGCAGAACCTATGAAAGTTACGGTTCGGATCTTGAGATGATCAAAAGATTGAGCACGGCTTACACGAAAGGTCTGCAGGACAGCGGAATCATCGCCTGTGCCAAGCACTTCTTCGGCGACGGGAATGTCGTATACGGAACCGGTGAAGGAGACATGCTGATCGACCGGGGAGATGCCATTCTGGATGAGGAACAGATCGATGAGCTTCTCTCGGTCTATGAGGCGCAGATCGATGCGGGTGTCAAAACGATCATGATCAGCCATTCTTCTTTGAACGGACTCAAGATGCACGAAAACAGGAAATACATCGACCTGCTGAAGAATGAAATGGGTTTCGAAGGCTTTATCGTAAGCGACTGGAATTCAGTTCAGAGCACATCGCTTCCGACTTATTACGAGCAGGTCGTCACGGCGATAAACGCAGGGATCGACATGCTGATGGAAGTTGACCGCTATAATGAAGCGGCTTCGATCATTGTCGAGGCGGTAGAGAAAGTCGATATCAGCCAGGAACGGGTTGACGATGCGGCAAGAAGGATCCTTCAGGTCAAGATGGAGATCGGAGTCATTGCTGATCCGTTTGGGGAAAAGATAAAGACGGTGCAGAAGGAAACCGGTTCAAAAGAATACAGGGAAGTTGCGGAGAAAGCCGTCGAAGAGAGTCTGGTGCTGATCAGGAATCAGAACGATATCCTTCCTTTGCAAGAGGGTACGAAGATCAACATCATGGGCCCTGCCGCAGATGACGATGTTGTGCAATGCGGCGGCTGGACGATGGACTGGAACCGGAGCGAACTGCCGGATATTCCCGGTGTCACCTCGATTAAAGAAGGTTTCAAACAGAAAGCCGAGGCACACGGAATCATTCTCACAGACAAAGCGGAAGATGCGGATGTCATCGTTCTGGTGCTTGGCGAAAAGGCTTATGCCGAATGGAACGGCGATGCCCGGAATCCCGATCTCTGCGGAGAACTCGGTCTGCCTGGAAACAGGGAAGCGATCGATCATGCAAATGCTCTGGGCAAGCCGATCGTGACCTGCATCGTTGCCGGCAGGAACGTATTCATCGGCGATTACATAGATGATTGGGATGCGGTCGTTATGTGCTACCTGCCCGGTTCAGAAGGTCAGGGTGTGGCGGATGTGCTTTGCGGGGAATGTGATTTCAAAGGCAAATTACCGAGTCCGTGGTATGCTTCGATCCTTCAGATCGAAACGAAAGAGCCCTGGCTGGAGAAAGGTTTCGGTCTGACTTATAAAGAAGATGCGGAGCAATCATAAGAAACTTTAATCCGGAACCTGTTTTCGCAAGCGATTCCTGAATGCGGAAAGCGGGTCTGTCAGTATGATCGAACGGGAACAAAATCTCGTTAAACCTGCCTGACAGTTCCGGTGATTAAATCTTAAAATGGATATGGAAAGAACTATGAGGTCAGAACAAGATGATGACAAAACAGAGTAAAGAAGACGCATTGAATCTTTCTTACGCCCGGATCATTGCCTGCGACAAGGCAAACGAGATTCTGGAACTGTATAAGAAAGGAAAAAGAAGTTCAAGATACGATGATCGGGTTTTCGATCATCTTGATCAGCGCGATGGAAAGGGAACATTTTTCCTGAGCTCAGAAATCGACAGATATGTTCAGACTGAAGAAACTAAAGCTGAAAAACCGGATAATAATCCGTATTATCTTCTGTATCTTGATGAAGTTCCGGTATGTCTGATCAGAAGCGGCGCAAGCGAAGATCCCGATCAGAAATGGGAATACTATGACTATCCGATCAAGGATGCGAGATGTTTTGATCTGATCGGATCAGAAAGATTCTGTATCCTGAATGCCAGCAATTACGGCCTGTATTTGATAGCAGAGAATGACTATTATGCTTTATCGCCTTCTCCTTTTGAGGAAGAAGACTTCTTTGAGCAGGTAAAAAAGCTGAATCTCATTTCAGATAACAAGGGAATCGAAAAACATGAACTGGATCTCGATCTGATCAAAGACCTGAATGTCAGTGTTAAGGATTACGATTACACCCCGAGTGAAGCAGATCTTTCACTGATCAGAAAATACATGAAAGAAAGCACAGAGGAGATCGACGGCTGCCGGCTGATCGGGCCTGTTCCTCTGTATCAGTATGGCTTCATTTCTGCATACGAGATCGAAGTGTGCGATATCGACAGGGAGAACGGCGCGTTGCTGTTCAAGATCGTCAGAGACGGCAAAGTCATCGGCTATGTTCATTATGATCCATATGATGAAGGCAGTGATACGCAGATCTTTTCAGAAGCAAACGAAGCCGACAAGACAGAAAAGGATATCCAGAAGTATTATGCCTGTCTGTCGCCTTTGGGCTATGTCTTTAAAGACAGGATCGTTGAAGAAACCGCAGACGATCCGGATTATTCATTGATCGACAGGATGGTTGCGGAAAAGATCCGGATGAAGATCAGGGAAAAAGAACCGGGATTCGGTGTTTATCCATTAAATGAATAACGCAAGTACAGCCAAGCGAGTGTGAAATAGAAAAAACAGAAGAGTCCATTGCGGACTCTTCTTTCTTTTTGCTGATATTGAAGATGACGGTACATCAGTATGAAATCTTCTGTACGGTCTCGTATGCCTGCTTGATGACCGTCTTCAGACTTCCAACCTGATCGCAATCGCCGACAAAGTATGTATTCTTCCTCTTTTTTGCTTTTTTGCCTTCATCCTGCGCAAAGCGGTTGTCCGGAAGATAGCCGACCGAAAGGATCACCGTACCGGCGGGCAGAACTTCTGTACCATCCGGCGTGCTGACCGTCACCGTCTCTTCATCGATCGATTCGACCGTTGAAGAAGTGTAGACGGGTACCTTGTGATAGCGAAGCAGTTCCTTCAGCATGGACGAGTTGGCCATGCAGATGCCTCTTGCGCCGATGATGTTTTCTGTCGCTTCGATGATGACCGGTTTCTTGCCCTTGAGTGCGAGTTCATAGGCGATCTCGCAGCCCGTCAGACCGCCGCCGATGATGATGACGTCTTCTTTGCAGTCCTGATCGCCATCAAGAAAATCGATGGCAGTCATTGCGCGCTCTGCGCCGGGAATCGGAAGTGATTTGGCCCTTGCGCCGATGGCGACGACAACTACATCTGCCGCCAGATCGTCAATGTTGTCGATCTCCGTATTCATGTGCACTCTGACGCTTGTGTTCTTCAAAGTCCTTTCATACCATTGCAGAAGTTCCTTGTCCTTCTCCTTGAACGACATGGCTGCAGCGGCATTGAATGCACCGCCCAGGCGGTCGCTCTTTTCGTAGAGATCGACCTCGTGTCCGCGTAAAGAAGCCTGAATGGCCGTCTCCATGCCGCCGATGCCGCCGCCGACAACGGCGATCTTTTTCGGACGTCTGGCAGGTTTGAGCGAATATCTTGTTTCGTTGTTAGTCCAGGGGTTCAGGACACATCTGCCCATATCGGGATGCATGGGATCGATGTCCGTTCCCTTTCCGTTCATGCCGTTGAAAGGCAGGCAGGCGCCATGGCAGGCGATGCAGGGGCGGATGTCTTCCATCCTGTCCTCTTTAACCTTGGTGACGAATTCCGGATCGCAGAGCAGCTGGCGCCCGATGCCCATCGCATCGATCTTTCCCGCCGCTATGGATGCGGCAGCGGCATCCGGCTGCATACGTCCCGCACATACGACCGGTTTCGAAGTGAACTGCCTGATGTGTTCGACGTAGGAAAGGTTCATGTTCAGCGGCGCGTATACAGGCGGATGAGCCCAATACCAGGCATCATAGGTTCCGTTGTCGCAGTTGAACATGTCGTATCCGGCTTCTTCGAGGATCCCGATCGCCTTTTCCGATTCTTCCATCGATCTGCCGACTTCCGTGAATACCTCCCCCGGAACGGCTCCCTGATTGAAGCCTCTCGTCATTGAACAGACGGAGTAGCGAAGCGATACCGGATAATCTTCGCCGCAGACCTTCTTGATCTCCTTTACGACTTCGCAGGCAAAGCGCAGCCTGTTTTCCAGAGAACCGCCGTAGCAGTCATCGCGGTGATTGGTGTAGGGCATGGCGAACTGATCGAGCAGATAGCCTTCATGGACGGCATGGATCTCGACGCCATCCACTCCTGCATCCTTGCACAGCCTTGCTGTCTGACCAAATGCATAGACGAAGCGGCTGATCATCTCGGACGTAAAGTGGTCCATCTTGACATCGGGGTCCCAGACGTTCGGCAGGTCATCGTCAGGTGCGGACCACCACCACTTCGACATGATCGCCTTGGAGGAAACATTCTTCAGAAAACCCTTTTTGACAAACGGCTTCAGCATCGGCGGCAGGATCATCGATCTGCCGGCACCGGCACTGAGCTGAAAGAAGATCTTCGCGCCGCTGTCGTGGATCTCCTTTACGATCGGCTTGACGGGTTCAAACACTTCGGGATGATTGTAGACCCACTTCTCCCCGACAATGCTGACAAGCGGGATCAGACCGGGTATGAACAGTCCGATGTTGTTGTCCTTTCTGTCCCGATAGAACCTGTCGATGCCTTTGACGAATCCTGTCTTTGCTTCCCAGGCAATCATGTTGGTGCCTTCCATCGGCAGCATTACGATCCTGTTCCTGATCTCGACGTTTCCGATTTTCCACGGCTGAAATAGCGGTTCATATTTTGTTTCCATAATGTCTCCTGTCCTTATATGATGTTTTATCAGTCTGTTTTCTACAATTCAATTTTAACAGGCCTTTGTTACCGTTTTCATAGAAACCTCTTCATCAAATCTTAAGCAGTTGGCCTCTGTTTTCTTAATGAGACAAGCGGATACCATTGAATCGTCAGGAGGATTCAATGTATGCCCGTTTTATTAAACCGCATCTTATCTGCAGTCTTTGCAATCCTGTTTTCCTATCAGATCTTCTTTGTCTTCATCTCTCTTTTCATGAAAGAGAAAGAAGCCGATTATGCGTTTTCCTATCACAAGCTGGCCGTTCTGGTCTGTGCCAGAAACGAGGAAACGGTGATCGGCGACCTGCTGGCAAGCATTGCCAATCAGACATATCCAAAGGATCAATATAAAGTGTTCGTCATGGCCGACAACTGCACGGATGAAACGGCAAATATCGCAAGGTACAAAGGCGCAATCGTGTATGAAAGATTCAACAGCGAGCTTCCCGGAAAGGGGTATGCCTTAAGAGAACTGCTGAGGCGAATAAACGAAGATTATGAAGACGAATTTGACGCCTTTCTGGTCTTTGATGCGGACAACATCCTGAAGAGTGATTATCTCGAACAGATGAACATCTCCTATTGCAAGGGCAATCGGGTCATCGCCGGTTATATCAACAGCAAGAACTATGAATCGAACTGGATCTCCGCCGGCTATTCGCTTTATCTGTTAAGAAAGAACAGATTCCTGAATCAGGCAAGACAGCTTCTCGGGATCAGCAGTGCGATCAACGGGACCGGTTTTCTCTTCAGCAGACAGATCCTGAACGAGTGGCCGTATCACACATTGACTGAAGACATCGAGTTTACCGTGGACCAGGTCTGCAGGCATCACAGAATAGCCTACTGCAGAAAGGCGATGCTGTATGACGAACAGCCTACATCGATGAAGCAGTCGTTCTATCAGCGCCTGAGATGGTCCAAGGGTTATCTGCAGGTCATTGGAAAGTATTCCAGGAGTCTCCTGGAAGGCTTTGCCGAAGGCGACTTCTCCTGCTTCGACATGCTGAACACGATCCTGTCCGCATATGGATTGTCCATGATCTCTCTGCTGGTGAACGGACTCACTCTTCTCTGCCTGATCCTGTTAAAGAAGGATGCAATGCCGTTTGTGAATGATCTGCTGACCGGTATGATCAGGTCGTATTTCTGCCTGTATCTCACGGGGCTGCTGACGCTCGTCGCGGAGTGGAAAAACATCCCTGCATCGACACGCGGCAAGATCAGGTACACGTTCACGTTCCCGATCTTTCTGGCGACCTATGTTCCCATCGCGTTCTGCGCCTTGTTTGCAAAGGTCACCTGGGTCCCGATCAGACACGGCGTTTGCCTATCTCATGAAAAGATATAGCGGGAAAGTCAAAGTCAGATAAAAAATACAGAGATATCTTCTATGCATGATGCACTGAGGATATCTCTTTTTTAAAACAGGCTCTTATTCCGCGTGTCCGTCCAGGCGTGTTGCCCCATCATACATTTTTCTTATTCAATAAAGTATAATATCAGACATGAAAACAAAAATCAGTATACTGTCACTCATTCTCCTGCTTGTTATTTCAGGATGTCAGAAGAAGAAAAAGGGCACCGTCATCGATTATGACAGGTATCTCTTTGATACATCCTATGTCCACGAGATCGATGTCGCAATTTCGGAGGATGACTGGAATGACCTGCTTGAAAATCCGACGGCCAAGACCAAATACAGCGCCGACGTCACCATCGACGGTGAGACACTGAAGAATGTTTCCTTCAGCACGAAAGGCAATTCAAGCCTGTACTTTCCTGCTTCCGAAGAGGGTAACGAACGCTATCCGTTCAAGATCAATTTCGGCAAGAACGTGGATGGCCAGACCTATCACGGTCTCGATAAGCTGAGCCTGAGCAATGTGTATGGCGACACGACTTTTGTGAAAGACTATCTGAGCTACGAGCTGTTCAGAAAGATCGGCGTGAATGCACCGCTGGTCAGCTTTGCCGTGCTCAGGATCAACGGCGACTACCATGGTCTGTATGCAGCGGTTGAAGATGTGGACAAGAGCTTCCTGAAAAGAAACAGCGGCGGCAAGGGCGTCCTGTATAAACCGGAAGGAAAAGGCCTCGGTCTGAATGCCGAAGTCATCGAAGCCATCAAGAACGGCGAACCGGTTCCGACGGGCGAGTCGCACGGCGCTGATCTTGTTTATATCGACGATCAGATCGAAAGTTATCCGGACATCTTTGAAAACGCGGAGACCCACGCTGAGGACGAGGACTATCTGAGAGTCATCGAAGCCCTGAAAGCCCTCGGAGAAAACAGGGATCTGGACCGGTATCTCGATACCGATGAAATCATAAGATATTTTGCC
>JAEEGL015697682.1_pt1 | contig 13515 bp, 11 predicted proteins | sample 9134231 | NCBI WGS metagenome assembly JAEEGL01 (sample SAMN16246548, study PRJNA631951) | gut metagenome | biome: gut microbiome; feature: rumen; material: fiber-attached | host: Bos | place: Iran: Karaj | collected 2018-10
AGCCTGCACATCCCCGACTTCCGCGCCGGCGAGCGGACCTTCCAGCTCCTCGCCCAAGTCTCCGGGCGCACGGGGCGCGGCGCCATCGCGGGCGAGGTCTACGTGCAGACCTACACACCGGATCACCCCGCCGTGCAGATGGCCCGCACCGAGAACTTCGAAGGCTTCGCGGACGGCGAACTGGCGATTCGCCGCGACCTCAACTACCCGCCCTTCTGCCACCTCACGTGCCTGACACTCAGCGGTTCCGACGAGAGCGCCGTCGCCGCGCAACTGGAACGGATCGCCGAGACGGTTCGCGACGGGTCCGATGCGTCCGTCATCGTTTCGGAAGTCGTTCCCGCCTCACTTCCCAAGGCGAACAACCTGTACCGCTACCAGCTCATCCTCCGCGCGCCCGCAACCTCGCGCATCCTTCCGCCCCTATCGGCCGCCCTCGCCGCCAACCGCATCCCCGACGCCATGCGCCTCTCGGTCGACGTCGACGCGCTCAGTCTGCTTTGACGGGTGCAACGCAAAATTAGCCACACCTACTTTGACGGTTGACCGCCCATGGTGAAGTTTGCTATAGTATGACTTTAGCCATGAACACGGAAAACAACACTGCCGAAATCCTCCGCACAGATCGCGAGTTGTTCAGTTCGTTGCTGAAGTATATCGTTCAAGCGGCGCCAACCGAAGACTCCACCGATTTCGTCCTCGCTGCAATCGGGAGGAACGTCGGGGCTGACCGCTGCTACGTTTATCGGTTCTGGGAGCCGGGCAAGTCCTCGATGTGCACCAACACGCACGAATGGTGCGCCAAGGGAATTAAGCCCGAGATCGCAGGTCAGCAGAAATGCAATCTCGCGGACCTCGTCGAATTCAACGCCCACATCACCTCCGGCCGGGACTTCCTCTTCACGGACATTAACGCGATTGACACCGGATCGCGTGAGTGGCTCGCGCCTCAGGGAATCCAGTCGCTGATCGCGACCCCTCTCGTCGAAGCCGGCAACGCGATTGTCGGATTCGTCGGTTTCGACTTTGTCAAGGCGCCCTGCGCCGAGTTCACCGGCCGCATCATCTTCAACATCCACGTGGCGGCGGACCTTCTCCTCAACTGCAAAAAGCTGCATGAGACCTACCATGGACTTGCCGTTGCGCTGAACGTCGCCCACCTCAAGGGTGAAGTCGTGGAGTTCATGTTCCACCACCAGGACTTCGCGGAGATCCTTGAGTTCGTCGGCAGCAAGGTGTGTGAAGTCACCGGAGCGCAGCATCTCGTGCTCTGCACCGACGACGGCACGCGCACGGACTGGTTCGGCAAAGACGCCCCCACCTGCTGCCATGAATGCGCAAAGGCGGCACGCGAGCTCGGAAAGCTTCTGCCGTCGGAGTTCTTCGCGGACACTGACACGGTGGTCATTCCGGAGGGAACGCCGAAACCGGACATGAACCTGCCGCCCTATTGCCCGGTGCAATCCTCCGTCATCAGTCAGTTCAGGAAAGACACCGGCTGGTGGCGCCTCGTGGCCGACTACACGAAACCGCACCACCACAATTTGGTCGAGGTCGGGCGCGGTCTGCGCGCTGCGTTGGAACTGTTGTCCATAGCCTATGACCGAGAGCGGCATGAGAAGGCGATTGCGAAGATACAGGAACATCAGCGTTTTCGCGCCGATACGCTCGCCTACGCGCTCTCGAAGGACGACATTCCGGGATTGATCGACTTGACGCTCCACAGACTGCTTGAGCTGAGTATGTGCGACTACATCGCCATCCACTCTATTGACGGCGACCACAAACTTCTCTTTCCAAAAAGCAAGCTGAAGGTCTGCCCGGAACGCTGCGAGGCCTGTTCCTTCTTCAAGCTCAATATTCCGCCCGTCTTAAACGCAGACCACATCATCGAGCTGGACGACGCGCAAAACCAGACCATTGCGCCGCTATCGCCAGACTGCCCGGCGCAATCGCTCGCTGTCGTCGTCATTTTCCGCGAGGGGAAGCCGTGGGGCGGCATTGCCCTCCACTACCTGACAAAACAGGAGAAAATAGCCGAAGATGACCGGCATACGCTCAAGATCGCGGCCAATGTGCTGACGCTGGCCCTTGAGCGCCATTCCGCCGCCCTCCGGCTTGAAGCCGAGCGCGACCGCGTGCTGGCGGCCGAGAAGACCAGGAGCTACTTCTTCTCGGCGGTCTCGCATGACATCCGCACGCCGCTCAATGTCATTGTCGGCTTTTCGCAGCTTCTAGAGGCTGGTTCCGTCTCACCAAAGGAGGCGAGACAGTACCTGAAAATGATTGCGTCGAGCGGCAAGACGCTGCTTCAGCTTGTCAATGACGTCCTCGACCTCTCGAAGATGGACCTCGGCAAGTTCGAATTCAACTTCGAACCTACGGACATCGGCGAAGTGGTGCGGGAACTGGTGCTTGTCTTCCAGCCGACGGCGGAAACGAAAGAACAGACCATCGTCATGGACATCCCCGATCTTCCGCGACTCAAGATCGACCCGTATCGTTTCCGGCAGGTGCTGTTCAATTTGCTCGGCAATGCCATCAAATACGCGGGTCCGAGCACGATCCGCATTTCGGTCGCCTACGAGGACGGACTGCTGAAGCTCACGGTCGCGGACAACGGCAGGGGCGTTTCGGCGGAGAAGGCGAAGAGCCTCATGCAGCCGTTTGTGCAGGCCGATATCAAGAACCGCACGGAGGGCAGCGGTCTGGGTCTGTCCATTTGCAAGCGACTCGTCGAACTTGCGCGGGGAACGATTTCCATTGAGACCGCACCCGGTGCGGGTTTCGCGACCCATGCCGCAGTTCCGGCTGAAGTTGCGCCTGTGGAAACAAAGAAAGATTCTGACACGACGTCCAAGACGGACACCGTATCTAAAACGCCCAAACGTATCCTTGTGGTCGACGATTTGTCGGCAAACCGCGCCGTCATCAAGGCGATTTTGAAGAAGCTGGGCGTGACCAACATCGACGAAGCGGACAATGGCAAGGCCGCGCTGGAAAAACTGGGGCAGGACCCTGCGTTCGACCTTGTCATGACCGACCTCTGGATGCCTGTCATGGGCGGCGTCGAACTCGCCAAAGGCATTAAGGCCGATGCGCGTCTCGCGAGCGTGAAGATCTGCCTGATCACCGCCGATGTCGAGACATTGACGACCTACAGGGCCCAAGGCTTCAACATGCTCCTCCTAAAGCCTGTCACCCTTGACAAGGTGGCGGAACTTTTCAACAACCTGTAATCGGTTGGCGCGGAGACGCGGAAACAATCACGCCAAAGGCAGGAACGGCGCCAATGCGTCGCGCCAGATACGGTAGCCGGTCTCCAGCGGGTGAAGATAGTCCGGCATCATTTCGGGAGAAAGTGTCCCGTCGGCGTTCAGCAATCGCGCGTTGAAGTCGACCCAGACGACATGTCGTCCGTCCGCGTATTTGCGGATGATCGCGTTCGTCCGTTCGCGCGAGATGCGACCGGGGTCATCTGGCTCGGCCCCGCACGGAAAGATGGGTGAAAGCAGAATCGTCGCCGCCGGTTGCTTTTCGGCTATCTTGACGATGACGGCCCGTATCCCCTCGGCACAATCTTCGGGAGTGTCGTCGCAGTTGTTCGTCCCGATCATGAGGAAGACTTTGCGCGCGCTGTAGCCGTCCATCTGGCCGTGGTCCAGACGCCACAGGACATTCTGCGTCTTGTCGCCGCCGACACCGAGATTGAGGAGGCGGGCCGACTTCCTCATCTCTTCCCAGACGGCTCGTCCCGGACCAACAGGGAACTTGAGAACGCCCTCGGCGTATGCCGTCGCGGCGACGGCCACATCCGTCGGATGACTCCACCCCTCCCAGTTGTGGGTGATGGAATCTCCGACGAAGACGCAGTCGTAGTCCTTCGGCCCGGCGGCGACTTCCGCCAGCTTCGCCTCATTGAACCTGTCCCAATAGCCAGGACCGGCCCAATACGGACTCTGTTCCGAAAGCGGCACTGCCGCCGGAACTGCGCAGGTGTTCATCTGGCTTATTCAGGCTTGGTCTCGAGTTCGAGCGGGACTTCGCCAAGGTGCTTGAGCTTGAAGCCGTTCGCCTTGTATTCGGCGTAGTTGAAGGCCTCCAGCTCGTCGATGGCGAGCTTGTGGAATTCGTAGAAGTTCTTCCACCACTCGTAGCCGCTGCCGAGCGACGCGCCGAGATAGGCGTCGGCGATGTCGCATCCCATCTGCGGCGCGACATAGAAAGCGCCCATCGCGAGCACGTTCACGCCGTTGCCCGTGATGGCCCTGAGGGCCGCCGGAACGCTCTCGACGACGCCGGCCATGACATGCGGGCACTTAGACGCCGCAATGTGGATGCCCATGCCGGTGCCGCAGAATACAAGCGCGCGCTCAAATTCGCCCTCGGCAATCATCGAGCCAACCTTGAGGCCGATGCGGTGGAACATAAGGTCCGTGTTGTCCCGCTGGTCGCCCATCGCGGTGACACCCACGTCGGTGATTTTCCAGCCCTTCTTCTCCAAATGCGCCTTGACGGCCTCCTTCAGCGGGAAGCCAGCCCAGTCGGCGCCCATCAGCAGATACTTGTCCTTGATTGTCTTCATGTGTCGTGTAGTCCTCCGTTCTGACTATCAATTATAGCACATGCGCATGGCAAACGGGCCAACCTTTCCACTTTTTCATGCATTGGCACGATATGTGCGGCAATCAAGTAATGCTCAAACGAATAATGCTTTTTTTCTTCCCGGCTGCGGCAATCGCCGCGTTGACTGAGAATCTGACGGCCCGTTTCGCCGAATCCGCCAAAAGCGCAACGAACGGCGTCGCCGCGCTCAGCTGCGAAGTCGTCCTGCCAACGAACGCCCCGCCTTCGCAGGCGCTCCTGTGCGTCACGGACAGGGACGGCAACTGGTTCCAGCAACTCGCCCCCGACACCCTCCTTGCGGGCACAAACGCCTGCACCTTCGACCTGTCGCCGGAATCTGCGGCGAAATGGTCCACCGCCGGCCATCGCCTCGTCTGGAACCGTCGCGTCCTGCTGAATCCGAAGTCCATCGTCTTGCGCGTCTTCGAAAAACAAGTCGCAAGTCGCAAGTCGCAACTCGAAATGCCAGCCAAAAACTATGACGGACTTGTGGTTTGCGACTTGCGACTTACGACTTGCGACTGGGATGGACCTCCGACTGCAACCGACATAAGACCCAATGCCGACGAGGTGCCCTGCTTCGGGCTCTTCGAACTCAAGTTCCAGCTTCCCGACCGCTACGACAATCCCTTCGATCCCGCCGTCATCGATGTCTCCGCCCTCATCGAGCAACCTGGCACCAATGGCGCGCAGGTCGTCATACCGGGATTCTACCAGCAGGACTACTATGTCGTCACCAACAGCTACGCCGATGAACGCATCCCCTACGGACGCCCCGGTTGGGCCGTTCGCTACGCGCCTCTCGTGGCGGGACGCCATTCATGCCGCATCGTGGCACGCGATGTCCTCGGCGTCTCGACCTCTGCCCCCGTCTTCTTCAACGCCACGCCTTCCGACGGCCCTGACTTCGTCCGCGTCTCCACCAACGACTGGCGGCGCTTCTCGGTGGGTGGACGCGAGATACACCTCGTCGGCCACAATGTCCGCTCTCCATTCGACACGCGCATGGACGACCAGTTCCCGTGGGTTCTCCGCCATCCCGACAGCTTCCTCGCCTACCGCCGCTACTTCCGCGACATGGCGGCCGTCGGGGAGAACTTCGCCGAAGTCTGGATGTGCCAATGGTCGCTCGGCCTGGAATGGTCTACCAATGCCCCGTACTACTACGGCGTAGGCGACTACAACCTCGGCAACGCGTGGGAGCTCGACCAGGTCCTGCGGACGGCGCGTGAAAACGGCGTTCGCGTCAATCTCGTCCTCAACAATCACGGACGCGCCGGCCTCGGATTCGACGCCGAGTGGCAGAACTCGCCGTACAACATCGTGCACGGAGGATTCCTCCCCGCCGACGATCCCATGCCTTTCTTCACCGATCCGCGCGCGCTTGAATACCAGAAGCGCCTCTACCGCTACATCGTTGCGCGCTGGGGCTGGGACTCGACAATCTTCGCCTGGGAACTTTGGAGTGAACTCGACCTCTGCGGACGCTGGGGCCGCGAGCCGGCGCCACAGAACGACCCCGGCGTCATCGACTGGCATCGGAAGATAGGCGACTACCTTCGCGCCATCGATCTGAACCGTCACCTCGTCTCCACGCACATCTCCGCCGACTACCGTGCGATTGGCAAGGAGCTTTCCGCCATACCGCAAATCGACCACTGCTGCGTCGACGCCTACCACTTCAGCCCCAACCCGCTTCACATCGTCGACCTCGTCCGTGAAACGGCCGCCTCCCTCGCCGCATATCGGAAGCCGGCGCTGATCACCGAATTCGGAGGTTCCTCCATGGGCGCCGGACTCTCGCATCTCAAGTGCGAACTCCACGCCGCCCTCTGGGCATCGACTTGTTCAACGCTCGCCACCACTCCCCTCTTCTGGTGGTGGGGCCTCGTCGAAGAGCAGAACCTCTACCCGGAATACACCGCCATACGCACCTTCACGGACGCCATCTCCTACACCGATCCGGCGCTAAATCCGATTTCCCTCGCCGTGAACGGCGAGGGAGACTTCCATTCCATCGCGATTTCAAGCGGAACGAACCTCTGCGCCTGGGTCTACACGCGCGACCTCATCGCGCTTGCGCGCGACGATGACGACGTGAAAGATACGCAGGCCGAGGTTGTCTGGACGCCCGTTACGAACGGCACCTACCGCGTCGCCTTCTGCTCGACGAAAACGGGGGACCCCGTCAAGCAGCAGGACTTCCGCACTGAGCAGGGCTCCTTGCGCTTCCTCCTGCCCCCCTTCAAAGGCGATATCGCCATCCGCGTCACCCCTCTCATCCTGATGCACTAATCGCACCGACTAAACGAATAAACAGCTCAACGAATAAACGAACTAACGAATAAACGAATAAACGAACTAACGAGGCCGCGAGGCCGCCAGCAGTCCGATGCCTCGCAGTGTCAGGTCGGGGTCGATGGTGAAATTGAGACGAAGCTGCGATATGAAGCGAGGGGCGAAGCCTCCCGTCGCAATGAGGTTGGCGCCGGCGCCGACCTGGGGCATCAGGCGGGTCACGGTTTCGCGGACAACACCGCAAAAGCCGGCGTCGATGCCGAAAAGCATGGCGCCCTCGGTGTCCTTCGGGATCGCGGGCGGCTCATGTTTCCACCATTCGACCATCGGCAGGAGCGCCGTGTAGTCATGGAGCGAACGCGCGAGTATTTCAGGCCCCGGGCCAATGACGCCGGTGAAGAATCGCCGATCCGCGGAGAGGAGGTCGTAGGTCACGGCCGTGCCGATGTCCACGACAAGCGCAGGCGCGCCGTATGCCAGCGCGGCGGCCGCCATGTCCGCCAGGCGGTCGGCGCCCATCGTTTCAGGGTGCGGGATTTCAAGCTGGAAAGGAAGGCCCATGTCGTGGCGGACGAACTGAAGTTCAAGCCCCGCCTCCTCGCGGACAAGCCGCGACCAGGAGTCGTTGACGCTCGGGGTGACGGACGCCATCATCGCGCAACAGACCGACTCGCCGAAGGCGTCGGCCTGCGCAAAGGCCTTGCGCACGGCGACGGCGCAGGTCCCGCGCGCGGCGGAGATGCCGCCACGCACCGCCGTCGAAGCCGAGACGGAGGAATCCGCCCTTCGGAAAAGCGCGATGGTGGTGGAGGTGTTGCCGGCGTCGATGACGATCGATGCGAAACCTTTTTTCATAGCATTTCCATTATACCCCCAAACTGGCCTTTTGGGCTAGATCCGTCCAGTTGGAGAGGAGCTTGAAAAAGATGCCGGCGCAGGCCATGGCGTCGTCCAGGGCATCATGGGAGTTCACGCCGTCGATTTCGAGGGCGTCAATGAGCTTCGCGAGGGTATGGCGTTCGAGGTCGGGGCGGAGCTTGCGCGAGAGGGAAAGGGTGTCGCATGTCTCAAGCCCTTCGGGCGCAAAGACGAGGCCAAACTTCTCGCACTCGCAGTTGAGCATCCGCAGGTCGAACATGGCGTTGTGGGCGACGAGCAGGACATCCCGTCCGAGGAACTCGAAGAAGCGCCGCATCGCCGCCGTCGGCGCGATGCCGTTCTCTCTGAGAAACTCTATCGAAAGTCCGTGGACGGCTTCCGCCCACGCATTCATCCGGCATGTCGGGCAGATGTAGAGGCTGAGCGTCCGCCTCAGTTGGCCGCCGACATACTCAACGGCGCCAATCTGGCATATCTCGTCCCATGACGAGCCCCCCGTCGTCTCCGTGTCAAAGACGACAACGCGCCCCGCCCTAGCGAACGCCGCAAGTTTCGGCAGTGTCTGTTTCGTGATTCTCATTGTTTCCGATCATTGATATTCTACCGCTTGTTTTCCTCTCATGCAAGCCAATCAACGGTCATCTCAACCGCAAAGACCTGAGAGGGGCACTTTTCGATGTCCAGCCTGTATCCTCCGGTGACAGCCACAAAGAAGCGATTTAGAAACGCCTTCCAATCGGCCGTGTTCCCCTTCCCTTTCTTGGAATCGTATTCGGGCGTGCGGAATGTCAGGAGCAAAAGGATGCGAATGTCGACATCCTCCACATCGGCCGTGCCCTTCGTGAAGTGGAACAGCTGATAGCGGAGGTCGCGAACCGTCTCGTCTTCCGGCGACACGCCGAACCAATCGCAAAGCCCGTGGATTCGGTCAGGGGCGTGGCTTTCCGGTTTCTCGATCTTGGTTTTGATCGCCTTCTCGCAGGCGATCCCGAGCGTGTCGTCGGAAAAAGGCTCGTCGACCTTCGCCTCCACCCCGACAAAGAAGCGGCGTCCGTTCTTCGTCCGTCCCCAGATGCCCATGTCCTGCCGTCTGGGGTTGCGATAGGCGTCGAATGGGCAGAGGCACTCGATCTCCCCTCGATCCAGACATTCGACCGAATCATCCGCGAGAAGGTCGTTCAATGCAGCGACAATCTCCGGCTCTCCTCTTCCCGACAGGAAGTACCGCGCCAGCGAACATGCGCTCCGCCCATCCTTCCAGTGACCTTGATTCTTGTCGATTGCCACGAACGCGTCCCTCCACGAGGACAAATCAGTCAATGGCATTGATGGATTCAGTGGTGATACGATCTTCATTGTGTTGTTTTCCTTTTTCATTCTTTTTATCCGCATCCCCCGTGCCAATGTCTATCACGTCCCCAAATGGGTATTTTCAAGGCGTGATGGTGGCAAGAAATCGACCAAGTGAGCAAAAATTGTCTCTCGGTGTAATCAATCGACGATTTCGTCTTCTTTGTCAACATGCAAGAACAGATTTTTCACATGTTCTTGAACAAATGCATTATTGGCAATTCCTAGTTTGTCGTACTCGTCCTTTAAGATTTGATGCCACCACTCCTCAGCATTAGATGGACACGTTCTTCCCCTAAAACAATCTCCGCAGAAGTAAATATTCAGCAGTACCGCTGGAATCCTATGTTTATTTAGAAGGGCAAGAACATACAATCGATTTGCCATCTGGTAGAAATTATGCAACCAAATTTCCGCGCTTTTACTAGCCCCAATTTCCGACGTTGCGAACTTGAGCGCTTCTAGCCTCATTTTTACGCTCTTGGCATTGTCATCAGGTTTATGTTTTTTTACAATCTCTCCTACACGAGCTTTCGCCTCGCACAGAACATATTTTCCATCGGCTAGACCGACAGCATCCCAATTCATCTTATTCCCTGTTTGTGGCCAATTTTGACGGAAAACTTCCTTGACAGATTTAAAACGCGGATCACTTTCACCATCACCAAACTCAAGCCCCACTAATTCCCTGTCTGGAATCTTATTGTCCCTGGCAAACTTGAAATCAAACCACTTAATGGATGATACTCCAAGTTTGTCACACACTTTCTTGTCAAACACCTCTCTATGCCGTCCCATCCATCTCAACAGATGGAATTCGCTCCCGTAACCATATCCAAGCTTACCCATTGTTTACTCCTTTTAGTTTTTTCGTCTGGTTGAACAACCCCAGAAAGTCCTTTACCGGCCCATTGAGAGCAGCAACTAGCTCTTTCTCTGAATGGAACACACCAAGCAAGGAGTGTATCATCCAGTCTGTGGAGTCATCCCGATCAACATTGGGAAATAGTTGGCAGAAGGAGCCAAATAAGGATTCAAATTTATGAACGGTCGCATGCTTCCCATCATCAACGAAATCATTGTTAAAGAACTGCAACCAAACCTCGTTGCTCGCGTTGTCGATGTTGATCTGGAACTTAATTCGTTGGTTGTAAGGCTGTATCCGAAACTCAAAGAATGTGCTGTTGTAGTATTTATGAGGTTGAAAGCCATTTGCAGTTGCCCACATTCGAACTGTTTCGCCTTTGATAACAGCTGCGTCCGGAAAAGATAAGGCATAGTTTGATCGTATCATTTCCCTTATTGCTTTTTGGACTTGTGTCGAGAAGCTCTGCAGTGCATACCTTTGTTTTTCTGGAATGTCGTTTTCACCTTTTTGCGCACAATATGATGACCATTTTACCAATCCAGCGAACCTTTCCGAATCGGGCTTATTTAGAAGTTTTTGAACAAACCGCCAAAAGAGTGATTGCTCGCCATCGTTCTCGATAGAAAACCGATGTTCGAGATAATCGATGTACTGAAAAAGCATAGCAACAAAGGTTTTTTCACCGTATGGACAGTTAGGGAGGACCTCTTCCTTGAGCCACGGTAATATATCTTCTTTATAATTCAATGCAAAATACCGTCCCAATTCTTTCTGGTCTTTGTATCCAAGATACCTCTTGGCAACTTCTGTCAAACTGTATTTTTCAACCGTTTTCCGGCCATCATCTGTCAAATAAATGACAAAGCACTGTTCGCTTGGATTAATACAGCAGATTGCTTCTGTTGCTTTTATGTACCCTTCGATTTGTCCCTGTTGATCGGCGGCCCAGTTTATCTTGTTTTCAATAACGATTGCGTAGTTGGCCTTTTCCCATATTAAGGCATCAATGTACCTTTGTTGTGTTTCTACTTTAGGGTTCTGGACTTGAACAAAAGGTTGCCCTCTATCGTTGCAAACAAAACGTGCAACAAAAGATTTGGCAAAAGTTTTCTCTCCGTTCCTTTCAAAGCTGAGAATCGCTGTTAAGATTCGAGTATGCGCGTTCTCATTTGCACCAAGGATATCAACGAGGTTGACTCTGTACGGGATTCGGTCCAAAACCTCTTTCTCGTATCTTTCCAATAACTTAACGATAGGTTCATCTTTTGCTTCTACTTGTTGTCTCTTCGTCATAGTCCCAGTTCTTTTCATGTCGTTATGATCTCGGGCAATACATGCCGCCGCAAGACGTGTTCTTCTTGTTGGTGTTCGAAAACATCACCCGATGCTTCCAAATGAGCGTTCGCAGTATTACTGCATTCGTTCATGTCACCTGCCACTTGAAAATGATGTCGAAAGTGTAGCACATGTTGACGCCTGCGTGCAATCATTATCGCGGGCAGGGTGACAGACACTTCGCACTATGGTTCATCCTCGGGGTGACAGGCACCTCTTCACATCGGTCGCATTTTCCATGATTAGCCATCCTTCAGATTGTGTCCTTGTCGCTTGGTCTCACCTTGCAGTTCCTATGCTGCTAGTTGCGTTCTTCATGCAGGTGTCCGTGTCCAAAAGCATCACCCGATGCTTCCAATATATGACCGCGTGCCGCATTGCCGTATTCGTTCATGTCACCTGCCACTTGAAAATGATGTCGAAAGCGTAGCACAGTCTGTAGGCGGTGTGCAATCTTATTTGCAGAAAACAAATCACTGGATAGAATCATTCAACCCTTCGCCTTTCATGGTGCAGGAACAAAATGGCTTGCGACGTCGTTCCAGCACAGGCCAAGGTCATTGCAATGGTTGGGATTGGCCCCCATGTCTATGAGAACACGCGCCATGTTCGGACAGGCAAAGCCAACCCTTCAACCTTTCAACCCTTCAACCTCAACTCCCAGCCCCAAGAGGCGGGTTTCTCGCCGTCGGACGTGAGAATCCACAGGACGGGATAGGGCGGCGGGTTGTCGGGCGCGGGACCGCATCCGTCCGTGATGTAGATGAAGCAGGAAGGATCAAGGTCGGGATGATCGGCGACATACTCAAAGGGCGGACGGAAGTCCGTCCCGCCATGTCCGTAGGTCTCCCATTCAGGCGCATGAAAGGGGCTGGCGGCATCGAAACGCTCGACGTGCTGGATGGCGCAGTCGCACTGGATGACCGTCAGCTCGTAGTCTCCAAAGGTCTTCAGCAGGGAATCGAGTTCCGCGAAGAACTGAGGAAGGTCACCCGTCGTGCTGCCGCTCGTGTCGATGGCCACGACTGCCCGAAGGCATTCCTTGCGGGAGCTTTGCAGATAAAGTCCGCTTCCAAGGTGTTGTCTGCTCGGCGGCAGCCAACGCCGCGACCCGCCGTAGCAACTTGTCACGAACTGGGCCAGCACTTCCTGCCAGCGGATTTGCGGACGCAACGCGGCGTTGACCACGCTTTCCAGATGGGCCGGAATGGTGCCCCGCGTACGTTGGATCTGCTGCGCCACGGCCACGATGCGTTCCCGTATCTTCTCTGCCAGCCCTTTGGGGATTGACGGCGTGAAGTCCGTGTCGAACCCGACCTCGCCCCACGGATCGACGACCGCGCCGGCGCCGGATCCAGCGTCCTCGTTGGCCTCCTCCTCCGCCTGTCCACCATGGATGTGACGGTCGAATTGGCCGGACAAGCCTTTCTCATCCTCCATGTCGCCACCGGAACCACCATTGCCTTTGTAGCCACTGCTGACAGGCGGGGGCTTGTTCTGGTTCCTGTGCAGCCGCTCGTACATTTCCTCCGCTGAAAGGTCGTCCCAGTCGTCCCCCGGCATAAGAACCCAGGGTGGTGACCGCAATCCCTCCTTCGACAGCATCCGGTTCACCTCCATGTCCGTCGCAACGTTGAAGGTACAAGGGTCGCGTGTCTGGCAGCGGAGCATGTGCATCAGGACGCAGTGCCAGGCTTCGTGCGCGAGGACGAAGAGCCGCTCGTCCACATCAAGCCGGGAGCAGAACGCAAGATCCATGAAGACGCGCTCTCCGTCCGTGGCCGCAGTCCGAAGACGCCTGTCGCGGACGGGAATGAACTCCAGCCGCATCAGGAATCCGCCCGTGAACGGAAACCGCACCAGCAGCTTCTGCCGATCCTGGCACATCAGATCGAGCGTCGTCTTTTTCAGCTTCGCCAGTTCCTTTTCCGTAAGCGCCATCATGATCTCCGTTGGATAGTTAGGCAGTTGGGTAGTTTCGTCATTTCGTCATTTCGTCATTTCGTCGTTAAACTTTTATGGCATACCGCTTCCGGAGGGACTTGCCATGCTTGTCAGACCACTCCTGGTAGCGCGGATGGTGAAAGAGCTTTTCGGCGAAACGCGAATCGGACGCGCGGCGATTGCCGGCCATCGCGTCCAGCATCGCCATCGAGGCG
>JAEEGL016107741.1_pt1 | contig 13515 bp, 13 predicted proteins | sample 9134231 | NCBI WGS metagenome assembly JAEEGL01 (sample SAMN16246548, study PRJNA631951) | gut metagenome | biome: gut microbiome; feature: rumen; material: fiber-attached | host: Bos | place: Iran: Karaj | collected 2018-10
CAATAAATGCCAAGATCTGATAGTTCAACTCAGCCACAGTACACAGCTAAAAAAAAAGCGCACCATTTGGTGCGCTTAGCAAAGTATATCTGTATCCATTACGGATTGAGATCGATCTTACTGGCCTGCATCTTGATATTCTGGCCACCTTCCATCGTCGTACTTCTTGAAGTCTCGGTATGGTAGGTTTTGCTCTTCTGCTTGATATCCTTTCCGGCTTTAATATTGATGTCCTTATCGACTTTGACATCAAGATTCTTGCATTCGAGCGTAATTTTCTCTTTGGCCTTGATGAGGATATCGCCCTCATCTGTCTGGAGCGTAATTTTCTTTTTGACGGTATCAATTTCGAGCCACTGCGTCTGCTTCATATCGTAGAGGCGAATTTTTTCCTTACCATCTGTATCATCGATATAGAGTTCAGCAGACTTGTTGGAACGCAGCGAGACACCGCCCTTCCCTTCCTGATCGATAAAGGCAATTGTATGTCCCATACGCGAACGAATGAAGCGGAAATCATTCTTTCCGCCCTGCTGATTATTGGGTACATCGACCTCGGTCTGATCCGGCGAATAGGTCAATTTTGCAGGAGCAACATTAGCGCCATTCCAAAGCGAACCAGTGATAATCGGGCGTGAGAAATCACCTTCCTCAAACATCACCATGACTTCATCGTCGATTTCTGGGAGCCAGAAACTACCGATATCGTTGCCGGCCATCGAAGAAACGATTCTTGCCCAAAAGCTCTGAACTTTGGATTCACTGCCGTCTGATGTCGTTTCCTTCGAGTAGGCATCTGCCAACCAGGGATAGGAAACGCGCACGCGGTACCGATCTTCTGGGTCCACATTATCCACCACCTTCGCTATCATGCCGCCCTGCATACGGGATATTCCCGAACGACCCTGATAACTCTCATTTAACATTTCGCTGATAACTCTGGCAAATGACATAAGCTTTTCCCCTGTCCGTTATTTCGTTTTACAAACACAAAACACACCAAACTCGCCATTAAAGCAAGAATTGTTCCGTAACATATTCGCACAATCTTTTTTTTATGTCACACAGTTTCTTCTTTATCTTGCTTTGAGTTTCCATCTCGTACAGCGATGCATTTCCCCCATCATGCCCACGCTGACACATGGAGACGATTCCTAAAAGAGGTCTTTTGTCCCCACCCAATCAGAACTGCCAACGAATCCCCATGGATACCCCTTCACGATTCGGCATCACATAGGTACTTACGGTGTTGTTCTCGACCGCGACCTTGTCGCTCACCGCACTCACGATTGCCAATGCGACACCTGTAGCCGCAACAGCCGCACCAACGCCAATGAATGAATACATCAGCGCATGATTGCGCTTGACATCATCATGGGCACTGTCACGCTTCTTCTTATAGTCGTTGTACTTTTCAGGAGATGTGCCATAAACGCCCATATAATCCGCCCATTTTTGTTCATCGACCCGGGCGTCATTTGCAAGTGCACCAAATATCCCGCCGATACCGACGACAGCCACGCCACCTGCAATCAATCCCCAATACAATCCCGGATGAAAACGCTCTCGCACTTCAACCTGCTTCTCGATTTCGACAGTTTTATCTACCTCAACTTTTTCGGGCTCAATATACAGGCTCAGATTCTGCGGCGCATTGCCCGATTGGAACGACAGCGTCTTGACATTTTCACGTCCATCCGGTGCAACCACTTTAAAGGTATGCTCACCATCCGACATGGAAAATGGGCGTTCCCAGCACGAAGAAAGGCGCTCGTTATCCACCATCACATAGCCGTCAACCGGAATTTCGCATTTCAAATTGACCTTCTGCCAGGTTTCGCATGACGAAATCTCATCAAATGCAGATACCGCACGCTGATATATCGTACTGGTCTCAGCCAGTTCATACGCAATCATTACCTGCGTATAATAAAATTTGGCATTTTCACACTGTCCTAAACGCTGATAGGCCCGCCCCAACGAATAGTCCACCTCTGCGCCCGCAAAAGCCGTGCGGATTTCGAGATACAAACGCAACGCTTCGTTCACATCTGTCTTCATCACGGATGCGGCTTCCGCCATACGCGCTTTGAATTCTTCCCTGTCCTGGGCAAATCCCAGACTGCTTCCCAAACCAGCGGCCAGCAATAAACTCAAGCCAATACCTGACGCTAAGGATCTCATGCAACCTCCTGTGTGAACCTACCGCAGATGAGATGATGCGCGAAAACAAACAACCATTTTGATTATCGCAAATAATCGACAGACATGCAAATGTTACGCACACATCAACCGCACCCGTGGTATGAGCCACGTCCAGGGCTACAGCATTTAACTTTTTGGGGCTCTGCCCCAAACCCCGTCAAGGGGCTGAGCCCCTTGAAACCCGCAATATTTTTTTATGAACTTCCATATTTTACTTGTAAGCATAACAAACAAAAGACTCAATGGGGCCCCTTCCCCATTTCGACAAAACCTCTACTGTCTAAGCAAGTTTACCGTGGTATATGCAATGTTTAATCCACGTTTAAATGCTGTATCCCTGGCGCCACGTCGTGGCGCGCCTGATTTAATTAACGCTCGGCGAAAGACGTGCGAATCGCGCATGCCTCATTCCAGTTCACACATGGCTGTCACTTTTTTTTGGTGACGCGAATCATTTGCGATATACTGCCGCCGGATACAGGCGAATCCATTGAACCATCGCCAATTTCTGTCTTTTACTGCCAATTCAATCGAGGTCAACCGAATGAAAATCGGCCTATTTTCTGATATCCACAGCAACTACAATGCGCTCAAAGTCGTGATCGATTTTTATCTCAAAAATCCCTGCGACGAATACTACTGCCTCGGCGATGTCGTCGGCTACGGCCCCCAACCGGATGAATGCTGCAACGCCGTCCGCGTCTTCTCAAACCTCACCATCCTCGGCAATCACGATGCCGCCGTCTGCGGGCGCATGAATTACGCCTACTATTATGATGCCGCCAGAAATGTTCTCGATTACCATGCCAGATTGCTCTCCCCCAGCAACATGGAATGGCTAAAACAAATGCCCTATACCTATAAACATCCCGCCGGATTCACCATCAGCCACGGTTCCCCCATCGAGCCCCAGGAATTCAACTATGTATTCTTCCTCGAGCAGGCCAACCAGCTCATTCCCAGCTACGGCGAACTCGATTTCATCACGTTTATCGGACACTCCCATCTCACCAAATCCTTCGCCATCACACCGGAATCCGCCATCGACATCACCGCTCCGGTCCTGACCTTCGAAGAGGGCAGAAAATATTTCGTCACAGTCGGATCTGTCGGCCAGCCCCGTGACTACGACAACCGCGCCTGCTGTACCATTTACGACACCGAAACGCGTACCATACAGTACTACCGATTTGTCTATGACATCGAAGATACCGTCCGAAAACTCTTCGCCTCCGACATCACATACAACTTTGGCAAACGACTTTACCTCGGTATCTAAAGCCTTTTTCCCAGAATATTGTAATCGTCTGGCTCTATTTAACGAGCGTGGATATAGCGTTACCCCAATGCGTGAGAGATACTGGCAAAGAGCGCCGGGTTGACCAATGATCACTCGTGGCGCATTGCGCATCGATCGTGGCCGCAAAGCAAACGACTTTGCATTTTCATATCCACGATCGTTAAACATAGCCAATCTTTTTCCCGCTATGTTCGTTGATTTGGAGGGGGCATGCCCCCTGCGCGTCTATTGGCGCGGCAAAAAATGCCGCACCAATACGCCGCTACCCCCCATGCGGGGCTACGCCCCGCAACGCCCCGGCCATCGGATTGCCAATATTTCAAAGATAGACATTCCGCGGAACGTCTCTACCGAATCATCCCTCATCCCTCAGGGCTGTCGAGTTCTATCTTGTCTCTTGCTTTTTTGTTGCACACTTTCAGCGTGCGAATTGTTGGAATACAACATTTACCCGGGGTTTCACTTCGTTCCACCCCGGGCTGTGACATTTCGCCCTTTCAGGGCGATAATCGTGAGCATTTGACAGGATGTTAGCAATTTCAGAGCTGTCAAGGATTTTTAGAAATCGACAGTCCTGTCCCTCATCCCTCATGCCGATTGTCTTTTGGCACCAAATATGCCTTGTCAGCTTTAAGCGGCAACGAACAGCCAGTTATTGCCGATTGCCGAAGGATTGGCTAATATTCACCCAATGTGCCCCGGAGGTGCACTGAGATGAAACGTTTACTCCTGCTGTGTTACATAGGCTTATTTGCCACATTGCCCGTTCTTGCCCAGGCAGAACCCATTAAAGTCGAATCCCCCGCACTCAGAAAAATCAAAGTCAATCCCACTCGCCCCATGGGCCGCCTGTTCATTCGCACCGACTTCAGCTCGCACCGGATTATCGTCGATGGCGCGGAATACCCCGCATACCTCGACTATAGCGGCATTGAGATCACCTCGAATGAATTGCACGTCGTCACGGTTTCCAAGGGTGATGTCGAAAAAACTTACAAATTCAGTGTCAATCCAAACGAAGCCATCGTGCTTTACGTCGACCTTGGCGGTAACGCCAAAAATGCCGCCACCGCAAAAGACAAAAAAAAGGATGACGCCGCAACCGGATACCTCAGCATCACCGCCGAATCCGAAGCACAAATCTATATCGACGGAAAACTCATTTCGTCCAAGACGCCCCTCAACAAACATGAGGTTGCAAGCGGTTCACACACCGTCCGCGTCTATTTCTTCGATACACGAAAATTCTCAAAGTCCCGCGAAGTTTACGTCGGAAAAGGCGTCAACATGAGCCTGAATTTCACAAAAGAATAGGTAGGATATGCACAATTCCAAATGCATGGTCATGCTCATCCCGCTTCTTTGCGCATTATCCGGCTGTGAACAATCCGATTTCGGAAGCATCTGTATTTGCAACGATGCATTGCGAGAACAAAATGCACTCATAGATATAGAAAAGGATGTCGCAGCCAGAGAAGCCAGCATGGAAAACCTGAGACTGAAACTCGAAATCGAAAGACTCGATGCAGAAATCGAGAAAAACCAAAAGGATTATCTCAGCGCCACAGCCGAGTTCTTTGAGGATACCGGCCAGCCGCTCGATATTCTTGCAGAGAATGATTCTGAAGAACAAGCTGCACCCAAACCTGCAAATAATAACGAACCGCAGCAAAATGCCAATGCAAATCAGCCATCCGCTGAAGCGACGCCCCAATATAACGTCGTGACGCAGGTGCGATATATCGACGACCAGTCGTTGAATAAGCGTGAATTCGACAAAGCAATCATGAACCAGCGCAACTTGCTGGAACCGTGTTTTCAGGGAATTGATTCGCTAAACAATTATGGGCAGATCGAGGTACACATCCAGGTCGAAGACGGCAAGCCCCAAAACGCCATCGTCGTGCAAAGCGATATCGACAATCGCGAATTCCAGACGTGTATTACCGATACACTCAGCAAGTTTTCATATCCCGGCAAATCAAAGAATTATGCCATTACCACTGCGGTGAGATACGCCAAAAAACCAGGCACCAGCACGACGCAACCCGCAGATCCAAACAGCATTGGTTTGCTCACCATCCAATCCGATGCAGGCGACCAGGCGAAATATTACATCAATGGAAAAATGGTTGTCCAAGATTCTCCCATCGAAAATTACCAGATTATAAGCGGCACACACACAGCTCGCGCCTATTTTATGAGCACGCGCAAGTTTTCCAAATCACTCACATTCGAAATCGAAAAAGGCTACCACACGACACTCTCCTTCAACACCAGTGAAGAGCCAAAAGTCGTCAGCAAAACCAAAATGCCCAAAACATCCGGTAATAAGAAACCGAGCACATCCAAAACTTCCAAACGCAACACCAAAAGACCTGTCGACTCATCTTTTGATATTCCATTCTAGTTCAGGAGCAGAACGATGAAAAAGCTTTTGATCCCAATCGCAGCGATGCTGTGTCTATTGCCAGGCTGCGACTACAGTATCTGCGACTGCGAGGAATACCAGAAACAAGAAGAATTCAGCAAAGCCCAGGAACACTCGGCGATGTCCAGCGAATATGCAGCATTGCTGCAGGAAGCCACAGAGCTCAACGTGACCCTGCGCAACCGTAAAGCCCAGCTCGCCAATGCCCCATCGGTGAATACAAAAATCGGGACTGTCGGCAAAGATAAGTCTTTTATCGAGCTCGCCAAAAACGATCCCGATGTCGATCGAATCATCAAAAAATTTGAATCGCTTCAGCCCCAGTTAGAAGCCAGTTGTGCCTATCGCGGATTTGCAACCCTCGAATTTTTAATTGAAAAAGGGCACAAGCTTCAATTCTTCTATGATATTGATGGATCAATCTCTGGCAGCAAAGTCAGATGCATTCATGACGTACTTCACGACACATCATTTGATATCAATCATGACGCACTGAGGGTGCGACACACATTCTTTATCCGCGATCCCAAAGGCACCATTCCAGAAACCAAAGCACCGACCGAAATTCCCGAGCCTCTGGCAATCAAACGCTCGCTTGATGCATTTCAAAATAAACTTATCGGAAACTGCGGTGTTTCCAAGCCTGGCGGCATCAAACTCGAATTCAGAATCGACGACAGAGGCAATCCCTACAACATCAATATTTTGGAAAACGCCCTGAAAGACGAAGAAGTAAAAGACTGTATCATCCTCAAGCTGAGGCATGCTGAGCTGCCGCCGTTCCCCACAAACAAGCAGCCGACGATGCAATATGTGTTCAGGAATTAGTTGTGTATTGGGGACAAAAAGCAAAACGCCGCGTATCCCGCAGGGATAGCGGCGTTCGACGGGGCGTATCGGCCAAAGGCCGATAGCCCGTCCACATCAAAAATGCAAACTAACCGCGATTTTTAAGCGCAGCCGCAATAAAGCTGGCAAACAGCGGATGCGCATCTGTCGGTTTGGACTGGTATTCGGGATGGAACTGCGTGCAGATAAACCACGGATGATTGGGCAGTTCAAAGATTTCGACGAGCGAATTGTCGGGGGAAGTGCCCGAAAACACGATGCCTGCGGCCTCCAGCGCGGAACGCAGATCGTTGTTGACCTCGTAACGATGGCGATGACGTTCGTGAATTTCGCGCTTGCCGTAGATGTGGCGCACATGCGAATCGTCGGCCAGAACGCAGGGATAAGCACCCAGGCGCATCGTGCCGCCTTTGTCGGTTACTTCGGCCTGTGACGCCATCAGGTGAATGACTGGATGCGTCGAATCCGGCACAAACTCTGACGAATTGGCATCTTCCCAGCCACAGACATGGCGGGCGTATTCGACGAGCGCCATTTGCATGCCGAGGCAGATACCAAAGCACGGGACATTATTTTGGCGTGCATAAGCAATGGCGCGGATTTTTCCTTCGGTACCGCGCACGCCGAAACCACCGGGCACCAAAATGCCATCGGCCTTTCCGAGAATGTCGGCCACTTCATCATCACTCAGAGACTCGAGTTCCTCGCTGTCGATATAGCTGAGGCGAACTTTGGCATTGTTGGCGTAACCGCCGTGATTGAGCGCTTCGATGAGGCTTTTGTACGATTCGTGCAGCTTGACGTATTTGCCAACCAATGCAATCGAAACTTCTTTTTCGGGGTGCCGGATGATATCGACGATGCGTTCCCATGCCGAGATATCGGGCTCGCGGGACCAGATGTTGAGCAGCTCGCAGATGCGGCCATCCAGATTTTGCGAATGAAAATAAGTCGGCATCATGTAGATGCTTTCGACATCGCGTGCGCCAAAGATGCAGTCTTCGCGCACGTTGCAGAACAGGGCGAGTTTTTTGCGAATATCCATGGGCAAATCGCGCTCACCGCGGCAAACGAGGATATCGGGCAGGATACCGATTTCCATCAGGGCCGCGACGCTGTGCTGTGTCGGCTTGGTCTTGAGTTCATCGGCGGTTTTGATATAGGGCACGAGCGTGACATGGATATTGAGTACATCGCCGCGTTCGTGTTTGGCGCGGAACTGGCGGATCGACTCCAAAAAAGGCAGCGACTCGATATCGCCGACCGTACCGCCGACCTCGATAATGGCCACATCACAATCCTGCGATGCTTCGCGGAAAACGAGCTGGATCTCGTCTGTGATATGCGGAATCACCTGGACCGTGCCACCAAGATAATCTCCACGCCGTTCTTTGGTAATGACGCGATAATAAATGCGACCCGATGTGCAGTTGTTGACCTGGCGAGTATGTGTATGCGTAAATCGCTCATAATGGCCAAGATCCATGTCGGTTTCGGCGCCATCCTCAGTCACATAAACCTCGCCATGCTGCAGCGGATTCATCGTGCCAGGATCGACGTTGATATAGGGATCCAGCTTGAGAAAATTCACGCGAAGTCCGCGAGCCTCGAGCAGCGAACCAATCGCCGCAGCCGAAATGCCTTTGCCAAGCGAACTAATCACGCCACCAGTTACAAAAATATACTTTGTCGAATGAGCCATCTCGTATCCTTTTATCTTGTAGCGCACCGCGCGCCATGTCGTTTTTACTCTATCGCCGGCAATGTGTAAAGCCGCGTCAACATTGACAGATTCCAATCAAATACGGTATCCAGAATCAGAACGCAGAATTTCTGTGATGCATCCATTTCAGGTGTGACGATACATGTCGAAATTTAGCCCTATACTCAAGCTTTGTCGGATAGCCATTTTAGTTGTCATCGGCCTGCAGCCCTATTGTGCACTGGCGCAGGACGATATCTTTGTGCCCGTTGCTCCTTCGCAGGAGCAAACTGCGCAGCCCTCCAAACCCTCTCCGCTTTCGCGATGGGTCGCGCTGGATGCCGGTTTATACGATGTCGCGCTGCAATATGATGCACAGATACGCATCGCCGAACGCGCCGAACGACAATTCGAACCTGCATATCTGCGCAATTATGAACACAAAATGCTCAATCCAGAGAGCACAGACAACGTCTATACGCCTTCGGAATGGGGATATTACAGCACGCTGATGCACGAACCTACGGCCTGTAACCAGCTCGATAAAGCGCTCGCGCACTATATCTCCAAAAACTCCGCTGAACTCGATGCGACAATGACTCAGCTGATTGCCGAAACCAAAGATTTTACCGAAGAACAAAAGGCACAAATGGCACAAACGCTCAGAACGGCGTTTGCTGCAGCCGTACCGAACAAACGACGGGCACAGGAAATTCTGTATTTCTGCCTGCATCGGTTCAAAAACGAAATCGGCGTACAAAAGCCGTATTCGATGGAAAAAACGCTCAAGAACTGGTTCATCATCGAAGCACGACTGCTCGATGAATGGCTCGGACCAGTGGACTAGAAATTAAGTAATAGTGAATAATGAATAATTGTAATCAGACGCGCCACAACGTGGCGCAACCACCAGCACGCTGAAGGCGTGCAATGATACAGCCCGGGGTAAGCGAAGCGCAACCCCGGGAAATCGTAAATCGTGAATCGCAGCGTCCCCAAGAAAAAAGGTCCCCATGGAAACACTCAACAAAATACTCAATTACAGCCTGCTGGACATCAGCGTCAAAGATATCCTTATCATCGTTTTGTGCGTTCTATGCGCATTGATGCTGGATAAATTTTCACAATGGCTCATCAAAAAAATCCAAAAGCGTATCGCGGACGACACGACCAAAAAGCGATCCATATTTAGCGGACCGCTGCTCATGGCAGCCGCAAAACCGCTGCATGCATTGCTGCTCACACTGGGATGCGGCCTGGGTTTGCTCATCATCGATCCGCCAGCCTGGGGCATCAAGGTCTTCAATGTGATCGGCCTCATTCTCAAGGCGATTACGATCTGGTGTGTCGTCTGGTATCTGCTCAAAGTCACCGATCAGGTAACCGAGCATCTCAGCTATAAAGCCTCGCAAACCGAAGGTACGCTGGACGACATGATGATCCCGATTGTACGGGGCGTTTCGAAATTCATCATCGTCGCTATTGGCGTGCTCCTGGTCGTACAAAACATGGGCTATTCGATTTCGTCGCTCATTGCCGGTCTTGGACTCGGAGGTGCCGCAATCGCTCTCGCCGCCAAAGATACCATTGCCAATTTATTCGGATCGCTCGTCGTCTTTCTCGATCACCCGTTCGATCTGGGCGACTGGGTCAGTTTTAATGGCGTCGAAGGTACCGTCGAAGAAATCCGCGTCAGAACGACGCTCATCCGCGCATTCGATGGATCAGTCGTGATGGTGCCGAACGCTTCACTCACCAATGCCAACATCAACAATCTGGAGCGCCGTAAACTCCGCCGCATGGATGCCAATTTTGGCGTCTATTATTCGACCAAAGCCGATCAGGTCGAACAAATCGTTGCCGATCTCAAGCAATATGTCGCCGATCACCAGGATATATTTGGCCCCAAGTGTTTTATCGGATTCAGCGGATTCGGCGATTCCAGCCTGGACATCTTCGTTCTCGTGTATACCTATAAAACAGGACTCGCCGATTTTTGCGTCGTGCGTCAGGATTTTCTGCTCGAGATCATGCGGATCGTCGAACGCAACGGCACCGGCTTCGCGTTCCCGACACGAACACTGGAAATCGCCCCCAATTCTGCCCCGCTACCGATACATTCGCCGCTGCCGATGGTGCCCGAAACCATTATCGAAAGCAAAAAGTAATCAAAATAACACACCACTTTTTTTGATTAACTGATATACTCAGAGTGAGCGTCTAAAAAGCTCGGTCAATTTAACTTTTCCCGCGGCCATCCGCGATATTAACCTTTCCCATTTGGGACCAGCCAAATTAAAGGAGTTACGATGCAGATCGATATCAGCTTCCGTCACATGGATCCTTCTGACACACTCAGGGACTACGCTGACGAAAAGATCCGTCGTGTGATTCGCAAACATATTCGCGACGATTTCGACGCCCAAATCACCCTTTCGGTCGAGAAATTCCGTCACATCGCCAAATTGCACCTCACCTACAAGGGTATTTCCATCAAGTGCGAAGAAAGCAGCGAGGATATGTATCAGTCGATCGATCTGGCGCTCGATAAGCTCGAAAGCCAGATTCACCGTTACAAGGGCAAACTCCGTGCCCACAAGCAGTCATCACGCCCGACCGCAAAAATGCTCGACGTCGCCGTCGTTGCCGTACCCGAAGCCGAAGACGAAATCGAAGAAGAAGTCGCCGAAACTGCTGCAGCAAGCGATGCCGCAGCCGAAGAAGCACCTGCAGCCAAGGTTATCAAGCACGAGTCTCTGGCCGTCGAAGAAATGTCCGTCGACGATGCCGTCATGAAACTCAATCTCGAAAGCCTGCCCGTCGTCGTCTTCATCAACGCCGACAGCAAAGCCACCTGCGTACTCTACAAAAACGAAGATGGCACCTGCGGCATGATTTCGCTCGACAAATAATTTCCCGGTTCCAAAAATTAAAAAAACCGGCGCAGTTGCGTCGGTTTTTTTGTTTTTGTCTGCGGTGCTATCGCACAGCGATACGCACCGCCGCGCGGCTATCGGTAAACCGATACGCCGCGCCATATTTCAATTGCAACAGCACAAAAAAACCGCCCGAGGTTACCCAGGGGCGGTTATCATCTCTTAGAGCAATTGCGACTTGTGAACCGATTTAGTCGGACGCACTTTCTTCTTCACATGCATCGCCGCTAGCGTTGCATTTGTTGGCCCCCGGCTGACATGGCGTTGCTTCTGTCAAGACACTATCGACACATGTGCCAACCCAAGCCTGTGATTCGTGAATGACGCATTTTGTGCCTTCGCCATCACATGCGATTTCATTGCTTGATGGTGCCGCTGTCTGTTCACAGCTCTTGCCATCTGCAGCACAGCCATTCTCACATTTGTCGGCGTCAGTATACTTATATTCAGTACCATCACATGTACCAATAAAGACATCCGAGCCCTGGGTCACACATTTCTTATCACCGGCAGTGCAGCTTGATGTCGAAGGCGTTGTTGTACTTGGAGAAGTCGAGTCATTGCGGCCTCTATCCGGCGCAGTTCCTTTGCTTGCCGGCAGGCAATAGTAGTTGCTGGTGCCGGGGATCCACTCGACGCATGCCGCACCTTCAGGACATGAAGATTTGCATTTTTTCCCTGCCGGGCATTCGCACATCTTGGGATCCTTGTGATTGCATTCGTCGGCATTTGGCACACAGCGATAGGTGCAGAATGCATCGCTGCTATCATAGCGGCCGCAAATCAGGCTGTCACAGTCAAACACATAATCTGCAGCACATGTGGCAGTTTTCTGATCACCCTGAGGTGAACAGGCCTGCTTATAAGCTGTCGTATCAGGAATCGAGCATGGACCATATTCTTCGGGGTTACATGCATTCAGGCAAACCGCAAACCCAATGACCATCCCTAAACCAGCAAAAAAATGTCTACTCATTATAAACACTCCAACGGCGATGAACTCTACCAACGCACCGACATGCGCAAAACATTATAGCGTGACTGTGCAAAAATCGCAATATCTAAAAGGTTTAGAACAGCGACTTAAACTTGAACTCGGTGCGTCCAAGCCGGATCGTATCATTATCGATGAGATCGGCCTTTGTGCACCGTTTCTGATTCACGAACGTTCCGTTCATTGAATCGAGATCCTGGACATAGAAGTTACCATTTTCGTGACGAATCGTACAATGCTTGGCCGACAGGAACGGATCGGTGATGACGATGTCACAATCTGCGGCAGTTCCCAATATATTTTTACCGTCATAGATTCGGAAATCCTCGCCGCGATGATTACCATTTTGCGCAACGATCCAGCCAACGACCGTACGACGGTTATCGATATTGAGCGCATCAAGATTAATTGCGACAGTTTTTTCGCCAGTTTCCTGTGGCTGCGGGGCACCGTTCATCATCATTCCCTGTGGGGCCGATGGACCGCCATACTGGCCTACCGGTGTACCGCAAAATGGGCACATATCCCAATCTGGCTGAAGGCTGGATCCACAATTCGTGCAGCTGATTGACATTGCCTGCTGGCGTTTATTACGTTTTCCCTTCCCCATTTTTGCCGATCCCTGTTGTCTAACTGCTAATTGTCCCGCATTTCCGCGATTCCGGCCACCGCCGCCGCCAGCTGCCATGCCACCACCAGCAGCACCGCCGCCTGCGCCACCAGCAGCACCACCGCCACCGCCTGCGCCACCTGCGCCACCGCCGCCACCGCCAAGCGAATACGTTACGCCATCGACTGTCGTCGCCTTGCACCATCCACGACCGCCCTTATGTCCCTGCCCATCCGTGCCGCTGCCGCCGGTCCCATTCCAGTTGCCCTGCATTCCGGAACCGCCGCCGCCGCTTCCACCAGCAGCACCTTGATGTCCGTCATAGCCGCCGCGATAGCCACCACCGATCGCAACGAAGTCGAAGACTGATGAGTCTTCGCCGTTGGTGCCATGCTTGCCAGTACCACCACCCTCGCCGCCTGCGCCAACCGTGACCTGATAGACACCAGATGTCACCACAACGCTCTGCCTGTAGATGACGCCACCGG
>JAEEGL016962745.1_pt1 | contig 13515 bp, 9 predicted proteins | sample 9134231 | NCBI WGS metagenome assembly JAEEGL01 (sample SAMN16246548, study PRJNA631951) | gut metagenome | biome: gut microbiome; feature: rumen; material: fiber-attached | host: Bos | place: Iran: Karaj | collected 2018-10
AGAAGAACGTTTACGAAGGAATCATCAAGTTCCTGGGCTTTGAACAGACCTTCAAGAACAGCCTGACCGGCCTGCCCATGGGCGGCGCCAAGGGCGGTTCCGACTTCGATCCCGCCGGCACGTCCGCCGCCGACGTCATGCGTTTCTGCCAGGCTTTCATGACTGAACTTTATCGTCATATCGGACCCAGCATCGACGTCCCCGCCGGCGACATCGGCGTAGGCGCCCGCGAGATCGGATATCTGTTCGGCCAGTACCGCAGGATCACCGGCACCTTTGAGAACGGCGTTCTCACCGGCAAGGGCCTGTCCTACGGCGGCTCCCTGATCCGTCCCGAAGCTACCGGTTACGGTGCGGTTTATTATCTGGTTGAAGTCCTGAAGCACTTCGGCGAGACCATCGAAGGCAAGACCATTGCCATCTCCGGTTTCGGCAACGTGTCCTGGGGCGTCGCCAAGAAGGCCGCTGAGCTCGGCGCCAAGGTCATCACCCTGGCCGGCCCCGACGGCTACATCTATGATCCCGACGGAGTCATCACTCCCGAAAAGATCGACTACATGCTCGTCATGCGCGCTTCCGGCCGCAACAAGGTCAAGGATTATGCCGACAAGTTCGGCGTACAGTTCTTCCCCGGCGAGAAGCCCTGGGGCGTCAAGGCCGACATCTGCATGCCCTGCGCTTATCAGAACGAGATCGGCATGAAGGAAGCCGAGCAGATCAAGAACAACAACATCGAGTACTACATCGAAGTTGCCAACATGCCCACCACCAACGAAGCTCTTGCTTATCTGCAGCAGAACGTCAAGTGCGTTGCTCCTTCCAAGGCTGTCAACGCCGGCGGCGTTGCTACCTCCGGCCTGGAAATGAGCCAGAACTCCGAGCGTCTTGCCTGGACCGCCGAAGAAGTCGACGCCAAGCTGAAGACCATCATGAAGAACATCCACGACAACTCCGCGGCTGCTGCCGAAGAGTGCGGACTTGGTTACAACCTGGTCGCCGGAGCCAACATCGCCGGCTTCAAGAAGGTTGCCGAGGCTATGCTTGCTCAGGGCATTATCTGAGTTACGGTTTGATCTCCTTAAAGGTCAGCGGAATTATTCCGCTGACCTTTTTTATTGCCGTGATCTGCGAGCTCCGGCGCTTAAATATAATAAGATCTGCGTGAGCTTTGTCACGCAGATCTTTGTTATCATTACAGAAGCGGTAAGTTATTCCTCCGGCTCAGAAGGCGCTTTGGGGGCCGCAGGCTTTTCGACCTGAGGGATGGGCTCCCCGGCCGGCGCGGCAGGGGATTCAGCCTGTTTGCGCACTTTGGGAGGAAGCTCGGGGCGAAGGGAGGTGAATATCTCCTCCAGCTCGCTCTCGCCCAGGGTCTCTTTTTTGAGCAGGGCGTTCGCGACGGCGTCGAGCAGGTCGCGGTTGCCGCTCAGTATTTCGCGGCACTCGGACTGCGCCTTGTCGATGATCTTTTTGATCTCCTGATCTATCAGCGCGGCCGTGCCCTCGGAGAAATTCTTGGCGGTGGCAAAGTCTCGGCCGAGGAATACTTCGTCGCGGTCGGAGCCGTAGGAGATGGGACCGATCGCATCGCTCATGCCGTAGGTAGTGACCATCTTGCGGGCGATATCGGACGCCCTCTGGATATCGTTCGACGCTCCGGTGGAGATGTCTCCGAGCACGAGCTGTTCCGCCTCTCTGCCGCCCAGCAGGGTTATGAGCTCTTCCTGCATCTGCTGTCTGCTCATATAGAAGCGCTCGTCCTTGGGCAGGCTCATGGTAAAGCCGCCGGCCATGCCGCGGGGAACTATCGACACCTGGTGCAGGGGGTCCTGAGTGGGGAGCAGGCGGGTCGTAACGGCGTGACCGGCTTCATGGTACGCGGTCAGCTTCTTTTCGTGATCGGTTATCACGCGGCCTTTTTTCTCGTTGCCCATCAGTACCTTCATGAACGAATCGTCGATCTCCTGAAGGCTGATGTCGGGGCGGTTGCGCCCTGCCGCGAGAAGAGCGGCCTCGTTGAGCAGGTTTTCAAGATCGGCTCCGGTGAAACCGGCGGTCACCGCGGCGACCGTGCTCAGATCGACGTCGGGGTTGAGGGGCTTTTTCCTGGCATGCACTTTGAGGATGGCCTCGCGCGCCTTGACGTCGGGCATGCCGATATAGATCTGGCGATCAAAACGGCCGGGACGCTGCAGCGCGGGGTCAAGTACGTCCGCACGGTTGGTGGCGGCCATCACTATAACGCCCGAATTCGCTCCGAAGCCGTCCATTTCGACGAGCAGCTGGTTGAGGGTCTGCTCCCTTTCGTCGTTTCCGCCGCCGAGACCTGCGCCGCGTCTGCGGCCAACGGCGTCTATCTCATCGATGAACACGATGGAGGGCGCCGAACGCTTGGCCTGGGAAAACAGATCGCGAACGCGCGACGCGCCGACGCCGACGTACAGCTCGACGAAGTTGGAACCCGAGATTGAGTAGAATGGGACTCCGGCCTCGCCCGCAACGGCGCGGGCTATGAGAGTCTTGCCGGTGCCCGGAGGGCCGACCAGCAGGACGCCCTTGGGTATGCGGGCGCCGAGTTTCATGAACTTTTGAGGATCCTTGAGGTATTCGACGATCTCCTGAAGATCGTGGCGCTCCTCGTCGAGGCCGGCGACGTCGTTGAAATTGACCGTTTTGTTGGCGTCAGTCACCAGGGTGGCACGGGACTTTCCGAAGTTCATCGCCGATCTTGTCGAATCGCCCTGCCTGTTCATCATAAACAGCCAGAAAGCGCCCAGAACGACGAGGATGATTATATAAGGCACGAAGCTGACCCACCATGACACCGTGGTGATATTGAAATCCTCCACCAGAGTGCCCGCGGCGGACTGTCGGTCTATAACTTCGCCCAAGTCATCGTAGAACTTGTCCAGGCTGGGCAGGTTATAGCTGTGAACGCGGCCGTCCTTGGTCTCAAAGGTCATCTTGAGATCTTCCGAGATGACGTACTTCGTGACCTCGCCCTTGGTGAACAGCTCCTTGATGTCGGTATAGGTCAGCGTCTCCTTCGCGGGAGAGCGCAGCAAAAAGCTGAGCACGGCGATAAGAGCCAGCAGGATAAGAAAATATATTCCCGTGCCTTTTTTTCTTTTATTTCCGTTGTTGTTAGTTTCCAATGGCTTTCCTCACTTCTGACTCCGGAGTTATTTCGTGTAGACCTCGGGCTTGAGCACGCATATATCCGGGAGATTGCGGTATTTTTCATCATAGTCAAGGCCGTAGCCTATGACAAATTCGTTCGGGATGACGAACCCGCAGTAATCGAGATCGAGCTCGATCTGACGGCGGTCGGGCTTGTTGAGCAGCGCGCAGACCTTTATTGACGCGGGTTTTCTGACCTTGAGCATATCCACTATGCGCGAAAGGGTGATGCCGCTGTCAAGAATATCTTCAACAACTATAACATGTTTGCCTTCGATATTTGTGTCTAAATCTTTAATTATTTTCAAATGACCCGAGGAAGTCGTGGATTTTCCGTAGCTGGAGGCCGCCAAGAAATCGACCGTGCAGTCCAGCTTTATGGCTCTGACGAGGTCGGACATGAAAACGAACGATCCTCTGAGTATGCCGACGATCAGTGGCTCCTCTCCTTTGTAGTCGCGGGTTATCTGCGCGCCGAGTTCTTTCACCTTAGCGGTGATCTCCTTTTTGCTGACGAGAATCCTCTCTGCGTCCTTATGCATAGCTACCCCCTATAACCTTTAATGGATTTTCTCTGTTTTTATATATCTGCTTCCCGCGGCCTCGCACTTCAGACCCTTTATCGGAGCCCAGAAGGGAACGCCGTCGGAACAAAGAATCGGGATGCCGCCGCGCTCGCGGCGGGGTATTTTGCGGTCTATCATGAGTTGCTTAAGGTTTTTGCCGCATACGCGGTCTCCCTCAAGACGGGCCCTGACGGTGAGCTTTCCGTCGGGAGCGGCGATTGCGCCGGGCGCGGGCGCGTCCAGCACGGTTATTATCCATTCGCCCCAGACCGTAGATCCCTCGCCGAGCTTTGCCGGAAGGGGAGAGCTCTCGGGCAGACTCCGGGCGATGATCACATCGTCATATTCGCGCATGGCTGAAAACCCGTCGGGAAGATCGATCCTCGCGGAAGGGTTTGGCGCGCGGCACAGCTCGATGAACGCCTGAAAGTGGACTTGCCCCAGGTTTTTGAGTCCGCCGCCGCAGCGGCTGAACGCCAGGCGGAAAAGTCTTCCGGAAAGCACGCCCGGAAGCTCGAGAAAGAGCGCCGCCGGGAATCTGCAGCCGTCTTCGTAATAGCTGCCTTTTTCCAGCTGCTCCCGCGCCAGCTCTTCTATAAATTCGCCGTCCGCGCGGACGGTCTCGGCCGAGCGTGCAAGGTTTTCCACCGCGCCGGGATGGATGGCCTCCAAAAGGGGCAGAAGTTCAAGTCTTATGCGGTTGCGAGCGGCATCGGCCACGGCGTTGGTGGGGTCCTGCGCGTATTCGAGGGAGTGTTCCTCAATATATCTCTCGATCTTTTCGCGGGGCCAGCTCAAAAGCGGCCTCCACAAAAGAACGTCGTCGCGCGGGATTCCGCAGCCCATGCTGCCCGTCCCGCGGATCAGGTTGAATATCAGCGTTTCCGCGTTGTCTCTTGCGTGATGGGCGGTGGCGATGCGGTCAGCGCCGAACTCTTTTGCCGCCCTTTTCAAAAAATCGTATCGCAGCTCCCGCGCCGCTTCCTCGAGGCCGATGCCTTTCTGAGCGGCGCATTCGGGGCTGTCTCCGCTTTCGTGATAAAGTTTTATGCCGAGGCTTTCGCACAGCCTTTTGCAAAGCTCATATTCTTTTTCCGCGTCCTCCGGCCTGATGCCATGGCTGAAATGGGCGGCGGCGATCTCAAGATCGGGCTGAGAGCAAAGGTAATGGGTCATGCACACCGAGTCCATTCCGCCGGAGAGGGCGCAAAGGATCCTGCGGGCGGGGAGTGAGGCGTCACTCGTCTTCATCATGTATATCATCCCGCGAATAGAAGGCGGTATACTGTCCCATCCACTGCAGCGGCACGCTGTCGAGCTCGCCGTGGCGGTTCTTGGCGATTATCAGCTCGGCCGTGTTCTTGTTGGGGGTGTCTCTGTTGTAGTACTCCTCGCGGTAAATGAACAAAACGATGTCGGCGTCCTGCTCGATCGCACCCGATTCGCGCAGGTCGGAGAGCTGGGGCTTTTTGTCGGTGCGGCTCTCGGTGCCGCGGGACAGCTGCGAACAGCAGAGTACGGGGACGTTGAGCTCCTTTGCCATTATCTTGAGCGAGCGGGAGATCTCCGCGACCTCCTGGACTCGGTTTTCGTTGTTTTTGGGGCTGTGCATCAGCTGCAGGTAGTCTATGATGACCATGCCTATCTTGTCGCCGAGGCGGCGGCATTTTGCCTTCATCTCGGGTACGGTTATCATGGAGTTGTCGTCTATAAGTATGTTCGCGCTCGAGAGCGCCTTGGACGAGTCGGTTATCTTGATCCAGTCGGAATCGTTCAGATTGCCCATGCGCAGCTTGTAGCTGTCGACCTGCGCGTCGGACGAAAGGAAGCGGGAGGCGAGCTGCTCCGACGACATCTCGAGCTGGAATATCACTATGCTCTTGTCCGTGGCCTTCGCCGCGGCTCTTGCCATGTTGAGCGCCATGGATGTCTTGCCCATGCCAGGTCGGGAGGCGAGGATGATAAGATCGGAATTGTTGAAGCCGCCGATGAGCCGGTCAAGGCCGGAAAAACCGGTCGGAAGGCCGGGCAGCTTGCCGGGGTTCGCGACAAGGGTGTCGAGGTGTGTGAAAACGTCCTGTATGGCCGATTTCAGCGTGGTAAGACCCTTGATCTCGCGCCCATGGCGCACCGAGTATATCTTCTGCTCGGCAAGGTCCGCGACCCTTTGAGGATCGTCCTGCTCCTGTTTGATTATTTCGGATATCTCCTCGGTGGCCGACTGGAGCTGGCGCAGCAGGCTTTTGCCGCGCACGATGTCGGCGTATCTTTCGACGTTGACCGAGGAAGGGGTGGTCTCAATGAGCTGAAGGAAAAAGTCCCGGTTTGCCTGATCCTTGTAGCCCAGAAGCTTCATTTCGTCGATAACGGTCACGGGGTCTACGGGGCGGCCCTCGGTGAACATATGGCAGATGGTCTCAAACACCACCCGGTGTGACTCGATAAAAAAGTCGTCGGCGCTGAGAAGCTCCACGACTGCGGGTATGCAGCGCGGATCGATGAGCAGCGATCCGAGGACCGCCTGCTCGGCTTCTATACTGAAAGGCATCTGCCCGCTCATTCATTCTTCCTCCGTTACCTGTACCTTTATGACTCCGGATATGCCGTTCGACAGCTTGACGTTCACGGGATAGGTGCCGAACGATTTGATGTTCTCGTCGAGGACGATGTGGTTTTTAGGCACGTCGATGGAGAACTGCTCCTTGAGGGCCTCAGATATCTCCTTTGAAGTGACCGAGCCGAAAAGCCTTCCGGCCGAGCCCGCTTTGGCGCGCACCTTCACCGTCATGCTCTTGAACTCGTCCTTGAGCTTGAGGGCGGCCTCTTTTTCGCGCTCAAGCTTGCGGGCGGCGGCCTCGTCGGCTATGCGCTTGGCGTTGATCGCGTCGGCGGTCGCCTCAATCGCGAGCTTGCGGGGGAACAGATAATTCCTGGCGTAGCCGTCGGACACTTCTATCATCTGACCGGCCTTGCCCTGTGATTTTACGTCTTTAAGCAAGATTATCTTCATTTCGCGTTCTTTCCTTCCTGTTTTTGCTGTGCGTCTTCGTTCATATATTCGGTAATGGTCTGCATGAGCAGGGGAACGGTCTCTGTCGGAGTTTTGCCGGGGAACTGGGCTCCGGCTCCGGTGAGCGAACCGCCGCCGCCCATCTTTTCCATTATTATCTGTACGTTGGGCTGGCCGTAGGAGCGGGCGGATATCGAGCAGCCGTCGCTCTCGGAATAGATCACGAACGACGCTACAGTGTCGTTCACGTTCAAAAGCTCGTCCGCCGCCTGCGCCGCCGCGGCGCGCCCGACCTGTCTGTCGCATACCGAGACTACGATGCCCGGCATGGGTTGATAAGCCGAGGAGATTATGTGGGATTTGTCCACGTAGGCGTCCAGATCCTCTGAGAAAAGCTTGCGGACCTCGGTGGTGTCGGCGCCGAGCTGCCTGAGATAGGCCGCAGCCTCGAACGTCCTTACGCCCGTGTGCACGGTGAAATTCTTGGTGTCGAGGTACATGCCGGCCATAAGCCCGTTGGCCTCGGCCTTGAGAACGTCCTTGGGCGAGACCACGTATTGCAGAAGCTCGCTCACGAGCTCGGACGCGGAGCTTGCGGAGGGCTCGAACATGGACAGAGCGGGGTTTTCTATATAGCTTGCCGCCCTGCGGTGATGGTCGATGACCATGACGCGCGAGGCGCTCTGCAGAAGGTTGGGACAGTCGACGAGCTCGGGCCGCGAGGTGTCGCACACTATCAGTAGGGAGGAGGCGTCGAGCAGCATCACAGCTTCCTCTTCGCTGATGAACGTGCCCTGATATTCGGTAAGCTCGAGCAGCTTGTTTATGAAAAGATTTGAAGAGGTGTGTTCGGTATCGATCACCATATACGGTGTCTTGCCGCATTTTCTCACCGCAGCACATATGCCGGCGCAGGCGCCCACGCTGTCGAGATCGGAGACCTTGTGGCCGGTGATGAAGACGTGAGACGAGTCGTTTATCAGCTGGCGCATGGCGTTGGCTATGACCCTTGATTTTACCTTGGTGCGCTTTTCCACTTCTTTTTCGCGGCCGCCGTAGAACTCAAAGGACTTCTGCGACTTGATCACGACCTGGTCGCCTCCGCGGGACAGGGCCATTTCGAGGGCCATCGCTGCGTTGTCGTAAAGCTCCTGAAGGTTCAGATCGCCCTTGCCTATGCCTATGGACAGCGAGGCGGTGACGCCGGCGCTGTTTTTGAGCGCCTTCATGTCTTCAAGGATGGGGAACTTGGACGCCGTGAACTCCAAAAGCTCTTTTTGCTCGAAAATGAAGAGGTATCTGTTCTGGGCGGTCTTCCTCAAAATGCCGTGAGTCGATTCGCACCAGTCGGTGATCATCCGGTCTATCGAGGCGGAAAGGGCGGAAAGATCGGAATCCTTCATGTCCTTGAAAAGTTCTTCGTAGCTGTCGATCGTGATGATGGATACGACCGGGCGCTGATTCTCGCTCTTTACCCGAAGCTCGCTGTAATCGGTCACGTCCACGAAGAACAGGGATGAGAGCAGGCTGCGGCCGTTGTTTTTATCGTTGGAGCGGACGATGTTCCCGTAAACGTTGTATTTTCTGCCGTTGAGCTCGAGTTCGTGGGGGCACACGGGCTTGCCTTCGAGCAGCCACTTGGTGTCGAAGCCGGGAAGGGCGTCCCTTATGCCGGAGTCGAAGAAGCTCTTTTTAGGGTCGGCTATGCGGGTGAAGTGCTGATTGCACCAGACTATCTCGTCGGTGTCCAGACGGGCGATGAGCATGGGCAGGGGGAAGTTCGCCATCGTGTTCTTGCCCGTGTCGTCTACCTGGAAGGTCAGATCCTCCACGTATTTTCTTATGTCCGCCGCCCTTCTGCGGGTGAGCGCGACGTTGTAAAGAAGCAGCAGCAGGATGGCCGCTCCCTCTATGACCGCTATGAGCGGATTGTAAAACGCGGATACTATCGCGAAGATGACCAGAAGGATTATGCTCAGCTTTATACCCGATCTTGTGAGCTGCTGCAGTCTTTTATCCATGTCGTCCTCTCTTTTAAGAAAATGGGATACTTTTCCATTGTTAGGCTATTATATCAAAAAAAAGCAAAAGTGTATATATTTATTGTATATATTTTTGCCGACTTCCGCTGAAGTAGACTTCCACCCCCCCCTTGTGTATAATATATTATACAGACAAATCGGGAGAGGAGGCGCCCCATGAAAAAAGTTTTTTTGCTTGCTCTTTGCCTTTTGTTTGCGCTGACAGGGTGCCGCAGAACGGCGAATGAACCGCCCGAAACCTCTCTTTTCGGGTATTATCCCGAAGAATACCATATCGACAGCGGATACAGGTTCAAGGACGTTGAGCTTGACACGGCATGCGTAAGGCTTGACGATCTTTTGAGCGACGGCTTTGGCCCCGTTTTGTCAGAAGGTGAAAGCCGGTACGGAACCGCCCTGTTCATAAGCTCCTCGGGGGATAAAAATTATATCGTCAGGATATACGGCGAGGGCGACAAGCCGTATTATACGAAAACGGTCCGGTATATCGAGTATTACGAGACTGAAGAGATAACGTCCGAGTTTTTCAGCGGGCGGCCCGTCGCCGTAAGATCGGCCTTCCGCAATATAAGGCCGGCGGGGCCGGATATGTACGTCGGCACCTGCTTTGACGTGTTCGATATGCTCGGCGTGTCGGTCGAGGCGAAGGATGCGGCCGAGTTGTGGAAAAGCGGGCAAAGCGAATGCTTCGCAAGGGCCCGCGAAGGCGCGGAGACTCAGATGTTTCCCGCGGGATTTACCTTAAGGCCCGCTTCGGTGGTATACGACGCAGATGTCGCGCCGAAATCCAACGAGGAATGTTACGCTTATCTGAGCGAGGCTTTCGATATTTATTACGAGTTCAGAGGCACGCTCACGTACCGTATGCCCGGCGTTTCGAAGGACGTGCTCGGAAACTGGCAGACGGGCGTCACGCAGGTTTCCAGGCTTTCGGGAAAGTTTGAAGGCAGCGGGGAAAAAGCAAAAGACGAAGAGCTTGAGGCAGAAACTGTTACGCTTTCGGAACTGATGAAGGCGCCGGAGAGCTTCGATCATTTCGGCTACGTGGGTTATACTACAGAGATATCCGGCATTTGCCTGCATATCGACGGGAACGTGATTTACAGGATTTACAGCGTGACCGGCGGCATTTACAAGACGGCCAAAGACGGGCGCAGGGTGCTTTCGAAAGAAAGCGGCGTTTTTATGGAAAGATACGTTGTCGAAAACATGACCGGCGGCTTTTTTAACGGCTCGTCGGTCAGGGTCACGGAGGGGACGGTAAATCTTTGCGCCGGGGAGCCCTTCGCGCAGATCGGCAGGCTCCTCTCTGAGGCGGACTTGTATTTTGACGCCGAGATCGATCCCGGGCAGGCCGCCCGCGACAGACAAAACGGAGCAGATGAGTTTTTTGTTTATCACAGGATGGGCAATACAAACGTGCCGATAATCATATCCGCCGAAGGCGGAGACAAAGAGTATGAAGATGTCGTCGAACAGCTGGGGCAGTGCTTTGGCACGCTTTATGAAAATCGCGGCACCGTCAGCTGGGAGCTTCCGTAAAACACGATCGGCATTTTTGCGTGAAAGGATTGGTCGGTATGAAGAAAATTTCAATTCTCGCTTTGTGCCTTTTGCTGTTTCTTTCGGGCTGTCAGGTCGCAGATAAAACCACGACCACTGCCGCGCCGGATACTACCGCGAGCAGCGTCGTGACCACGACGACCAGAGGCCCAATCTCCGCGACGGCTCCGCCCACGAGAAAGACCACGACCACCACTTCGGGCCCTCAGCCGGGAAGATTCGATTATTATCATCTTGAGGGCGCCGAGAGGCGTGAGGATGAGGTGCTCGATATAGATGAGCTGACGATCGATCGGCTTTTGAGCATGTACGAGGGACTGCCTTTTGAGATAGAAGGCGCCGTAAAGTGCTGGAGAGTGGCTTATATCAGCTCGCAGGGCGAAGACAATTTCATAATCCTCTTTTATTACGTCTCAAAGTACGATCCCGACAAGGAAGGATACGAGGCATATGAAAGGACCGGCGCGCCTTGGAACAACTTCATCGAGTATTACGAGACTGAAGAGATAACGTCCGGGTTTTTCAGCGGGAAGCCCGTCGTGGTGAAAAAAGCTTTGCGCAACATATATAACGGCGGGTATAACATGGACGGGAACATTATCGGAGCGCTGAATTACATTGACATGTATTACGGATATATGTACGGCTCTGAAGAAGCGGGCGAACTTTGGACGGCTGGAGACTGCGTATGCTTCACCTACGCAAGATACCATGAGGAAGAGACGCAGATGTTTTACATCCCGTATATCGGAGTGCCGGAGGAAGACCTTGAAGACTGTTCGATGGACGGCATTCCAAGGATCTTTTATTCACTTCTGGCTTTCCGCGGATTTGAGAAAAACTATTATAACGATTATATACCGTCGTTTCGCGAGTGAACGACGCCGCGAGTATTTTGAAAGGGAGGGAGCTGCGTGAAAAAACATATACTGCCCGTTGTTTTGGCGCTTTTGCTGCTTTCGGGCTGTCAGGTCGCAGATAAAACGACCACCACTGCAGCGGCGCCCGATAAGACCACCACTGCTGCGACCGTGCCGGACACGGCGCCGGACGTCGCTCCGACGGGCAGAGCCGTGGGGCAGGTGACCATGACGACCTTCAGCGCACCCGAGGGCAGGGAGTGGTATTACCATCTCGAGGGCGAGGAACCCCGGGAAGACGAAATTATCGAAGTCGATCAGGTAACGCTCGATCAGCTTATGGGATGGGACGAGCTGCTGCCCTATGACGAGCCGGGGCTCGCGAAGGTTGACAACAAGCTTTATGTTTTCAGCAATTTCGGCGGCTATCATACCATTGTTTTGTTGTATACGCTTGAAAAATACGACCCGGAAGAAAAAGCGTACGGCACCGAGGACGTCGGACACTGGCCGTATTACATAGAGTATTACGACACCGACCCCGTAACGTCGGGCTTTTTCAGGGGCGAGCCCGTAAACGTCAGGATCGCATGGCGCAACGTCAGCAGCGGCAACGAGTATCTTTACGGCCGCATTGAAAGCATGCTGGTCACTTTGGACCGTTATTACGGATATATGTACGAAGCGGACGAAGCGGCTGAGCTTTGGGATCAAGCCCGGGTCGGCTTCGGCTATACCCGGCCGGACGACGGCAAGCAGATGTATTTTATCCCGTATTCAGGCGTTTCGGAAAAAGACAAGGATGAATTCGTGCGGGACAGCGTACGATATGCGGGAGCTGCGTTCTATTCGGCTTTGGCTTTCCGCGGCTGCGAGACGGATTATTATGTCCCCTGGTCGCCTTATTTCCCTGTTAAAAAAAAGTCGTGCAATCAATAAATGCCCCGGTCCGAAAGGATCGGGGCATTTATTTGCAAAAAAGGCGGACAGAGGGTATACTCTATCTATATCACTAAGATCGGAGCGGGAATATGGCTCAGCTCAGCATAACCGGCCTTTCCAAGTATTTCGGCGAAAAAAAGCTTTTTGAGGGGCTGGATCTTGAAATATACAAGGGCGAGCACGTCGCCCTCATAGGCCCGAACGGCAGCGGCAAGACCACGCTTTTCAAGATGATAGCGGGGGAGTGTCCTTACGACGCGGGCAGCATAAGCGTCGCTCCTGAAACCAAGATAGGCCTTTTGCGTCAGCTTCCCGATTATCCCGCGGAGATGACGGTAAAGCAGGTGCTTTACACGGCCTTCGACGAGCTCAAAAAGATGGAGAAAAGGATGCGCGAGCTCGAGGCTCGTATGGAAAGCGGAGATCATACGGTGATGAACGCTTATTCCACTCTTCAGACCGCTTTTGAAACGGCCGGCGGGTACGATCCGGATTACAGATACAACGCCATGACCCAGGGCCTTGGGATCTCGCCAGAGATGCAGGCGCGCTCTTTCATGGCGCTTTCGGGAGGCGAGCGCACCCGCGTGAGTCTGGCGCGCATAATGCTGTCGGGAGCGGACATGCTTCTTTTGGACGAGCCGACCAACCATCTCGACATAGAGTCCATCGAATGGCTGGAGGAATATATCCATGCGTTCAAGGGCAGCGTGATCGTCGTGTCGCACGACAGGTATTTTCTCGACCGGGTGGCCGGGCGCACCATTGAGATAGACTCCGGCAAGCTTGTATCGTACAAGGGCAATTACAGCTACTATATAGATCTCAAGCAGGAGCGTATAGAGCAGCAGGAGGCCGCGCGCAGACGGCAGGAGAAGGAGATAGGCCGGCTGGACTTCACCCTTCAGCGCATGAAGGGTTGGGGACTGGGCAACAAAAAGATGATGAAAAGGGCCTTCGCCCTTGAAAAGAGGATACAGCGCATAGAGCGCATCGAGGCGGTCAAAAAAGAGCACAAGATGAAAAACCGCTGGAACGAGGCCGATCGCTCGGGCGACGAGGTCTATTATATCGAAAACCTTTCCGCGGGATACGACAGGCCGCTCATCAGCGATTTTACCGCGCTGGTGCTGCGCGGCGAGAGGATAGCCCTTCTCGGACCCAACGGCTGCGGCAAGACCACCATGCTCAATACCATCCTCGGCGCTCTTCCGCCGCTCGCCGGAGGCATTTACGTGGGGGCTGGCGTAAAGACCGGACTTCTGCCGCAGATGGTGGAGTTCGACGATCCCGAGCGGACGCTTTTCGACACCGTGCTCTATCTTCCCGGATGCACGCCCCAGCAGGCGAGA
>JAEEGL010214633.1_pt1 | contig 13514 bp, 11 predicted proteins | sample 9134231 | NCBI WGS metagenome assembly JAEEGL01 (sample SAMN16246548, study PRJNA631951) | gut metagenome | biome: gut microbiome; feature: rumen; material: fiber-attached | host: Bos | place: Iran: Karaj | collected 2018-10
ACCTCGCCAATGATACGAATGCCAAGACCTGGGCCTGGGAAAGGCTGACGGAATACAAGGTATTCTGGAAGTCCAAGTTCAAGACCTACCTGACGAACCTCATCCTTGAAAAGATTACGAAGTGGCTCGATGATTTCCTTGAAATCAACATAGTCTGGAAGGCCGCCTACATTGTGATGAGACTTGATAACCACTGACTCACCACCGAGTCCTGACTCAACAACATCAGGATAAATAGTACCCTGTGCAAGGAAGTCTACAGTGCCAATCTTCTTTGCCTCTTCCTCAAATACACGGATGAATTCTTCACCGATAATCTTACGCTTCTGCTCTGGCTCCTCGACGCCAGCAAGCTTTGCGTAGTAGCGCTCTGCTGCATTTACACGAACAAAGTTGATATCAAAGGCACCAGAAGGACCAAATACGCCCTCGACCTCGTCGCCTTCATTTTTACGAAGAAGACCGTGGTCTACAAATACACAGGTAAGCTGCTTTCCGATAGCCTTTGCAAGAAGAGCTGCAAGAACTGAAGAATCAACACCGCCAGAAAGAGCAAGAAGCACCTTGCCATCGCCTACGCGGTCACGAATCTCACCGATTGTCTGCTCAACAAAGGAATCCATTCTCCAAGAGCCTGTGGTACCACAAATGTTGCGAACAAAATTAAATAGAATGTCCTTACCCTGAACTGTATGAAGAACCTCAGGGTGGAACTGAATTGCATAAAGCTTCTTAGTTTCACAAGCAGCAGCTGCAACAGGGCAATCTGTAGTGTGGGCAATTATATCGAAATCAGGAGCTATCTTTGAAATATAATCAAAGTGGCTCATCCAAACGATGGTAGACTTATCTACACCAGCGAAAAGTGTATCACTGGCACCATCAATAAATGTCTCTGTCTTGCCGTACTCACGAACTGGCGCTTTTTCAACCTTGCCACCAAGCAAGTGCATCATAAGCTGAGCACCGTAGCAAAGTCCAAGAACTGGAATACCAAGCTCGAACAATTCCTTAGTATAGGTAGGTGCGCCCTCCTCATAGCATGAGTTTGGACCTCCTGTAAGGATAATGCCCTTTGGATTCATTTCTTTAATCTGGTCAATAGGGGTACGATAAGAATAGATTTCACAATAGACGTTACATTCTCTGACGCGGCGTGCCACTAGCTGATTGTACTGGCCACCAAAGTCAATAACAATGACTTTTTCCTGATTCATGGAATACTCCTTCTTTATATAGTTGCAAAGTTTTCTAAAGTATAGATTAAATTTAGGATTTCTTCAACTGTTATTATGATAAATGATAGTCGCAGTGAGTATTGACATTTTCTCACAAGGGCGTTATATTACTGTCTGTTATTTTCGACAGAGTGGTATTTTATCACTTTCACGGCAAATTATTTCATTTCGCCATTAATTCCAAGATGAAATTATTAGATTTACTTGAGGATTTTGATGTGTTGTGCATCCCGAAATAGTGAAAGCGCTTTTGGGGATGCATATGAAAATTAGGCTATGCATCCCAAAGGAGATAAAACTGTTTTGGGATGCATCCTATGTAGCTTTAATGCATCCTAAATGAGAGAAACTATTTCTGGGATGCATTTTAGGATTGATAAAAGGGGATATTAGGCTGAAATAAGGACAAAATGGAGTGATTTATGCATCCCTTAAAGGCGAAAGTGCTTTTGGGGATGCATAGCAAAAAAAATAAAATGAAATATATGCATCCCAAAAGTAAAAAGTTGTATTAGGGATGAGTTATGAAAGGAAATGGAGAACGAGTTGAAAAATTATAAAAAGGAGTTAGAAGATCAGTTAAAAGAAATTGACACATTGATAGCGCTCAACAATAAGAATTTAGCTAAACTGAAGAACTTGCCAGAGTATGGAATTAAGGCTTCTACAGTGCGAGGATGTCATCAGTACTATTTTGTAGACAAGGGGACTGGCAAGCGGGAATATGCTGGAAAGGAAAAGCTGAGGCTGGTTAAGAGATTGACTCAAAAAGAATATGCTCTTATCGTAGATAAGAAGTTAATAGAATATAGAAATCGGCTTTATAGATTTGTTTCACACTATGATATTAGAGAAATTGAAGATATATATGAGCATCTGCCAGAGGCTAGAAAGGATATAGTAGTTCCGATAACGGAGCCAGATGATGCATACATACAAAGATGGCTAGAGGAAAATCCTGGGGAGAAGAATCCATATCCAAGTGAAGGTAAGTATTATACCTCACAGGGTGTTTATGTAAGATCAAAATCTGAAAAGATAATCGCTGATTTGCTGGATAAATATAGGGTGCCATATCGCTATGAGCCTGAATTGGTGCTGGGCAATAGTCATATTGTCTATCCTGATTTTGTTATTCTAAATGTAAAAGAGAGAAAGACTATCTACTGGGAGCATTTGGGGATGCTTGGAGATGTAGACTATGCCAGGAAAAACTTTGAAAAAATAGCCATATATGAGGAAAATGGGTATAATGTGGGAGATAACCTTTTGATATCAATGGAATCAGAGCAGAAGCCATTTGATGCTAAAAGTGTAGAGAATAAGATTAAGAAATACTGTATATAGAGTGTTATTGGGAGATGAGATGGCGGAACAAAGGCAAGCAGTGATGTTGAGCTGAGAAGTCATCATGTTGAAGAGATGGTAGACATGAAATCATATGAAGATATTTTAAGCGAGTTTGTTAAGCAATCAGAAGAAGTATTGAAAGATAACCTAGTCGGTATATATTTGCATGGTTCTTCTGTTATGGGATGCTTTAATCCTGACAAAAGTGATCTTGATTTAATTATCGTGGTGAATGAATCTATTCCGGATAATGTCAAAAGAGCATACATGGATATGGTTGTGGAGCTTAATGAATTAGGGCCTAGTAAGGGTATCGAAATGAGTATTGTAAAAAGAGATGTTTGCAAGCCATTTGTTTATCCTACGCCATTTGAGCTTCATTTCTCAGTTGCACACCTAAACTGGTATAAGAGTAATCCAGAGGATTATATTCAGAAAATGAAGGGGACTGATAAGGATATTGCTGCACATTTTACTATCATAACAAATAGAGGAAAATGCTTGTATGGAGAGCCTATTGAAAGTATGTTTGCAAGAGTTCCAAAGGAAGACTATATGGATTCTATCCATGATGATATAGCTGATGCAGTGGATGATATTTCTGATAATACTATGTATCTTGTACTGAACCTAGCGAGAGTACTAGCATATAAGAAAAGCGAGCTCATTCTTTCAAAAAAAGAAGGTGGTGAGTGGGGCCTTGAAAACATTCCAAAGGAGTACAGTAAGCTTATTGAAGATGCATTGAGAGAGTATATGGAAACAAGTACGCCAGCGTATGACATTGAACTTGCAAAAGAATATGCAGAATATATGCTAGGGGAAATTAATAAAAAGTGATATGGAGGGGTGAATGCATTTCGTAGATGCAAAGGGGATATTAACTGCAAATGGTGGTGGCCGTAGCGGTATGAACATTTATCGTGGGTGTACCCATGGTTGCATATATTGCGATAGCAGAAGTAAATGCTATCAGTTTACCCATGCCTTCGAGGATATAGAAGTGAAGCAGAATGCGCCGGAACTGTTAGAATCTGCATTAAGATCCAAGAAAAAGAGATGTATGATTGGCACAGGGGCAATGTCGGACCCATATATGCACTGTGAGGAGCAACTACAGCTCACAAGACAGTGCCTGGAAATTATTTCAAAATACGAATTTGGACTAGCCATCCAGACAAAGTCTGATAGGATATTGAGGGATATTGACCTTTTAGATGAAATCAATCGAAAGGCAAAAGCGGTTGTGCAGATGACACTGACTACTTACGATGATGACCTTTGTAGTATCATCGAGCCCAATGTCTGCAACACAAAGCGACGTATAGAAGTCCTAGAAGAAATGCAGAAGCGAGGAATTCCTACAATGGTTTGGCTCACTCCGATTCTTCCTTTTATAAATGACACAGAAGAAAATGTAAATTCGATACTTCAAGAATGTATTCGTGTGGGAGTGAAGGGGATTATTTGTTTTGACATGGGTGTGACTCTTAGGGAAGGCGATAGGGAGTATTTCTATGAGGCTTTAGACAAGCATTTTCCAGGGCTGAAAGAAAAATATATAAGGACCTATGGAAATGCTTATGATGTCCCAAGTCCAAACAGCCATAAGCTTATGAGGCTTTTTGAGGAGACCTGCAAGTCAAACAACATATTATATAAGCCAAATGATTGTTTTGGATATATGAATGATTTGCCGGAAAAATATGAGCAACTTACCTTGGATTTGATATAATACTCAGGCAAATTAAATGACTAGAAAAGAGGAAAAATAATGATATACATAGGTTGTCATCTGTCGGTGACAAATGGATATGAAGCAATGGGCCGTCAAATGGTAGAGTTTGGTGGCAGTACTTTTGCATGGTTTACAAGAAACCCAAGAGGTGGAAAAGCCAAGGACATTGAGACTGGTGATGTTGAAAAGCTACAGGCAATCCTTGAAAAGGAAAAGTTTGGAACTCTTGTGGCTCACGCCAGCTATACTATGAATCTATGCTCTGCGAAGCCAGAGACCAGAGCTAATGGACTTGATATGTTGCAGCAGGATTTGCAGAGGATGGAGCAGGTTCCAAATCAGTATTATAACTTTCATCCGGGTTCACATACGGGACAGGGAGAGGAAATGGGAATTCAGCAGATTGCAGAAGGACTGAATGCCAGTCTTTTCCCAGAAATGCACACAACTGTACTGCTTGAAACTATGGCTGGAAAAGGCTCAGAAGTCGGTAGGACTTTTGAAGAGCTACGAGAGATAATTGATAGAGTAGAATTAAAAGACAAGCTTGGCGTTTGTCTTGATACCTGCCATGTTTGGGATGGTGGCTACGACATAGTTAATGACTTGGATGGGGTGTTGACTCAGTTTGATAAAGTCATCGGATTGGACAGGCTTAAAGCCATACATTTTAACGATAGCAAAAATGAATGTGGCGCTCATAAGGATAGACATGAAAAGCTTGGACAGGGCTGTATTGGAATGGATGCAATGAAGAGAATAGCGATGCACTCAGCTCTTCAGAACTTGCCGTTTATTTTGGAAACTCCTAATGATGATGCGGGGTATATCAATGAGATTTCAATAGTTAAGGGATGGTTTTAAAGTATCAAACGTATCCAATAAATTGAGAGTTTATTTCATAATCAGGTCATCTTTAAATTTAACTATTTTATCACAGGTAGGTGTTATCATTCTTTGCAGATGGCATTAAGAATAATGCTTGTAGGAATCTTTGATCAAGATACTAAGGATGGTAGCCTAATGAAAGATGATTTTAACTATGATGGTATTATAAACGGAATAGAAAAAGGTGCAGAGGTTACAGGTCGAGTTATCAAAGAGGGTGTTCAAATAACTAAGGATGTCCTAGGGTCATTATTATCTGGATTTTTGAATGGACTATCTTCTGCAGGTACAGATAATGAAGGTATACAATCAGAAACGAATGAGGGTGAAAAGGACACTCATGAAAAACTGTATTGTGCTATAGCTGAAACCGTTGGGATTATTAGAGAACAGGTGGCTTCTTTAAGGAAAAACTTGGAGAATGAATTACAATCTATTCAATCTTATATTCAGAAAAATGAGGAGCTTCAAAAAGAGAATAACAAGATTTTAAAAGATTTGGCAGACGGACAAGAAAATATAGCAAAACTTAGATTTGAAATAAATGAGAAGAATAATGAATTAGAAGTCTTAAAAAAGGAGAAAGCAGAGACAGAGGAATATAAATCTAAAGTTAAGAATCTTCAAGAGAAAATCAGTAAGTTACGAAATTCATACGAAGAAAAAATATCAGAGTCAGATAGCAAAAAGGAACAACTTGAAGAAAGTAATAGAGATTTAAAAAGAACACTTGAGGAAAAAGAAGAAATTTTAAATAGCAAATCTGAAGAATTAGAGGAAATAAAAAAGGCATACGAAGCACAAGTCGAAGAAATTAATAATTTTAAAGAGACTCAAGAAACACTCGAAGATGATTTGGAAAAATGCAATATCATAATGTCTGTTCCCGAAGAACAATTAAAGAAAATAGATTGTTTTTCTGATGAAATAATTGAAAAACTGAACAACACAATAGAGAGTAAAGAAGCTGCTTTAGTAGAAGAAAAAGTAAAGAATAGGAAGTTAACTCAAGATAGTCTACGCTTGAGAATAGAAATTGATACCTCAAACAAGGAACTAGATAAATGTAAGCAGAAGTTAAAGGAATTTGAGGATCTGGTTGAATTAACTCCATACGTAGCATATTGTACAGAAAAAGATTCTATTATCGATGAGCTTAACACTATTAAGAATCAGGATGGAAAATACAAGCTTGATGCAGAGTTTGATAACCTTGAATGTATTATCTTTTTAAGTGATTCTCAAAGAAAGCAGTTTTGGAAGGATATTAATAAAATTAGTTCTGGCCAAGAAATCAATTCTATAGATTTAACAGATGGTTGCTTTTTATTAAAGAGACCTGATAAATATGCCATTTATTATAAACTAAATGAATTAAATGCTATAGAAATAATTTATGTCGATTGTTATGCCTACTCTAAGAAAAATTATAATAAATTCAAGGACATAATTACTAATTCTTATTTGCTAAGCAATGACCAGATTAGGTATAAAGTTTATGATATTATTAAAGCTGCAAAAACAGAAATTCTGATACTCATGCCGTGGATAAATGAACATGGATGGGATAAGGATGATTATGTAAATACTTCTATAGAAAAGGAATTGAAAGCGGCTCTATCGACTAATTCTTCTCTTAAAATTTTGATAAAGGTTGGATATGACATTGACCACCCAAACAAAGATAAAGAAGTTAAAACTCGAGAAATGGCCATTAGGATAAAGGAAGAATTCTCTAAATATGGAGAACGATTTAAAATAGTTACAGATATAGGAACTCACGAAAAAATAATAACTGTTGACGATTTCTGTGCATTGGTAGGAAGTTACAATTTACTTTCAAATAATGCGCCATATAATGAAAAACCTAATTGGGCTAGTGAATCAATGACCATTTTTGAGAATCCATCTAATATAGAAAGAAACAGAAAACATATTATAGAAACGAAAAAGAAGTAAAAAATAACCGGTCTATCTTAACGATAGACCGGTTATTTTTTCGAGATTTTTTAAGACTCCTATTGAAATGTCTTTTTCGCCATGGTTTGGAATAACCACTAGTTTGTCACATCCTGCTTTTTTGTATTGGTAGTGAGATCCAAGAATCCTGACTAATACCCAGCCATCATTTGTGACCTTTTTCTCGATTTGTCTAAAGCTCATAGTTGACCTCCTTTGTGAATGTTATCAGTAAAAAAAAGGCCTGAATATAATTCACTGCTGGTCACTCTATGAACAATTACATTTTAATACCGTTATAAAAAATAGTCAATTTTTAAAAATGAAAACTTGACATAATTGTAATACGTGTTATAATACGTATTACAAAAGAGGAGGCAAGTAATGAGAGACAACTATGTATATCCAGCTAAAATTACACAAGAGAACGGAAATATGACACTTTCCTTTATCGATTTTCCAGATTTGATTGCTGTTGGTGAATCAATCGATGAAGTTATCGAAGGAGCGCAGGAAGTGCTTGCGCTTACATTGATAGACTATATTGAACAAAAAAAGGAATTGCCTAGTCCATCACTTCTAGAGGAAAAAGGTGTCTATGTCAATGTGTGGCTACCATATTATAGAAATATGAGCAAAACCATATATGTTAAGAAAACAGTTACTATTCCTCAATGGTTGGATATTTTGGCAAAAGAACGTGGCATTAATTATTCAGCTTGCATGGTTAAGGGAATAAAAGAGGAACTGGGAATTAATTAGAAGGTTTAGATTGAAATTTGAGGTGTTTATTATGGGAAAATCTAAAAGCAATATCTTTAGAACCATAAATCTAGTAGTTCTGATTATATCATTGGTTTCATTTCAGATAACCGCAAGTGCAAAGAAACTATCTGAAGTAAATATCATTCAATATAGCGAAGACGAATACCTAAAATTACTTCAGGATTTATCTCAGGGAAATTTTAACGCTGAAAGATATTACGATTTTAATTCTTCTGATGAACCTTCGTTTTATAGCAATGCAGACAATATGGGGTTTATGACCTGTGTAAATGGGGTTCATATAGGTTCATATGGGGTAAAATATAACACTTTCGACAGAGAGATAGCATCAGAACTTATTGGATTACCAATATGGACAGATGAAGACGGTGTAGAGTGGTATGTAGACAGGGATCCAAATGAACAATTTGGTCAAATTATTATTGCACCAGTAAAAGGTTCCTATGATGAAATACTAGATTCAGATTTAAAGTATCATATTGTGAAGTTTTCATATGACAGTGCTAAAACTATTGCTGCTAATAAAGCTGCAAAGGAGATTGCTGCTCAGATAAATACTGGAGATGTAGACAGTACAATACAAAATCTTGTTAATTATTTTGATTGTGATATTAAGCAAGAAAATCCAAATGCTCATAAGCTTGGAAGATACAATGATTATGAAAATACCTACGGAGTATTGGTGGAAAAGAAGGTTCTCTCCAACTCAGCAAGATATTTTTCAGCAGCGTTGGTAGCAGCATATTGCGGTATTCCTGCAATTTATATGGCTGAATCAGATACAGCACTGGTATACAGGAATGGAGAAGGAGAATACGTTGGCGCAGATGTTTTTTCAGAAACCATAGGGATGCCCATTACATGGTCCGAAACTGATACCAGTGGAAATCCAGTGGATTACAAGAAATGCTTGGATATGAGATGTAGATTACTTGAAAAATATAGTTCAGTTTATACTACACCTGCAAATCCGGACATCAGAATAGCAGGTGAAAAGGAACGATTAATTAAGAAAGCACAGGCTGAAGAAGAGGCATTTTGGAATTTCGGGACAACTAAAACTTCAGAAATCCCCGAAGCTAATCAACAAACAAGCGTACAATCTAATGATTCTACTGCATCTGACAGTACACAGATAGCAACCACAGAAAATAAGCTTAATGAAAAGAAAGCAGCTAGTAGTGAAAAGAAAGTTTTAACTGGTGGATTCTCATTAGAACAGATATCCAAGGGGTTTAAAGTGACATATGATTCGGTAAAGAGACCTACCTATAAGGTTGTAGTAAAAGGTGTGGATAATCCTTATTACGGAGTAAAGACTACAACAGCTAATATACTTGAATACACAGGGCTGGTTCCAGGATATAAATACAATGTAAGTGTTGGAATAAATACAAACTTTGAAGGTACCGTATATTCCGAGCCTGTGACTATCGAAATATCCCAATAACAGGTAAAGCATAATTATTGCATAGAGGAGTACAAATATGAAATTAAATAGAAAATCAAATAGAAAATTAAATAACAGTGTTTTTGGAGGTTTAGTTTTTGGAAATTGGCCAATTTCAGATAAAATGGTGGAGGAATTACGTTTTCACTCAACAGGTGGCACTGGATTTGCCGCTGAACAGGCTAATAATCTTTTTGATAATTTAACATTTCGCTGGGCTAAGATTGTGGGAAATAATAATGCAAAGAATGGCCCAGATCGTCAAGTATGGTTTACACCTATACAGACAAAGTATTATTCAACAGCAAAAGCATCTGTAGATGCAGCCTTCGAAAATAACGGACACGGTGCATATAGATATATAACAGATAATGGCACTGTTATGGATCTTGAGGTTCCAAAGGACCAGTATGATTCGGCAGTAGAGCTTATGAGAGATAAGATTGTTTCCGGGCAGGTAGCAGGAGTTACAGATCCTGGCCAGGCCGATGATATTGTTAGATCAGGGCATTACACCTACAATCAGGCAAAGAACATTGCAAGAGCTGGAAATGTTGATTCTTTAAAATATGATATTACTGATGGAGCTGTAGTAGGTTTGTCAGTATTTGGAATTACCTCGATTATTAGCTACAGCTTGATGATTATGAGGGGGGAAGACCCTAAAAAAGCAGCGATTATTGCTGCACAAAATGGTGGAAAAGCAGGTAGTATTTGTCTTGCATCTACGGTTTTAGCAGGGCAGTTTTCAAAAGCTTGCTCCACGGATTTTATAAATACAGTTGGCGCTGGAACGATTGCTACTAGTTCGACATTAATAGTTCTTTCTGCGATAGATGTGGCAAAAGTGTTTAGTGGTCACATATCAGCTGAGAAAGCTGCCAGAAATCTCGGGTGCAATGCTGTTGGTTTATTTGCTGGAAGAAAGGGATATGTAATAGGCTCAACAATTGGAACAGCTATTTGTCCTGGAGTAGGAACAGTTATTGGTGGATTGTGTGGAGCCTACCTATGTGGTTCTGTAGCACGTGGCCTTACAGAGTCACTATTAGATTCATTCTTTGGGAATTCTGATGATAAAATTAGAAATATGTTCAATAAGGAATTAGGACGTATTGCAGAAGAGTATTTACTTACAAAAGAAGAGTTGGATATATTATGTGGTGGTTTGGTGAAGGTAATAAATGAAGATTTTCTATGTAGGTTAAGAAAATGTTCTAACCCAAAATCAGTGATTGCCGAATATATGGATAAACAGGCCCAGAATCTAATTCAATGCAGAAATAAAGTATCCACAATCAGGAATGTGAAATTGGCTTAAGAGTAATTTGGCTTTTAAGTATTCGATAGATGCAAGAGCGTATCATAATGGTTTTAATCAGATTTCAGATTGCGATGCCACCTTATTACTGCGATTCCAATAATTATCGTATATCCAATAATGCTTAATGTGACTGGTACTTCTCCGAAGAAAAAGATTCCCAGCAATGCGGCGAATATTACCTGTGTGTAATCGAATACAGAGATTTCTTTAGCAGGGGCGTACTTGTAAGCATTTGTAATTGAAAACTGACCGATGGAAGCAGAAACACCTGCAAGTAACAGGTATAAAAGCTGAACAGGAGTCATTGGTACATAATTGAAAATTAAAAATGGCAAAGTGATAATACACGAAAAGAGGGAGAATGCAGCTACAATTATTGGAGCCTGCACTCCCTTTTTTCCTAGTTTTCTAACAAATACGTATGCAGTGCCGGCACCGAATCCTCCGAACAATCCCATAAGTGCTGGGAAAACAGCGCCGAAGGAGCCTGTTGGTCGGATGATAAAGAGCGCACCAATAAATGCGATAATTGTGGTGATAATATCAAATTTGTTTGCAACTTCTTTAAGAATAAAAATGGAAAGAATAATTGCAAAGAATGGGGACAGCTTATTCAGCATATTTGCATCTGCAATACCAAGGCGGTCTATGGCATAAAAGTTAGCGATAAGACCTGAGGTTCCGAATGCACAGCGCATAAATAAGTCCAGTCGATTTCCTTTTGCAACATGGACTCCATTTCCATTTTTTATTAGGGCAAAGGAAGCCACAATTAGAGCTATAAAATTTCTAAAGAATGCCTTTTGCATCGTAGGCAGGTCTCCTGAAATTCTCACAAAAAATGTCATCAGTGAAAATCCAAATGCAGCAAACAGTATGAAAATGATTCCCTTTATTTTATCGTTTTTAATCATGACATATCCTTCCCAAGTTGAAACTATTAGTAATCATTATGGATTAAAATCATAAAATGTCAAATATTGGGAATAAAAACTAAAAAACACAAATAATAATCACTTAAGACACAATTTCATAAATATATGGTGGTAGAATCGGAATAGAAAATGGGAGAGTAGGTAATTATATTTCCACGAGGTTTGATATGGTAGAAGTACCTAGTTGGGTCATACTTAATTTTTTCACATCCTTTCTTCTGATTCTACTTTTGCTGTTTCAGAATAAAACATCCAGATTGCAGTCCGGTAGGCAATACTCTGCAATTCTTATTTGTTCGCTCATTTTGTTAGTTTCAGAGACCATTGGTCGTGTTGGAGAAAATAATCCTGCAAGCTTTCTGTTTCTTGCCAGGCTCGGTTATTTTATGATTTTCCTCCTTGACCCGGTAGATATTTTGTTTGCTGTAAGCTACGTGGATTGCTGGATGGATAAGAAAAATAGCACTCCACGAAAGTTCTTTAAGATGGCCTTCCAGATTTTTGCCGTTGTTAATATGATTCTTGTATCAATTTCATCTATTTTTCAGCTTGGATGGTTCTTCTATTTTAGGAATGGGGGTTATTACAGAGGTCAGTTCTTCCTTGTAAGAGCCATACTTTTGATGATTTTTATCATTCTTCTTTTGGTTTACACTGTGGTATTCAGAAGTGATTTTATTACTGAGTACAAAAATATGATTATGTGCCTGCCGATTTTTGCCCTGATAGGTTCTTTGTTACAGGTATTTTTAGCCAACCTGGACACCACCTATGCCGGCATTTCCCTTGGTTGTCTTATTTTGTTTTTCTTCTTCCAGAGTAATGACGTCAACATTGACTACCTCACTGGTGTGCTGAATCGACGTGGAATTGACATTAGGTTGGATGACAAAATCCGCAACAGCCAGGCCTCAGGAACAGATTTTGCAGCGCTTATGATGGACCTTGATAATTTTAAAACTATAAATGATACCTTTGGTCATGGAGAAGGCGATAAAGCCATAAAGTATATGGCAGAAATATTAACCGATTCCTTTGGAAGAGAGGCAGTCGTAGGTAGATTTGGAGGAGACGAGTTCCTGGTACTTACGGATAATGTTTCTAAAACAGAATTGAGAGCTATTATTGAAGAGGTTAGAAAAAAGTTGGCTCATATACGTGATAAGAGAGGCTGGGCGCCAAATGTGGGAATAAGCTGTGGCTACGAGGTTTATTTTGCCAGTGAAAAAATGTCCAGAAAGAAATTCACAGAGATTATTGATACACTGATGTATTGTGAAAAAGAGGATCACCACAAAGCTTTTCCTATAGTTTGATATAAGCTGAATATAGTGCCAGCCATCTTTGGTTGGCACTTTTTTTGTATATGTGATACCCTTAATATATACCTGTTTAAACAAGGTAGAAAGGTCGCAGAAATAAATGGCAAAATCGAAATACGAAAGCATCTATAGGGATTTAAAGGAACGAATTGAGGCAGAGGAATATGAATATCAGAGTATTCTACCACCGGAAAGTTCATTGGTTGGGGTGTACGATTGCTCAAGAAATACAGTGAGAAGAGCCCTGGCACATCTGGCAGAAATAGGCTATGTGCAGGCAATTAATGGAGTGGGAGTAAGGGTAATTTACCAGCCCTATGATAAGGCAAGCTTTGTGATAGGAGGTATCGAGACCTTTAAGGAGACCGCTGAAAGGAACAAGCTGAACAGCACCACTGAGGTTGTTATGTTTGCAGAAATTGTTGCTGATGCCAGAGTTTCCAAGAGGACAGGGTTCCCTGAGGGCACCGAGCTATATTATATTCAGCGAGTAAGGACACTGGACGGTAAGCCTTGTATTCTGG
>JAEEGL011210395.1_pt1 | contig 13514 bp, 12 predicted proteins | sample 9134231 | NCBI WGS metagenome assembly JAEEGL01 (sample SAMN16246548, study PRJNA631951) | gut metagenome | biome: gut microbiome; feature: rumen; material: fiber-attached | host: Bos | place: Iran: Karaj | collected 2018-10
ACTAGGTCTTCCTTATGACTTAGTTTATAAAACTCCAAGTGATGGCTTATGTGGTAAAACTGATGAAGATAATTTAGGTTTTACATATGCTGTATTAGATAGATATTTAAGAACTGGTTTATGTGAAGACAAAAAGACACAAGAAAAAATAGATCGAAAACATGTATTAAATAAATTTAAACTTGAACTAATGCAAGCATACGAATATGGCGAAATAAAAGCAAATGTGAAGTAGGTGAAAAAATGAAATTAGGTGTTTATGTAGGAAGCTTTAATCCTGTTCATAATGGACATATTAAAGTGGCAGAATTTTTACTTGATAATGGGTATGTTGATCAAATATTAATGATTCCAACACCTAATTATTGGGATAAACAAGACTTAGTAGATATTAAAAAAAGAATTGAAATGCTTAGATTCTTTGAAAGAGAAAACCTTATTGTTGATAGTACTCATAATTACCCTTATACATATCAGGTATTAGAAAGTCTAGAAAAAGATTATCCAACTGCTGACTTATATTTAGTAATTGGTTCCGATAATTTAGAAAAACTTCATTTATGGAAAAACATAGATGATATTCTAAGACATCATGTAATCGTTATTAGAAGAGGTTATAGAGATATAGAAGAACCACTTAAAAAGTTTGATAGAAGTAGATTCATAGTAATAAATAATTTTCCTTTCATTGAAACTTCTTCAACCGAAATAAGAAACAATTTAGATAATGAAAATCTAGACCCGAAAGTACTACAATATATCAAAGAAAACAAGTTATATGGTGCTAAATGATTCAAAATATTAAATTATTTATAAATGATAATACTAAGTCAATAAAAGAAGCAGAGCTTGTTAAAACAAAATTAGTTAATAGTGGCTTTAAAGTAGTTGAAAGCGATAACTTTGAACTTGGAATTGCAATTGGAGGTGATGGATCATTTCTTAGAATGGTTCATCTGAGCAATTTCGATAGTGAAAAATACTATGTTGGTATTAATACTGGTCATCTTGGATTTTTACAAGATATTAAACCAAATGAAATTGATAAATTTATAAGAGAATTAAAATCAAGAACTTATACAATTGACGATATTGGTATTCAAGAAACAATTGTTGGATATAAAAATGGTATATCAAGATTTTACACTTTAAATGAAATTGTAATTCGTGAAAAAGAATTAGATCTATTAAATGCCGATTTATATATCGATGGTGAACACTTAGAAATTTATCGTGGAGATGGCATTATGATTGCAACTTCAATTGGTTCAACCGCTTATAATTTAAGCTATGGTGGGAGCATTGTTTATCCTGCATTTTCAACCTTACAAATAACACCTATGGCACCTATAAATTCAAATGCTTATAGATCATTACCTAATTCAATAATAATTCCTGAAAATAAAGTAGTAAGGATTGAACCTAATAAACCCAATATCATCTTAACTGCTGATGGTGAAAATAACATATTTGAAGACGTAGATAGTATTAATAGTAGTATAGGTGATAAAACCATAAAGGTTCTAAGATTTAAACATTATAGTTTTCCAAGAAAAATAAATGAAAAATTTTTATCATAGTTATGTTATAATTGATATAGAGGTGTAATATGAAAGTTTATACAAGTGAAGAAGAATTTTTAAAAGATTACAATCCTGATCAATATAAAAGATTATCTTTAACAGCTGATATATTAGTATTAAGTGTATCAAGTAATGATAATGCTAATTATCGTAAAACAGACGATAAAAAAATGAGTGTTTTACTTGTTAAAAGAGATAATTATCCATTTAAAGATATGTGGTGTTTACCAGGTGGCTTTGTTGGATATGATGAAGAATTAGATGAAGCACCAAAAAGAATTTTAAAGCAAGAAACAAATTTAGATAACATTTATCTAGAACAACTTTATACTTTTGGTAATGTCAATCGAGATCCAAGAATGAGAGTTATTTCAACATCATATATGTCATTAATTGATAAAAATAGATTGATGGAACATATAAATGAAAATGCTTCTTGGTTTGATATTGTTTTATATGAAGAAAAAGATAATGTTGTAAATATAATTCTTGATAATGGTAGAGATACAATATCATTTAGCATTAAAAAAGAATTAAGAGAAAAAACAACTGATAGATATTCATTCCATGTATTAAAGAATAATAGTATTGCTTTTGATCATCCACTTGTTATTCTAGCTGGTTTAGAAAGATTAAAGAATAAACTTGAATATACAGATATTGTATTTAATATGATGCCTGAATATTTCACATTAGGTGAACTTCAAAAAGTATATGAAGTAATATTAGGTAGAAAGTTATTAGATCCAGCTTTTAGAAGAATTATCAAAAATAAAGTCGTTAAAACTGAAAAAATTAAAACAGGTGAAGGTCATAGACCAAGTTATATGTTTAAATATAAGAATAATAAAAAAGATTGAGCATCATTCTCAATCTTTTTATGTTATAATATCTAAAAAAAGGAGGCACATATATGTACTCAATTAAGAATCCAAAAGATATTGAATTCATTTTAAGATATCATCGTGCTAATGATATGGTAAACATTTTAAAGTTTTTTCCAGATCTAAGTCCAATAGATGATATGGTAGTTATTTTAAATGAAGAAGATTATCTAGAAAATAAGGATAAGATTGCTAATTTAACAAGTGTTAGAAATGGAAATCCAACAACTCAATTATGTATGAGATCAATTCCTGTAAAAGAAAAGGATCCTGATATTCTTGCAACTATGAGGGAAGTTAAAAAAGAAAATGCTGACGGAGTTTTAATACTATTTCATTTAGCCACAGAACCAACTGAAAGATATGAAAGATATGCTGGTATAAGTGTTGGTATTTCACTTGGTAGAAGAGTTTATATTGATGCAGTAGGTAAAGGTTTTGATGGAAGAGAAGTATTAAAAGGAATTAGTTGTCATGAAAGATATTCAATTCCATGGATGGATATTATGAGTGTTAATATCGGGAATTTTAAAGACTATAGAACATTCTTAATTTCAGAGGAAAAATACCTAGAAACAAGAGAAGAAAGAATAAATTATCTTGTTTCTTGTGGAATTGATAGAGAAGTCTTAGAAGCAAGTATTCCAAGAGAATATACAGAAATACCTGAATTTATTTGGTTAGATATAATTAAAAATATTATCAAAGTATTAGGAAAAGAAGAAGACATTTTAAGAAGTTATCATTTTGAAGAATTTAACTTAAGCGGTCATACTGAAGGTAGAAGATTTCGCCCTTGGCAAATGGTTGGTAGTAAAAGAATGTAAAAAAGATTGAATTTTCAATCTTTTTATTTTCTTATTAATGCTTTTAATCCAGGCATATCAGTTGATTCAGTTATTAGATAATTATCAGCAATTTTATACATATTTTTACCTAATGGTTCTTTTTTTGCTTCTGGATCAAATAATCTAATGATTTTATCTTTTATTTCTTGATCATCAAGATTAATTAATTCAAATAAAATATTTAAACATGCTTCAGGATTTTTATAGTCATATACAAGTGATAAAAAATCGATACCAAAGACATTTGTTAAGTATAAAGTTGTTGCACTTAGAATATCTGTATCTTCAGTAAAACGAGAAGTATCACTATCATAATAACCAAATATTTCTAAATCTTTTAATGATCCAATTGTAAGTGAATGTTGTAAAGAGGGTATACCATTTATTTGAAAACCGTCATAATCTAGAAATATGACTTTACCATCTCTAGTAACAATAACATTACCTGGTGTTGCTAAGTCAGGTGTAACAATACTATTTTTATGATTTTTAAGTATCCCTTTTTCAAGTTTAGTATGAATATCAGCTAACTTTTCTAAAGGTGCTCCAGCATATTTATTTAAACCTACACCTTTGCGAGATAACATGGTATATCCAATTACAATACCATTTCTTTCAGCCATAGCAGTAGGTAATGATAAATGATTAGCTTTTAAACCATATGATTCAATTAATCTATCTTCTAGAGTATAACCAGTACTATTGAAAGCTCTTAATACATTATTACTTAAAATTTTTAAAAGTTCACCATTATGTAAGTCATAGATAGTTGAGTTTCTACAACCTGGTAATTTACTATAACTTTTTTGGTCACTCAATATTCTTTCAAGGTTTATAACTTTAAGCATATTAACCCCCTTTGGGTCAATTATACTAATATAAAATCATAAATATGTCAATGCTATTGTTAAAAGAGTAAACTTTTGATAGAATTAATAATAGGTGAATAATATGAAGAAAATATTACTTATATTATTGTTGTTAATTCCAACTTTTGTATTAGCAGATGACATTGAAATTCAAAGGATAAGACTTGAATCTAGATCAGAAAATGTAAATGAAACAATGCCACCATCTTATAGTAAGTTAACTGCAACTCTTAATAATAGTTTCTTAGGAGCAAATCAAAAAATAACATATAAGTTAACCATTATTAATAATGGTACTGAAGACTATAAATTATCTTATATTGAAACATTATATAAAACTAAATGTGAAATTGATTTAAGCGATGGTATTATTAAAGCAGGTGAGACTAAAGATGTTTTAATATCTTTGGAATCCTCTCCTTTAGAAGATGTTACAACTTATAATGAAGATATGGTAATTACTATTGATGCTGTTAAAGCTAATTCTAAAGTTGATAAAGAAAAAGAGTTAATTAAAACTTATGTTATTGCAGGTGTTGCCTTTGTTTTAATACTTGTTTCTTTAAATCTATTAAAGAAGTGGCCAATACCGATGCTATTATTATTAGTTGCAGCAATAGTAGGTGCTGCTTATGCAGCTAAGAATTATATCGTTCTTACTAAGGAAGAGAAAGTAACAATTAATTCTTCTATAAACTATAATTATAAAACAAACTAAAAAGTGATTTTAATCACTTTTTTTATGTTATACTAATATAGTAGGAGAGTGTAGTATGAATGAAGGGGCAGAAAAAATACTATATTTCATTGTTGGTGGATTAATCATAGTTGCTTTAGCAATTGTTTTCTTGTTCCCTGAAAGAAGTATTGAACAAGAACCAACTTCAACAACAATTACTAGTATTACTTTATCTAATACAAATATTACACTAGCAACTGGAGATAGTTACCAGTTAACTTATAAGACATTTCCAACTAATGTAACAACAACTGTGACATTTGAATCAAGTAATCCAAATATCGCAAGTGTTGATGGAAATGGTAATATTAAAGCTTTAAAAGAAGGTTCAACTACTATCACAGTAACAACTGAAAATGATAAAAAAGCAGAGTGCAAAGTAACAGTTAAATCAAATAAAGTTGCTGTTACTAAAATCACTTTAAATAAAGAAGAAATATCAATTGAAACTGGTAAAACTTATCAATTAAGTGCAACTATAAGTCCATCTAATGCAACAAGTAAAGCTGTTAGCTGGTCAAGTGATAATGCAGGAGTTGCAACTGTTGATTCAAAAGGATTAGTTAAGGGAGTAAGTGCAGGTAATGCAACTATTACTGCTAAAACAGGTAATGGTAAAGTTGCTATTTGTAATGTTGAAGTTAAAGAAACAACATTACCAGTAGATGAACCAACAGGTGAACCACCAAAACCAACGACTCCAACGGAACCGACAACACCAACAGTTCCAACAAAACCAACAGTTCCAACAACTGCTGATGGAATATGTGAAAGTGTTAAGAATAATAGTTCAATTGACTATAAATCATTTGTATCTTTAAGGAAAAATAAAGATGATTACTATGTAATAAAAGCTGCTCATGATTGTGCAAATAAATATAAAAAACCAGTAAGCGTAACTAAAGCTGAGTATAATATTTATAAGAAAAATACAGATGCAATTGAAGTTAAAACTGATACCAATTTTAATGGAGCAACTATTTACATTCATGATGAAATAACTGATTTAGAAAAATATGAAGGAGCTATTTATCATATATCACATGAAAAAAGCTGTGACACTTTATCAGTTGCAAGTTTTAATGGTTCTTATACATCACTTGCACCAGTAACAGGTAGTTACTTTATTAGAATTGAAAGCAAATCAGCTGAAAGAGTTTTCCAAAGAAATCATAAAGATGGTACTCAATCAAGTGCTAAGATTGATGTTTTCACAGTTATAAATGGTAAAATATCACAACCGATGTATTGGTCTTATAATGGAGAAAAACTTAAAGTAACAAGATGTGAAATACCTTCTAAACAATTGGTATTTCAAAATGGTATATTTGAAACAATTGCAAAGAAAAACTGTGACAACTGTGCATCTTTATTTGCAAGAAATATACGTGTTACTAGAAGTAATACTAAAATATATAATTTGAAGCATTATTTCATCGATAAAAAAGGTAATAGTGTAAAAGAATTAAATCACTCTTATACTGGTTTTATCGGAATTACAAATACAGCAAATGTATTAATTCAAAAATGTATAGTTTATCCACTTATTCATAGACTAAGTGATGGTGATACTGGATCTAACTATGATTTATCATTTAGCTATAGTGTAAATCTTACACTCGACAATGTTAAATTAGCAACCTCTGATCAATTAACAAATTCAGAATACTGGGGTGTTATTGGTTCTAATGGATGTAAGGATGTCTTAGTTAAGAACTCAACTTTAAATCGTGTTGATGCCCATAAAGGTATTTATAACTTAACAGTTAAAGATACAACTTTAGGTTCTCATGGTATAACTGCAACAGGAACCGGTATAAATAAAGATAATAAAATGGTCATTGAAAATGTAACTTGGAAAGGAACAAAAAATCTAATTAGTTTAAGAAAAGACTATGGGTTAACATGGAATGGAGCAATTACTATTAAAAACTCTCGTGTTGAACAAGTTCCAAGTAGTTCAACTGTAGTTAATATTATCAATATAACTGATTCATATATAAAATCAGATATTAATTTTGCCAAGTTCAAGCAACCAATTTATAATCCGACATCAATTAAAATAGATGGACTTAAGATATCATCTTCAAATGTATCATCCATAAGAATATTTGGAGCTTCAAAAGCAAAATTTGATGAATACTATTTTAAAGTATTTAAAAACAAATATAATAGTGAAACTAAAATCACTAAGAAAAATATAACTGGTAATGGATCAAATAAAATATCCACTTATGCAGGATAAGAATAAGTATCAACTTATTCTTTTTATTTAACAAGAAATACTTGTTGTGATATTGTATTTCCCAACAAATAAAGATATGTATTTGATGATACAGAAGTAGATTGGGTTTCTAAAATTGTCTTAAAGATAAATAAATCTATGTTTTTACATGGATTTTTTTGATATAATTTAGGTGAGGGATAGGGTATGATAATAAGTAGTTTTAATATTCAAAATGATTATAAAATCTATAATTCAAAAAAAGCTTCAATCATAAAAAAATACATCGAAGAAAATAATATCGATATAATTGGAATGCAAGAAGTATTTAAGCGATGTGATAAAGACTTTAAAGGAGTACTATCTAACTATAAAAAAGTAGGTAGATATCGTTCTATTCATTCAAGAATAAATGAAAAAAATCCAATTATTACTAAATATCCTATTATTAAACATAGAACATATCATTTAGCATCATATCCATCTAGATATAGAAGAGTATTAACTCATGCAATAGTTTTATATAATAATCAAGAAATAAGTATTTATAATACTCATTTAGAAATAAAATTATCAAAAGTTAAAGTAAAACAATTCTTTCAAATATATAAAATCTTAAAAAAAGATAAAAGACCAAAAATACTAATGGGAGACTTTAATTCTAAAATAGATAATCCACTTTTCATTAGTTTTATCTCTTTATTAAATAATATTAATATGAAAAGAGTACCTATTTTAGAAAATACTTTTAAAACGCATAAAGATAAAAAAGCTATTGATCATATATTTATTAGTAATGACTTCACTATTAAAAAATTTGAAGTCTATAAAAAACTAAATATAAGTGATCACTATCCAATCATTTTAGAAGTAGGTGATAATATTGAAAAAGAAAACAATTAGGAAAATGGCTTTAACACTAGCTCTTATGGAAGTTTTATCATTTGGTGGTATTCAAGAAGCAGAAGCTGAACCATATACTTATGATGGAAAACTAACAATTGAAAATGTTTTACCAAATCAAAATATCCTCGTAAGTGAATCAGCAAAGTATACAATTTTTGATGATGAAACCGATAAGACATTTTATGCAGGTAATACTATTAACTTTATAAGTGAAGTTGATCAAATTATTAAGAGCCCGAAAGTATGGATGGAACTTCAAAAGTATTATCCAGTAAGTGAGTTTGCATCCTTAGATGATGCCATGGACTTCTACCGAATTTACTATCAAATTGTAATGAACTCAAGAAGTAGATATGTAGCTGTAGTTATGAGAATATTTCAAGCATTTATTGGTAAAGAAAAAGAGTTTGAAGAAATCTTCCATCAGCCAATGTATAAAGATGGTAAACTTAATGTCGAGATCTTTACATCTGACTTCTTTAACTGTACTAGTCTTGAAAACATTCCTGAATTAAGAGAATTACTTGCTAAGACATTTGCTGAAATAGATCTTGAAAGATATGTTCATAGTAAAGAATTTACAATCTTACCTTCATATGATGGAGAACCAACAAATACAGAAACAACTGCTTGGTTTTCAAAAGAGAAGTTTAGAAGAACCATCTATGAATCACTTTATAATACTTGGGTTAATGCTAGTGATGATTACCCGAATATAGCATTAATACTTGCTAGAAGGTATGACCCAAATAAAGAAAAAGATAAGTCGGATTTTAGTTCAATATTAACCTTTAAACTTCACTAGATATCTTGAAAAAAAGTCGAAAATATGGTAATATACATAACTAGAAGGAGTTGATATTTATGCCATTGGCAATCGTATTTTTCGTTTTATTAATCGTACTTGGTTCAATAAAACAAATTAATCAATATGAAAGAGGTATTAAATTTACTTTAGGTAAATATTCTGGAATAATGAATCCAGGATTAAATATTGTTTTACCAATATTTCAATCATACAAAAAAGTAGATATTCGTACTAAAGTAGTAGATGTACCAAATCAAGAAGCTATCACTAAAGATAACGTTTCAATCGGAATCAATGCTGTAGTTTACTACAAAGTGTTTGATGCTTCAAAAGCAGTACTTGAAGTTGAAAACTTCTATTTTGCAGTTTCACAACTTGCTCAAACAACAATGCGTAATACTGTAGGTACTGTAACATTAGATGAATTATTAACAGAAAGAGACAAGATTTCATCAACAATTCAAAAAATCGTTGATGAAGCTTCTGATCCATGGGGAATCAAAGTTGAAAATGTAGAACTTAAAGATGTAACACTTCCAGAAGAAATGAAACGTGTTATTGCAAAAGCAGCAGAAGCAGAAAGAGAAAAACAAGCTGTTATCACTAAATCAAGAGGTGAACTTGAAGCTGCTAATAACTTATCACAAGCTGCTACTGTGTTAAGTGGTTCACCAGGAGCTTTACATTTAAGAACATTATCAACAATCAACGATGTTTCATCTGATCAATCAAATACAATTATCTTTGCTCTTCCAATTGAAGTATTAAGAGCTTTAGAAGGTAAAAAAGAAAAATAAGAAAATGATTATTCATTTTCTTTTTTTATGTGATATAATCATTATAGAATAGGTGATTATATGAATTTAGAAATGGATTCAGGCAAGATTCTTAAAATAGCAGTCGGAGTACTTGCTTTAATATTTTTAATTCTTTTCATATCATTTTTAATACCAAGTGGTGAAGATACTCCAAAGAACTATGAGGTTCAAAGTGTCATGTTGGATCGTCAAACTATAAGTATGAATCCAGGTGAAAACTATACTTTACATGCTATTATTTCACCATCTAATGCGACTAATAAAAATGTCACATATTCTAGTAATAACACCTATGTTGCAACTGTTGATAACAATGGTTATGTAAGAACTATTAATCCAGGTGAAGCGAGAATCACAGTATTAACAGCTAATGGAAAACAAGATCAATGTACAATAACAGTTCTTGAAGAAAAAATTCCGGTTACATCACTTAGCCTTGATCAAGATGATGTTATTTTAACTGAAGGTGAATCAATTACTTTAAAATTGACAGTTGAACCAAAAAATACAACTGATCATAACTATACATGGACGAGTAGTGATCCAAGTATTGCATCAGTTGATTCAAGTGGAAAAGTAACTGCTAAGAAAGCAGGATCTACTTTAATAACAGTAATGACTGAAAATAAAAAAATGGCTATATGTGATATTGAAGTAAAAGAAAAAGTAACCAAAATTACTTTAGATAGTAAAGAAAAAACAACATCAGTAGGAGAAAAAGTAACATTTAAAGCAACTCTAGAGCCAGCTGGTTCTAAAGCTGAAGTTACTTGGTCAAGTAGTGATCCAAGTGTAGCAACTGTTTCTGGTGGTGTTGTAACAGCTAAAAAAGCAGGGGATGTAACTATCACAGCTAAAGCTGGTAGTTTAAGTGCCACTGCTAAAGTAAAAGTAAAAATTGTCACAACCAGTGATATTTATAAATTTAAGTATGTTCAAAATCAAATGGATAAACCTCTTGTTGGATGTAGCACATATACAGCAGCTGATCGAACTAAATTAGAAGATCAACTTGCAAGAGCAATTGAAAAAGTAGGGTACGGAACTCGTGCTGGAGTAGTTGAAGCAGCAAGATTCTTAGTCGGTGCTTTAGACTATCGTATTCCTTATCTCGGACCTAAAAAAGCTGAGGTTGACCCAGAACGTATCCTTGGTATGTACAATCGTAAAGGCTTAAATATTGGTCACAATCGTGGATGGGGCTGCTATGTGTATGGTTGGAGACAAGGAATGGACTGTACCAACTTTGTATCATGGGCATTTAAACAAAACGGACTTTCTTTAAATGATGTTTATTCAAAAAATAATACTTTTGATAGCACAGCCGCTGTAAATCAAATAAGACCAGGAGACTTAATGTTAAGCAAGTGTTCTGTTAACTGCGCAGAACGTGGACCATTCTCACATGTAGGTATTGTAATTGGTATCACTAGTGACAAAATATATGTAGCAGAATCAACAACTGGAACAATCAATAGTATTGTAATAACAGTATTAGATAAGAGTAATATGCCAACTGGATATAAATTTTCAGTAGTAAGAATATATAATAAATATCCAAGTGATGGTAAATTAACAGATATGTGGGATTAAAAAAATGAGATTTTAAATCTCATTTTTTATTTATAAAATAATATATGCTACCAAATCCCATACCACCAATTATATTACCTAATGTAACTGGTATTAAATTATTTAATATTGCTCTTAAACCAATTCCTTTATTTAAATATCCACTAGCTAAATAATACATATTAGCAACTGAGTGTTCAAGTCCAAGCATAATAAATAAGAAGATTGGAATAAATATAAGTAATGCTTTAGTACCACTTGTTTTAACTGAAAAACTTAATAGTACTGCCATACATACTAAGATATTACATAAGATACCAAGAATGAATGATTTTAAGAAACTATAACCAACTTTAGTCTTAGCAATTTTTAAAACAGCTTCTAAATAAACTACATTTTCATAGTGACCTGATACTTTAAGCATCATGGCAACAATGATTGCACCTATTAAATTACCAAGATAAACAATGATCAAATTCTTAATTAAATCTTTTACTTTTATTTCTTTTTTAATAAGTGGTATTACAAGTAAACAGTTTCCTGTAAATAACTCAGTTTTAAATAAAACAACCATTATAAGTCCCATCGGGAATACTGTTGCTGATAGCACTTTAGCAATGCTAACATTTGTAACACCATACGAGGCAATTGTTGATGCAACTCCAGCAATAGCTATAAATGCTCCTGCAAATATTGCAAGAACAAGGGTATTCGAAGCAATATTTTTAACTTTATCTTTAGCAGCTTCAATATAATTTTCAAAAGTTTCTTTCATTTTTTAATCACCAAATTTATTATAACAAAAAAAGTAATATATGTGTTATAATTAATACTAGGAAAGTGGTAATATATGAAAAAAAGATTAGATGTTTTATTTTATAACATTATTTTTATTATATTTTTAGAAATAGTTTTCAAAGCATCAACAATTAAAGGAGTATTTAGTTTAAATCTATTCTATATGATTTTATTTTCTATTCCAATTGCAATAGTAATTACTTTACTTGAAACTTTATTCAAGAAAGAAAAAGTGAATAGAATTATTACAATTATTATTACTTTTTTAATTGAATTTATTTTTTGTGCGCAGTTTGTATATTTTAAATACTATGAAGCTATATTCTCAGTTTATTCACTTTTCAATGGAGGCCAAGTATTAGAATTCATTGATGGTATCATCAATGTAATCTTACATAATTTACTTCCAATCATATTAATGTTAATACCAGCTATAGTTCCATGTATTAAGAAAATTCCAATTAAATATGAACAAAAAGATTGGTTTATTAAAGGAATGGAATTATTAATTGCCGCATTTATCTTTATTGCATCAATCATCGTAATTGAACTTGAACCAGAGAGTTCTTATTCAGCACATCGTTTATATTATGAAACACATGTACCAACAATGACTGTATCTAAGTTTGGTTTAATTACAACAATGAGATTAGATGCTAAAAGAACAATATTTGGGTTTGATGAAGTTCTAGTTGTGGAAGCGCCTGTTCCAGATGATCCAGTAGAAGAACCTAAGACTGAAGAAGAGAAGAAAATCGAATACAATGTCATGGATATCGATTTTGACACACTTATAGCAAACGAAAAGAACAAAACAATAAAAAGTATGCATGAATACTTTAAAGCGGTTAAACCAACCAATAAAAACGATTATACAGGTATGTTTAAGGGTAAGAATTTGATTGTCTTTGTTGCTGAAGCATATTCGCCAATCGCTTTAAATGAAAAATATACTCCAACTTTATATAGAATGTATAAAGAAGGATTCCAATTTACAAACTTTTATACACCATATTACTTTGTAAGTACTTCTGATGGTGAATATACATCACTTTTATCTCTTTTACCAAAACATGGTTATTGGAGTATGAAAACATCAAGAAAGAATTACTTACCATTTGCATATGGAAACATATTTAAAAAACTAGGTTATGAAACTCGTGCTTATCATGATGGTACTTATACATATTATGGTAGAAACTTATCACATCCTAATATGGGTTATACATTTAAAGCTTGTGGTAATGGTTTAAAAATAACTTGTAGAAAATGGCCACAGAGCGATGTTGAGATGATTGAAGCAACAGCAAAGGAATATATCAATTCTGAACATTATGTAACTTATTACATGACTGTAAGTGGGCATTTAGCTTATAACTTTATGGGTGGTAATGCATCAAGTTCAAAGCACAAAAAAGAAGTTGCTGACTTAAATGCATCAACTCCAATAAAAGCATATATAGCT
>JAEEGL011964209.1_pt1 | contig 13514 bp, 10 predicted proteins | sample 9134231 | NCBI WGS metagenome assembly JAEEGL01 (sample SAMN16246548, study PRJNA631951) | gut metagenome | biome: gut microbiome; feature: rumen; material: fiber-attached | host: Bos | place: Iran: Karaj | collected 2018-10
CACGTCGGGTCGGCCGTTGGCGGCGATGAATTCGGGGGTGAGGACCTGCGCCATATCGCCGGCATAAAAACGGGTGTTGTCGAATCCGTTGAGGCGCGCGTTGACTTTGGCGTCGGCAATGGCCTCTTCAACATACTCGATGCCTACCACCTGGCGGCATTTATCGGCGAGGAAGAGGGCGATGGTGCCGGTGCCGGTGTAGAGGTCGTAGAGGGTGTCGGTGGGCTGTAACTCAGCGAGTTCGGCCACGAAACTGTAGAGACGTTGCGCTTGGGCGGAGTTGGTCTGGTAGAACGACTTGGGGTTGATGATGAAATGCAGCGGACGGCTGCCGTTGTAGCCTTCCATCTGCTCCTCGATGTGGTCGGCGCCGCGGTAGGTGATGACCTGCAGGTCGCCGTAGGAGTCGTTGAATTTGGTGTTGACGATATATTGGAGCGAGGTGATTTGCGGGAAGCGTTCGGCCAGCATGTCGAGTAGGGGGAAGAGTTGCGAGGGGTTGTCCTGGGCCACGATGACGATAACCATCCAGTGGCCGGTGGAGGTGTTGCGGATGACGAGGTTGCGGAGGAATCCCGTATGGTTGCGTATGTCGTAGTATTCCAAGTTGTTGTCTTTTGCAAAACGGCTCACGGCGAGGCGGATGTCGTTGCTGGGGGCGGCCTGTAGGGCGCAGTGCTCGATGGGAAGCACTTTGTCGAAGAGTTGGGGGATGTGAAATCCGAGGGCACCATGGGAGGGCAGCGGCTCGCCGGAGGCTATCTGCTCGGGAGTGCGCCAGGTTTTGGTGGAGAAGGTGAATTCCAGTTTGTTGCGGTAGTAGTAGATGTTGTCGGAGCCGCAGATGGGCCGCATCCCGGAGCAGTCGACATTACCGAGACGCTCGAGGTTGTCGCGCACCTGACGCTGCTTGGCGTCGAGCTGTGCGGCATAGTTCAGTGTCTGCCATTTGCATCCGCCGCAGACTCCGAAATGGGGACAACGGGGTTCGACGCGAGCCTCGGAGTAGTGGTGGAAGTGGACGGCGCGTCCTTCGGCGTAACTCTTTTTCTTCTTGAGCAGCTGGATGTCCACCACATCTCCCGGGACGACGAAGGGTACAAACACAACAAGGCCGTTGACTTTAGCAACGGCCTTTCCTTCTGCGCCCGCATCGGCGATGGTCACCTGCTCAAGCAGGGGTAACTCTTTCTTCTTCGCCATGCTAGGGTAGCACTTGCTATCTCTCGTCGGAGACGGTCAGTCTTTTTCTGCCTTTTCTGCGACGTGCAGCCAGCACTTTTCTACCGTTGGCGGTAGACATTCTCTTGCGGAAACCGTGCTTGTTGACTCTTTTCCTCGTTGACGGTTGGAATGTTCTTTTCATTTTTTAGCTATATTTTTTTGTTTCTTTTCTTGTCAAAATTGAAGTGCAAAAGTACGAATTATTTTTGAATTGTTGATAAAAAATTATTCCCAAAAAAACTTTTTTGTCTATAATCATCACAAATACAGATATATAATATTGTAAAATAAATTCTTTTTTTGCTGTTAGAAAATTTTTTTGTACATTTGCAAATCCAATTTTGAGTGTAAAAATTTGTTAAAATGGACAAGAGACAGTTTGCCGATAGGGTGTCGAATCCGGTGGAATTCACTTCGCAGGATCGGGGATGGCTGAAAGCCATGTTCTCGAAGTATCCCTATTCATCGGTTGTGGGGACGCTGGCGTTGCTGGCGGACCATGCACATGGCTTTGACACACCGGAAGAGCGCCGTGCTGTGGCTTTGTCGGTGTGCAATCCCGCGGTGCTTGACGCATTGTTGGCTGGAGCGGCTATCGGCACCGGTGTGGTTGACGAGGCGCCTGCCGTGAAGGAGGAACAGATGCAAAAGGTAATGCCGAAAGTGGAGCAGCCGAAAATGGAGCAACCCAAAGAGGAGCAGCCGTTCGATGTACTGAACGAAATCAACACCTTCCAAGAGGTGTCGTTCAAGACGGCTCCCAAGAGTGTCATTTTGTCGAATTTTCTGCCTAACGAGGCTTCGGAAAGGGGAGATTCGGAGGGTCAGGAGGGCGAAAAACGCAATTATAACGACAAAAAAAGTTTAACGGCAGATGTTTCGTTAGGAACTGAAACTCTTGCTATTATACTTAAAAACCAAGGGCGTTATGACAAGGCGCTGGCGATTTATAAGAATTTATTGGCGATTAATCCCGAAAAAAGTAGTATTTTTGCACCCCGAATTCAGGAATTGGAATCATTAATAAATAGTAAATAAATAATATAAAAAATATGTATACGTTTATCGTCATCCTCTGTATTATTGTCTGCATTCTGCTTGGACTGATTGTGCTCGTTCAGAACTCGAAAGGCGGTGGTCTTGCTGCCAATTTCTCGGCTCCCACCCAGGTGATGGGTGTGCGCCAGACAGCTGATTTCCTTGAGAAAGCCAGCTGGTGGCTGGCAGGCATCCTCGTGGTGCTCTGCCTGATGGCTCCCATTGTCAACCACAACCAGAACGGCAAACCCAAGAGAACCGAACAGGTCCAGCAGCAGAACAACGCCCAGCAGCAGCAGAACAACGCCCAGCAGCAGGGTGGTAATACTACCGCTGAATACTAAGAATAGAAGGCAAGAGTGACAACGTCAGGCTACGGTCCGACAGTTCAACGACTTATCCTATCCCGCTTTCCACACGACCCCACCGGTGGACAGCGGGATGCCTGCGCTTCTATGGCCCGTTTCCTTTATGACGGCGATCCGCGCTCGGTCTTTCTGCTGAAAGGATATGCCGGCACGGGTAAGACCTCGTTGGTGTCGGCCCTGATACAGACATTGCCGCAGTTGCGAGTGGACACGCTTCTGCTGGCTCCCACGGGACGTGCCGCCAAGGTGATTGCCAACTATTCGGGTCGTCCGGCTTACACGATTCACAAGAAAATCTACATGACTGTGACCGATGCCGGTGGGGTGGTACGCACGGTCAGGGCCATTAACAAACACGCCTATACATTGTTTATTGTCGACGAGGCGTCGATGATTGGTCTGGAACCCACCACGTCGCGACATAGCTTGCTGGAGGATTTGATAGACTATGTCTACGATGGCGACCACTGCCGTCTGATGCTGATAGGCGATACCGCGCAGTTGCCGCCAGTGGGACAGAGCGAGAGTCCAGCCCTGGATGAGCGTTATCTCTCCGCAGCTTTCGGACTGAATGTTATCGTTTCGGAACTCACGGAGGTGGTGCGTCAGCAGCAGTTGTCGGGTATTCTCGCTAACGCCACGGCGTTGAGGAACCAGATTGCAGTTCTCGGTGACGGCGAGGAGGCTTCGCTGCCGTTGTTCACGCCTAACGATACTGATGTTGTCAGGCTGGCTGGCGAGGATTTGATGGAGACCCTCTATCGAGAATACGGTGATTACGCGCTCGAGCAGGTGGCAATCATCTGCCGTTCCAACAAGCGTGCCAACCTGTTCAACCAAGGGGTGCGCAACAGTGTGCTCTTCCGTGAGGAGGAGGTGAATGCCGGCGACTACCTGATGGTGGTGAAGAACAACTACTTCTGGCTCGACGAGGAGAGCATGATAGGATTCATCGCCAACGGCGATATTGTGGAGGTGCTCAGTGTGCGCAACATGCAGGAGCTCTATGGGTTTCGTTTTGCGGATGCCACGCTTCGCTTTGTCGACTATCCCGATGAGGAGCCGCGTGACTGCAAACTGTTGCTCAGCACGCTCTATTCTGAGTCGCCGTCGCTCACTGCCGAGGAATCGGAGCGTTTTTTCAATGCCGTCATGGAGGATTATGCGGACCTGCCGCATAAGGCCGACCGGTTGCGCGAGATGCGTCAGAATCCTTACTATAACGCATTGCAGGTAAAATTTGCCTATGCGCTGACCTGCCATAAGACGCAGGGTGGACAATGGCGCACGGTGATTGTGGACCAGGGGTTTCTGCCGCCAGACATGTCGCTTGACCGCGACTACCTGAGGTGGTTATACACGGCTTTCACCCGTGCTACAGACAAGGTGTATCTGCTGAATTTCGAGAAAAGATTTTTCGAATAGTTTTATTTCTTCCGTGCGGAGACGACGGGGTTGGCGTACATCTCGAGGAAGATGCGCTGGGGTTCGCCTTCGGGGAGCTGGCTCATGCGCTGGAGGAATTTGTTTTTCACGTCGACGGTGTAGCGTTGGCGGTGTTGGTTGGTATTGTTGAGCATGTCGTATGCCAGATAGTTGGTGGGCATGAGGTGGTAGAGGCGTTGGATGCGGCGGTCGAGAACGTTGGCGACATGGTCGGCGAGGTCTTTCCCGTCTTTTGGTGTCAGTTCGCTGGTGGTCAGTGGTTTGCCGATAGATAGGTGGATGTGTCCCTTGGAGCCCACGATGCCTGTGGCGACGCTATTGGTGTCTTCTCCTTCGACCTTATGATATTCGCCGTGGGCTTTCTGATAGAGTTCGTTGACTTTCATCAAGTCGCAGGGGTCCCATTCGTAGGAGACGGAAAGGGGGACGATGTGTAGGTCGGCCAGGGTTTGTGTGGCCGGGGTGTCGGCTCCGAGGGTGAGCATCTTGATGATGGCGGGGGCCGTGGAGTCTATGCCGTCCTTGCTGCGGCCATTTTTCTGGGCAATCCAGACGGATTGGTTCTGGTCGACGATGAGGTGGTGGATGTATTGCGAGAGATGTTGCAGGCTGCGGTAGAAGGCCATGGGGTTGCCGCCGCGTTCCATCTGGACGAGTTTGTTGCTGAAGTAGAGGTCGCGCATCAGGGGTGTCTCCAGCAGGTTGTTGCCGAAGATGATATAGGAGGTGTCGCGTTGGCGATCGATGAAGACCATCTGCAGGAGGAAGGCGTCGAGTGTGATGTCGCGGTGGTTGGAGATGAAGAGGTAGGACTGGCCGCGCTTGATGTGTTCGTAGCCAGTGCACTCAAAGCCGTCGGAGGTTGTGGTGACGATGCGGTGGATGGCGTCGACCATGAAGGTGGTCTGCAGTTCTTTGACGGTTTTCACCGCGCGCAGCCGCTCCATGGTGTCGTTGACTTTTTCTTTAGGGTAGATGAAACGCAGGATTTGTGGGATGAGTTCCCATTGTGCGATTCGTTCGATGGCGGCCGGGATTTCGCTGTCGTAGTAGGGTCGTATGTCGTCGAAAGTGTCAGGTGTCATTAGAATGCGTTGTCTATCAAAGCGTTGATTTCTTCTTTTGGGTTGGCATCTTCGTAGAGGATGCGGTAGACGGCTTCGGCGATGGGCATTTCGTCCACTTTACCGGTCATCAATCCGAGTTCGTGGAGGTTTTTGGCGGAGTAGTAGCCTTCGGCCACCATGCCCATCTCGTCGAAGATGTCTTTCAGGGGTTTGCCTTGGGCGATGGCTTCACCGAGGCGGCGGTTGCGGCTGTGATGCGACCAGCAGGTGACCATGAGGTCGCCGAGGTAGCAGTTTTCAAAGAAGTTGGCAGCCGAGGGGCTGAGACTTCGTGTGTGTTTGTTGAGTTCGCGGACGGCGGCGCTGACCATGACGGCGTTGAGGTTGTCGCCGTAGCCCAGTCCTTGGCAGATGCCGGCGCAGATGGCGTAGATGTTTTTCAGCAGGCCGACACGTTCGAGGAACCAGATGTCGGTGGTGTGGGTGGTGTGGAGGTAGCTGCAGCGCATCATTTGCTCCACTTCGACAGCGAGGGTAGGGCTACTGGAGGCCATGGTGAGGAAGGTGGGCATGCAACGGCTGGCCTCTTCGGCGTGGGTGGGGCCGCTGATGACACAGATGTCGTTGCGCTTGACTTTCAGCATGTTTTCCAGATAGACTGAGACGGAGACCCTTTTGTCTGGGATGACGCCTTTGATGGCTGAGATGAATTTCTTGCCTTTGTATGCGATGCGGGGGAGTTGTTCGAGTGTGCTGGCGACGTAGGCCGAAGGGATAACGAGGAAGAGGTATTTGCTTTCAGCGACAATTTGTGCCAAATTGCCGCTAAGGTTCAGTCGGCTAGCGTCGAGCTGAACAGAGGGAAGGTATTTGGGGTTGCGACCATCGCGTTGCAATCCTTCGCGGACGGCATCGTTTCTGACCCACCAGTTGACCTTTCGTCCCTCTTCTTCTAATAATATTTTGACAATTGCAGTGGCCCAGGTGCCACTTCCAATCACTCCTATCATTTATATATACTATATATATAGTTGGTTGTCAATATTTACACAGTAATATGAATTACTGTATTTAAATTGCAAAGATACTAATCTTTTTTCACATTTTATAACACTATTCTGTTAAAATCTGTTAATGCACTTTTTGTGAGATAAAAAAAGACGAACCTTTAGGCTCGTCTTTTTTCTAATGGCGGAACTCTTCTTATTTGAGGAGCTTGCTGCCAGCTTTGAATTTGGCCACTTTCTTGGCGGGCACTTTGACGGCTTTGCCGGTGCGGGGGTTCTTGGCGGTGCGAGCTTTGCGCTTCACCACGCTGAAGGTACCGAAACCGATGAGGGTCACCTTCTCGCCTTTTTTCAGCTGCTCCTGGATGGTGTCGAAGCAAGCGGTCATAGCCTTTTTGGCAGCGACTTTGGTCATGCCGGCCTTGTCGGCCATGGCGTTAACAAGTTCAGTTTTGTTCATAATGATAATGTTTAAAAGGTTAATAATTATTGACTTTCTTTTTCGCTGCAAATGTATGAATATTTTTCAATATATTCCAAATTTTTTTTTGAATTTTTTTCAAAAAAATTATTAAAAAAAATCTAAATGTCTAATTTCCAATCTATTATTTTATTTCCTCGCAAAAAATCTTCTGTGTTATTTTTTCGTTTTCCGCTCATTTGAAGTGTCAAAATCTGTAAAAATCCGTCGGTTACACCAATTTTTAACACCTTTTTTTGGTCACAAATCAGTGCTCCGGGAGTGGCTGAAGGGTCGGGAATAGCGATTGCATCAAAGACTTTGAAGAGGATTTTTTCGCCTTGTGGCGAGACGAGGGTGAGGAGGGCGGCAGGGTAGGGGGAGAGTCCGCGGACAAAGTTGGCCGCTTGCCGGCAGGTGAGGTCAAAATGAATGCGACAGTCGTCTTTGAAGATTTTAGGCGCTAACGTCGGTATTCCCTGCTGAGGCATGGGGGAGAGTGTGCCGTCTTCTATGCCGTCGAGGGTGCGGACGACTAGGGTGCGGCCCATGACAGCCAGTCGGTCGTGAAGGGAGCCTGCGTTGTCGTCAGGTTTGATGGGGGTACGTTCCTGAAGGAGAATTTGTCCCTCGTCGATGTTATGATTGAGGAGGAACGTGGTTACTCCAGTCTCGGTGTCACCGTTGATGATGGCGTGATTGATGGGTGCTGCTCCACGGTAGCGAGGCAGGAGGGAGGCATGAAGGTTGAAAGTGCCGTGAGGCGGCATGTTCCACACCGACTCGGGCAGCATGCGGAAGGCTACAACGACGAACATGTCGGCTTGGAAAGCCGCCAGTTGGCGAAGGAAGTCCTCGTCCCTCAGTTTTTCGGGTTGTAGCAGCGGGAGGCTGTGCGCAAGGGCATATTCCTTGACAGGGCTGAATACCACTTTCTGCCCCCGTCCGGCCTGACGGTCGGGAACGGTGACAACGGCCGCTACTTCATGGCGGCTCTGCATGATGGCGTCGAGGCTCTCGACGGCGAAATCGGGGGTTCCGAAGTAGACGATTTTCATAAGTTAGGCGACAGATTCCTTGAAAGCGAGCATCTTGAGGGCTGTGATGGCTCCTTCGACACCTTTGTTGCCGTGTTTTCCTCCGGCGCGGTCGAGGGCCTGCTGCATGGTGTCGGTGGTGAGGACGCTGAAGATGACGGGGCACTCGTGTTTGATGGCCACATTGGTGAGTCCTTGCGACACGGCCTGGCAGATGAACTCGAAGTGGCGGGTCTCGCCTTGGATAACACAGCCGATGCAGATGACGGCATCGGGGTATTGTGAATCGAGCATGATGTCGGCAGCCGAAGAGAGCTCGAAGGTGCCTGGGACGCGGCGCACGATGAGGTGTTCTTCTTTGACACCGTGTTCGAGGAGGGTGTCGACGGCACCTTTGAGGAGTGCGTCGGTGACTTCGGGGTTCCATTCAGCGGCGATGATGCCGATACGATATTCTCCTCCAGAGGGGACGGTGGAAGGGTTGTAATCGGAGAGATTGGTCTTTTTCATTAGGGTCGATAAAATCTAAAAATCTTTTATGTTGAAGGTGGGGGCGGAAGAGGTGTTTCTTTTCTTCCCTTTTTTGGTTTCTTTGATGATACTGTTGTCGGCTTTATAGTCGAGGGGTTTCCCTTTTCGGGGCTGATGGATTCCGAAATAGCTCTTGTCGAGGTGCAACCGACGAGTGCGGAGGGTGTAGTTGGTGAAGTCGAGAATCCATTCGGGATCGAAGGTCTGGTAAAGGAACCGACACTCGAAATGGAGGTGCGGCCCTGTGGAATTGCCGGTGTTGCCACCGAGGCCTATCACTTCGCCCACCTCGACTTGCTGGTCGGGTTTGACGTTGATTTTGGAGAGGTGGCCGTATAGGGTTTCTAGGCCGTTGGGATGGCGGACGACGATACAGTTTCCGTAACCGCCCATTCGGGTGGCCACTCGGACGATGCCGCTGAAGGCGCAGTGGACGGGCTCCCCTATAGGGAGGCCGATGTCCACTCCGTGGTGACCGCGCTCCCACCGCCAGCCATAGTTGGAGGTTTTGGGCCGTTTCACGGGGAAGCAGAAATCGTTGCTGTCCGAGACGAGTTTGAGGACGATTTCGTCGGGCAGCAGATCTATATGGGTGCGTCCCATCGGATTGACGCGATTGTGTGGAAATCCCGTGTACCACAGCGGTACCATGGGGGCCGAGAGCCCAGCGTCCGGGGAGGGAAGGTTGACGCTTTCGGAACTGCGGCTGGGGCGTTCGTAAGATTGCTTCTGCTGATTCGTCGCTTTTTCGCGGGAGGCCTTTTGCTGCTCTCTTTTCTCCAGCTGGGCATTCTTCCGCTGTGCCGCTTCGAGCCGGACGGAAATCAGCGAGTCGTAGTAGGAGGATTGGGCAGAAAGCGGAAAATGGAAAGTGGAAAGAAGAATGATTGCCAGCATCAGGATCCGACGCAGTCGCGCCACCGGAATTCCCAGCAGCTCCCGATATTTCGCCACTGTGCGGCGAGCCAGCGGAAATCCTTGACTGTTGAGCTGTTTGGTGAGGGCGTCGTCGGAGAGAGGCGAGCGTTTGTCCTCTTTGCCGATAATGTCGGAGAGACGTTGCTTGATGATTTCCACCGATATCTCTTCTCCGGATTCGTTGGAGATGCCTTTCGAGAAACAATCTTTGAGAGGAATGGTCCCGAAGTCGGTCTGCAGGTATTTGCTGTTGGCCATTCGAGAGACGGTGGAGATGTCGAGTCCTGTGGCGTCGGCCACTTCCCGTTGCCGCAAGGGCTGCATGAGGTCGGGGTCGCCCGTGAGGAGGAACTGGCGCTGGTGGCGGACGATATATCGCATCACCCGTTCGATGGTATCGCGCCGCTGCCCAAGCAGGTCGATGAAGCCTTGTGCGTCGTTTTGTTTGGTGCGGAGAAAGTTGATGGTTTCTTTGTCGGCTGCCGACGCACCACGGCGCGCTCCTGCCGACTCCATCTCGGCCAGCATGTCGGTGTAGTAGGTGTTGAGTGAAAGACGCGGCAGATTGCCGTCGTTGAGGTAGAAAGACAACTCCCCGTCATGTTGCTGCAGGATGATGTCGGGAGTGATGACGGCTGCCGACAGCTCACTCTCTGCATCCGAACTGCCGGGTTTGGGGTTGAGACGGCGAATGACGGCAGCCGCTTCGTCGAGCTGAGCCTGACTGATGCCGAGAGCGGTACAGATGCGCTCGTAGCGGTGATTGGCGAAGTCGTCGAAGTGGTCGCGGACAATGGCGAGAGCCATTGCGGTCGACGGCTCTTCCGTCGACATCCTCTCCAACTGCAGCCGCAGGCACTCCTGCAGGTTGCGGGCGCCGATGCCGGCAGGTTCAAGGCTCTGGATGATGCGGAGCACTTCGAGGACCTCTTCGCGAGAAGCGTCGATTCCTTGCCGGAAAGCCAGGTCGTTGGTCACTAGGTCGAGGTCGCGACTGAGGTAACCCGCCTCGTCGAGGGTTCCTATCAGCTCGCCTGCTATCAGGCGCTGCCGCTCGGTGAGGGGGTGTGTGATGAGCTGGTCGGACAGCTGGTCGGAGAAAGAGGGCCTGTCGGAGACGACGAACTCGCGCCGTCCGGCGTTGGGGTCGCTCTCCAGATGCTCGTGGTAGTCGTAGCCGAACTCCTCCTCGTCGCTGTCCCAGTCGGAGGAGTCGTTGCCTCCCGTGTCTATGGTGTCGAAGCTTTCCTCGTTGGCGGGAGCCTCCGCCTCCAGCAAAGGGTTTTTCTCTATTTCCTCTTTAATGGCCAGCTCGAGGTCAGTGACGGGCAACTGCAGCAGCCGCATCAGTTGTATCTGTTGCGGTGAAAGTTTCTGCTGCAGTTGCTGTCGCTGAACCTGTTTCATTATCTGACAATATCCATCTCGGCGATGAGGTTCTTGGCACCGGCGTAGACGTCGATGACCCAGAGCATGTAGCGGCTGTCGAGGCAGATGCAGCGCTGCAGGTTCTCCTCGAAGTCGATATCGCCGCTCATGGCCTCGCTGTTGCCGTCGAAGGCCAGTCCGATGAGGACACCCTTGCCGTTGATGACGGGTGAGCCGGAGTTGCCGCCAGTGATGTCGTTGTTGGTGATGAAGCAGGTGGGCAGTTCTCCGCGACGGTTGGCGTAGCTGCCGAACTCCTTCTTGGCATAGAGCTCTTTCAGTCGGGTGGGGACGTTGAACTCGGCGTTGTCCGGGTCTTCCTTCTCGATAACGCCCTTCATGGTGGTGTAGTAGTGGTAGGAGACACCGTCGCGCGGGTCGTAGCTCATTACGTTGCCGTAAGTCAGGCGGATGGTCGAGTTGGCATCGGGCGACATGAGTTTGCGGCCGTCGTTAATCTGCAGAATGCCGTCGGTGAAGTCGCGGATGCCGCGCTCCAGGTTCTCCTGCTCTTCCTGCGGGACGATGCTGTTCACCTCCTGATATTTCTCGAAGGTCTCCTTGCCAGCCTTGTAGATGGGGTCTTTGGCCAGTTTCTTCAGCGAAGGCTTCTGCATGAACTTCATGAAGCTCTCCTCAGTGGCGAAGATGCTCTCCTCGAACATCTCAGCCACATATTTCGTAAAGTCGCCGTCTTTCTTTTTGCCGGCTTTCACAAGGAATTCGGGCATATACTGTTCGTTCATGTTCTTGTAGACATGGGCGAAGAGGCCGGTCATCACGCGCATCTCCGTCTCCATGTTGTAGTCCTTGTAGAAATCGGCGGCTTTGGCCGTCATGCCCTCGAGGATATTGTCGCGGTAGGCAGCATAGTCGGGATTCTCGGCGGCTTCGAGGGTGTTGTAGATGCGCACAGCCTGCAGCAGCAGCTCGGGACCGGTCAGCAGACCTTCCACAAGGTACATGTTGGCCTCTTCAGCCACGGCACGGGCGGCATAGCCTTTCTGGATGAGGTCGAGGGCACGCACATACTTCGGGTTCGTCTGCTTCCGGGCCCAGTCCAGATACTCTTTTTCCACCTCTTTCTTCACACCCATGGTGTTGAGGTTCTTCAGGGCCTTGTTCTGCTCGTAGCTGTATTTCCAGTAGTTGGAGCAGGAGGCATACTTGGAGGCGTATTTGATGCGGGTAGCCTGGCTGGCGGCCATCTCCTCGCGGAGGATGTTGATTTTCACGGTGCGGATTTCGTAGCGCAGCTTGTTGGTGATATTCATCGTCTCCTCCAAGCCGTAGCTGGTCAGGAAATGGTCGGTGGTGCCGGGGAAGCCCATCACCATCGCAAAGTCGCCGTCGTTAATCTCGCCGGCGCTCACGGGGAGGTGGTGCTTGGGTTCCAGGGGGATGTTGTCCTTGCTGTAGTCGGCGGGGCTGCCGTCGGGGGCGGTGTAGATGCGGAACATGGAGAAGTCGCAGGTGTGGCGCGGCCAGCTCCAGTTGTCGGTGTCGCCGCCGAACTTGCCCATCGACGAGGGGGGAGCGCCCACGAGGCGGACATCCTTGTAGATGATATGCACGAAGAGGAAGTACTGGTTGTCGTTGAACATGGGGATGACTTTAGCGTCATACACCGTTCCCTCGACAGCCTTCTCGGCAATCTGCTCGGAGATTTTCTTCACCGCTTCGGCGCGGTCGCCCTCGTTCATCTCGTCGGTAATAGCCTTTTTCACCTGGTCGGTGACATCCTCCATGCGGACGAGGATGGAGGCAGTGAGGCCGGGGTTGGGGAGTTCCTGGTCCATCGAGTAGGCCCAGAAACCGTCGCGCAGGTAGTCATGTTCCACGGTGGAGTGCTCCTGCAGTTTCCCGTAGCCGCAGTGGTGGTTGGTGGAGACGAGGCCCTTGGAGGAGATAATCTCGCCGGTGCAGAAGTGCCAGAAGGGGCTGCCGGCATTGCCGAGTCCCACGATGGCGTCCTTGAGGCAGGCGTTGTTGACGTTGTAGATGTCCTCGGGCGTGAGCTTGAAGCCCTGGCGCTGCATGTCCTGATAGTTCTTGCCAATCAGGGAGAGGAGCCACATGCCTTCGTCGGCGCGGGCAATGTTGGGCATCACCAGCGAAAGGGCGAGGGCGATAACTAAGGTGCGAATTTTCATTGTTTTAAATGTTTTTAGTTATTAATATTTAAAATGATTCAAGACTGCAAAGATACGAAAAAAATTGAAAATGTGAAATAAAAAATACGTTTTAGGCTCCCCCTCTGTAGATTGTCCCCTCGGGACAGGGGACGAGAGAGAAAAACATTAAAAGTGAGGAGGAAGGGTTTAGCGGAGGAGGGTGACGGTGCCGGTGCCGCTCCAGCGGTCGCCGTAGACATCCTTCAAATACCAGCGGTAGGCATAAGCTCCCTGTGGCACAGCACAGCCGTCGTGTGTACCGTCCCACGGGGCGAGGATGTCGGTGGTGTGGTAGACCAGCAGGCCCCAGCGGTTGTAGACGAAGAGCTCGAATTCCGCCACCTGACAGCTGGTGACAGCGCCGAAGCGATTGTTCTGCTCCCCGTCGGGAATGAAGACATTGGGGAACCACACCGAACGAATCAAGGGACGGAAACCAATGGTAGTGTCAGCGCAGCAGCCGTAACGGTTGCACGAACGCAGCGTCACAGTGACAGTGTCCGGCAACGGATGCACAAACTGCCGGCGGGCACGCTCGCCATTAAGGGTGTATCCGTCGGAGAAAACCCACGTTGAAGAATAACGGTCCGGAGAACAGTCGTGGAGCGTCACCACAGGATGGTCGAAGTCAATGAAGTCGCGATTGGTCTCGATGCAGAGCGTTGGTGGCGGTTCCACCCCGACGGTGACGGAAGAGATGATGTTGCCAGAAGCATCAAGTAGCTGGTAGGTGGTGGTGACCTCGGGGTGCACGGTGATGGGGTTCTGCCCTTGCTGGCTGTCGAGTTCGGGGTCATAGGGTGTAGACCCCCAGTA
>JAEEGL015378573.1_pt1 | contig 13514 bp, 14 predicted proteins | sample 9134231 | NCBI WGS metagenome assembly JAEEGL01 (sample SAMN16246548, study PRJNA631951) | gut metagenome | biome: gut microbiome; feature: rumen; material: fiber-attached | host: Bos | place: Iran: Karaj | collected 2018-10
GAGGTTGTTCCCTATGCAGGTTGGTCTGCCATAACCTATGGACTTGATTGCGTCAGCAATTGATTCGTGCGTCGCTATTAGCTCTCCATCAAACGAATACTGCTCGATTCTGCGGATTACATCGTTCTTGAACGGTGCCGGTGCAGGTTCGCCCTTGTATCTCCAGATGAAGCCGTATGCTGTTTTGAGCTTGCCGTTACAGCAGTTTGATATATCCGGGCCTCCTTTTGGTTTTCCTATAGCATCTTTTGCATCTATGATGCTTGGATATTCGCAGACGAAATCACCGCTTTTAGTGTATTGGCAAACTGGCTTCGCACACTTTCCCTTTAGGTCTGGACGAGGCCCTTTGTGCCCTTTTGGAATATACTCGTTTTCTTTTTGCTCAACAATAAAGCGAAGACCACGAATTGTCACGATTCCGTCAGCAACAGGTGTTCTCGAGAACAGGTGTCTGTCAAATCCGTTTTCTTTCGCGGCAACCGAAACGCTTTTGTACCGTTTTAACTCTTTGCCGTTCTCGTCAACAAGGATGACATACTTTTGGTGAGATGCCGGAGAATCTTCCTCGTATTTAAAAATACAGTTATAACTAAAAACAAAGCCATGTGCGGTTTTGCTTTTGCCGTTCAAGCTATCGCCTATGTCGTACCCAAGTTGTTCTTCGAGTTGCTTTACTCCGCAATCATACACAGAGATAAGCGCTCCTTTAACAGAAAACTGATATATTGTTTTGTGTTTACCAACGAGACCCTTCCTTAATGTATCTTTTCTCTTCTTGTTTGCAGAACCATACGAGTTATTATAGGAGTAGTCGCACCATTCAAGATTTGACAACACCGAGTTGGCCCTATTCTCATCAATGTGGTTTACGCAAGGCAAATTATTTGGATTTGGGATAAAAGCCTCCGCTATAAGCCTATGTATGTTTTGTGTTTTAACCTTGCCGTCTTTAGATAAGTTCACGTATGGGTATCCAGTTTGTTTACTTATACTGTTGACTAATATTATCTCTTTATACGGGATTGTTCGACCCAACGAATCAACAATCACCCTGGCGAGTCTTTTAACTCGTCCGAGTGAACTGATTTCATACAGTCCTTCGTAGCCGACAACACTTTTCCAAACTTCGTTTTCCATTCCTAATAAAGTATTATTGTTAAGGCTACAAAGTTACGAAAAACACCTCAAATGCAAAAGAGAAAAACTGGAAAGTTATTAACAACCACAATCAATGTGTTGCATTCCATTTTTTCCAATTATTTTCACCTTCAGGACGGTTGCCCCACTTGTCAGTGTTGAGCAAATTCGGCCTTCCTGCACCTCTGCCTGTTGCAACTGAGCCTTTTGTCTTCTTGGACTGCTTGGCTTTTGGCTCGTTGTTGTTCTCGTCCTCGCTTTCGGATGCTTCCTGCTGTGCCTTGATGACTTCAACCTGCTGCTCGGTCTGGATCTCCGCAAGGTCTTCTTGCAGGTCAACGGTGTGCTCGTTCTGCATCTCAACCCTCTGCTCTTCAACAAGGATTTGGTGCATCTGTTCATCGTGCTTCTCCTGCTGGATTCGGTCCCATTCCTGTGGAGTAGAGTAAGGCAGTTTCTCCGATGCGGTCTGTTTTGACAGGAACCCGCCGAGTACGGCAGTATTGAGGTTTTGGGTTAACTCACTGATATTCAGGTGAATATACGGCTCAATATAATGCCTGATTTTCGTCGTTGTAAATGCAAGGCGGTTCTCGCTTTCTATGCCGTAACCCCACGAGAAGATTTCCACCATCTTATCGATGCAGCCGTCATACTCCTGCGAGTCGCTCAATGCCTTCTCGAAGGCGTCCGAGTACATGATCTTCAGCGCAACGCCTGGAGTGTCTCCAGACTTCAATTCAGGTGTCTTTACCGCAAAAGACTGCTTGTAGATGCTCTCTTCAAGTTTGTCGAGCTCTGCCTTGTAGGCGTTGCTCGCGTCCTGCTTGTTGAGGAAACCCGCCTCGCCGTCGGTAGGCAGGAACATGATCTTGCTTGCATAGGACATGTCCTCTGCCGCGATCACTTCGCTGCCTTCTCCGCGCACATACATGATGGGCAGGCCGAAGTCGTGGTTGCTGTGTGCAAGGTTGCTGAACGCGCTCTCGTAGTGCTCGATGGTCTCCTGCGAGAAAGTCCAGCAGGGTCCGTTGTCGTCACGCATGTATGCAACGGGGATGCTGTCAAAGCCGTGTGGCGTTTCCTCTTCCAGTTTGTAGCCGTCGATGTTGAAGAAGTTGTATACGGCACGCTTTGCCCTGTCGAAGATGCCGTCAGCGTCACCGTCAGCCACGAATCGGTAATAGTTGTTGTCGTCCCACACGTCGATGTATCGTTTTGTCACGGTTCCATCTTCAGCGTAGTTGCAGTAAGTCCTCGCCAGCGTGTTCATCCTTCCCGTTCTCAGGTCGTAGTGCGGGTACAGCCTGTCTCCGTTGAGGAACGAGAACACGCGCCAGCCGAATTTGCCGTTGTCCATGAAGCCGACAAAGGCTCCGTCACCTGTAGCCTTTACCGACTTGGCGAGCTGGTACCACGCCACTTCCATGTTCTTGTTAGCCCAGCCGTTGTTGAATTCCCCGAACACCTTGCGCACCTCGTCGCTGACCTTCTTGTCCGAGAGCTCGAACATGATGTCGTTGCCGCACAGGTGCGTCAGGTGCTTGATGAGGATGATCTGCTGGAAGGAGAAGGCGTATCGCGGTATCTCCTGGATGTACCACCTGCCGTCTTCCTCGTTCTTCTGCCAGATGTCGGGATACAGCGAGTGGTCGTTGATGGCGTGTCCGGCAGGGTCGAGCTCACGCAGGAACTGCTCCTGTGTGACGATTTTCCTGCGCAGCTTGTCGTGTTTGACGGGAGTCTCCATCGGCTCCTCGATAAGGTGCCCTAAGTCAGTGTGGTCGGGCATGACCCTTGTGAACGGCTTCTTTGTGAGAAGCCCGCGTATCAGTTTGTCGTTTTGTGTTGCCATAGTCATTGTTTATTATCGTCGTGAAAGTCTTGTGATGCGCATGCGTCTGGAGGTGCCTTTTGCCCAGTCAGGCACGGTAACCTGGCGTTTCAGCTCGAAGATCTCCCTCATGAAAAGTGCCTCGAAGAAGTCGGGCGAGTGTCCCACGATGGACTTGTTCTTCATCTGTTCCTTGTGGATGATGCACCAGCCCTTGTCGCGTTTCGACATGTCCTGACGGACGCATTTGCGCTCTCGTTGCAGGATGTCGTACAGCGTCCTTGTTTCCTTGCCGACGAGGTACTTGCGCGTCAGCAGGTTGTGCTCCATGCTCCAGTCGCCCTGCTGCGTGCGTTCGGCGAACTTGTACGCGCATTGCGACTTCTTGTTGTCGTAAAGGTATTTGTCTTTCGTGTCCACCGCCTCCAGGTTATTGAACGGGATGGCCTTCGGGAAGCCGCCTTTGAGCACCTGTCCCATTCCGTTGAGGTCGTACGTGAAGTTCTCCTCCAGCACGCCCCACTCGCGCAGCTTCGCCCGTATCACGTCAACCGTAGAGTACAGGTCGCGTCTGCACACGAACAGGTCTGCCACATGCCAGCCTATCCACAGCCATGTCACGCAGTTGTCGCCGCCGGTGCCAGCGACGTCACAGGTCGCCCTGCGCACGCCGTCGCCGGTCATCTGGTTGTTCTGGAAGACCTTGTCGAGGTGGTAGGGCTGTATCATGTCGTCACTTGTCTCTATGACGTCCCAGTTTCCTCCGAGTTCCCTCGCCCTTACCTCAGGCGGCTGGTTCATCAGCGACGCGATGTAGTTCAGGTCGTTCTTCAGAAGGGCCTTGTTCTCGTCGAGCGCCGCCTTGATGAACGTCACAGACTTGACGAAGAACGACGTCTTCGTGTATCCGTACTGTTCCCATTCGGGGTTCCACATCTCGTCGATGACATCCCTGCACTGCTCGTACACCTCGTCGGGCGTGTCGCCCCATATGATGTTGTCCACCGAGTTGTCGGGCATGTAGCAGTATCGCACCACGCCGTTGCGTTCTGGGATCGCGAACCCCTTCAGTTCCGGGTGCAGTTGCCCGTCGGCGTACACCGTGTTCTCGTTGCCTATCCACCAGTCGAGGAATTTGCGCAGCCACGACAGCGGGTCGGGGTTGCATGTGCCGAGGATGCGCGAATGCACGCCCACCGTGTTACGGTTCGACGTCATCAGGAACTTCAGCATCTCGAAGGGCATCTGCGGCAACTCGTCGATGCCGATGTACGCGAACTGCTGTCCACGGTACTTCGTGTCGAAGTCGCCCATCGGCATGTCGTAGATGGTGAGGCCGAGTTTCGAGCCCGAGCGGAAATACCACGTCATATCGTCTTTCGACTTGTTGTACCGACCGAGTCCTCCGAACCACCGTTTGCTCTCGTTGATGATATTCTCGAAGTCGTCCTTGTTCTTTCGGAAGATGATCCCGTTGAAGCGTTTGTTGCAGATGTCGTATACCGGCTCCATGAGCATCGTCACCGTGTTGTGGTTGATGGTATATCCTTCGGTCATGTACAGGTGGTCGCGTCCTGAAACCGTGATGCACCGGCATTTCTCCTTGAACCGTTCCTTGGTGATGTACTGTATCTTCTTCGTCAGCACGTTCATCGACTTCGGGTGTGTCGGCATGTCGGCGTTTACCATCGCGTGTTTCCTGCGGCAGGCTTTGGCGAACAGTCCCTTGTCGTCGGGCGCGACGAACACGGCTTTCCAGAAGCCTATCTTCCCGGGCATGTCCTCAACACGGCTGACCTTGACCCAGATGCCGAGCGAGCGTGCCAGGTCGGCGACGTCGTCTATGAGCCGTTTGTTGGGCAGCGCAAGGTATGGGTGCCTGTTCATCTGGCCGCCCATCTTGTACATCACGCCTCGCAGGTAGTCCCACCTGCATTCGACGGACGCCGTCTTGTACTCGTCCGGGATGAACGCGGGTGTCCTGTCCCTCCTTTTCGTTATCAGCCTGCGCTTCTCGTCGTCAAGGCCCTTGAGGTAGTAGCACCCGTCCTTCGGGTCTCGCCGTATGTAGCCGCCGTACTTGAACATCGACCTTGCCGTGTACATGTTGTCGGTGAGTTTCACGCCCGACGTCTCGAACATCCAGTTGCCGTCTCCGCTGATATAGCCGAGCAGGTACGGATGCAGCGGCAGGTCTACGGCTGTCTTCTTCTCGTTCAGCTCCACCTCCCCGCATAGCGGTATCTCCGCGTATTCATACACGTTCGCCCTCAACGACAGCGGGAACGGCTTGTTCACCAGGTATCGCCCGAGGATGTCCTTTGTCGTGAGCACGCGGAACTCCTCGTCCGGCGCCAACCTTGCCCAGAACCTGTGCTCTCCGGTCACCGAGACTTCGGTCCCGTCATCGAAATGCAGGGTATAAACGGACTGCTCGCCCTGCTCGAATATGGCCTCGACGCGCTGCACTCCGTTATATGGTGTGCAGATGAGGTCGCCGACCTCAAGGTCGCCCATCTTCCTGTAGCCCGACGGCGTGGCGATTTTCGTGCGGTACGTGTTCGCTTTGCCGCCGCCACGGTTACCGCCGAATATGGTAATGTCGGCGCAGCCTCCCAGTCCGAGTTCCTGCGCCCCCTGCTGCGCTATGAAGTAGCGCGAATCCTTCTTTGATGCCTCCTCCTGACGGATGCGGTTGACGTGCGCCAATGTGAATATCGGCCTTCCGTCCTCCGTCATCAGTCCAGAGAAACCATGTTCGTTGTCCATAGATCCTTTAAATTTTACCTTTTCTGCAAAATTACAAACAAACATCATCGTCGTGGTGTACGTAACCATCTCTGGCAGTAGATTTTACGGTAGATTTTACAGATTCAGCTATTGACACGAATTCCGTGTGATTTAATTTTGCACATGTGGCGCAAAAGGCTGCGAGAGACGCGCAAACGGCGCCAATTAATAAGCAATTTGACAAAATGGAGAAAGACATTTTAATTCAAAACTTACGTACACGCATTGGAGAAGACAATGCGAGCATCATCAGCGACAAGACCTTTGACGGTATTGCCGACGCGTACCTTCCCATGTTTTCCGACGACAGCAAGATCACCGACGATATGTGGAACTATCCGGTAGCCGTTCTCAACGCCTACGCAGGGCAGAAGCGCCACGACGACAAGGTGTTCGCAGAGAAGTTCAAGAGCGACTACGCCGTCCAGCACCAGAAAGATGTTGACGACCGCATCAAGGAAGCCACGGAGAAGGCCATCGAGGAGTACAAGAAGTCCCTCGAAGGCGCAGGCGATGGCAGCAAAGGCAACGGCGACGGTGACGGCAATGCTCCCGACAACATGGAAGAGCGCATCAATGCCATCCTGGGCGAGAAGCTCAAGGAGCGCGACGATGAGCTCACCAAGTTGAGGAAGACCATTGAAGACATCACGGCGTCGCAGAAAGAGCGGGAAAAAACCGCACAAAAGGACAGTGTCAAGGCGGCTCTCAAGCAGCACCTGCAAAGCCTCAAGGCCAACAACGAAGCCTGTATCGAAGATGCCCTTGACAGCCTCGACTACGGCGACGAGCCCACCCTTGAAGGGCTCAAGCAGACTGCGGTTGCCGCATACGAGAAGCGCTACAAGCGTTACTACGGTGACGGCGGCAAGCCCTTCGGTGGAGAAAGCGCCGGAGGCAGCGGCGGCGGTTCCGGCTCAATCGTGAAAGACCACATCGAGCGCGTGAAGCATCAGGTTCAGGATGCTGAAGACTACGCCAAGGAGACCGAGGCGCGTTTCGCCAAGTGACACTGCGACAAGCGTGTAAACAACAAACAAACAAAACAGATTAACTATGAGTTACAACGGAACAATCAACAATTACGTCAAGTTCTCCAAGAACATTGGCGGTGTCCGCAAGGCATACGAGGGTCACAATCTCCCTTGGATGTACTATGGCGGTTTCAAGTTCCCCTCGCTGGACGTCCTGCCCGCTTCGGGTAACGTCCTGCCCGCGTTCACTCCCGTGAGGGTTGATGAGGTTGCCCGCACCATCGTGCCCATGTACGCTTTCAGCGTCAAGGCCGTTGACGGCACCGCAAAGACCATCACCGTGAACAAGGATGTCGAGGGCACCCGTGCAAAGGTCGGTATGAAGCTGATCGTGTTGGGCAACAACCTCAACACCGCAGCCCAGACCGTCGCTACCGTCAGCGCAATCGACAGCAGCGCGAGCGACGTCGATGTGCTCACCGTTGACACTGTCGTCGGCACCGCTGGCGCTGTCATCGTTGAGGCAGGCGCAGACAACAAGATCAAGGTCATCCCCAACGGACTGACTCCCTATGACACCTGTGTAGATGAGGATGCATTCGCCCTTGACGGTGATGCCGTCTGGGGTGCAGACGCACCCATCCTGGAGCGCCGCATCGTTCCCATCCCCGACATCGTGAAGCAGGCGTTGAAGGACGCTGACTGTGTATTCAAATTCTCTAACCGCAAGTAAAAAAGGAGGACTAATTTATGGCAACTTTAAGAGATTCAAGTCTTTATCAGATTGGCAGCCTTGGCCGTTTCGTCACCGCCGAGGAGTTCAGCACCCTGCTGGACAACGCTAACGCCAAGTATAACGGTGCCCTCTGGAAGCGCTATGCGTCTTGGGGAACACCTACCGACGACCGCGAGTGGGTACAGGGTCAGACCAAGACCCCTATCCTTGTCCGTGCATCCGTGCTGGGTTCGCACTCACCCAAGCCCCTGCGTAACACCGAGGGTTGGGGCGTTTACGGCGGTACCCTGCCCAAGATCGGCCACGGCTTCCAGCTCGACCAGGATGACTTCATCACCCTGCGCAAGGCCGCAAAATTGAGCAACATGTCGTTCGGCGACAAGCTCATCGACTCATTCGTGCAGAACTCGACCAACATGCTCGGCGGTATCCACAACGAGTTGAACTACATGACCTTCCAGGCCATGTCAACCGGTGAAATCCACGATATCCCCGTTGTCGGCGCACGTTACGACTTCAAGTTCGACATCCCCAACGAGAACTTCGTCACCCCCACTGCCGACTGGTTCACCTGGTCTGGTGCCGCTGGCAGCCGTGTTCTCGGCGCAAACGCAAGCGCGGATGTGGTTGAAGACCTCATCTCGTTCCAGGACTACTACACCGACGAGCTTAACCTCGGTCTCGACCACTGGAAAGTCAGCAAGAAGCTGTTTCGCATGATTCTTGCCCATCCCAGTGTCAAGAGCGCATACGCAGCCAAGTACGCCACCAGCGGAAACACCGCCAACCTGCGTGTCAACCGCAGCGACCTGCTCGCCTTCCTGCACGACGACATGGGCATCTGGCCCTTCGAGGTGATCGACTACAAGTCACGCCACGAGGAGGACGGGCGTCCTGTCACAGATGCTCCCGCTTTCGACGAGCACAACCTGATTGCTTCGACCACCGCATTCCGTCCATTCGAGATGAAGTGCATGAACAGCATCCTCAAGGATCGCATGGGCATGGGCGGTCAGACCGAAGCCGACCTCTACGCACTGGTTGAGGGCCGCATCGTCGTGCTGAACTCTTGGCGCGAGCGTCCCAACATCGCCAACACCGTTGACTGCGAGCTGTTCGCCGGTCCCGTCTTCAACAATATGCGCGAGCACGGTATCGTCACCGTATGGCACGATGACGAGTAACCACATTTAAGTGATAAAAGGCATGGAAGCGAACTCACAACAGACGGCTATTGACTACATCAACGGGCTATTCCCGAATGTGGGCATCAGTGAGAGCATTATCGCTAACGTCTTGTTCAAGACAGGGATAGACCCAGACATGGCTGTCTTCGACTTGAGCGAGAAGCAGCGTGACCTGGCATACGCCTATCTCATCCTCTTCCTTATGCCGGGCTCCGGTTCGTCGCGCTCCGTCACAGACAGGGACGGCGACTGGGAGCACAGCGAGAAGGTGAGTTCGTGGACATACGCAGACCGCGCCGGACTGTGGCGCATAGCAAAAGCCCTGTTTGAGAAATGGGGTGTCGAGGACGAGCTTCTCAACGCCTCATCCCCTCAATGGGGCTTCAAGGGTACAGGATTCCGAAAAATCAGGAACTATGACAGACACCGTTAATCCCCGTTTCCCGCACTTATGCCGCATACTGCGGTATGCCGACACAGACCCGATGCAGGATCAGCCGCAGTCGCTGTCTTCGGACGGCTGCGCGTGCTGCTTCTGCGGTTCGGAGGTGCCGGAGGGTGCTGTAGTCCTCTATCAGGGAGTGTGCAGGAGTTTCAACCGTGACACCGTGTCGGACAACGGAGACGTCATCACGTCATACAGGACGCTCGCGTTGCCTTTAAAACAGGGCCAGTGGACGAAAGAGACAATGCCTCTCGAGGGGGACAAGGTGGAAGTCATAAAGAACGGTTTCAAGGAATACGGCCAAGTGATTGACAAACGCCCAGGCAACCTGGGCACACACATACTCTGGAAATATGTCCGCAACTAAGACATTGGTTAACAAGGCGTTCGAGGAGTACCGCAAGCAGATGGAGGACGAGATCGAGAAACGATGCCGTTCCTTCTGCGCGGAGTTGTGCAAGGCCGCCGTCAAGTTCAGGAAAGAAGGGCCTGGTCATAACTACACCGGCAACCTCATGAACTCAATTGTTGTAGTACTGTACCGCAGCGGTAAGCCGATACACGCGAGCTATGCTAACGACATCATGCCGAATGCCATCCAGTTCAAGATGACGGCAAGCCACAAGAAGTATGTCTTCAGGCGCGACTACGACGGCACAGAGCATACGATATACCTGCCGGAATTGGAAACCAACGAGTTCCTCGGACTTGACGACGCCATGTATGTGGCACAGAACTACAAGCCTGTGGGACACAACATGTTCGACATCCTTGTGGCATACAGTACCGAGTATGCGCAGTTTATTGAAAGCCAGCGCCAATCTACTGGTATTATAAAAACCTATGCCCATGCCGAGAGTGTCGGCATTGAGTTCCTTGGGCTTCCTAAAGCAAGTTGACGGATATGGCAACAGCGATGATATACAGCATCTACGATGACCTTGTGGCAGCGCTCAAGCCGCTCGGCAAGAAGGTGTTCCTCGACAGGCCGAAGACCTTGGCAAGCGAGCAGCACGACTTCATTGTCGTCAGGGTTGAGACCGCGATACACTCCACGATCAAGGGCGGCATCAACGTCAGCACCGACTGCTATGGCACGTTCACGGTCTTTTGCAAGGCGAAGAGCGACGGCACGCTCAACATCGTTGCGCAGTCAGCACTCGTGCAGCAGGTCATTGACCTGTTCCCGATTGTCGGAAAGAGCATCTCTGCTGTCAACCCGGATATACTCATGCAAGGCGAGGACGGCTATGGATTCCATGCCACGCAAATCACTTTCAGAATAAGGTACAAACAATAACAATAAATTATTAAATAAACGATTAAACTATGGCAGCTTCAACTATCGTAAAGAAAGCGTCTTTACAGCCCAATGTCTTTGAAGGCATTAGCGCAATCTTCGCCGTAGATGGTGGTTTCACTTTCAGTGGTTCTGCCGAAAACGGTTTCACTCTGACTCTTGCAGAGAATAAGACACTGCTTGAGTTCCCCTGCTCCGAGGACAGCGGTTTCAGCTTCGACACCGGTGCTCCCAGTATCGAACACTTCAAGGTTCACGGCCTGAACGCAGACTGGGTGTCCACCTTTACCCCTGGCGACACCGAGTTGAGCATCGAGATTCCCTGCCACGACACGCAGATCATGCAGTTGTGCTTCGGCTCGGAAGGTGCTGACACGCAGATCACCCTGCCCACGGGTGCCCTGAAGACCTCGAATATCTCGACTGCAATCGCAAGCGGCAAGTCGTTCGGTGCAGCCCAGAAGTCGGTTGAGCTCGGTCTGCTCATCCTCGACGACACCGAGCAGCGCCTGTTCTACGTCAAGAAGGCTAAACTCACCGCCCAGGTGACCTTCGACGGCAGCAACAAGCCCCTCTGCGTTGTACTGAGCGGTTCGCTCTCCGAGTCTGGTGACGGTGCGTTCGGTATCCTGGATATCACCACTACCGCCTAATCTGGAAATCCCGCAACAACAAGGGCAGTGGTGGGTTGACTGCCATTGCCCTTATTAATTTAATCACATGAAGAAGGATATTCCAGAGCAGACGCTTGAACAGCCGACCCTCGACGCGCAACAGACACTGCTTTCGCTCATCAACAACGACGCCACCGAGGTGCAGATTCTGCGCACGAAGAAGAAATACAAGGTCTATTGGCTCAAGAACGGGCAGTTGGAGAAACTGACCCGCATACTGATTAAGTCAAAGAAAACCGACAATGTAAAATCTTCTGGCATTGATGTGTTGGACGAGATTCTCCAGGACTGCAAGTTGGCATGCAAGGCCGCAGCAATCATCACCCTCAACGGGTACTGGTCAATCAAGTTCAAGTACTGGCTGCGCTGGCGATGGTTCTACTACATCCGTCAGTACGACAACATCCAGTTGGATGCAATCCTTGACGCGGGTAAAAAAAAAGTTCCGCTGATGCAGTACTACAGGACTATCATGTCCTTGACCGAGGCAAAGGATTCGCTGATGAGGATGAGAGCGAAGGAAGTAGAAGCTACCCTTCAAGAACTAAGTATGGCGCAGCATTTGCAGACCGAAAGCAACGGCAGTGGCTCGTGATGCCGAGGTATTTCTTCGGCTTTTGGAGAGTGCAGATGTACGAGTACTACTGGGGCCATACGGCGGCGCAGATCGAGCTGATTGATGCCGACCAGCCTTTGGTACTGTACAAGAAGCATGACCCGAACGAAGGCAAGAAGCCCGGCGATCCGGGCTGGGTTACCGACCCGAAGAAGCTACAGGCGTCCGTCGAGAAGTGGAAGAAGCGCAAGAAAGCGAGAGAGGAACGAGGCTTTGACCTTAACAAAATGTTGAGGACAGGCGAGAAAGTCCCCGTTGAAAAAGGAAAATGACCGTCTACGATATTGTATCACTCAACCGTGAACTGCTGAAAAGACTGCACAAAAACGGCATTAAGGTAGATCACTACAAATGGCTTGATTTATACAATGATTACCTTCGCATGAAAGCGGACGGCGACAAGATGGGTTACATCGTCGCAACACTTTCAAGCAAATACAAAGTGTGTGAGCGCCAGGTATTTAAGGTTGTCAAGATGATGAGCCAGAACTGCCAAAAACGTGCAGTGAAATGAGAGGTAAAAGTTTTAAGATTGGTGTTTCGCAGAGTAATTTTGTCATGTCGATGCGCAAAGACAAAACAACTATGTTAAACACACAAATCTTAAATCTTAACAATGGCAGAAATTTATCAGATTCCCGAGAACAACGGAGGTATTCCTTTCAGCATTCCCGTCGGTGGTGGTAACGGTATGTTCGGCAACGGACAGACCAACCTCATGGACTTGTTCGGCTTCGCTATCGTAGCCAGTATGTTCCCCAACCTCTTCGGTGGCCGTTACGGCAACATGGGAGGCGGCATGAACAACGACCTCGTCATGCAGGCCGTGACGTCACAGGGCGAGGCTTCGCGCACCGCTATCCAGACCCTCGCATCGTCCGTTGGTCAGGACTTCAATATCGTCAACGGCGCTGTGATGAACGTGCAGAACATGCTCTCCAACCTTGCATTGCAGAATGCGGTGAGCGTTCCGCAGCTCATCAACGCCATCCAGGCAGGCGACACCTCTCTCGGCACCCAGTTGCAGCAGTGCTGCTGCCAGACCCAGAGGGCTATCGAGGCCAAGGCCGCAGCCGACCAGTTGGCCATGTGCCAGCAGACGCAGGCCATCACCGACACGATGAACCGCAACTATCTTGCCCTTGACAACAAGATTGATGCGCTGGAGAGCAGCCGCAAAGACCGCGAGATCGCATCGCTGACCGCCAAGTTGGCACAGGTTGAGTCGCAGAACTTCACCGTCGGTGCCATCCAGCAGGCTGTATCGCCCATCCTCGGCCAGCTTGCGGCCATCGGCAACGAGGTGGAAGCCATCAAGCGCTGCCAGCCTCCCACGATCACGCTGCCCAACAACCAGTACACGGCAGTTCCCACGCTGTTCGCTACCGCCGGTGCGGACTTCATCGCAAGCTACTGGGCCAACCGCCTGAGTGGTGCTACCGAAGGAAGTGCAACTCCCGCAACCGCTGTCAAGTAACAAGTATTTATCAACAATAAGTCAATAACAATGGATTTCAATTCATTAGGGGAAAACAGCCCGATCTACGTTATCCGCAAGAAGCCGTTCTCGCTTGAGACGGGTGTATTGAAGTCAAAGGTCTTGCCGCAGGGTACGAACATGTACCTTCCGCAATCCGTACCGCAGAAGATTGACATCACCGTCACCGTTGGCGGCAGTGATGAAGTCGTTCCCGGCGTGCCGACGAACCTTGAAGCCGTCCAGTACGGCAACAGCATCTACGGCACCTCTTCCGATGCGGCTATCCAGGCGATAACATCGCTGATGCAGATGGCGAAGGTGGGCATCGAGGAACAGCC
>JAEEGL016496098.1_pt1 | contig 13514 bp, 9 predicted proteins | sample 9134231 | NCBI WGS metagenome assembly JAEEGL01 (sample SAMN16246548, study PRJNA631951) | gut metagenome | biome: gut microbiome; feature: rumen; material: fiber-attached | host: Bos | place: Iran: Karaj | collected 2018-10
CATGGCGGACCTGGTCCTGGCAGCCAACGGCTCCAACCGCTCCTACCCGGCCAAATGGGCCTTCTCGCCCACCCTCGGCCTGGGCTGGATCTTCGTCGACATGCCGGAATCCAGTTCCCTGAACTACGGTAAATTCCGCCTTTCCGGCGGTATCCAACATACCGACTACGTCCCTCAGGCCGGCCTTTGGCTCGCCGCCTGGGACAGTTCCCACGGCCAGTTCTGGTACGGCCAGAACTTCGGCAGTTCCTGGGGCGCGTTCCTGACCCAGTTCCCGACGACCGACTTCCGCCAGGAGGCCGCCTACAAGGCCAACTTCGGTACCGACCTGAGACTCGGCAACTGCCTGGACCTCACCTTCGACGTGTTCTACCAGCAGCGCCGCAACATCCTCGTGAGCGCCGCCTCCCTGAACTCGGCCGTGGTGGGCATCCAGTCGTCCTACGACGACAAGGGACGCGTGGCCAACTACGGCTTCGAATCGGGCGCCCGCTTCGCCAAGACGTATGACAACGGTTTCCACCTGGACTTCGGAAGCAGGTTCTCCTTCGTGAAGAGCCGGATCCTCGAGTGGATCGAGACGCCCGTCTATCCGAACCTCTCCGTCGTCGGAACGCCGGCCGACGCCTCCCGCGGCCTGATCGCCCTCGGACTCTTCCAGTCCCAGGATGAGATCGCGAACAGCCCCCTGCAGGAGTTCGGCCAGGTGAAGGTCGGCGACATCAAGTACAAGGATGTCAACGAAGACGGCGTCGTCAACGAGAACGACTATGTGGCCATGGACCACGGCTACGCCTTCCCCGCCCTGAACTACGCCTTCAGTTTCGGTATGGAGTACAAGGGATTCGGCGTCAACGGCACCCTGCAGATCGCCGGACAGCAGACCAAGAACCTCCTGTCCGTGGACGGCGTCTGGGGCGCGCTCTCGGACAACCGGAACCTGTACCAGGGCTACTACGACAACTGCTTCGACGTCGCCGGCGAGAAAGCCCTGTACCCGCGGCTTTCGACGACACGCGGCGCCAACAACGCCCAGAGTTCCACGCTCTGGTACCGTGACGTCTGGTGGCTCAAACTGCGCGACTGCGAAGTCTACTACAAACTTCCTGCAGCCTTCCTGAACCGCGCCAGGGTTTCGGACGCCAAACTGTTCGTGCAGGGCCAGAACCTCCTGTCCCTCGACAACATCCCCGGCATGGACGCCGAGAACCTGAACACGGGCTATCCCGTGATGAAGGCTGTGACCATGGGCCTTTCCGTCGTATTCTAACATATGGATTGCATTATGAAACTTGACAGAATCTCTATATTCCTTCTCGCCTGTGTCATCCCGGCCGCGTGCGTCGACCTCAATTACACGGAGGAAACCACGCGGGACGAGGAATGGACCTACGAATACTTCGAGAACGGCCTGAAGAACATGATTTTCGACGTTTACGCGCAGATTTACAACGACGAATTCAGTTCCAACAGCGCCTATTTCCTCGCCGGCGCCACCGACGAGGCCCAGTATGCGCTCGAAACCGGCGCGGTGAACAACTATTTCAACGGTGGCTGGAGTCCGGCCAACCCGTACGACCGGACCTGGACGAAGTGCTACACGGCCATCGCCGACATCAGCATGTACCTGGAGAAACTCGACGAAGCGGATATCTCGGACTGGCAGTACAACCCCGACTATTCGATCTGGGTCCAGCAGATGGAACTGTTCCCGTATGAACTGCGGTTCCTCCGGGCATACTTCTATTTCGAACTCGTCAGGGCCTATGGCGACGTTCCGCTCGTGACCACGACGCTCACCAACGCGCAGGCGAACACCATCACCCGCACGCCGGCCAGCGAGATCTTCCGGTTCATCGTGGACGAACTGGACGCCGTCGCGCCTTACCTGCCGGTCTCCTATGTCACGGAAGTGGGTTCCGAGATCGGCCGGGCCACCCGCATCGCCGCGTTCGCCCTCAAGGCCCGTACGCTGCTCTACGCCGCATCCCCGCTCTTCAACCCGACGGGCGACACGGCCAAGTGGGCGGAGGCCGCCGAGGCCTGCAAGTACATCATCGACAACGCCGGCACCTGGGGGCTGAAACTCAGCAACTACGGTTCCCTGTGGGGCCACGACGCCTTCCTGAACAAGGAACTGATCTTCGGTCTCCTGCGGGGTGACGACTCGAACAACGGCAACATCTTCGAGAAGGCCAACTATCCCGTGGGCGTGGAGAACGGCTCTTCCGGCAACTGCCCGACCCAGAGCCTCGTCGACCAGTACGAATACCAGGAGGATGGCCAGACCTTCGGCGAGCGCTATCCCGGCAGCATCGACCTCCGCTCGGTGAATCCGTACGAAGGCCTGGACCCGCGCTTTGCGCTCACCGTCGTCAAGAACGGCGACGAATGGCCCAGCAACGGCGCCCAGAAGAAGGCGATCGAGACCTTCGTCGGCGGCTTCAACGGCGCTCCGAAATATGGTGCCACGCCGACGGGCTACTACCTGAGGAAGTATGTCGACGGCGCCTGCGTCACGACGACCGACAACCAGACCTACCGCCGTCACACCTGGATCCTTTTCCGCCTGGGCGAGGTCTACCTGAACTATGCCGAGGCCGTGTTCCATGCCACGGGCAGCGCCAACGACGCCTCCTTCGGTCTGTCGGCAAATGACGCCATCAACGTCCTGCGCAACCGCAAGGACATCCAGATGCCCAAGTTCACCGAGGACGGTGACGCCTGGCTCGCCCGCTATGAGCGCGAGCGCCTGGTGGAACTCGCCTTCGAGAACCACCGTTTCTGGGACGTCCGCCGCTGGAAGAAGGGTCCCCAGTACTTCAGGAGCGTCCAGGTCGCCCATATCGACGGCAACCTGCAACTCACCCGCACTACGGTTTCCCGCCAGTGGGATGACAAGTACTATTTCTACCCGATTCCGCAGACGGAATTGAAGAAGAACCCCAACCTCAACCAGAACCTGGGATGGTAGCATCGATTTAAAAGGAGTTCAATTATGAAGAAGATATTTACCTATTTCGGATTGGCGCTGTCCATCGCCCTCCTGGGCGCATTCACGGCATGCAACCCCAAAGAGATCGAAGGCGACATCGAGGCCGGACTGAGCATCAAGGCGTTCTTCCCGACGAAGGTCGTGACCGGACAGCCGATGACCATCAGCGGCACCCACATGTCCGAGGTCCGCGAAATCGTCTTCCCCGAGGGTGTCGTCGTCACGAACTTCGAGCACGTCGGCAACGACATGCTCCGCGTGACCGCTCCTGCGGGCATTTCCTCCGCCGGCGGCAAACTGGTGGTCCGCACCGCGGACGACCAGGCGGAATCCAGGCAGGACCTCACGCTCGGCAACACCGTCGTTTCCGGCTTTTCCAAGCAGGCAGGCGAGGATATCGAGGGCGGGGAGCAACTCACCGTCTTCGGCACGGACCTGGAGTTCATCTGCCGTGCCGAACTGATCGACCCCGACGGCAATCCGCTGTTCCTCGAAGACGAGGACTTCTACCGGAAAGGAACGGGCACGGTGATCATCACCATCCCGAAGAAGATTTTCGAGGGGACCTGGACCGGCAAACTCTACACCTTCGACGGGAAGGAGATTCCGCTGCCGGAACTGAACTACACGCCGGCCACCGACGGCGGTCACTGGGAGACGGTCAAGAACGTCTTCTGGACGAACGACGATCCCGAGGGACACGGCCCGGCCGCCTGGAACGGCACGTACCGCTTCGCCCTGCAGGGCCATGACGGCGCCAACGAGTGCATCGCGGAGTTCCCGCAGGAGATCTGGGACATCATCAAGAACGGCACGTTCTATGCGACGTTCAGCCTGGATCCGAGTTGGTACCAGATCCGCATCACCAACGGTCACTGGTCCGTCCAGTGGCAGGGTGCCGATAACGACTACAAACCCGGCAACATGGAGGACCAACTCATCCCGAACGAAGACGGGACGCGCTCGCTCGAAATCACCTTCGGCAACGATCCGCTGGTGGAGACGCTCGACGAGAAGCACCTGCTCTTCACGGGAAGCGGCCACACGCTGCTGGAACTCTACTACCTGGAAGACGTCTGGATCGACGGCGGCGACGACGACGGTCCTGTCCAGGAGGTCATCTGGGAGAACGAGACCGGGGAAGGTCCGGCCGAATGGGGCACCCTGAACTACCGCTTCGGCCTGGACGGCCATGACGGCAACAACGAGTGCGACGCCACGTTCCCGCAGGAGATCTGGGATCGGATCAAGTCCGAGACGTTCTACGCGCTGATCGAGGGTGCCTCCCCGCAGATCCGCATCACGGACGGCTGGTGGTCCACCAACCTCACCAAGGACGACATCAAGCCCGGCGACGACCTGCTCATCGACAACGGCGACGGCACCTGGACCATCGTGGTGAACCTGAGCGGCGCCGACGCGCTTCTCGCCGTGCTGGACAGCCAGCACCTGCTCTTCACCGGCCAGGGCTTCACCCTGCTGAAACTCTTCTTCCAGGAGGGAGGTCCCACTCCTCCCGTCGGTCCTGACGGCCCTGACGGTCCCGACGGTCCCGACGACGACGACCCCGTCCAGACGGAAGGAACCGTCATCTGGGATACGAAGACCGTGTTCGACAGTTGGAGCGCGACCCTCGTCATCGAACCCGAAAAGTTCGCCGGCGCCCAGGCGGGCGACATCATCCGCGTGTACGTCAAGGACAAGACGGGTGATTTCAATCCGGTCTTCAAGCATGTGGAGGACTGGTCCGACTGGCCCGAGTTCCAGCGGACGGACAGCGAAGGCTGGTTCGAAGCCGCCATCCCCGAAGAGGCGCTGGATGAACTGAAGGCCAAGGGCCTGCGCTTCCAGGGCGTCGGGTTCACCGTAGCCGCGGTGACGCTCATCGGGAGCGGTCCCGAGACCGAAGGAACCGTCATCTGGGATACGGTGACCGCGTTCGACAGTTGGAGCGCGACCCTCGTCATCGAACCCGGGAAGTTTGCCGACGCCAAGCCGGGAGACATCATCCGCGTGTACCTCAAGGACAAGGGCGGCGACTACAACCCCATCTTCAAGCATGTGGAGGACTGGTCCGACTGGACCGAGTTCCAGAGTGCGAAGGTGGACGGCGACGGGTACTTCGAAGCCGCCATCCCTGAAGCGGCGCTGGACGAACTGAAGACCAAGGGTCTGCGGTTCCAGGGTGTCGGATTCACCGTGGCCGCGATCACGCTCGTCCCGGGTCCGCCCCAGTACCAGGGAACCGTCATCTGGGATACGGAGACCGCCTTTGCGGACTGGAGCGCCACCATCGTCATCGGAGCCGACAAGTTTGCCGACGCCAAGGCGGGTGACACCGTCCGCGTGTACCTCAAGGACAAGGGCGGCGACTACAACCCCATCTTCAAGCACGTGGAGGACTGGTCCGACTGGTCGGAACTCCAGGGCGGGAAGGTGGACGGCGACGGGTACTTCGAAGCCGCCATCCCCGAAGCGGCGCTGGAGGAACTCAAGGCCAAGGGCCTGCGGTTCCAGGGTGTCGGATTCACCATCGACAAGGTGACGCTGATCCAATAAGCCACAGACGCAAGGAGGCCGGCCCGTGAGGCCGGCCTCCGTATCATTATGAAAAACCGATCATGAAAGCCATTCATTCCGAACACGCGCCGGCGGCCATCGGGCCGTACAGCCAGGCCATCGACAGCGGCGCAGGCCTCGTATTCGTTTCCGGGCAACTGCCCATCGACCCGGCGACCGGCGCCTTCCCCGAAGGGGGAATCCGGGAACAGACCCGGCAGAGCCTCCTGAACGCCCGGGCCATCCTGGAAGCGGCGGGACTCGGCCTTGGAAACGTCGTCAAGACGACCGTTTTCCTCGCCGACATGGGCGACTTCGCCGCCATGAACGAGGTCTACGCGCAATTCTTCGCGGCTCCCTACCCCGCCCGCAGCTCCGTCGCGGTGAAAACCCTCCCGAAGGGTGCGCTGGTGGAGGTGGAGTGCATCGCCGCCCGCTAAGGGCTATATGCCCTCGCCGTCCTGGAAATAGGACTCCCGGTAGGGGCCCTGGACGATCCGGGAATGCGGGGGAACCGAGTGCGTCAGCCACACGTTTCCCCCGATGACGGATCCTTCCCCAACCGTGATGCGTCCGAGCAGGGTGGCGTTCGAATAGACGGTCACATTGTCCTCGAGGACGGGGTGGCGCAGCACGTTGCGAGGCCGCCCCGTCTCGTCGTACACGAAGTTCCTGGCACCCAGGGTCACGCCCTGGTAGAGGGTCACGTGCCGGCCGATGACCGTGGTCTCGCCGATCACGATGCCCGTCCCGTGGTCGATGGCGAAGTATTCCCCGATGGCCGCCCCGGGGTGGATGTCGATTCCGGTGAGCGAATGCGCCCGCTCGGTGAGCATCCGGGGCAGGACGGGGACCTTCATCTCCCACAGGAAATGGGCGGTCCGGTAGTGGAGCATGGCCGTGACGGCCGGGTAGCAGAGGACGATCTCCTGCACCCCGGTAGCCGCCGGGTCATTGGCCCCGATCGCCGCCACGTCGGTTTCCAGCAGCCTTTTCACTTCCGGGAGGAAGCCGAGGAACGAGCCGGCGGTCTCTGGTCCGACCAGGGGTGAAAGCAGCCGGAGCACGCGGTCCGGGGCCGTTTCCGTCCCCGTCGCGGCATAGCCGGGAAACACGGCGTCCCGGACGGCGTCCATCAGGGCCTCCAGGGAACGGAAGGCGTTTTTCAGCGATTCCATGTCAGTCGACGGGATAGTCCTCGTAGGCGTAGAGGATGGTGGACAGATAGCGCTCCCCGGTGTCGGGCAGCAGGGCGACGACGGTCTTCCCGGCATTCTCCCCGCGGGAGGCCAGGTCGAGGGCCGCGCTGAAAGCCGCGCCGGAGGAAATGCCTACGAGAAGGCCTTCCCGGGCGGCCAGTTGACGGGACGCCTTGACGGCGTCATCGTCCCGGACGGGAACGATCTCGTCCACGACCGTCCGGTCGAAGGTGTCCGGCTCGAAGCCGGCGCCGATGCCCTGGATTTTGTGCTTGCCGGCCACGCCGGTGGAAAGGACCGGAGAAGAGGCCGGCTCCACGGCCACGATCCGGACGGCGGGATTGTGCTTCCGGAGGGCCCTGCCGACGCCGCTCACGGTGCCGCCCGTCCCGACGCCGGCGACGAAGACGTCCACCTTGCCGCCGGTGTCCCGCCAGATCTCCTCCCCGGTCGTCCGCTCGTGCACGGCCGGATTCGCCGGGTTCGTGAACTGGCCCAGGATGACGGCGCCGGGCGTATTGTCGCGAATCTCTTCGGCCCGGGCGATGGCGCCCTTCATGCCGGCCGCACCGGGGGTCAGTTCCAGTTTCGCACCGAGGGCCACGAGCAGCCGGCGCCGCTCCTGGCTCATGGTGTCGGGCATCGTCAGGACCACCCGGTAGCCCTTGGCCCGGCCGACCCAGGCCAGTCCGACGCCGGTGTTGCCGCTGGTCGGTTCGATGATGGTGGCGCCGCTCCGGAGCGCGCCCCGGCGCTCGGCGTCTTCGATCATCTCCAGGGCGACGCGGTCCTTGACGCTGCCGCCGGGGTTGAAGTACTCCAGTTTCACAAGGAGGTCGGCCTTCTGGCCGGGGAAAGGACGGACCCTCAGCAAGGGGGTGTTGCCGATCAGGTCGGCTAGGGAATCGTAAATCATCTTATCAAACATTTGGGATTGGACATGAAAAAGCCCCTGCGCAATCCGGGATTGGCAGGGGCGCATATCGTAACGCTTACGAAACGGTCTGTGGGGAGACTCAGGCACACGCGCAACCATGCCAACCGGAAAGGCAGGCACAGCAGCAACAAGTATGGACCTTACTGATTCTCATTCACTTGCAAATATAGGAAAGAAATTTTAAAAAGCAAGCGCCGTCAGAAAGCATGGAAGGACGCATCTCCCTTCCGGGCAATGGCGAGGCATTCCATTTCCACCAGCCAGGCCGGACGGCAGACAGGGGCGAGGACATACAGGGGGTCCAGGGAAGGCTGCACGCGGGAAAGGACGTCCCGGACAAGGCCGTAATCCGCGTAGTCGCGCAGGTAGACGATGCTGCAGGCGACGTCGCCGAACCCGGCGCCGGCCTCCGCGAGGAGCGCGCCGACATTCTCCAGCATCCGTTCCGTCTGCCGCGAGACATCCCCTTCGTGCACGACGCGCCCGTCCTTGTCGATGCTCGCCGTGCCGCTTATGAGCACGTGCGTCCGGTCGCCGTAGGTGACGGCCGTCCCGCGTTCGAAAGTGACCCCGTACAGGGCCGTCGGGCTCAGATGGTCGCCGGCGTACAGATAGCGGACCTGTCCCTCGTGCAGGCCGCCGACGGCGTATGTGTCCATCGTCACGAGCGAATGAGGGTCGTCGGCCGTCCCGCAGATGCCGGTGCTGGCGATGAAATGCGTCTCCGGGGTCAGGCCGATCTTCGTGAAATGCCCGCGCCGTCCCTTCACGACGCCGCCGTAATGGAGGTCCACGTCGCGGACGAACAGCCAGGTCCGGAGGCAGTTGTCGGCCGTGGTCAGGCCCCTGCCGGCGAGAAAGTCGCCATATGCTTCGAAAAGGGATGCCGTCTGCGCCTCGGAATCCGCTCCGGGCGCCCGCATCCCGCCCGTCCAGACGTGCGTGAAGCCGTTGTGGCGGAAACCCTCTTCCGAGGGGCCCTCGCCGGGAACGGAATATACCCACGCGGCGATCCGGGTGCCGTCGAGCGGCGGCTGGCCGACGACGGACGTCGCGCAGCGCGGCAGGCCGGACAGGGCGTCCCGCAGGACGCCGGCCTGGTTGGCCGGGTCGCTCAGGAAAAAGCGGCGGAAAAGGACCTTCCGTCCGGCGGTCTGCCGGGCATAGGCCTCTAGGACGGCGTTTGCCTGCTCCCGGAAGGAAAGGGAAGCATCCAGGACGCGGAGGGTCAGGTGTTCTTCGTTCAGGCCCCCTCCTTCCGGGGTGAAACGGACGATGCCGGCCCGGACGGGAAGGGTTCGGTCAGTTTTCATAGTCGGTCTCTTTCTGTTGCTACAAAGCGGCGATGACATCCTTGAGCAGCCGGTTGAATTCGATGACGCGGTCGGGCTTCGGGGAGTAGCCCAGCACGACCACCACCAGTTCCTTCGACGGGATGATGAAGATCTGCTGGCCGTCGTGGCCGTTGCAGGAAAACAGGTCCTCCGGGGCGTCCGGCCAGGTTCCGTTCCGGTTCAGCCAGAAGAAGGCGCCGTAACCGCCCTTGCTGTCGGAGGCAGGCGTGGTGACGTATTCCACCCAACCCTCGGGCAGGATCCTCTCCCCGTCCGGCGTGCAGCCGTCGTCCAGGTACAACTGCCCGAACCGGGCGAAGTCGCGCGCCGTGACGTACAGGTAGGACGACCCGACCGGCGTGCCGTTCATGTCCGGCTCGAAAACGGCGTTCCGGATGCCGATGGGCGCGAAAAGACGCTCGCGCACATACGAGAGGAACTCATGGTCGAACTCGAACTTGCCGCGCAGGTAGCGCATCACGATGTTGGTGCTGCCGCTGGAATAGTACCAGTGGGTGCCCGGCTCGCTTTCCAGGGACATCGACAGGGCATACCGGCCCATGTCCTTCTCCCGGTGGAGCATCAGGTTCACGTCGGAACGGCTGCCGTAGTCCTCGTTCCACTTCAGGCCGCTCTGCATCTGCATCAGGTCGTTCAGGGTGATGGCCTTGCGGCCGTCTCCCTGCCATTCGGGAACGTCCGACATGGGTGCGTTTATGTCGACACGGCCGTCTGCGGACATGATGCCCACGAGGGCGTTGGTGAAACTCTTCGCCATGCTCCAACTGAGGAGGCGGGTGTCGGCCGTGATGCCCTCGCGGTAGCGCTCCGCCACGATCCCTCCCTTGTGGAGGACGACGAAGGCGAAGGGCGTGCCGTTGTAGGCGCGTTCGTCGACAAAGGCCTTCGCGACCGGTTCCAGCCGTGCCGTGACGGCGGAATCGCCGGGCTCCAGCACGCCGGGAGCCCCGGTTTCGGGCGCGAGCGGATACTTCTGCTCCCGAAGTTGTTCGGCGGTCTTGCCGCGGAGCAGGGTGACGCCGTATCCTTCCCGGTACGCCGCCGTGGACTTTCCCCACAGGAAGCGGCTCGTCACGGTCCGGTTCTCCCGATCCACCTTGTTCCTGTTGAACTTGATGAAGGAGAAGTGGAGGTCCAGGGCCTCCACGTCGGCCTGGTCGCGGCCGGAGACGAACACGGCCGAGGCCAGGTTCTTGGCGGCGTAGCCCGTAATGATGGGCATCAGGCTGTTCAGATAGAGGCACCCGCCCACGAGGGCGGCGACAAGCAACGCCAGGACGATGCGAAGGACGGTCTTCGTTTTCTTGCGCATAGGGGTCATTTTCGTTTTATGCAAAGATAGTCTTTTTGGGGGATTTTCGTAATTTTGTGGGATGTTTCTCGGAGAGACCATATCGCTGTTCGTCGCCTTTTCCTGGACCGTCACGGCGCTTTTCGCCGAAGTGGGTTCCAAGCGGATGGGGTCGCTGCCGCTCAACACGGTCCGCATGACCATGTCGCTCCTGCTCCTCTTCATGACGCTCTGGCTGGTCATGGGACGGCCCTATCCCCGCTTTGCCGACGGGCCCACCTGGCTCTGGCTCCTGCTTTCCGGCGTGGTAGGCTACGTCATCGGCGACTACTGCCTGATGCAGGGCTACATCTACATCGGGTCGCGGTTCGGGCAGTTGTTCATGACGCTCTCGGCCCCGACGGCCGCCATCATGGGACGGATCCTGCTCGGCGAGCAGATGCGGCCGATGGCCATCCTGGGCATGCTGGTCACCCTTGGCGGCATCGCCCTGTCGATCCTGTCGAAAAACGACGGGAAAGCGCACGCGGGCCTGCGGTTGAGCCTCCCGGCGAAGGGCGTCTTCTTCGCGGCGATGGCCGGCATCTGCCAGGGTTTCGGCCTGGTGCTCAGCAAGATCGGGCTCGTCCACTATGACGCCGCCCTGGCCGCGGCCGGGCTTGCCGGGGATTCGGTTCCCGACGGCGCCGTCCTGCCCCTCCCCGTCAGCCTGAGCATGCCGTTCGCCGCCACCATGATCCGCGCCGGCATCGGCCTCGTCGGCTTCTTCCTGGCCCTGGTCCTGTTCAACAAGGACGGCCTCGCTCAACTGGACCGCGCCGTGCACGACCGGAAGGCGATGTGGTGCGTGCTGGGCGCCACCGTCTTCGGACCGTTCATCGGCGTCAGCGCCTCGCTGCTCGCCACGCAATATACCTCCACGGGCATCGCCCAGACCCTGTTCGCCCTCACCCCGATCCTCATCATCGCGCCCGCAGCCATCCTGTTCCACCAGAAGGTCACGGTACGCGAGGTCGTCGGCGCGGCGATCAGCGTCGCCGGCGTGTGCCTGTTCTTCATCTGAGCCAAAACCATCACCATGAAACGTTTCCTGTCCATCTTCGCCCTGTGTGCCGGTCTTTTCCTGGCACAGGGTGCGTTCCTCGGGGCGCAGAATCCGGTCAAGCCCTATTTCACCACGGAAGAACTGCCGGACCTCCTGCAATGCCTGCCCGCGCCGCCGGACTCGCTTTCGCCGGCCTTCACCTATGACGTCATGCGCTATATGTGGGGCAAGGCGCAGCGGAACGACCCGGAACGGGCGGCGATGGCACAGAGAGACGCCGTATGGACCTTCGAGGCGCTGCTCGCGGAATTCGAGGAGGCCTTCGGCCTGCATGTCTCCCGGGAAGGAACGCCTGCCATCTGGGAAGTCATGACCCGCAGCCTCGTCACGACGGACCAGATGCGCGTGGAGCCCAAGGCCTACTATCACCGCCGTCGTCCTTTCGAGGTCTTCCACGAGCCGATGCTGACCGGCGAGGAGGAAGCGCTCAGCGGAGAGGGCAGTTACCCGTCCGGCCACACGATGCGGGGATGGACCGCCGCCCTGCTGCTCGCGCAGATCAACCCGGCGGCCGCCGGACCGCTCTACGACCGTGCCTGGAAATACGGCGAAAGCCGCGTCATCGCCGGAGCGCACTGGCAAAGCGACGTGGACAACACCCGGGGAGCCGCCTCCATCGGCTTCTCCCGCCTGCAGACCAGCCCCGAGTTCCTCGCCGGGATGCTCCGGGCGCAGGAGGAGTTCCGCCGTCTCGCGGCGGCGGAGGGCCAGCAGGGCCGGGAGCACTTCGTCCTGGTGTCCGAGGCCATTCCCGACGCCATCCTGGAAATCCGCTATTTCAGCACCTACAACTTCGTGGGCGAACGCATCGACGGCTACCTGTCCCCGACCGCCCTGCTCACCCGGGAGGCAGCCGACAGCCTGAAGGCCGTGAGCGACGAGGTGATGCGCCTGGGCTACCGGCTCAAGATCTACGACGCCTACCGGCCGCAGCGGGCCGTGGACCATTTCGTGCGCTGGTCGGCCGACGCGAAGGACGCAAGGATGAAGTCCTTCTTCTACCCCGACCTCCGCAAGAACGTGCTCTTCAAGCAGGACTACATCATGGAGAAATCCGGGCATACGCGCGGCTCCACCGTGGACCTGACCCTCTTCGACATGAAGACGGAGAAGGAGGTGGACATGGGCGGGACCTTCGACTGGTTCGGCGAGGAAAGCCATCCGGACTTCTGCGGGAATCCCGACACAGGGGTTTATGACGCCCGGGCGGCCCGGCGGGAGCGCCGGGGCATCACGGAGGAACAGTTCCGCAACCGGCTCATCCTCCGGAACGCGATGCTCCGCCACGGCTTCAAGCCGATCGACAGCGAATGGTGGCACTTCACCCTGCGGAACGAACCCTTCCCGGACACGTATTTCGACTTCCCGGTCAGCGACAACTGACCGCTGCGGCTTGCCTTTTTCTCCAAGATTCGATATCTTTGTCAAAGAAATCCAAACACACTTTTACCATGAGCCAACTTCACGTTATCGACCACCCGATGATCCAGCACAAACTGACGATCATGCGGGACAAGACCACCGGATCCAAGGACTTCCGCGAACTCCTCCGGGAAATCGCGCTGCTGATGGGGTATGAGGTCACCCGGGACATCCCGCTCGAGGACGTCGACATCGAGACGCCCATCTGTCCGATGAAGGCGAAGAAGGTCTCCGGACGCAAACTCGCCATCGTCCCGATCCTGCGCGCCGGAATGGGCATGGTCGAGGGCCTGCAGGAACTGGTCCCCGTCGCGAAGGTGGGCCACATCGGCCTGTACCGCAACGAGGAGACGCACAAGCCCGTGGTCTATTACTGCAAACTGCCCGAGGACATCCAGCGCCGCATGGTCATCGTCACCGACCCGATGCTCGCCACCGGCGGCAGCGCGTGCGACGCCCTGACGATGCTCAAGGAGCGCGGCTGCACGAGCATCCGCCTGATGTGCCTGGTGGGCGCGCCGGAAGGCATCGCCAAGGTGCAGGCCGAGCATCCGGACGTGGACATCTATCTCGCCGCGGTGGACGACCACCTCAACGAGAATGCCTACATCGTCCCGGGACTGGGCGATGCAGGCGACAGGATTTTCGGCA
>JAEEGL010078685.1_pt1 | contig 13513 bp, 12 predicted proteins | sample 9134231 | NCBI WGS metagenome assembly JAEEGL01 (sample SAMN16246548, study PRJNA631951) | gut metagenome | biome: gut microbiome; feature: rumen; material: fiber-attached | host: Bos | place: Iran: Karaj | collected 2018-10
ATAGATATTACGTATTTGAGTGTTAGCTATCTGGACATTATAATCCACAAGCTTTAAGTCTATAGGATTATGATATCCGTCAAAGGATAAATCATACACTTCATTTATAATCTTAGCAAGTGTAGCTCCCATATTATCAAACATCTGCTCAACCATTCTGGATACAGGGGCAAGCTGAACACCTGTCTGAGAGTTAAGCTGGTTATTAGGTACTATCATATAAAAATAGTTACCAGACTTAAAGTACACCATGTTCTGCACAGTAACTACAGTATTAGCATCTGCAGGAACCATGTTAAGACGTTCCTGTACACACTCAGATACATATGTAAGTCCATCATCATTAAACGTAAGTTTATATAAAGATGTGGTTGTAAATACTAACAATGCTGCCATGTACGGAACAGCGCAAATGATATCATTGCTGAATATCTCACAGTTATTGGGATAAGGTATATACCCAGGATTATTAATCTCAGATACAAACAATGTGCTCTTAGCACCATTAACACCCCAAAGAACTAAGCGCTGCTGCCATGTACACATACCAGTAGCTGTCTTAACATCATATTCTACAGGAGAGACATTCAGCATAGAAGTATCTGAATTGCCTGTAAGATAATATGATGCAAGTGTAGTAACCTGATTAGGGGTAAGGTTATCATCCTTAGTTACGAGCTTCTGAAGAACCTCATCATTATCCCAGGCAGTATCCTGTGCAGTTATTTCTGACTTCTTGTAAAGTCTTACAATAATTGAGAATGCTGTGTAAGTGGGTGTATATGCAAAAGTAATATCAGCACCGGGAGTATACTCAGTAGACCCACGAACTTTCTTAATAACCTGAGCATTGGAATTACTGATCAAGTCCTGAATCTCCCACTGTACAAGATATTTATCATTATTATCCACATCAATCTGAGGATACTTATAATAAAGCTTGAACACCATTGGTGTACCAGCTCTTGCTGTGAGCAGTAAATCTCCTGTCTCACTGTATGGAAGAACACCAGTAAGCTGTATAGCACCAGTTGCTGATATAGTATTTGTAAATGTATAAGGATGCTCTTTAAGCATATTATATCCGTAGTTCATAGCCTGTGTAGGCTGTACTTCATGAGGAACTACTTCTTCAATATACCAACTAAATGCTGTCTCATTCTGATTTAGTTTTATAACAAGTCTGCCAAGCTTATACACGTTTGAGGAGGTTTTAACCAAAACATAAGTATTTCCTTCAAGCGATGTATGTATTCCATCACGTGCATTAGGAGATTCAATGCGTAAGTCCTGCATCTGCTCAATGGCAGGTTTAACAAGCAACACGCCTGTAAGCGCACCCTGTGCGCTGGTATCATAAGAAGACCCTAAGTAATTATTATGATATTCGAGTACAAGCTTGGCAGACGTTATGTCTGAAGACTTACACAGTATAAAATAATTACACAGATACGCATCAGTCTCTGTGTAATTAGATACATAGGCAGCATCAGCATGATGTATAAATGCATCTTCATTTGCACCGGGATTGATATTTGCTATATAACTTGAAAGTACTTGCAAGCCTCCACGAGGTACAAGAGATGTGCCATCATTCTTCAAATCAAAGTTTATAATAGCTTTAGCATATCCTGAAGAAAGCGGAGCATTAGTAAACTGCATTCCTTTTGAGAACTGATCCTCATTAGTCATGTAGCGTTTACGATGTACATTATTATTTGTATTTTTAAATAACTGAGTTGTAGCCATATAGTCTCCTACCAGTTAATATATATCTCATCGTCTACTGTAGTAAACGTAACGCCTGCGAGAGCCGATGTAGCTAAAAGTGGATTCTCTCGAGAAGCTTCATTGGGAATCTTTCTAACAACATCTTGTATTTCTGGAAACAGTATATTACCTACTACATGATATAAATATGCACCAGAACTACCTTCATATGCTGTACCAGCAGTTGTACCAAGCGCAAGTCCAGGATTAGTCTGTGAATATGCAGAACCTGACCAACGGTATTCTTTATTATCATCGAGATTAACATACAGCTTACCACCTTCAGGTTCAATAAGTTCTGTGTGCTGTGTATCTTCATAGAAAGAACCCTCATACAAGTATCCTTCTATTATATCATCCACATAAGAAGGAAGCTGAGAAGCTGGTACTTTACCATCTACAAGGTCTGCTTTAAGCTGACCTAATAATCGTATTTTACTCTGACACCAAGATATAGTACTAGCATCAATTTCAAATTTATTATTTATTTTATCAGAAGACCATGTATGGTGTTCTGAAGTAGTAGTATCATCTATAACATCAGCTATGGATGAAGCTTCATCAGCATAATACTTGGCATTATTATGATATGCAGGGTCGGTACTTGGTACATCAACACCATTCCGTGTACCCTTAGCCCAGGCTTCTGCATCATATTCATTCTGCTGTGAATCAAGGACAGCCTGAGCAGCTGAACTAGCTGAATCTTCAGCAGAAAGTTTACTGTTATTTGCAGCTGTAGCAGATGCGGCTGCATTATTGGCTGAAGCACTGGCATCCCTGGCGTATTCAATTACGCTCTGTACTGTGCCTGCAGCAGATGCTGCATAACTTGAAGCTTCAAGAGCAGACGCAGCAGCATTTCCAGCAGCAGCTTCACAAGCTTCTTTAGTCTGTGCAAGTCCTTCAGTATGTCCCCAGAAAAAAGCCTGACTAAGCTCCACAGCAGCAGTCTTATAATCTTCAAGAGCCCTGTGTATAACTCCACTGGTACAATGCTTATCACTACGAAGTGTAGGATATCTATCATACTCAAGTGCTTCCTGTTTAGCATTCCAGTATGCACGTTCTACATCTGTAACACCGTAAGCAGGAATAACTGCAGGGTCATTTATTATTTCAGGTTGTTTATAGTTCCTATCCCAACGCATAGCAACCTCCTACTCTATATCTACAACAAGACCACGATCACCAAAGATATCATTCTCAGGATCCCCTACAATAAATCCCTGGTTATCGTCATCCTGATATTCTTCAGGAATCTTGTACAGCATATCCCGCTGCATAATAAATTTGCCGTTCTCAAAATCAGCAAGATACTGAGGGGCTGTCTGAAGTCCTTCTTCATCCATAACATAAAAATGCCATGCAGCTCCCGGTATGACTACAGTTCTGATATATTTATCAGGAAAATAATCATACACAGCATCAGATGTATCTATAACAGGAAGGTCTGAGAACACAGGATAAGTTGTGTTAAGCTTTGCATTTATCCCGTCTACTGCGGCATCCAAGTGTGGCAGCATCTCTTTTAGGGATAATGTTTCGCCAGCAAGGGCTTCATTGAAAAGCTTTTGAATTTGTGTAATTAACATGGGCTTTCTCCAATAATAAAGGGGGCTGAACTTATGTCCAGCCCCCTTCAGCTTAAACCTTCTTAATCAAATCCCGTTCGCCTGCATACGATTCGATGTTATCAGATATTGCTGACATCCTTTTCCGCATGTTTATCTGCTCATCAATTCTGGATATCCTATCCATGAATACTGCTGCGAACGATTCAGGAATCTCATACTGCTGTCCATCCAACGGAACATATATAGCGATACCATTTATGATTATCGGCATATTGTTTCCGAAATACGGACGGTACATCGGGGAACCCTGTACAGGAACTTTAGGTTCATTCTTGTATACATCTACAAGTCTCCTGTTCTGTGCCTGACGCTGGTTCACCTTCACAGTGAGCTCCGCATTCATAGCGGCTGTGTCTACTACGGGTTCGGCAACGTCTACCGAAAACGCAGTCTTAGTTTTTCTTGCTGCCATCTTTGTACTTCCTTTCGTGGGTTAGTACCCACCAGCCCAACTTACACGTTGAGCTGAGTAGGTACGTTGATGTAATCTACAACTGCTTCTGTTCTTACCGAACCGAAACCTACGCTGTTGATCTTGAATCCGATGGACTGACGCTGGTCGATAGGATCGAGTACGCCTGTAGAGCCAAGAGGCTTTACATACATCTTAGCGTTACCTTCGCCTGCAAGACCTGTCCTAGCCAGTGCATCCTTACCAAGAATAAGCGAATGCTGGAACTTCAGAAGTGAAGAGCCTGTATCAAGCAGTGTTGCTGCGCCTGCATCATAATCGGTATGTGCAGGAATGTAAGATGCAGCCTTTCCTGTACGAGAGTCATTCTCGTATCCTGCTGCGATAGCAGCAGCTGCTGCTGTACACTCTGTCTCCTTGTATGCGAAGTAAGTGCTATTAGCGGTGATCGTTGTGTAGTCCTGGTCAGGGAACTGCTCTACAGTATATCCTGAAAGCGTAGGAGCTACATATGAGCCGCCTGAAGATACAGCATTAAGGATCTGATACTGGATGAAGTACATCTTATTGTCTGCCTTCTTGTATGTGCAAGTCGTAGGACAATTCATTACCTCATAGAACTCGAATCCAAACAGAGGGATAAGAGTACCGTTATCATAGACCTGTGCTGTGGTCTGGTTTATCTTCATGTAGTTCTGGACATACTCATCATCAAGCATATCGTAAACGAACTCAGGAGATACAAGCACATGGAATCTACCGTTTGAACGAGGCTTAACGAGCTGCTTCTTGAGAGACAGTCCGATAAGTCTGAGGTCAGCGATCTCGGGCTTAGACCAAAGCCTAAGTGCTCCAGCGTTAGCTGCGCCACCTGCATAGAACTTCTGTGCAACTGTAAGCAGTGTGTGCTGTGCAAGAAGATCAAGAGTCTCGATAGCTACGATTGAATACTCCTTAGAGTAATGTGCAACAACAGGATCAACTACCTTGAAGTCTACCTTATCAGTGAACTCCATGTAACGACCATACTGGTCTGCCTGCATTTCGTACTTCTCTACCGAACCCTTATCTGATACGGGAGGTACACCTTCCTGAAGCGGTACAGTGTGTGCGCGAAGAGGAGCCCACCTACGAACTGTAAGCTTATCAGCTTTCTCCTGAATAGGCATCTCATCTGCATACCTGTAGTAAGAATACTCATTTGCATCAAGCCTGATTGTATCTAACAGCTGCTTGCTGTAGAATATCTCAGGTGCGATCATGCCTGCGCCATAATCATTGACCCAGTTTACAACCGCATTAATGTCTGCTGTCGAATTAAGATACATAACTTTTTTCCTCCTATAATAGTTTGTGTTTGTTAGTTTTATACTTTCACATCGTTCAGCAACGCTGTAAGCCCTGCTACGGTTGAAATCTTCTGAGGTTCACCGCCTGAGCCACCCTGTTGCTGAGTAGGTGTTGAACTTGACTGGTTAGCCGCACTGTCCTTTTTCAACGCTTCCTCTACAGCTTTCTTTACCGCTGCATTCAAGATGTCATCATAATGAAGCATCTTGTACTCTGCCATCAGATCAATATTTTGTTCGAATGGATTTTTCCCTGCCTGGTCTAACTCCACAGCAAACTGTTTCAGCTGCTCCTGTGAAAGACCATAAGTATCCATTACTTTCTGAAATCCTATGGCTGCAGTATCCCTGCGCTGCTGCGCTTTGAACTGCTCACTGTCTCGACGAAGCGCTTCAAGTTCCTGAAGGATCTCTACTGGAACGTTCTGACGCTGTGCCATCTTCTGTATGGCATCATCATTGAGCTTAGCTACCAAGTCCTTAGAATCAGAGTAATCGACTCCATTTGCTTTCGCAACCTTCCCTAGAAGTTCTGTAAGCTGGTTGATCTCCGTACGCATCTTTCCGAATGCGAAGTTCCGCTTATCTTCTGCTGAAAACTGCTGCTTCTGAGCCTCGTCTGACTCATTGGAATTCTGCGCCTCCTCAGTATTTTCATCACCCTGGGATTCATCTCCCGCTGGTGGTGTTTCGGGCGGTGTGCCTGCTTCCATCTTATCTAAAAGACTGTCAAGCGCCTCCATCCCTGATAGTTCATTACCCTCATCGGACGCAGCATATGGAGTAACGAACAACATGCTTTTACTCATACAAACCGTTTCCTTTCTTTGTGTGGTGCGGCTGTCACCAACAAACACATCCTATTATAATATGGGGAGGATGGACAACCTCTGTTATCTTTACTGTACAACAGTGAATTAAACTTGTCAATATCTAAATAAAATAAAACACACCAGGAGTCGCGAGCCTGGTGTGTTTCATTAGGAGTGGTTAAAATCTATAGCGGAAAATCAAATACCAACTACATGTATTATAACATATAATTACATCATTGGCAACATGCTTCCACCCTGTTCAAGTTGATTCATCTGTTCCTGTACAGCATTATCTCCACCGGGCTGTGCCTGTCTAGCCATAGTGTCAGCTGTAGCAGCAATAGCTTCTTCAGGATTAACGCCGTTGTCAACAAGCCCTGCGTACTGTGTAACGACCTGAGATACCATAGTAACCCAGTTCTGTGAACGCTGTACACCCATACGCTCCTGCATATACTCCCGCATAGGAAGGTCTTGCATCATAAGCCATTCCTCAGGAGTTATAAGGTCTACGTCAATACCCTGTCCCTGGTACTGCATCTGCATCTCCATCAGATGGTTCGCAACAGACTCTATCCTGGATTTATTCTTAGGAAGCTCTGAAGATATTGCCATCTCGTAACTGAATATCGTATCAGGATCAAGCTTAGGGAAATCTATGGTAACAGTTCTCCACTCCAGTGTACGAGGATTCTGAATAAAGTAACTGCGCTCCCAGGAATATGTAAGAAGGTTTGTTACTATAAGGTAAGTAAGCCTCTTACAATAACGCTCGTAATTTTCAACCTTGGGCGCATCAATCATAGTTACCTGGTCAAGCATATTCTCAATACCACCAGTCGTAAGAACGGATCCTGTGTCACGTCCCGTATACCGGTCGTCTACACCTGTTATGGATTTCACATCGTTAGCAAGAAATCCCATAGACTGCACTGCCTGCTGTGTAGGTTGAGGGAACTGCTGGTAGTGTACAGCTTTCGATGCATCTCCCTGTACAATAAATGTACGGTCAGCATCGTTACCATGCTTAACAAATGTAGCTACGTTAATACCAGACTGTCCATTAACAAACCTCGGAGGACGCTGGTTTTTATATTCACTCGTCAGGATTATTGAAGACATTATATTGTATGCAAGGTTATTGCTGAATATCTTTGCACACTCAGATGTTCCAAACAGATCTCCTGCAGGAAGGTTACAGTACAGCTCAGCAAACGGGAATGTTGCAGGCTTAATATCCTGCTTGCACAGCAGTACGTACTCATTATTCACAAGATGTATCTCGTGTATCTTCCCATCCTTATTTACCCAGTAAGAGTAAATAGTATAGTAACCCTTCTTGCCCTGTGCAGACTTAGATACGTGGTCAGTGTTCATGGTAATCATATCGCCTGTGGCGTCATGGGAGTTATCATGATCTGTCAGATATTCTTTAAACTTATCCTTATACTTGGGGTTATCCAAGATAACTGACTTATGGAAGCTGTCCCACGTCACACACCATGCTGCTGTGTCAATATCTTTGGCAAACGGATCCCTCATAAACTTCAGCGGGTCAATGTTCTTAAGAACTACTTCACCCTTCCTGAACGCATCTCCTGTCCCAATTATGATATTATTGTCCCAACCTACCTGAGTAATACCATAATTAAGAAGTGCTGCACGCTCTCCTGCCTGCATCTGATATCCTGCAATATCCAGAGTGCCCCAGAGATTATCCATAGCTATGTTCAGCTGCTCTACGATATCCTTATCCTTATCAGATGTAGGAATAAGCTTAGCCGACTTACCTACTGTGTAGATCGAAGCCAGGATATTATTCTTAACATAAGATACATAATTGGTGTCAGGCAAAATCTGATACTTAGGAAAAGCAGCACGTACAGCTTCCCATAGTTTACCCCTGTCCGTAGCGTCGAGTTTTCTCGCTCTGCGCTGTGCAGCAGAATACTCAGACTTACCAATATTGAAATACTCAGTAAGTTTTTCAATGGTGATACCCTCAGGTAGACCATTCTTATTCACATCCTTATCTTTACCTGCCATCGTCATCATCCTCCGTTATCCCTGTGAACTCCTTGTTAATAAACTCAATAACATCCTGGAAGTCAGGTGTCTTATCTTTCTCAGCTTCCTTGTAAGCTTCTTCAAGGTCTTCCTGAGAAATTGTCGGCTGCTGTGCAGGAGTTTCCGGTTTAAAAGATCTTACTAATATTTGGATACACAGCAGAACTGTGCCACAAATAATAGTTGTACATATAATAGCTGTCATTACCATTCCGTCCTTTCATACATAGGTGTTTGCGGTTCATCATCTCTCAGCTGAGGTGGACACCACTTTCCGTTCTCATCATGCATGTTGTCATACTGCTCAAGCGTATTCCCGTACTTGTCATAAGAACCGTAAACCAGGTTAGCCGGGTCAGCTGGCAGCGCCATACATATCCACTCCAGCGGATTAATCGCATGGTTGTTCTTATCAACAGGCTTATCCTGAGCCTTGCTGTACGAATCCCCAAGCTTCTTAGGCGGGAACTTATAATCCCTGAGCTCCTCAATAAGGTAAGAACACGTATCAAAAATCTCCAGCTTCCCAGATTCCAGATAGGTATTCGTCCTGAAAACCCTGGCATCTATAGATATATGTCCGGGCTGGAACGCTATACCGAAATCCATAAAGTGGTCATACAGTGTCTTCTTATTGTAGTCTCTCTTAGCTCCTGACTTCGGATCCAAAATCGGTGCACACCACATCCCTCCAACAGGAATGTCCTGTGTCTCAGCATAGAAGAGCTTAGACAACTCTTCAATATTCTTGTTGTTAGTAACGCTCTCTTTATAGATTACAACTTTGCCGTGTTGTTCGTCAATAGCCGCAAACAAATAAACAAAGTCATCACTAAGTCCGTAGTCAGCCGCAACGATCCGCTTCCATTCCTTAGGAATGTCGTAGTGTGGAACAATGCAGTTCCCAGCCGCAGGATAAACCAGTCCCTCAGCATAGGAAAAGCTGGAGAAAATGTAACGGTTAATCCACCACCCCGGTTTGTTCTTACACAGCGTCTCAATAAAGTTCGGTGGTAGGAAAGCATTGCAGTTAGTGGACGCTACGTGTGTAGAAATAGCAGGGTCTTTAACATCCGGTGGAATTACGATGTCATCCAGAATCTGCCCGTGTTTATAAATCTTATCAGACTGATACAGAACCTCAGTCCTTACCCAGCCTGAGTCAGGGTTAGATTCAATAATCCCCTTCAACCAGTCCTGTTTAATTTGAGGAACCTTCAGTCCGTTATCCAGCTGAGTGTACTTGATGTTACCGTCCTTGTCAGTTACAGGAATAGATGCATTCAGGTTACGAAGCCTGGTCTTTAACTGAACAAAGGCTTCAGGGTCAACCTCCGAAGCCTCAACAATTATGAACATCGTAAGGTTGTAGGAACGGAGCTTGTCGACATCGTCAAGGGGTCTGAACATAATCCTGGCACCGTTGATAAGGTCGATGTAGGACTTTTGAGTACTAACGTACTTGACAAGTGCCTTTGGGAGGTCTGATTCAATGTCTCGTTTAATGGTCTGTTCATACTGGCTCGAGACATTTGCTCCAATGAGAACATTGGCGTTGGGAGTGATGAAAACGTGCTTATATAATTCCTGTCTTGATGTAAGAGTTTTTCCTGTTCCATAGCCTCCGAAGTTTCCTATAAACGTATGTGCATCATTATGTACATCGAACTGGTGCGGCTGAGGAATGTACGTATTGATGTATGTGTTACACCTCGTACATTCCAGCCAGAACTCAGATTCTCCCTCATTTATGGCGATAGCTTTTTTAGTTAAAGACCCACACCTGGGACATCTGGAAAAGTTCTTCATAGTTTAAATTACACCCTCTTCAGTGTACCGCTATCCTGGTCAGTCATGGTTTCAATAACCTTGACCTTCTTACGCATGAGCTCATCTTCCTTCTGAAGAACTTCCTCAGTGATCTCAGGATGAAGTTCATACTCAGGGAACGTAAGTTCTAAGCACTTAGAGAATGAATAGTTCAGTCCGTCAAAGAGTTCCTTGTCGATTTTAGATGCATCGGGTTCTTTGGAGTACTTGGAACGGAGATCCTGAACAGCTCCTGTAAGGGCTGCACAAAAGATATTACACATCTCAATGACAGAGATAGGTTCATTTGAGAACATTTCGTTCTCGGATATTACGATAGTCTTCATGGCTATACCTCCTTTTCTTCGATTATAAAGGTAGGGGGAGGGTTTGTAAAGGGGTGCATAGCTAAACCTTAATCCTTTTTGTTTTTAGGGAAAAATAGAATGGTGATATTAGTGCGCAAAACAGACAAACAACAACAGAGGGGGCTTATATTATATCATAACGTAGTGGTATAATTACCGTTTTTAAAACCCACCCCTCTTCTACTACCACCACGACGCCCCCTACGTACGCCACGCGCATCCATGCGCGAGGGCTGGCATCGACTATCCAAGGTTCATAATATCCTCGCCGGTCTCAGCCCGGCGACCAAAGCGCGACCAAGTTCTTCGACAAGAACCTACGTTCGTTCCGCGAAGCGCCTCGACCCCACCACGTAGTTAGTTAGTTAGTTACTTCATTGACTGCGTTAGTCAACGATGTGCTACCACCACTTCATCGTTGAATAACACACGTTATCTCAAAAACCCCATATTTTGTGACAAAACTTTCGTACTCGAACATACGTTAGATATTTTTCTCTGCTCCTCTCTTTTAAATTTTTTTTTCGTTAATCATTTGTATACATATTCGTATACATATTATATATTTTATTCGTATGTTGATTAAATTACATTTGTTATTTTATTCGCATACGAATAGATATATTTATATTTGACAAAAGCATTTGTATACGGATTTGTATACAACTCGAACGCATTTTAAAATTTTAATTTCTGAGAATCGTGGCTCACCCTCGAACACATGTTTCTCCCTGTCACATTGTATGGGCTTCCGAGCCCGTCACCCACCCAACCTCCCTCTGCCATCCTCAGCGTTGTGAGCTGTCCTTTGGAGTCCGTCGCTGTCTAACGAATAGAGGGCTCGTGAACTACCTCACCTCTCTATTCGTAAGCATCGCCCATAGGGAGGAGACAATACGCTCTTCCTTTCCCTTTCTTGTGAGCAACAGAGAACTTTCGACAGCAACTCTCAACCCTTTGCATCCTTTATGGTGAGCGCATAGTTTGGTAGGAGTATGTAGTCCTCGTTTGCGAGAACTGTTGTTCTAATCATTGTCTTCAGTGCACTTTGCATTTTGAATGAGAACCTCGTTGTATACAAGGGGCAAGCGCAAGCGTGTCTTCGACACCCCTTGTATAAAACGAGAACCCCATTCGTCATGCAGTCATGCACCTTGACAAACAAATGATTAGAAACTACCAGCTCTTTAACGCAAATGAGGACTGCATTCTCCTACACTAAACTATGACAGCTCACCGTAAAGGCGCAAGAGGGCGAGAGTTGGCAAGTCAAAAGTTTCATCTGCTGTTCACAAAGAAAGGAGGAAGAGATTATGGATAAGCAAGTCGATTATATTTACAGTGACATTTGGGACATGGACGACCACAGCATCCGTTGGTGTACAGTTATAGTATACACGGACGGAACAGAAGAAGTAATACTAGACAAGTAACAGCAAGGGGTTATGCGAGAGTGTAACCCCTTAGTAACTACTAACTAATATCTTATATAATAGGAGGAATCAATTATGTTAAAGCAGAAATCTATGGACGTAGAAGCACCCATCACGACAGGAGTTTACTCAGCAGTATTCAAGAGAGCAGCAGACGGTAAGACACAGGCAGATACCATTCTTACTTTTGAACTTGAAGATGGTAAGCTTATCAATAAGTGGGTCAACAACAACAAGGTTATCTTCACTGATGATAAGGGTGTTGACTACACATCAGAAGACTTCTTCATCAAAGGACTTAAGACTCAGCTGAAGATGTATGATAAGGGTGTTGACTCACTCGAAGTTCTCAACAAAGCAGCAGAGACATCTGTTAAACTTTGGGTTGTGGTTGGTGAGTACACTAACATCTACTCTTCCAAGCCCAGTGACTTCGACTCAGCAGAACTTGGTATCTCATAGGTTACAGTAATCCACGGGGGGTGCAGGCGGTTGCATCCCCCACCACACAGAAAGGTAGGTAGCTATGAATCTTACAATAGATTATGATAACAAGATAGCATCGACAGATGTAGGTGCTAAAGATAATCTTGATACTGATAGGTTGAACAGTATCTTATATGACGGAGCGTTCAGCAATAACATCAAACACATCAGCATCATCAACTCTTTCTTCATCGGTAGAAAGATACTCAAAGCTGTTAAGGTTTGTCTCACACGTGAGATAGATGTGAGTATCAACGGAAAGGATGTGGATAGTTGGGATGCACTGATGCCTTATCAATCTGATATAACAGAGTACGCTATGAAGAAGGAGGCAGAGGCAATGAGTGATGAGGTATACAACATCATCATTCATAACAAAGAACTTATCCATCCATTCTCAGAAGGAATAAATGTTCTTCATTCATTCCTAGATACATACATCTACGCTAGTAAGTACGATGTATCAATGTCATCTACTAGTTCGTATGATACCAAGTCATGTGGTATATACGAAGACAGGCAGGGACATAAGCATGAGTTCAGTCGCAACTATACTAAACGTAAACCATCCAGCTATGTATCATTGTATGATAAACTTCAGATGTATATCAACTGTAAGTACTATCAATCAGTTGGTATCAAGACAGAGACAGACGGTATCAATCGTGATGATGTTGACTCATACACAGGCGGTAACTTAGCTACTGCTTCAGTGAATGCTTTGACATGGACAGCTCGTCATGATTACGGTATGGTCATTGACTTCGAGACAGCATCTACTCTCTGCCGTATACACAACATGGCTATCGATGAACCATTCATCAAGGATAAAGATGAGGTTGTTGTTCCTATCTCAGCATGTGATATAAATACAGAGTATCAAGTAATGATGAGTTTATATGGTGAATATGCAGACGAATGATATCTACTATCAGTCGCTATGCTAGACCCGGCTTCGGGCGAATGTGATCTGTTAGCAGGAAGAGCATCTGCTTAACAGACCTCATTCGCCCTCGCCGGATCTAGCATAGCTCTGTGTGGCTACGGAAGTTGCCGCCCACCCCCGGCACCCACCCACCACCCATACCACACTACGCTATAATAACATAGCTACTACCACTACGCTTGGGGGCAGCTTGCCCCCAAACCCCTCGCCGCGCCAGCGCTTCGCTACAGCCCCCGCGCCCCAACCGCAGCCGCTGTCCCAGCGGCGTGAGGACTGCTCGCCCTCACACTCCCCGTCCCTCTTGGGAGGGGACGCTCCCCTCCCACGCGGGCGCGCAACCCACCCTGCTAACCAACAGTAACAGGATAACCTTAATCCTTGTTGTGGTACACAGGCAACATTCATAGGCTTTGGGGGTGGG
>JAEEGL012143312.1_pt1 | contig 13513 bp, 10 predicted proteins | sample 9134231 | NCBI WGS metagenome assembly JAEEGL01 (sample SAMN16246548, study PRJNA631951) | gut metagenome | biome: gut microbiome; feature: rumen; material: fiber-attached | host: Bos | place: Iran: Karaj | collected 2018-10
CGTCGCCGCCTGTGATACAATAATTTGCAACTTCTGCAGGGTAAGCATCCCAGCCAGAAGCAAGATTGTCTTCAACATAAGTGAAGTTGTAAGTTTCCATTATATACTTACGATAAGCTCTCTGATCTTCTTCTGCCTTTGATGCAGCAGGAGCATCAGGATTTGACCACCAGTCATATTTTGTTACAGCCATTCCGCCAAAATCGTAAGGCTTTTTAGTTTTTGGATCTTTTGCTACAGGAAGTTTTGAATAGTCTCCATTTTCTGCAGCCTTAATAGCGGCAGCTGATGGGGCTTTTGCTTTACTTCCAGACGAACCATTTGATTTGTCGCAGCCTGTGAATGCAAGCACAGTCATAGCAGACAATACAATCAATGCAAGTTTTTTCATAATAATTTTACTCCTTCACTTAAATTATACCACCACTTTTCTGAAATTAAATACGAAAATTTCCCTAGGATGTTCGTATTTAAGCTTTTACACCAGTACTTGCAAGGCTTTCTACAAAAAGCTTCTGACAGAAAACATACAAAACAATAAGCGGAAGAACCGACATAAACATTCCGGTTGAAACAATTGCATTTGTATAACCAACAGGAACAATGGTAGAACCGCCGTTAATCTTAGACATATAAATTCCAAACTTATCTGCAATTGATGAAAGGTAAACAGACAAAAGCTGAATCTTTCCTAAGAAGAGCTTTGAATAGAAAATATCTGTCCACTGCCATACAAAAGAAAACAGAAAGCAGGAAGTCAAAATAGGCTTTGCACCAGGAATCATAATCTGAAAGAAGGTTCTTACAGGACTACAGCCATCAACATAAGCAGCCTCTTCCAGCTCAAATGGAAAGCCCATAAAGTACTGACGGATCATAAAAATATAAAGTCCGTTTTTCAATCCCATACAGCCCATACACATTAAAATATATGGCGCCATGGAACCACGAAGATTTATTGTGTGCCCGAACAGCTTAAAATATCTGAAGTGTAAAAACAGCGAAGTTGAAATTGTCTGAGGAGGAATAACAATTACAAGAATTACACAGAAGAACCAGAATCTTTTTAACGGGAAATCAAAGCGCGAAAATCCGTAACCAACAAGGCTGCACATGCACACCTGAATTACAGACACAAGAATTGAAACCCAGAAAGTATTAAAAACTGTTTTTCTGTAGCTTAAAAGTGTTGCAGCAATTTTCCAGTTGTTTACAGAAAAGTGCTTTGGCACAAGGATGATTGTTGTATCATACAGGTCTTTTTCGGACATAAAGCTAAGCGCAAGTTTATTCAAAAGAGGCTGTAAAATCATAAAGCACATGCCGAACAAAAGTATTCCGCGGAAAATTGAGATGGTATATTTTTTTATTGTTTCATTAAGTAAAACTCCATCAGAAGCTTCATTTCTTTCCCAGAAGGAACGTTTATCATTTTTAGTCATAATTATATACCACCTTTGAAATAATCAACGAGCTAATGCCTATAAAGGAAATACAGACAATAAAATAAATCCAGGCCATAGCAGAGCTGAAGCCGTAATTTAAAAGCTGTGTCATCTGTACATTAATTTTATCCATAATTTGATTATCACTTTTCATAAAGAAGTCTATGATTGTGTAAATCCAGCAGACAGGAATGAGAGGACTGATCATAGGAACTGTGATTTTCCACAAAGTTTCCCATGCGGTACAGCCTTCCATATAAGCGGCCTCATACATTCCCGACGGAATATTCTGAAGTCCGGAAATAAAGATGATAATCTGAATTCCAGAAGCCATTGCAACATCATAAATTGAATCAATAATTTCAAAGATTTTTTCAAAAACCATAGAACTGATTCCGCTAACACCAGTTGAACCCGAAAGCAGAATGTCTTCCAGAACTTCTGTAATCTGATTTACGTTTCCGGATTCCTTAATCATATTCTGGATTTCTGCCATAAGCGCATTGCTTGAATCAAGGCCTGCCATAACACCCGAAGAAAGAATTACGGCAAGGAAGAAAATTGAACGCGCAAGAGCACGTCCCTTAAATTTCTGATTCAGCAGCAATGCAACAAAAAAGCTGAATACAATTGTTGCAAGAGAACGGAACACCATCTGCCCTATTGTCTCTACCAGCATGCGGTTAAAATCAGCATCAATAAGAAAAGCCTTCTTAAAGTTTCCAAAATTATTCCAGTTCAGCTCAAAGCCCTGATTCGAAATAATAACTTCAGACAAAGCCATATGGAGAGACTGGAACAACGGCTTTACCATGAAAAATATAAATCCGAGAATAAAAGGCAGGATAAACAAATATCCGTAAATTGCCCTTCTTCCGGTTAAGCCCACTTTTTTCTTCATATCAGTCCTCCACCTTCATTACATTATAAGTTCTTCCGGAAATGATTTTTCCAGAACGTGTTGTAAAATCTTCATATCCAAAATTAACATAAACTTCATAACCATTTTCGAACGAAGTCTTTGTCACAAAATCGTCCAGATATTCATGACCAGAAATCGGACTGTTCATTACAACGGCCATTTTTGAATTATAATCGTTGTACAGTTCTGCAAACTTTTGTTTCCATTCATCAAAACAGCACGAATAATATTCACTGTAGTAAGTTTCAGCAAGTTTTGATGGAGCCGCATTCATAAAGGTAAACTGAAGTCCTGCGGCAACCTCTGCAGATTCAAGCATAAGCTGCTCCTGATCATAAGCAAGGTTTATTGGCATTCCCGCATAATTTACATAACCATGAAGGGCAATTTCGTAGAACGGCACAAAGGCGTCTATAATTGCATATTGATTTCCGTGAAGCGTAAGATTTGTAATAAAATCTGCACTGTTTACGGCATAAGCGTTACCGCTGTTTATCATTACGCCAAGACCTTTTTCGCCGGCTGCTTCAAACTGTTCAATCTGATTTTCTGCTTCTTTTGCACGTGTTAAATGTCTTTTTTCATTAAAATCTGAAGAAAGATTTTTTCCATTGTCACGGTAAGAAACTCCGTCGAGTTTAAGTTTTGCGGCATTTTTAATAAGTTCGCCGGAAGCCTTTTTACGGTTATTTGAGTTCAAAAGATAATAAGGTCCGTAATCATCATCTTTTCCGTACCAGATTTGTGAATACTCATAAAGCTTACAAAGTTCGTCGCTTACAAAACGTGCCGAATCCCGGTAATTTATAAAGCCGTCGGAAAAATCAGAACGATACTGGGTCTGCACAGATGCATCCAGATAAAGTTTTGCAGATGCATTTTCGGTCTGTTTAACCATTTTCTTAAAAGCTGATTTTCCGCCAAGCTCCTTAATAAACTTTACCTTCTTCATCATTTCCTGGCGAATGCCGCCGTTTACAAAGCCGGACAGTTTGTAATTAACATTTTTAATGCCAAGCGAATCAATTTCATTTATGATGTCGCCGGCCTGGGCGTAGCTTGTGAGCCGGAAAGGTTTAATTTTTGGCATTCCGGCCACCTGCTGGATTTTTTCAATTGCGCCAATAATTTCAACTGCTACAGGAACTTTAGCTTCATCAAGTTTTTTAGCGTTTCCTAAAAGCTGTTTTCTGTATGCCTTGGCCATATCAGAATAAGAACCGCTGTCTACAAAGGTAAACGACTGCTCAATATATTCATCCTGAGGAAGTCCTGCTTCGTAAACATACTGCGCACTCTGGCTTCTTGCAGTAACTTCATACTGCTCGCGATGAAGCATTTTATAATCAGCACGAACATAATTGTAACTGCCAAGCTTGCCCGCAATTTCTGCTGTAATTCCAGCATACTCCGCACCCTTATTGATTACAGAAAGCATACTGCTGTCGTTATAAGCAATTCCAAAAACCGGGAATACGGCTCTGGTTTCTGTGATTACAGCTTTTCGGTCTGTTGCAAAATCCCAGCCATAAACATCAGCATAATAGCCGTTCTGTTTAATTTTTCCATTATTAAAGTTGATGATACTGCCGCTTCCTTCCGGAATAAGCATATATCCTTCCTCTTCTGTACCAGCCGCGCCAAAATACGGCAAAAGAGAAACCTGAGTAATCGGATATTTCAGTCTGTAAGAAATCTCATTGAATGGAATCTTTACAATAAGGCGGTTTCCTTCCAGCTTATAAACCAGCGAAATATTGAAGGCCGGAACTTCCTTTATATTTGTTTCTTTATACAATTCCTTATTTTTCTGATAATCTTCATAAGTATAGCCAAGTTTTGCAAATGTCTGTTCAAGCTGAAGTTTCGCATGATTCTGAGCATTTTCAAAAACTAAATAAAGATTTTCATCTTCCATTCCAGGGTATTTTTCGAGCATCTCGGAAAGTTCAGAGCCCTTAAACGAACTTTTGTTATATTTGTGATAGAGTCGTTCAAGCGCATTTTTCTGACTTTTTGTAAGAGTTTCTTCCCACTTATCAAGCTCACTCTGATACATCATCAACGGGAAAATATACTCTCTGTCCATCTGGCCAACTGTATAATTTACTGTCAGTTCACTACCCTTTCGTTCTATATTATAGAACTTACGCTGCACACTGTTTGTGTAAGTATCGTAAGTATCATCAGTACCATTTTCTGTTGAGTACTTGATGAGAACCGGAGACATCATATTATTTTTTTCTTTTGAAAGAGCAATCTTATCTTTCATTGCACCTTCTGGACTTGAATGCCATACTTTTCCGGTATTTTTCTGAAGAACTGTAAAGCCTGTTGTTGCAGGATTCATTTCAAATCTTAAGCTTTCGTTTTCAAGTACATAGTCAGAAGCCTTTTTTGATTGTGAGAACTCGTAATAATCAAACTGCGGCTGAATAACTTTTCCAACATTTACAAGACGAATTACTATATAAGTCAGAAAGCCTATAACTGCCACTGTAAATCCAAGTCTTATCCAGAATTTTACGCCCGGTTTATGAAACTCAAATGTTTTTGTTCTCATTGGCTTTGGACGGCCGATATATCCTTCAGGATATTTTGATTTTTTAATCTTTTTTGACATTTTTACTCCTCCCACGTCAGTTCAATCTGAAAATAACTTCTCTTGCGAGAGAAATAAAAAATGCTACGCCCTGTGAAATCATACTGAAGAACAAGAGCATGATAAAAACAAACACGCACATTCCAAAAAGTGTAAACAGTGTAAACAAAAGTGTTTTTCCAAAACTATAGGCATGAATCATCATCATTGCCATAAACAAAAGAATTCCAACCCAGATAAAGGAAATATCGCTGAAAACCCAGTAAAACGATGCTTCGTCTCTTGTTACCAGATTACTTGCAATAATCAAAGGCAGCTGAATAAGAACATACGGAGTTAATGCGTATGCCGTACCAATATAAATATCGCCCAGCCGGCCTTTTCCATCAAAAAGAGTTGTAACTCCCCAGTTACATATGCAGAAAATTGCAAGCGGTAAAACTATTGTTGCTATTTCCTTTAAGATGTTTATACGGTTCCAGTTTACGTTCATTATTACAAAGCTTGTAAACTGAAATTTCCAGATATGTGTAAGCAGCGTCATCAGTACGATGAAATTTGCTGCTGCATACGAACCTCTTTTTGCATGAATCAAATCCCAGAATCCATCTGCAGGATGCCATATTACATAAAGAGAATACTTGAGGGTTTCAAAAAAATGAACGTAAGTTTCCTTCTTTCGAAGTTTGTCTAATTTTCTGGTTATATAACTCATAAAGTCTCAAGCTCCCGTTTAATTTTTCTGATTATTTTTATCACTAATGTTATGACAATTACGCCTATAACTATTCCCATCATCCATCCTATATTGGCTTCTATCCATTCTTTACGGTAATACTTAAAAGCCTTGGAATACAATTTTCGGGCTCGTTTTACCTTAAAGTAATCCATTGCTTCCTTATATCTGTTCTGTCTCAGATATGCTTTTCCAAGTCCAATATAAGCAAGGTCAAAGTTGCCGTTATATTCCAGAACCTTTTTCCAGCTTTCTGCACTTTCATCATACTGACCGCATGAAAACTGTTCGGTTGCTTCGTAAATCAGTTTGCCATACTCAGTTGGCGTAAAGACTGTTATCGAAGCATTCATCGTATCAAGAACAAAAATCTCTTTTCCAATATGTTCAATGGCTGCAGGCTTTCTAAAATAACCGTCTATATTACCGCGCCCACCAAAGGCAAATAACAAACGCCCCTGATTATCATATGCAAAGATTCGGCCGCGGCTTTCGTCCAATGCAAGATAAACATCATCTTCAAGAACGGTAATATCTGCAAATTTTGAAGGATCGCTGATTCCCGCAGAATTACTCCACTGAAGGTCTCCAATTGGCGGATCCCAGTTCTTTACAAGAATATCTTTTCCCTGAGCATTCAGACGACGGATTGGTTTTGCCCTGTCATCAATCAAATCCCAATCATTAAAAGTTTTTGTAACTGCAAATATAAAGCCTTCCCTATCCATATAGCAGTTTGAATATTCAACCGGAACAAAAAGAATCATCTGCTCTTTCTGGGCACGTGTAGAAAGTTTTTTCCAGATAAGATCTGCTACATCATAAATAACTTCATTTGCACCAAAAAAGCCCTGGAAGCTTCCGTCAAATTCATATTTAAGGAATCCTTTGTTTACATTTTTAGCTGCAACATAGGCACGTCCCTTTGAATCTGCAACTACCTTTTCGGGCAAAAAGTCTTTTCCTTTTTCATAGGTCGGATCATCCGGTTCGTTTAGTGTAAAGATTTCTCTAAGATCTTTATCCAGCTTAAGAACACGGTGATTGCTTGTATCTGCAACAAAGAATGAACCGTCTTTTCCAACAAAAACATCTTTTGGTCCATTAAAGGTTCCAATTTTTCCGTCTGCAGTTTTAAAACTGTCTATTACGCGGTTGAACGAAAGAGTTTTCTTTGATGTGTATTCAAGTTCTATGATGCGGTTATTATCTGTATCTACAACATAAAGAAGATTTTCCACAGCAAATAACGAAGACGGATTTTTCAATGCTGTATCAAGATTCAAATCATCAGCATAAATAACATGCGAAACTCTATAAGTATCAGGAGATTTTTCTATATCACTCCAATAATCATAAACATAAGTATCACCTTTTGCGAAAAGCAGCGGACTAAAGGTGAATAGAATTAATAAAATTGCAAAGATTTTTCGTTTCATATTATCTGTTTTCACCATAGTACTAATCCTTTAATCCCGAAGTTGCCATTGTTTCCATTATCTGACTCTGTGAGAAAATAAAGAAAACGATTGGAACAGACATTGTAAATACGATAATTGCATTCTGCTGGCCTGTACGTGCAATTCCACCAAGAGCAACCTGATCAAGCGCATAGCGGATCATCTTTTTGCTTTCCGAATAAATGTACTGAACCTGAGCGTTATTCCATAATCCTTGAATTGAGAAGATTGAAATTGTGAGCCAGGCAGGCTTTACATTAGGCATAACAAGCTTCCAGAAAATCAGCATTTCATGAGCGCCGTCAATTTTTGCTGCCTCTATAAGAGACATCGGAAAACCGTCCATAAACTGCTTCATAAGAAAGAGTCCGAGAGAGCCGCCAATTGCAGGCAGAACCAATGCCCAGTAAGTATCTACCATGTGAAGCTTACACATAATCAGATAGTTTGGAATTCCTGTTACCATTCCGGTAAACATAAGAGCAACTACTGCAAGGCGGAAAAACAGCTGGCCGCCCGGGAAACGGTATTTTGCAAGAACATAAGCTGCCATTGAAGCAAAAACAACGTGTCCCACGGTTCCTGTAACGGTAACAAAAACTGTATTCCAGATATAGCGCGAAAGCGGTACCCACCCCTGACTCATTGTTACAAAGAGGTCGGTAAAGTTATCAAAGGTTGGATTTCTTGGTAGTACAGAAGGCGGATTTTTCAGTGCCTCATCAAGCGGCTTGAGTGCGTTACACACTGCAAAAAACAGCGGGAACATCATTAAGGCCGAACACAAAAAGAGAAAAATATAAATAAGAATATCACCGCCAACAGAACGGTTTGGCTTACGGCGGAATTTATAATGATGAATTGTCTGCTCTTTATACATATTTTTTGAACTCATTTTCATTCCTCCCCTAGTGACCAACTCTGTTCAAAAGCTTTTGAACTATCTTGTTACAAATAATCATTGTAAGGAACAAAACTGTAGCTATTGCAGAAGCATACCCCATCTCAAAGCGGGTAAAACCATAGTCATACAGATGGGTTACAATTGTGTGCGCACAATAATCTGTAGACGGGAATCCCGCCAGCTGGAAGGTCTGATCAAAAACGTTGAACGACTGTGTAATAGACATAACAGCACCGAACAAGAGCATTGGTTTCATATTTGGAAGTGTAATAAACCAGAGCTCCTGCCAGCGGTTTTGAATACCGTCAATATAACCTGCTTCGTACTGAGATTTATCAATTCCCTTTAAGCCTGCAACAAAGGCAAGAAAGCCTGTTCCAAGCGACATCCACAAAATTACAGGAATTATAACCTTCATTACTGTACGAGGATTTGTAAGGAACAGAATCGGAGCATCAATTAAACCAAGATTTCTAAGGAATCTGTTTATCCATCCATTCTGATCATCATTAAAAAGCTGTTTAAAAACTACAAACGCATTTGCAGAAATAGACGGTGCATAAAAGAAAAACACAACGAGGGTTCGAACCCATTTTGGAAGCTCATTAATCAGCCAGGCAAAAATAAAGGCCATAATATAGCCAACCGGGCCGGTAATAATTGCAATTAAAAAGGTATTCTTTACTGCGGTTGTAAAAACTTCATCTTCAAGAAAAAGATTCAGATAATTTCTTGCGCCAATAAAATCCGGTTTTTCCAGAATATTATAATTTGTAAAACTATAATAAATGGAAGTAATCATCGGGAGCACATAAAAAGTGATAAACAGTACTGCATAAGGCAAAAGAAAAAGATAGCAGATTCTGTTAATTTTGATATTGTGAACTAAATCCGAAGCAGCAAGTTTTTTCTTGCCTATATATTTTTCTAATTTTTCGTTCATACTTTTTATCTCCTAAAAACCTTCTGCAACAGGAAGATTAAATTCCTGCCGCTTACGTGAAATCTCTTCATTAATCTTACGAGTGTAATCAATAAGAGTTTCACGGGCATCATCTTTATCATTAATTACACGGCGTGTACTGTTTGCAACGTGGCGAGGTGTATAGTAGCTTCCTGGAACTTCCGGAACTCCAACTGTCTGCTGCATAGACTCTTCAAGAATCTTAATCTGCTTTGAATTCCATGCAAGCTGGCGCAAAGCCTCACGGTTTGCGGTTGCATATCGAGCAGAAGCACCAAGCAAGGCTTCCATTTCACGTCCAAAGCGAACCTGAACATCTGAAGATACCCACCACTTCATAAACTCCCATGAATTGTTCATTCTCTCTTCATTTTTCATTACGATTTTCAAAGTTTTTTCATCCGGAGTCTGACCATCAAAATCATCTAAAGTCTTTCCAGGCTTAATCATCATGGTACATACACCACCGGCAGCATTTGAACGGTTTATATTACCATCAGCTTCTTTTACACCTGGAAGATAAGTAAAGTCCCAGAGCCCGCGAATTTCCGGAGCACCAACAACGATTGTGTTATAGGTTGTATAATTTGCAATTCCGATTGGCATATTTCCGGTACGGAAGTTACTCATAAAATCATAAATGATTGGAATACCATAGCTGTTATACAACCCGGTATAAGTCTTGAACGCTGCAATTCCGGCTTCGCTGTCAATTACTGATTTTGAACCATCATCTGAATAAAGCTGGCCACCGTTCTGATAAATCATTGAATAAAAAGAAGTCATATCAGGAGCAACGGTTGCAGCAGCAGGATACGGAACACCGATTGTAAGGTTATTGCCCTGTAAAGTTGGAAGGATTTCGATAAGTTCTTCCCAGGTATCCGGAACCTTAAGATTCAACTGTTCAAGAATATCTTTTCTATAGAACATAAGGTTAAAAGTCTGCTGTTCAGGCAGTGCAAAAACACCGCCGTTATATTCATATGGCTTATAAGAACTTGGCATAAACTGAGACAAAACTTCATCGCAATCCTTAAAGCGGCGAAGGTTTACGTTTGCATTACGCAAAGCATAATCAACCGGCTGCGACTGGTAAGTTGAAATAACAACATCAGGTCCGTTTCCGGCAACAACGGCATTAAGAAGAGACTCCGGCTTAATGAGTTTTACGTTTACATTAATTCCAGACTGAACAGTAAAGCTGTCATCAATCATATTTTTAAGAACCTGACTCTGATCGCGGCCTGTTACAATCCAAACTTCAATCAGATTATCAGAGCCTTTTTTGTAAACGCTTCCAAGAGATGAAGAATCATAAAGATAAGAATTAACAAAAGAAGAAACTTCGTGTCTCACATTCTTAAAAAAGTTTGACTGATCCGGAACAATTTTATCTCCGGCAGCCTGAACTACAAAATAATCAACATCAAGTTTTGTTGCTGTCATTGCAAGCATTGAAGAAGCAAGAGTTGTAATATTATCCTTAAAGTTTATAAAACCGCGGGTAATCTTATCCGGATGTTTATAGAACTGTTCCAGCTGAATTGCCAGAGTTTCTGCAGGAGAAATCTGATTTGATTTTTCACCAGTAATTGCAACAAACTCATCAATCAGTTTGTAAAGTCTTCGGCTTTCAAGAAGCATTGCTTCAACTTCATGCGGATAAACTTTTTGAATTTCATAATCGCGGTTGAGGTCCGGCATTGTTCCTGTAAGCACAAGAATTGTGCGGTAAATAAGGTTCAGACGATAAACAGAATCCTGAAGCGACTGAATTACCCTTCCGGTTTCTCCAAGTGTTGCTTCCATTTTTAAGGTATGTTTTCCCTTATTCAGATAGAACTGATATGGCTTTCCATCATTATCAGAAAGTGTTTTGAACTGCCAGTCTGAACCATATTTGAATCCAACTGATTTTAAGGCATCAACAGGAATTTCATCGTCAATATAAACAGAACGGCAGGCAACATAACCACGCTGAAAGAACTGACGTGCTTTTATAGAAACTGTATACCAGCCGTCCTCCGGAACTTCAAAGTCCCATTCAATCCACTGACCCGGAATCTTCCAGGAATCTCCGCCTGTATAATTAAAAATTGTCTGCTTTGTGCTGTACGGCTCAGTAATTGCAGAAGAACGGTCGTAACGTGCAAACAAAGAAGGATCCGAACGAACAACAGAATCTTCCCCCTGCACTTTTACAGAAATATTTTTCTTTTCAAAGCTTTCAGGTTTGCGTGGCATTTTGGCAAGATACTGTTCATAAGTATCATAAGTTTTTACTGTGCACAATGTAATTGCGCTGATTGCCATAGGCTCGCTGGTTGCTTCCAAAGAGATTTCATTTTCACCTTTTTCAAAATAAAACTTGTAAGGATCAACTTCATAGCCAAGGTCACTTTTTAAGTAAACAGTCTGATATTCAAACTTTTCAACCTGTGTCGGACGAATGCTGTTTCCGCGGTTATCATATTTTATAGGACCGCCATCCTGCCACAGTCTGAAAAATGCCAGTGTGTCTGCACCAGTAAAAGGCATCTGGCCATTTATATAAAAGATGCGTTCCATATTTACGTTTCTTGAAGGAACAGCAACATACTCAATGCTGATATTATAAAAACCTGATTCAGGAACATTTACTTTCCAGCTTACAGAAGATTCTTCCTCTGTAAAAACAACATTTTTACCTCTGTAATTATTTTCAACATGTACACCATTAGATTTTTCTTTTGAATAATCCAGAACATTTACAGAAACTTCACGATCAGGACTTTTTGCTGATGAATGAGCTTTTAAATACTCATCATAAGTCTTAATTGAGGAAGAAGCGCCAATGTTTGTGGATAAATCATAATTTTCGTACTTGTTTCGAAAATCTTTATCTGGAAAAAAACTTGGAATTACGAAAAGGAGGATGATAACAAGAGCTGCTATCAGAATATTCCGCAATTTTGAATTAATTTTTATCATAGTAGGATTATTGTAACATAAGATAAAATTTAGACCATAGGAAAAAATTCTTACTAACAATCCCAAAAATTAAAAAACCGACCCGTTACCGGGTCGGTTCACAAAGCTTCGTCTTACTTAGACTTGAAATAGCTGTCAAACTCATCATCAGAATGGAGCTTATCTTCATTCTTTGATTTTGACTTTTTCTTTCCAGCCTTTACTTCATCCTCAGGATTGATGTTTGCGCTTTTAAGATTCTCTGGATCTTCCTCTCCGAAATCTTCATCATTATAAGGCATTACAAGACATGCAATAATGTACACGATTAATCCTGCACCTTTAAGAAGACACAAAAGTGCTGCAATAATACGAACAATTGTTGGATCCATATTAAAGTATTCAGCAATACCGCCGCATACACCACCAATCATCTTATTTCTTCTTGATTTATAAAGTTTCTTCTTACTCATTTTCTAAACTCCTCTATATATAACCTTCTAATTCAAAAGTCAGCTGATTTTAATATTTACCGAACCCATTCCGCAGTTTACAGAGAAATGGTTGGCAAGCTTCTGATTGTTATAAATCTGGCAGACACCACTCTTCTTTTCATTATTGAAGATGAAGTCTCCAAGGCGAACCTTAGCATCATAAGAATATGTTGAAGGGTCTCCTTTAAGTTTCAGGTCAATATTTCCCATGCCGCAGTCAAGATTTACAACGCCTGTTATAGAACCTGTAAATTCAAGGTTTCCGATTCCGCAGCGAATATCAAGTTTTCCGCCAAATACTCCGTCCAAAACCATGTTTCCAGCCCCTACATCAAGGCTTCCAGATACACAGCTGAGCGAAAGTTTTTTAGAAACAAGCGAACCTGCACCAACAGCAATTCTGATTTTTCCAACTGATGCATTTGAAGGAACTGTAACAAGAATTCTTGGAACAATTCTGCTTCTGCGGTTATGGCTCCAGAAATTAAGATTAAAGCGATGTGTATTGCTGATTACAAGTGTGCCCTCTTTATTCAGATAGCAGTTGATACATTCCTCTGGAAGTCCTCTGGTTTCAATACAGTATTTATCACCTTCAATTAAAGCAACTTCAGCAGCACCAAAATCCATTGAAAGATTCTTTACTTCTGATTTTGAAAACTCAAAGTAAAGTGCATCAATACTGCAGCCATCTGAACTGCCATCCTGATCATCTTCTTCAGAACCATCTTTTGATTCAGATTTTGTATCTACGAGCGCATTTGCAAACTTTTCAATAATTGTTTTAGCAAGCTCCTCTGGAGTTCCCAGCTCGCGCATTACCTTTTCATCATCATTTGCTTCTTCAAAATAATCTGTATAATACTGAATAGCTTCTGCCTGCTCATCGCTGGAAAGCGACATTATGCTGCTTTTCAATTCTTTCAAATATTCATCTCTAGTCATTTTATCCCTCACTCTTTCCTAATAGGATTTCATCAACACCATTTCTAAAAAGTATCCATTCACTGCGATACTTATCCAGCAGAATCATA
>JAEEGL012554271.1_pt1 | contig 13513 bp, 9 predicted proteins | sample 9134231 | NCBI WGS metagenome assembly JAEEGL01 (sample SAMN16246548, study PRJNA631951) | gut metagenome | biome: gut microbiome; feature: rumen; material: fiber-attached | host: Bos | place: Iran: Karaj | collected 2018-10
GTCTTGCCGATGTGGAGACGGCAGTCAAGGTGCTTAATGAAAAGGGCAGCTTCGTGGTGGCCGCAAGACTTCTGAGGAGCGTGGAATATCTGGTGCTCAACTTCAGATGGGTCGCCATCAGATTCCCTTCAGCAGATGATATAGAGCTTACCGAGGATTATTACGACAAGAGCATATACGTGGATAATCCGACAGTTATCATGTGAACCAAGGAGAGTCATTTCTTCGGAGTAAGGTTCAACAATATGAAGGCAGTGAGTGTCACCTATGAGCTGACAGCTCCCGGCAGCGGTGAGATCAGCTCCGATGGAATATACACGGCTCCTACCAGGGAAGGAGTATACGAGATCAGGATCTACTGCACGGATATGCCTGTGATATGCACCTATGCATATGCCATAGTCAGAAAGAAAATGATAGATGAGCCCGTGCAGGGAGCAGATACGAATGAGGGCGCATGATGACCTTCAAGTCCCGCAACACCAGCTATACGGTAGCCTCGACAATACTGCATACTGCAGTAAATGACTGCTATACCGCAAAGCCGGAAGGAGGCAATGACGGACGGGAATTTTTGCTTGTCGTGATCAATGATCATGACACTGTCAGATCCTTCATGGAGACGGAGAGCAAAAGAGTGGCTGCACCCGAGGAGGGAATGCTCATTGAGACTTTTACGAGCGGACAGTCCTATGTGCTTGTATTCCCTTACAGACAGGAAAGACCTCTTGACAGATTCTTCGTAGGAGAGGCCTATACGCTTGAGCGTTGCGAGAACATATGCACGAATCTGCTTCTATCGTGCATATCCTGCATGCTGCCATATCCCTATCTCTATCTGATACTGGAGCAGGGACTTATCAATCTGAGCAAGGATGACAGCATTTATTTCAGCTATTCGGTCGATCTGACTGAGATGGATATTACAAAGACCGAGCGGGACTGCGCAGTTAAGTGCGCTGATATTATGCTTTCCGTGCTTGAGACCAAGTCGGATGTGAAGAATATCAGCTTCGAGCTGCTTTCCAAGAAGTCTGCAAATAACAGCTACAGCCGGTTTACAGAGCTGTACAGGGATCTAAGGATCGCTGCGACACCTGTAAAGAAACGTCAGTTGCTTGTCAGGATAAAGAGCTTTTTTCACAGAAATTCTGACCGGCTGTTCGGTATTTTATTCTGGGTATCACTGATACTTGGCATAGTGGCGCTCGTGCTTCTCCTCACTCATCTGGTGTGGGGCGATGTGCCATTTTTGAGGATATTTTTTAACAGTTTCAAAAACATCGGAACGGAGTCATTAACGAAATGAACATTAGAGCCCGTATACTTGCATGTCTTGTAATATTGAGCATACTGATGTCGCTTATAGTCCTCTCCCAGAGCATAAGCGATATTGCCCACGATCCGGAGTATACGGAATACAACGAGGGTATCGCGGCGACCACAGGCGTTTATTATGAGGAAAACTGGAATCAGCTCGGAAGGCTGTATCTTATAAACGGCGCCGGGGATGTGCTCCGTATGGTCAATTCCGCAAATCTCCATATGGAAAAGATTCACTGCATCGAGATCGGCAACGACAAGGTCTATGCCATCTATTCCAGAGATTATGAATATATGAATGATGATTATCATATCTACAGGATTGCTGCCTACACTCCTTATCTTGAGCTTATGCAGGCTACGGATATGTTTCTCATTGATTCCGATGAGACAGTGACCAGCATAGATGCTGCAGATGACAGCATATTTATTTCAACTGTGGGAGCTGACGGTAATAAGGTAAATGTCTATCAGATAGAAGCAGATGCATTTATGGATCTTGGCGACAGCGGTGATAAGGACTCGGAGCAGGGCGCAGGTCCGGAAGGAAGCATAGATGTCGACTCGATGGAAAAGCCTGTATCGATAGTATACCGGGAGGCGCAGGGCGGCAGGTTCTTTGTATCTGCATATTATGACGGGACTGATGTGATGATACTCGAGGATACCGATGATCCCTCAGGCCGCTTTAAGCCTGATGTAAGGGTCAAGGCTGCCGTGGACGCGATCCATTTCAATGTGGCCCAGCAGCTATCCCTGTATTCCAATTACATCTTATGGTGGGTCGGCGGACTCCTGATCTGGTTCATCATAATGGGGATCATATATTTCTGTCTCCGCAGAAGGAACAGAAGCCTCTATGTATATGTGATGACGGAGATAATCTATCTGGTACTGCTTGCATCGGCATTCTATTTTGTAAGACATCACTATGGCGAGAGTGAGATGAGGCAGAACGCAAGATATGCGATCCTTGCCATGAGGCAGGAGCTTGATTATATGCCTGATCTCAGCAGCATGAACTTTGAAGATAAGGAATTTTACGACAGCCAGGACTACAGAAATCTGACCTCTGCTATAAGACGGTATATGAAGAGCGGCTATAACAACACGATCTTTTATGACATCTTTATTTATAAGGTCCGCTCGGGACAGATCCTTGTGGGGGGCAGAGGCTATAAGGGAATGAATGCATCCTTCGTATACGGAGGCGCCCTGAGCGATCTGCAGACAGATCTTAAAAACCATGAGAGGATCGCAGCAGAGGGACTCGTCAAGGAGGGTGAGAATATGATGTCGGTCGGCATGCCCGATGATGATCCTTCCTCAGGATACGCTCTGGTAGCGATATGCTATGCGAGAAATGTCTTCTCAGAATTTTGGAGTGATGCCAAGTCGGTGCTGATGATCTTTGCAATAGTCTTCCTGTCAGGAAGTCTGCTGATAGGCATAGTATTCTATCTGCAGTCTCTGGATCTGATGTCATTTGAACGATCCATAAGAGATGTGGCATTGGGACGCACGAAGATAATGCTGCCGGAGACTCCGGCGCAGGATCTCAAATCCATGTGGAATTCTCTGGCTGAGATCTGCAAGCGAATGGAAGAGATCAGCTATGACAAGTTCAGGATCTTCGAGGCTTATTACAGATTTGCTCCCAAGAATATCGAGACGATAATGAGCAGGGATTCCATCTTTGATGTCAATAACGGAGACATGGTGCAGGTTTCCGGTACATTGATGCTGCTTAATACCAACGGTCAGGGCTTTGGCGAAAAGAAGATAAAGTCACTGACAAACATTATGTCCTATATGAACCAGTACGCTGACACGCAGGAGGGCATCCTGGTATCACAGGACAGCTCGCTTTCGGTACTCAGATTCTTCTTCCTCGAAGACTTTGTGCAGACTGTATCAAGGGCTACACAATTCCTTCACCGAAATGCTTCTGATGCTGAGGCAGGCTTTGTATCCGGGTTCTTATATGATGATTCCTTTATCTACGGAGTAGCCGGCATCAAGGCGCAGAGCCTTTGCTTTATCACATCGCGCGACTCAAGGGAGATGGAGGATTATGCAGCCTGGCTTTACGAGATGAGGATACCGCTTGTGCTTACGGGCGGCGTGGCAAAAAGAGAGGATGCGGGTCAGACCCGATATATTGGATTTATTCTGACCGGGGCGGATAAAAGGCGTGTCGATCTTTATGAGGCGATAGATGCGGAAAGCTCAAGACTCAGACAGCTCAAGCTTTCTACCAGAGAGAAGTTTGAGGAGACACTTAATCTCTTTTATTCGAAGGAGTATTACCTCGCGAGAAACAGGTTCACGGAGATATTGAAGGAATGTCCCGAGGACAGCCTTGCAAAGTGGTATCTCTTTGAGAGTGAGCGTTATCTCAACGGCGAGGCAGATCCGAATTCCAAAGGCGAACTGAGACTGGAAAAACAGTAAACAAACAGCGAAATAATAATGGATAAATAATCCTGGAATAATATTGTAATATGGGCGAGAATCTTTTTAACGTATTATTTTCGACAATTAAATCGCGTTTCGCGGCTATAGTATCAAAGCTCAGGCTCTGGCTGTCATGGAACTATGTACGCACCCGTGTCATAGGCGGGATCAGAGACTTCTTCTACAAGCTTTTAGATGTAAAGCCGAAGAACAAATCCGATTACTTCACCGTATTTGGGTGGATGATAAGCAAGCGGCTTGCTTATACCGCGATCATCATAATCGGAGTATTAAGTCTCTGGTATATCGGCGCTACCACGAAGATATATGACAAGCTTACCCAGCATGGCGGCTTAAGGACTTATTCATACAATTCAGTCCTGCTCCGCCTTGCAAAGGATAAAGTCAGGATCAAGGCAAAGTCCGGCTATATAGCATATGAGGGCGATGTGAGCAAGGGATATGTCACGGGACAGGGAACTCTCTACTCACCCAACAATATCATGCTTTATAACGGAGCTTTTGAGAAGAACCGCTACGAGGGCGAGGGAAGCCAGTATTATGACAGCGGAGCTTTGCATTATACGGGTAATTTCCATGAGAACCTCTACGAAGGCGAAGGAAAGCTTTACAGAGAGGATGGCACCGAGGAATACGAGGGCACATTCTTTGCCGGAATGAAGGAAGGACATGGCAAGCTTGTGGACGGCGGAAACAATGCGATATATGACGGAAACTTCTCTGCAGATGAGATAGTATACAGCGAGCTTTTAGGCAAGAGCGCCGATGAGATAAGGGCCATGTATTTTGGCAAGCAGATCCTCTATGAGGAGAATCCGGATATGGGATCTGATTCCGTGATGTATCTGAAGGATATTAACTGTATGTATCTTGCCCAGAGCGACGGTTCCGCAGCTGATGACTCCAGCAAGGCCACTCAGGTCGTTGTATTAAAGGATGTATTCAGGTCAGGAACTACTGAAGCATCAGATATACAAAGCTTAAAGGCTATGCTCGGTGATCCGATCTACGAAGGAAATTCGGCAGTGATCCTCCCGGAGGCGATAGCCATAAATATTATGAATGACAACCGCCGGACCATTAACGGAAAGGTGGAAATGGATGTCACGGAGGTGTACAGCGATGATATCATCGTAAACAGCTTTGCCAGTGACTATCCCGTATACGTATATTCTTTTGAAAGAGGAGGTCTGGTCTACTCCTTCGTATGCAGGGAGCGGGGCGGAAAGTTTGCTTTTTATGAAATAATGGACGGCGGAGACAGCCTGGATGATGATAAAACATAGGGTGATAAAACTGAATAGGACCCGGATCCTGGCGGCATTTCTGGCGCCGGTTTTGTGCTTTGTAAGCACGGCTGCTCTGCTCCCGCCTAAAGTCTGCCAGGCAGCCGAAGGCGATAAGACTATGACGCTTAAGACCGCGAGGGCACTTGCTCTTGAGCACAGCTCCGCCTATGAGTCAGCCCAGATGAGCGTTGATTCAAAGCAGGCGGCAAGGGATTCGGCGCTTAAGGCACTGAATCTTAAGCAGAAAAATATGTCCACCTTCCGCTGGAGTCCGCTGCTTAACTTCAAATTCCCGACAAAGCCGAATTTCGCGCAGGCTTCTGAATTCCAGTTTAAGCCGGTACAGCTTTCATCGGACATTGATGTGGCCCAGCATAAGGTGCAGGATACGGTTTTTTCGATAAATGAGCAGGTGAATAATCTTTTTGTCGAGATAGTCACGACGCAGGAGACACTGGCTTTTAATGAGAAGAGACTCGAGACTCTGAATCAGGGCATAGCTCATAACAAAGCGAGAGTCAAGCTTGGAGAAGCCACCCAGGCCGATGTGGACAGGCAGCAGAAAAAGGCTGATACGCTATCAAATACCATAGCTGCAAACCGCAGGACTCTGGAGGCTGACCTTAAGAAGATGTCAGGTATCCTGGGGGTTGACGTGACCACGGGATATACCTTTGAAAAGCCCTACGTAGAGGCAAGGATAGACAGGACCTCTCTCCCTGCGATCATTAATTATACGGAGGACAGGGATCAGACCTACTATGAAGCCTGCGCTGCCGCCACTACGGCAAAAGCCGAGCTGAATACAAACTATGGGCTTATGAAGTCAAAATACGGCGGAGATATCAATATGATATCCAGCTATGTGAATGCGGCTCTGAACGGACAGGATATAAGCCCCAGAGCATTTAAGAACAACTATAAAGCGTTCCTCGACAAGATCGACAGCTACTGGAAAGGAAAGAAGAGGATCTTCCTTTTCGTAAAGATTCCCAGAGAATGGCTCAAGGGAGATCTGGACGGTACCCGTTACATAGAGGATGATCCTTATACACTCTATCAGAACGCTCTCGATTATGTGAGCGCGAAGAAGGATGAGGAGGCTGCGAAGAAGGATCTTGACCAGCAGGTAGAGGATTCCTTCAATAACTACATAAATGTTCGCAGCGCCTATGAGCAGTATCTGAAGGATCTGGATAAGATGGATGCCGATATGAAGAAATACGCAGTGCTTAACCGTACCGGCAATATGACGCTTGAGGAATATGAGGATCAGCAGGAGTCCTATGAGGAGCTGCAGAATTCATTATTTGAATCAATGAAGCTCTATACAACGACACTTTATTCTTTTGACCGGCTTACCTGCGGAGCGGTGAGCGCTATGCTTTCAGGCACGGATCTTGATATGCAGACAGCAGTCGTGGGAGAGAGCTATGTGTCGAAGGACGGAAAGGAAGCAAAATATTATCTGAAGTCCATCATACAGAGGGAGCTCTTTGATCTCAGTATATATATTCCGGAGGATTTCCCCACGGAGATCACGGACTTCGAGCTCTGGTGCGACAATATCCAGGTGGGAGAGAGGACCGCAAAGGATAAGTCCTTAAGGCATCTTGCCCTTTCCAAGGATAAGATAAGCCAGGTAAAGATAAGGCTCTATAACGGAGAGGAATTCGTAGACGACTGCATCATAGATGCCAATGAGGAATCGGGAGTGCTTAATATCACGACCGCTCTTGAGATAAAGAAGGATGAGACCGGTGTGATAGGAACCTATGCTTCATCGATCAGCGATGTGACCGGACTGATCACTCTGACCTTCACTCCTCTTGAAAGCGAAGGGATCAAATACTACAGAGTGCTGGCATCCGACGGAACAGCGCTGGGAGACGGAAGCGTGAGGGAGATAACCAGAACATTCACACATCTGGGTCTCGTATCGGGAGATCTCAGCAAACTGAAGATCGAGTTTTATGATGAGTCAAAGAGTCTCAAGTATACAGGATATCTCGATCCTGCAAACGGAAAAATAAGAAAGAACATAGAAGACAGCACTAATGCTACGGCAAAGAACTGAGACGGCGTAATATGAAGAAGAATGAAAAAAAGCTGAACAAAATAGTGGTAAAGATCCTGGTATGCTGCATCATAGCATCCGGCATAGCCGTGGCTTTTGCAAAAAGCCGGGCGCTCGCTCTCTTTAATGAGCAGGAGGCAGTAAGATATGAGGACTATGCTGCATCCCATACGATCGAGAACTCCACTCTCTTTGTGGGAACCTATCTCATAAATATGGCGGGGATCTCCGACGAGGTCTATGAGAAGGCGCAGGATTCAGCAAGCGAATCAAACCAGACTTCGATCTACTATAAATCAGAGCTTGCAAACGGTGAATGGTTTGACGTCACAAATGCGGAAACTCTGACAGACATTATGAACGGAGCAATAGCGATCCCCGAAAGCGAGCTTGCGGATCTTTATGTCCAGTATTATGTGGGCGCAGACGGCAGCGTAACGGATGCTCTGGAGGGAGATGAGATCAATCCTTTCGATATACCGGATCCATATAAGCTTTCAAAGCTTAAGGAGCTGGAGCCTCTATGGCTGCAGTATACCGGCTCCTCCACTGCGGATGATATCACTCAGGATGAGTTCCTTAAGAATAAAAACTCTGCAAGTACGGGAAATAAGAGAACGGATGTCTATACCTACCAGCTGCTCTCCACTTTCTTTGCGATGGATCTGAGGGATGAGGATACAGACAAGTATGACGCTGATCTGGCAAGGCTTTATGAAGCATATAAGAGCTATAAGTCTTCCGGACAGGATGAAGAGGCTCAGATCATATATAACCTGATGGCTTCTGTGGATGCAGCGAGACGCGCCATCGTGATGGACAAGCTTTCAGTGATGGAAGTAAATGCCCTTGATGTACTTAACGATCTTGCAAACGGCAAATATTATACGGTATCCGGTGACTTCCTGAATCCCGACACCGCTTCAGAGCAGTCGGAGGAGCAGGAATCTGAGAAATCCGGAGACGAAGAAGGCAAGACCGATGATGATAAGGCTGACTTTAATGATATTTCCGAAGATCCTGATTATATAGTAGAGCTCAAGCAGTCCGTAGAGCATGAATTTCAAAAGGGCGACGAGGACTCAGATGAATGGTGGAATAAGCTTCAGAAGGATTATGAGAAGGATCTGAAGACTCCTTCTACCAACGGAGCGCCCTACAGCGCTGACAGCGCGCTTACGGATGCCATAGGCACCTGCACACAAAACTGTAATCAGAGCTACTCCACATATCAGGGAAAGGCTCTTGCGGATGATGAGAGTGTGCTGGGACATGCGCAGTATGAGTACTCGACTCAGGTCATAGATCAGGCAAGCGCAGGCGGTGCAGGAGGTCCCATTAATTACCTCAGGGACGTTATCAATATCAAAGAGGGTACTGTAAAGCATGCAGACAGCGAGCGCAGTCTTCTTGACAGTTCACTTCTTGATCTGGGCGAAGGGAATTATGAAGAGGCTGTGACAGCCGGAGCGCCCTCCGGATATGATGCAATGCTTAACTCCGGGGCAGGAGCCACGGCAGCCGATACCATGCTCGATGAGGAGATGGATAAGGTCGAGGGCAAGAGGACAGAGCTTGAATTCCTGATAGACGCATACAGACAAAGAGAGGAGGCGTCCAAGGCGCTTACCTACGTTAACGGATGCATAAGCTGGACGAACGGACTTTACGACGGACTGACAGATGATGCTTTCAAGACAAAGGCTACGGGTTCTGTGGACAATCATCTGAAGTGGCTTACAGATCTTGCAAATAAGATCAAGGATTCGGATGACAGCTTAAAGGACAAGCTGGATGAACTGAATGACAAGAAGGAAGAGCTGCAGGCAAAGCGTGACAAGGCGCTTGATGATAATGATCTCGCAGGAGCAAAGACCTACGACAAGATGATAGAGGCCGTGGATAAGGATATCGCAGACGAGGAAAAGAATACAGGCAAGAGCTCCACGGATGATCTTGCAACGGATATTAAGAATGACGCTCTTTCAAAGCTCGCGGATGATCCCAAGGCCGATGTATCTTCGCAGATGGATGCCCTCAACGGAATAGGACAGGGTGATGCAGCCAATCAGGTCGCCGACAGATCTGACGCTGCAAAAGGCAAAGGAGATTCAGGCGCAGGAGCCGGAGCTGGATCGGGCGCAGGAGCTGGATCGGGCGCAGGAGCTGGATCGGGCGCAGGAGCAGGTGCAGGTGCAGGAGCCGGAGCTGGCGCAGGGTCAGGATCAGGCGCAGGAGCCGGGGCTGGTTCGGGCGCAGGAGCAGGTGCAGGCGCAGGCTCGGGTTCAGGAGATGGATCAGGTGCAGGTTCAGGAAGCGGCTCAGGCTCGGGCAGCGGCTCAGGGTCAGGCAGCGGAAGCGGATCGGGCTCGGGAGGTGACAAGAGCAGCACCGGCGGAAGCAGTGAGGAGGATATCCTTGCAGTTGTAGAGAGCACCTTCGGAAAAGATCCAGAGGATATGAACGCTGAGGAGCTAGCCGAGGCTACATCCGGAGTGTCAAGATTCGGCAGGAGCGGAAACACTGCCGCAGATAATCTGGCAGCAGGCTGGGCAGAGCTTATGAGATCCAAAAACAGCAAATATCTCTACAATAAATATGAGGCAAAGACTCCAAGATATATCAGCCTTAAAGCTATAGGAGATGTGAGCGATTTCAGATATTACTATGATGATACGAGAAGGATGGCGACTCTTACAAGCGGTACAAAGGCATATATCTTCAGGAGCGGCAGCGACAGTCTCGAAAGAGGCGGTTCGGGTGAGACTCTGAAATATAAGATAGAGATGCAGAGGTATCCATATATTTCCGAGGATGATGCTATAGATCTCTTTGACTGTCATGCAGAATATCTGACGAAGTCAAACTATGCAGTATGTCTGACGGGCCCTATGGACGGAAAAGCAAAGGAGCTCCTTGATGCCCTGTCAGAAGGCAGCAGCAGTAACTAAACAGTGGATCATAAATATGAGGTAGTAGAATTATGGCTGATTATCCAATTATAGCGGACGTAAGTGCATATATAGTGAAGACACTCCGGGAGAAGATGTGTCCGGAGCCTATTCCTTCACCGAATAATATAGAGATATCGTCTCCTTTGTCACAGGATGTGGACTACATAGTGGGTCTGTATCTCTATGACGTAGTGGAAGACGTGCAGGTGTCTACTCCGAGGCTGGTGCAGCGGGGTAAGGCCGAGCTTCAAAAGCCGCCCAGACCATATGCGCTTTATTATATGGTCTTTATTAACGGCTCCTCCCAGATGGGACTAAAGGCGCCGGATATACAAAAGATCATTGGTAAGGTCGCACAGATAGTTAATGACAAGCCGTCTGTGTACCCCAATGAGCTGCAGTCATGGCTTACCACCCAGGAGCCTCCGATCACACTGTCTCAGGCGAAGATAAGTCTGGAGGAGAAGGTAAGGGTGTGGCAGGCGATCAATAAGCCTTATCAGATCAGCCTGTTTTACAAGGCGGCACCCGTATACCTGTCAAGCGGTGACATCATTGATACACCGCGTGTCGTGGATGCAAGCTTTTCGCTGCAGGTTCCCGGAGAAGAGGAAGCGTAATACTTCCCGCTCTCCACAATATTCAAAAAGCCAGGGCATAGTCCCCGGCGGATCCTAATCAGAAGAAAGGAGGAAAAATGATGATGGCTTCCGTAATTAGCGCAAAACTGGACCTTTTGGTGCGGCTTATAGACACTACTACGGGGGCACAGGTGACTGAAAGAAACATTATTTTCAAGAGAGACGGCATTCCTGTCAAACCGGATCCAAAAGACCCAGGAACTTATATATTTATAAATACCGGCAGAGATGATTTTCTCATGCAGATAGAAGTATTCGGGTATGAAGTATATGAGAAATGGATTCGTTATGAAGAGTTAGACGATAGGATTCCGGAATGTGATGTGTTCCTGATGCCATCTGAGAGCATGTCAAGGGGAGAAAAAGTGCTTAGTTTCTCGGGTACTCTTCCTTTTCTTAAATCGATCGAGGCTATATGCCTTGACAGACCTGTCTGCTTTGCAAAAGAGTATAACAAAAAGACGAATGAACTCACTGTCTTTGCAAACGGCGGTGGAATCGTGAATCTTGATGACAAGTATTACGGAATGCTTAATGCAGACAAAACAAGCTATGAAAAAATCGAAGTAGAGGATCAAGCCTCACTTCAGTCTGTCAGACTTAAAGAGCCGGTCAGGGAAGAGCAGATCTCAAATCTTGCGATAGCGCGCGTGATATTCGGACAGGTGTCCGAAAACGGGGATTACCTGATAAGGGTTAGGGACAGCGGTACTGGCCTTAAGTACCTTATCCGCTATGAGACAGAATCAGAGGTCAGGTTCAAGGAGACCTGCTTTACAGGTCAGGAGGATAAACTGGTATGAGTCTTCTCGCTAATGTAGGTGCAAATCTTATGTGTACCATGGGTACGGCGCCGGCGCCCTTGAAGGTTACGTCGCAGTCTAAGGTGCTCGCGGAGGGGAAACCCGCCGCTACGATACAGGATGCGGCAGGAATGTCCAATGTAGGGCCTTTCGGCATGTGTGTCTCCATGGCAAATCCGGCAGTCGCTGCAGCAACTGCCGCAGCATTGGGAGTACTGACTCCCCAGCCATGCACACCGGTTCCCGCAGGTATATGGATACCTACAAAGCCAAAGGTTTTGATCGACAGCAAGCCCTGTCTTACACAGGACTGCAAGATGATGTGTGCATATGCGGGTTCGATAAGTATCACTTTACCCGGACAGATGAAAGTAAACGCTGATTAAAAAAAGAAAGGAAAGATATTAAGATGGCAGAATATTTTTCACCAGGAGTATACGTGGAGGAGTATGATAATTCCCCACGGAGTATTGAAGGAGTAGGAACAAGCACGGCTGGATTTATCGGTCTTGCCGAAAAAGGACCCGTTATCGGCGCTCCTGCATTCGTTCCTAATTTCAAAGCATTCACACAGCAGTTCGGCGGATTCTTAAGTGAATTTGCCTATGGAGAGTATAGATTCCTCGCTAACAGCGTGGAGCAGTTTTTCGCAAACGGCGGCACAAGGTGCTTCGTTATGAGGGTCGCTCCCCCTGACGCAAAGGCATCCAGCGCCGAGAAAGGCATACTCACCGTAACTGCCAAGAACCCGGGCTTATGGGGCGATAAGGTTCAGATCACTCTGAACACTGTGAAGAAGCAGAAGCTCCAGCTGCTCGAAAAGACGGAAACCGGCTACAAGGCTAAAAGCACCGACGGCTTCAGAGAGGGAGATATCGTTGAGTTTGAAGGCACATATACCACCATTAAAACCATAATGGACAGGATCATTACCTTCACGGATGAGCTTCCGGATGAGGCTGTGGATGATGCTATCATTCCCAAGTCGCTTGTATATCTTGTGACATTTGATATGGGCATAAGGTACGGTGACGATGCAGAGAGATATCAGGAGCTCAGCTTCAATATCGGATCGCCTAAGTACATCGGCTCTAAGCTTGCAGGAAGTGAGCTTGTGGATGTGGCAGTAAAGCCTATGGAAAAGGCCGGAAACCCTGTTGAGGAGATCCTTGGCGAGGGAGTCGAAAGTGGAGCATTCTTCCTTGAGGGAGGCTCAGACGGCTCAGTGTCTAAGGTGAACGCGGGAACCTTCATAGGTGAGGACGGCGGACCCGGAAAGCGCACCGGACTGCAGTCATTCATCGAAAACAACAATGTGAGCATGCTGGCAGTGCCCGGCATCACCATTCCGGAGGTTGTCGTATCACTGGTAGGACATTGCGAAAACTTAAAGAGCCGCTTCGCTGTCATAGATATGCCCGCCGATATGTACAAGACTTCTGACCTTATTGGTTACAGAGGCATGATAGATTCCACTTATGCGGCAATGTATCATCCCTGGATAGAAGTATTTGACAGATCTTCCAACAAGTCGGACTATATACCGCCCTCAGGTGCAGTCATGGGAGTCTATTCCAGGACAGACCAGAACAGGGGCGTGCATAAGGCACCGGCAAATGAGACAGTCTTCTGCTCAGGGCTGAAGACCAATTACACAAAGGATGAGCAGGATATGCTTAACCCGGAAGGCATTAACCTGATCCGTGCATTGCCAGGCCAGGGTATCAGGATCTGGGGCGCAAGGACTGCTTCATCAAATGCTTCATTCAAGTATGTCAATGTGCGCAGACTCTTCATCTATGTGGAGGAGAGTATCAAGGCAAATACCAACTGGGTTGTCTTTGAGCCTAATGATGCGACACTTTGGCAGAGAGTAGAGCTTTCCATATCAGGCTTCCTTGATGGTCTGTGGAGGAACGGCATGCTTGCGGGAGATTCACCTGCAACA
>JAEEGL013198877.1_pt1 | contig 13513 bp, 2 predicted proteins | sample 9134231 | NCBI WGS metagenome assembly JAEEGL01 (sample SAMN16246548, study PRJNA631951) | gut metagenome | biome: gut microbiome; feature: rumen; material: fiber-attached | host: Bos | place: Iran: Karaj | collected 2018-10
ACCGAAGCTACGAAGGAAGAGATCAACGCCGCCATGAAGGAAGCCGCCGAAGGCCCCATGAAAGGTGTGCTCGAATACACAGAGGACCCGATTGTGAGTTGTGACGTCATCCACAACCCTCACAGCAGCATCTTTGATGCCCAAAGCACCATGGTCATGGGCAAGATGGTGAAGATCATGTCGTGGTACGACAATGAGTGGGGTTATTCCAACAGAATGGTCGACCTCATTGAGATGATGAAATATTGATACGGCGAATTACCAATGCTGTTTTTAACGGCGAATTGAACGAATTAAACAAATTTTGTAGGGCTGCCATATTATGACAGCCCTACATTTTTTATGTCCCCACAAACAAACGAAAAAAGACGGCTCCGCCTAGAGAGGCAGAGCCGTCTTAATATTAAGAATAACACGACCGTTATTCATTCTTTTTTCGCTTACCCAACAGATAAGCGACACCCAATCCAGTCAAAAGCACAAGGCCTTCTCCAACGGGTACATATTGGTCGTGAAGATCGTTTTGCTTCGGCACAATAACACCAAGCTCACCAGTATATTCACAACGGGCATTATTGTAATCGTCGTCGTCCAAAAAGATTTGAGCCATAGAAGGTGTGATTGCCATCATCAAAACCGCGACAATTGTCAGTATTCTCTTTTTCATTTTATTATCGAAGATTTTAAATTGTTTTCCAATAAGTTGATTATGATTATTCATGCTGCCGTTGGCGCGAGAAACCTCGCGTCAACGGCGAAGCACTTTCTTATCTGACAATAATCTTTTGAGTTCTTACTACTTTATTGTCAATCACACGCATCAGGTAAACACCTTGGGCAAAGCCATCGAGGTTAACCCTATTCTGGTCATTGTTCAACTGTACTGCATAGAGCACACGACCCGTCATGTCAATCACGTCAAGTTGACCCTTACCGTTGATGACCCACTCACTACCATCGAAGAAAGCGAAGTTATCATTGGCATTCGCAATTTCCTCTTCCACGCCTGTACAAGCATAGGTGATATAGAAACGCGAAGCGTAGTCTTCGGTAGAGGCCTCGAAGGTATAATGGTCATTGGCGAGCATGTCGTAGTTGACACCGGTCTTGTTGTCAACCAAACGCAGGCTGGTGAACTCACCATTCTGTGTGTTCCAGCGCAGCGTATAGACGCCGTTCTCTTCGATATTGAAGTGTACGGGCACACGCTCTGTGCCTTCCGGAGTGAACAGAATACCATATTTCTGCCCATCGTAACTGGCAGCGATTTGGAAGTTGGCGTTGCGCAGTCCGTTCACCTTAGTGGCGCCGCCCAATTCAGGACGATGGAACTCGATGATAGTGAGGTCGCGGTTGCCATGCTCATTCTCGGCGAAGAGATTGACCAAAGGATAATTCACTTGGTTCTCATCACCACGATAGTATGAGCCGTCCTGTTTTGTGGCAGTAGCCCAATCATAGTCAAAGGTGAAGGTTGAATCATTATCCACGTACATAAAGAAGCCTTGATGCGGATGGATGTACAATGAAGGAATGCATTCATTCTCAGACTGTCCTTCCGTCACAGGAGCATATACTTTTTGGTCGGCATCATAGATGTAATATGAGCCTGCATCAGGAATTGATCCCAAGTTGAGGTAGGCCTGATAAGGATTACCAACCAGATTCCAACCTCTATTGTAGGCAATGTGTTCTGGCTCTTGATGGGTAAGGTCAATTGACACACCACCATTATTGAGTGTACCTGTGCTGCTCAAATAACTATCCTGACTGATGGCCATCATATAGCCCTTGCCAGGAACGAAGATGGTCTCATTCGTATATTGTTCAGCAGGAATGATTTCATGGATATTATTTTCGCTGTCTTGGTGCCAGTGGTCACCAGTGCTACGCTTCAAGTTAATCCAGTGGTACTGCGGCTCAAAGTAACTATAAAGATCCCACTTCACCAAACTGTCTCCATAGTTGGAGCCCATCGGCAAACCGTTTGGCAAATAGTTATCCACCATGCTGATGATATTCACTGGACCGTTGTATCCCGTAATAGTACCACTATATTCAGTACCCATCGGAGCATCGCTCAGCGAGCTTGACATGAAGTGCCAGTCGTAGTCGAGGTTGTGGCCCCAATAATCGCTGGCGCTGCGGCAGGAGTTATCGAAGGTGATACCAACAACAGCCTTAAAGGACTTGTATTGTTCACCATCCTTGCCCGATGAAATCGGATCCTGGATAAGCACGGCATCCTCATTGATAAAGACCTTCACATTGTCTGTAGGAGCGTCTTCGACATGTTCGGCTTTGCCATAATGGAAGAGGCTGGCTTCAGGTTCAGTTTCATCTGTCTCATCATCGTTGTAGTCGGCCAGCAGGACATCAATACCATTGGCATCGACATTGGAACCGTATTGCAGGTACTTGCCATCGCTGTCGAGTGTAGCCATAGCATTGTCCTTCGGGAAGCCCAACACTGGCAAATCACCGTTGATGAGATCCGTGGTCGGACGGAACCAAACCGTGAAAGGCTTGAGCGTCGGCAATGTCGAATTCTCTCCATTCATCTTGGTTACCCACTGGTTCAGCGTGCTGAGCAAACCTCTCCATTTCTCAATCTTACCACCAGCATAATAGATGGTGTCTTCCGGAGTGATGTAAGCATTGTTGTCTTCACCAACCTTGGTCACTTTGTTGTCAAAGTACATGTAGCCCAATTCCTTGCGGCCAAGGACACCATTGTAAGTGCCATGACCCACAGGGGCATTGCTATTTTCACCCACGAAAGTGGTTATGCTATCGGCAGCATAGCAGTAATTGATGTCTCCGTTGTTGGTAAACGCGAAGGCAGGACCAATCGGGTTGATGACATAGCAGTTTTCAACGGTGCAATTGAGTTTGTTGATGCCAACAAGACCGCCTAAGGTGGTGGCCGTGTTGTTCGCACTCATCTCTGCATTAGCGTAGCTGTTGTAGAGGTTGGCACCATTGGTACCGACAAGGCCACCCACCACAGTGTTATTACCGCCTGTCATCGTGTTGACAGCGAAGCCAGAATGAATGGTTCCTGATTGGGCTTCACCCACCAAGCCACCCATGTTGGCAGTGCTGTTCGTTCCTGTCAGGATACCGGCAGCTTCCACATTGCTCAACGTACCGCCGTTCATCGTACCAATGAGTGTACCCACATTCTTGATCGTACCTCCAGAGAAGTTGGCTTGTGCAACCACATCTGAAATAGTAGCACCATTGGTAACACCAAACATACCCATATTCTCACCATTCAAGGGGCTACGCAAACCGGTAACCACATGACCGTTACCATGGAAGGTACCTGTATAGTTGGTAATGGGCACCCAAATGTTGGCAATCATATCAATGTCACCCGTCAGCCAGGCTTCGGCATTGGAGTGGACTGAAGCGCCATTCAAACCATTGACATAGCTGATGAGCCATGCGAGTTCGTAAGGTGTGTCAATCTGCGTAAGGTCGAAGTTATCGGGATGTTCGGGATCCTGCGGGTTCTCCGTGACCTCCGTCACCCAAGTACCCACGAAGTAAACAAAGTCGGTAGGCGGATTCAAATGGGTATTGTTCAGACTAAGGATTGCATACTTGGTCTCATCGTCCCACATGATGGGTCCTGTCGAAGGTGCATTCTCTGTGACCAGGTCATTGAGGTAGTTCAGACCACCGTCGGAGTAGGCCACAGGAGCATACCAGTAGTTGCCCCAGTCGTTATTCTTGGTAATACCCACTCTAGATTCGGCCAACAACATGGTGTACGGGTCGTCGGAATCAACGGAACCCACAGTGACATAACTATCGTAAGTGGACAGATAGACGTTGTTTTCTATGCTTTCATTGGCCTTCGCGTTCGGAACACCCTTACAGTTGCCCGTAACATAGACCTCGTCCGACAGCTGTACAGTAGAAGTGTTGCTGACATAAATACCACCACCGTTCTTTGAGTTGGACACGTAGTTGGTGTCGATAGCCGAGCCATCGTAGAGGTTGAATACACCACCATCGTAGACGTATATACCGCCACCGTCAGTGGTGCTGTTATAGTTGTATTCCATGCGGCTGGTACCATACATAGAAAGCTTACCGCCGTCAAGAACCTCAACCAAAGGAGCTTGGGCAGGCACATAGGTATGATAATAGCCTTCAAGGTCACCAGCAGCTTCACCTTCATCTTTCATAGATTCATGGTAGAAACCATCAAGGATGATACCCGTCATGTCCATGTCTTTTGCTACACGAACCAGAGGTCCAAGATAACAGGCGTTGGTCTCCAAGTCATATTGTTCATAGTGCGATTCTGCATGAGGAATATTCTGGACGCATTGGTGACCACCAGGATAACGGAACAGTTTCACCTCACTATAAGCCTTACCATTCCAAGTCAACTTGTTATTCGTGCTGGCAGTGACCGTATCCACAACGAAGATGTAGTCACCTGCATGGTAGTCAGTACGGTTGAAGATACCGCTCAAGGTCTTCTTGGCAGCGTTGGGATATCTACCGCTATAGAGGTTGTTGCCATGTACACCATCGATGTAATAGTTGTTGCCTTGACCAAGGAACCATATTTCAATCTTGATGATAACATCCTTCTCAAAAGGCTCTTCTCCAGCAGCCTGATAGTTGGTGAAATGCATCGTAAACTCGACCGTACCCAACATATAGTTGCCTTCGGCTCTTTGACGGCCATCGTATAACATGGTGAAGTCGAATGCAATGGGATCACGAGCGGTGGTCTCACCAAAGACATAGGTGGGGTTATTCCAATCATAGACCTCTTGCTGGTTCACATTCCAGACATCCCAACCTGTGCTGTTGTCAAAGTTGAGACCAGCCACCATGTTCATGCCGAATAGGTTGTTGCAAGTGCTCGGATTAGGATTCAGATAACTCGTACCTCCAACAAATGCATTGCTGTATGGATTCGAAATAGTACCGCCAACAGTATCATTATAGGCTGGGTTAGCCACCCATTCGACATTCGTACAAGTCCACTTCGAAATCTCACCAATTTCATTGACATGCATCACATACTGTGGGAGCACGACCTTGGCTATGTATGAGTCGGTAGCGGTACCCGTACCCCTCACGACAGCATAGGCCTGAGTGACAAATTCCTGCTCAATGCTGGTCAGCGTAGTGACCGTGAGAGCTATGTCAACTGTGGCAACCAATTCTCCATCGCAAGAAATCTGTTCAAAGGTGATAAGCATGGGATCCCAAACCACGTTGTTAGTCAAGTTGTTGTAGTAAGTCAGGCGGAATCTCACCTTTGGCATCTGTTCGTTGTTGGTGTTGGCCCACTGCATGGCTGAAATCTTCGGGTCAGAAGCATCACAGATAAGCATGAGGTCATTACCAGCCAGACCGTCTTCCGGGATAGCTACCAAGCCGAAGTTGACATTGGGATTCTCGGCGATATAATGCAAGTTACTGAGGTCTTCTTGGTTTTGCTCTGTAACGAAGTTAGCGTCGGCATCGTCACCATCAATATACATCCAGTCATTCGAGTCGGTCTCAGCATAACAAGCAGCATTAACGGTCATCACATCGGTACCATAGTCGATGAGGGTGTTGCCATCCAAACTCTTGATACGGTAATAGCTTGTACCTTCATCGCAGTTGGCGAAGGCAGGCAAACTGATGACAACATCAGTGGTGCTGTAACCTGGATTGTTACTTCCTTGGGCAACAAACACACCCTCACGGTAGTTGTACTTGCCACCAGCACGCCAGATACGGAAGTACTGCTCGCCATTTCTGAGGCCACTAGTATGGTTCTCGTATGGCATCTGAATGCTGTTGCCGTCTGATACGGTACCACCAGCCAGATCATAAGTATTAAGAGAAGCATCGTAACTGATGAAACCGCCATCCTCCGCGTTGTCATATGCATCAGGAATAATATTTCCTTCGTCAGTACTCTGTTTCGGACGGGCATAAGCACAGGTATTGTTGGTATCGTCGGTCATCATGTGGGCAAAGCCTTCCAACTCACCATAGCCACCCTTCTGCGTCTGGCCGTTGACCGTGTATTCCAATTCGTCATGGTGGATATTGATGTAGGCACCGTCGTTCACACGAATCTTGTTGTCGCTGCTGCCACCTTGAGCACCAAGACCGTCATGGTTCACCTTGGTGTAGCTCACCTCTCCGTTGTTGTCATAAACGTCGGGGCAGGTGTAGCTTCCGAACTTCATGATCTGGTCGGCAGGATAGTTCAAAAAGATAGAGCATCCGTTGGCTAAGCGCACGAGCTTGAACTCGTGGATGGTGTACTTCTCAGTAGTGACCAAGGAGTTGATCTTACCTTCGCCGAGCAACACGACATGAGCATTGTCGATGACCAAGCTATCGGCACGCTGGATGCTGTAGAGGGCACGCGTGGCAGAGCTGTAAGGCAGAGCTGCGGTAGGCTGGCTGGCATTGATAGCCTGGCCGTATTCGCGCAGGATAATATGACGTCCCTGTCTACCAGCGTCGCAAGAGGTACCGCTGCCATAGATGGAGCCACCGATGTACATATAGTTGGTGTTGGTTGTGTTGTTCGACTCAGTGTCGTAACCCGTACCGTCGATATAGACGTCCGAACGACCCGAAACAGTCGGGTCACCAAACTTACTACCATCGTAGTTACCAAAGTCACCACCAGCCCACACCGAACCTCCGATACGCAGGGCTTGGTGGGCATTATAAAAGTCAGCATTATAGTTACCGTAAGGAGCCACATGGTTAGGTGCATTCAAGATGGCGTTGGTGCCAATGAAAGCGTAGGTGGAGCCAAACACATTGCCAAAGTAACCCGAAGCGAACACCTGATAGTGGACATAACCACCGCTCATGTTGACCACAGAGGCTGTGGTTGTAGTGTTGTCATTGTTGAAAATAGAATTGTTTTCATCGTCGTCGATGAAAGTCAAGGCGTCATCGGCATTACGTGAGCCACCATAGACATTTCTGTTGACGGTACCACCACGCATGTTGACGGTACGTTGACCAGCAACATATACCTTGCCATGAGAACCAAAAGCGCCACCGAAAACGGAACCTTCAACGGAACCACCGCTCATGTTAACCACAGTACCACCATTGGTGAAGCCCATAGAGCCACCACCAAACACGTTGTTGGTGATGTTACCACCCGTGACATTGACCGTGCTAACGGGGTTGATGTCTCGGTTCTCTTCACCTGTACGACCTTTAGCGTTATAGGGGTTATTAGCCTGCTTCACGTTACCATTCTGGCCACCGCCATAGACGCTCTCAGCGACCGTACCGCCGCTAATATTGACATTGGTTGTGCCACCAATGTTGGCGGTCACGGCAGTTACGCCTTGAGCCGCAGCGCGACCCATACCAGCACCAAACACATTGTTCACTGTGCCGCCGCTGACGGTTACGTTAGTGTTGCCGCTAACAGTACCCAAGGCACCGCCACCGTACACATTATTAATAACACCACCGCTGTAAGCCACAACCGTGTTTTCACCGATGTTGGTTCCAGTACCCAAACCGCCACCATATACATTAGTGGTCTCGCCACCCGTCATGGTGACATGGCTATTAACGACTGTACCGCTTGTATTTGAGCCACCGTAAACGCTACCTTGCACTTTGCCGTCCTTCACAAAAACATTGGAAGTGGGGATGTTCTTTGGAGCATTGTTATAATTTCCACTATGATTATAACCGCCACCAAAAACATTTTGTTTCATAGTACCACCTAAGACATACACATTGGAAATATTCTCAATGTAACCATTAAAGCCTCCACCATAAACATTTTGGAAAATGACGGTGCTATCAGCCACTACCACATTGGAGTTCACCATACTACCCTTTTGGTTTTCTCTACCACGACCAGCACCGAACACATTACCGCCTTCAGTTTCATTGATCGTAGGAGGATTCGTACTACCGACAATGGAATTACCACCAACATAGATATAAGAGTTACCATCGGTGCCAGCATGGCTGGATCCAACAGAACCTGTTCCATTGGCACCTGCTGCGACCCAACCTAATATCTCACCACCAGTAATAACCATTCTACGGCTTCCAATTGATGGGTTATCGGCAGCAGCGCCGAAGACACTGCCATGGAAGGTGCCGTTCTTAATTCTCAAGTCAAAGGTAACAACATCCGGAGAAGCATAAGTAGTGCTTGTTCCACCAACGCCACGTCCTCCGTTCATGCTGGCAAACTCACCACCTTCTACCGTAACATATCTCATACCTGGATATGTATTTCCAGCTTGGTTTTGTCCACAATAGAAGGAACGATTATAAGCTCCAGTATTATTAGCTCCATTGTTACCATTCCAAATATTTCTTTGATATTGACCACCTTTAACAACTAAGTCAAATGTCTTTTGATCCTTATTCTCAGAGCCACCAAAGGTTACGCCTTGGGAGAAAAATAATTGAGTATTATTAGAGACAGTCAAATTACCATTGTTTTCTGTAGCACGGTCATAGTCGCAACCCAAAATAGATTTCACCAAATATCTGCCAGAAACTGAGGTACTAGAAGAACGCACAAAAGACAATTCAGTATAGGTACCACTTTCTACGCGTAGCATGTAATCCAAGTCGGTAGCAGCGGCATTGATACCTTGAATCATGGCAGCCGTTCCAGTAAGACCACGACCCATGATAAGGTCATGGTTGTTGGCGGTCAGTGTGCCGTTATTCAGGTTCATATATTCAAACTTGGTATCGGCAGCGCAGGTGAAAGTGCCAATATTAACAGTGTTGGCACCACCAGTGCCGTCAGGATTATATCTGCTATAGGTGACAGGCACACTCAAAGCTGCAGGTGCAGCACCCACAATGAAGTTACGCTCGTAGGAAACATTAGCATTAAGACCCGTGGCCGTGTTGGAGGTCACCACATAGGCTTGTGCCCACAGGGCCTCGAAGTCCACCTCATTGCCTTCGGCATTGTTGGTCACAAACTCAATCTCAGTCTCAGCAGGGATGATGTCGCCAACATTGTAGCCTTGGATGGTGACACCCGAGAGGCGTTTCACACGCCAGGCATAGAAGCCACGCCAGCCAGGGACAGTAATTGATTGTGCTGTAATGTTACCCGTTGCTGTAGCTCCCGTTGTATAGTTACTAGCTGTTGCAGTTGCTGTAGCAATCTGTTGTCCATTAGCATTGTCGTACCTAGCAGTGATAGTACTATAAACTCTATTATTCTGATTACCACTTCTTCCAACAGAAAGCAAAGTAATACTCGTTCCAGTCTTAACATTTATAGTGGTATTAACTTCATTATTGGAATTGTCTGACCATGTTTGCTCAACATTATTGGCATCCCTATAGGTAACTTGTATTCTGTAGTCAGTATTATTTCCTCCACCACGAGAACGACCTGAAATATATACAGTGCGTGTCGTGGGAGTCACCGTAGCACTTTCTCCCGTAGGTCTCTTCGAGAAAGGGTTGGGGATCATGGTGTAGGGATAATTGCCCGTGCCTTCGGTACTCGCATTTTCGAGGGTCTTCATATAGATGAACTGGTTGCCAGGGGTATTGGGACCCACAGCCACATCTTCGGCATCCACATCACCTGCGAAAACGGTTGGCTCATCTCCTGCATCGGTGGTGGTCATGGTGCCGTCACCATAACCGAAATAGGTAATCTTCACATCAGCGGGCTTCAGGCTGTGCACAGGCTGGTCACCGTCGCTATAATAGCTCCAACTGTGGGGCTCACGGTCGTCCAAGAGGACCACGCTACCAAACACACCGTTTTGGGTTTCGTTGTTGGCATCCGTAGGAATGTAGACGAAAGTGGCCACAGGCGAGTCAACATAACTTGCATTATCGATATGGGCAATGGCCTTAATGGTAGTACCCGCAGGAACATTGCTCAAATTGATGGTGCCAGTGCCACTCAATTGAGAAGAAGTGGTAGGTGTAGTACCATCAAGGGTATAATAAATGGTGGCTCCAGGCAAAGAACAGGTAATCGTACCATTGCCCAAGCCTTGCGGGTTAGTGGTTTGATTGTAAGTACCCGTCACACTAATCATCGGAGTAGGCACGTAGATGGTGCTGATGGTTTCAGTGTCCTCATCAACCGAGAAGATATCGGGGCAGGTGGTACCGCGAGTGACGGCTCTCACCGTGCAAGGCTGAGTCAACTCGATGGTGTCAGCTTTAGCACTTTCGAGGGAGCTATAACGCGGATCGGTGCCATCGATGCTGTAACGCACATAATAGGTATCATTGATATCCGAGGGCACTGCAGGAGCCGTGATAATCACAGTGTTGGTATTGGGAACATGCGTGATAGTGGGCGCCGCAGGAGGCGTGATCAAGCGGGTGAAAGTGTAGGAAGCGATATTCGAAGAAGTCGTTTCGTTTTCCACCGTAATGGCCTTCACTGTGGTAGGTACCTCAGTAAGTTCGAAAGGCCCTGTGTATTCGTAAATCTCGGGTCCAAGCGGATCGCCAAAGGCGGGATCGTTTCCGCCTAAAGTATATAAAAGCTTGGTATCAGTGGTGCCTTTCGAACCATTCAGCAATTCCACATAGCTGGCACAAGCCTGCATATTGGCTACTGGCGGTTGAGGAGCGTAATTGTACAACTCCACAAGAGCCTCCCAACCAGCATCACGCCAGCGGTAGTCCGATTCAAAGCGGATGGTCATGTTGCCATGCGACACCACAGTGAAACCAGCGTAATTGTTCGTGGAATAGTCGTTGCATGTGAGGTCAGCAATCAGGTTGGCTTCATTTTCAAGGTCACCTTCGTAAATCTTGAGATGATCGTTGTTGATGAGCAAGTAGTTGAATACCACCTTAATACCTTTTCCAGAACCTGCAAGAGGATTGGTCAAGTGAAGCAGATACGATTCATTGTGCTGGTACCACGAGACCCAGTTGTATTCGTTATTGGGATCTTCTTCAGGGGTCAAAACATAAGGACCGCCAGAATCGTAAAAGTTGTAAGTAACGTTGTCTGAAATAGACTCCGTACCGGTTTTCATTCGGATCTCATTAGCACGAGTCTGTGCCTTCGCTGACAGCGAAAAGAGAGCCATCAATAATGCCATTGTGCATGTCTTTAATAAAAGACATCTCTTTTTTTGTAACATCAGATTCATTTGTATTAAATTAAAAAATATATAACTGTCTAAAAACCAGCATTTTAAGGGTATAAAACATAATTTCTATCCCCTTTTCAAAAAACCATGCAAAAATAAACATTTTTTTACTCTAAACCCAAAAATTTTAAAATAAAAACCAACAATAATTGTTAATAATGTAAACATTTGATTTTTAACCACTTAAAATCAACTTTGAAAATTAGTAAAAATATTAAAATTACAGCGTATAAAAGCAGTGTTAATTAGGCTGACAACCTCACACAAGAATGATCTATAATGTTAATTTCGAAACCAATCGCTGTGATTAACTTAAAAAGGACTTTTACAATACGATGGTGATTGACCCTTGCAAGTGCAACGTCTCCTCCCCTACCTCACCTTGATAGGTGATATCGCAAACATAAAAATATGTGCCAGACGGACAGCCCATCTTGGTCTGCTTGCTCTTGCCATCCCATTGGATGAGCGGATCATCGGTGTCACAGAGGATGTTGCCCCAACGGTTGAAGATGACCGTCTTGGCACTGACAATCAAATCGACACCAGTCACTTTAGGCTCAAAAACGTCATTATAGCCATCGCCATTGGGTGTAAAGACATTGGGCAAGGTGTAGGAAAACTCTTCCGTAGGCTCCTCATGGCCGATACGCACCGTCTTGATGGCAGAATAGTTGACCAAGGGCCGCAAGATGTCCTCCATGGTGTAGTGACCGAAGGTACAGACATAATAGCGATAGGTCTCGTCGCTCTCCACATCGGTGTCGGTGTAGGACAAGTCCGTCACCGTGGCTATCTTTACAAAATGGTTTTCCTCTTCCTTGAAGACCTGTGTGCTGTCCACTATCCAAGGCACGGCTTCGGACCAAGCAAGCAAGGCTTCATCGTTGGTTCCGCTCACCGAGAGCATAACGGCTGAGGCTGACGCACTTGTTCCCATCAGCTGGTGTTGGGCATCACGCATCTCCACTTTATATATTAATAAGGTGTGTTCCGCCAAATCCAGCGTTGCATCGAGGAATGTCGTGTCGGCACCTTCGTAAACGACAGCAGTCTCGCCATCGAGAATGCGAGTCAAAGCATAGCTAAATGGGGCAACGTATTGTTCGTCAATATCTTTTGGCCGAGTCCAGCAAGTGACAACATGACCTGAGACGAGGTCGATGCTGTCGTTGGTGACATGGGTCATCAGCGGGCTGTCGTTTTTCAGTGTCACACAAACCGCATCACTGACAATACTCATGGCTCCATCGGGGAATCGAGCCACGATACGGTATTCGTAATCCATGCCTTGAGGCAGGTCATGGTCGATGTAGGCAACCATCGAAAGGTCGTCAAGGGTGGCAAGCAACTGGTAACCCTCACGGATGCCCGTCTCACATTCGTTAGGCTCATAGCCATCGCAGCCCGCCTTACGATAGACAAGCAAAGCCACAGCATTAGGGCATGGATAGGTCTGCCACGACAAGGTCACGTCATGGCCATGCACTTCGGCAGCAAGATTTTGAACCTTAGGAGCCATCACGTTGATGGTCACCGTCTTGACATTGGTTAAACTGACAGGAGTGTCGTCGTCCTTCGCATGAATCACCAATTGATATGGCGTATTACGGATATGGGCATAGTTGGTGTTCCATAGGAATTCCATCTGCGGCTGCAGTCCGAAAGCTGTCGGAGGATTGAGCAAAGCAGTGCTAACCGCCACTTCCAAAGGCGCGCCCGAGGCCGACAAGCTGACATTGTCGCCATCGGGGTCGGAAGCCGAGATAACGAAGTCCAACTGCTGGCCAGCCACAAGACAATACTGATCATCACACTGGATTTCCGGCAAATTATTGCTGCAATTCGAAATCAGAATCTGCATATCACGGATAACGGAGCCAATCTTCACGCCATGACGCCACTCTTCCACCATAAATGCCACATTGTATTCGCCTTGCATGACCGGATTTTCCCAACGCAATTCACCTGTGAGCGGGTCAATGTCGAAAGATTGCGAGGCTTGAGGGAACGAGTAGCCTGCAATTTCAATGCCATCTTGCCCTTTACAGGTAACGAGTTTATAGCTTAGGCTGTCGCCATCAGGGTCGTAGGCCGAAGGATTGTGCAGGTAAAGCTTGCCCACGCAGCCCTTGTCGACAGGCGCGTTGAGCAGCTGCACCGAATTGTTGTAGCCCAAAAACGGATTAATGACCAACTCCGTCTCAATGTGCATGGGCACCATCACCGAGTTGGGCACGTTGACAACCCCGAAATTGCGGTTGGCATCCTCCATGCTGATAGTATAAGTGCCCGAAGTTGAGAAGTTGTGGATTTGTTTGTAGACATTGAGCGTATAATCTTCGCCCAAGTTTTGCAGCACCACGCGGGGA
>JAEEGL014739413.1_pt1 | contig 13513 bp, 12 predicted proteins | sample 9134231 | NCBI WGS metagenome assembly JAEEGL01 (sample SAMN16246548, study PRJNA631951) | gut metagenome | biome: gut microbiome; feature: rumen; material: fiber-attached | host: Bos | place: Iran: Karaj | collected 2018-10
GCCGGGAAAAGCTTCTTAGTTGTATGATCGGCCGGCTTTCGTCCGGGATCCCGCCGTCAGGCTTCGCGTTACTTCGCCGAAAGATAATTGCAGGCATTGATCGCCGCATTTGCGCCGTCCGAACACGCGGTCGCCACCTGTCTCAGCGTCTTGGACCGGCAGTCTCCGGCAACGAAAACGCCCTCCGTCCTCGTCGTGCCCGTTTCGTCCGCCTCAAAATATCCCCAGCGGTTCAGGAGTGCAAGGTGCGCAAACGGGGCGTTGTTCGGAATAAGGCCGACCGCAAGGAAGACACCGTCACATCTGACCGTCTTCTCTTCCCCACCCTCGAGATATGAAACCCCCGTGAGCTTTCCGTTCTCCGTTATGTACCCCATAACAGTCGTGGAAAGATGTGTTTCCACGTTATGATGTGAAAACAGCGTCTCCTGAGATTTCGCGTCCGCCGTGAATTTAGGCAGATCCTGCAGCATAGTCAGCTTTCCCGCTGTCTGAACGAGCGTGTTTGCTTCGACAAAGGCGGAGTTGCCACCGCCGATGATAACCACGTCCTTGTCCCTGTAGAGGTCACCATCGCATACAGCACAGAAATGGATCCCGTTCCCGATCAGCTCTTCCTCGCCGGGAAGCCCGAGCACCCGGTGCGTCGTGCCGGTTGCCAGTATGAGGGTCCTGCCCTCATAGATGCTTCTCTCTTCCGTTCCGACAAGGAATGTCCCATCGCTTTTGTCCACGCTCGTCACATTTTCGATTGCGACCTCCGCGCCCTGTCCGATTGCCTGATCGAGAAGCTTGTCTGCAAATTCGTCACCGCTGATCTCTGCAAATCCAGGAATGTTCTCGACTTTCGGCGTATTGACGATCTGTCCGCCAAACACGCTCTTTTCAATCACCAGGACACTCTTCCCGTTTCTCCGTCCGTAAACCGCGGCTGTCAGACCCGCAGGTCCTCCGCCGATAATGATGATGTCATACATTCGTTCCGCTCTCCTTCTTTCAATCGTGGCCGCTAGCGCCCCATGCTTCCTTTCATAACAGAACCATGCACCGGGACGCGCCGAAGTGCATGGTTCTTGATGATCTATTCCGGTAAACCGGATCAGCAGACCGCCGCCCTGTGCGCCTTGATCCAGTCGATCGCCGCGCTCTCGCCGACATATCTTGTTCCGTCCGGATCGATAATGGTCGGCGTCTGCGTGATGCCGAGTTCCCTGGCGATATCAAGATGCTCCGAACAGTTGACCATCTTGTACGGGACCTTCGCAATGCGGAATCTCTGCTCGGCACCCTTGCATTTCGGGCAGTGATCCTTGACGTACATAACGGGAACATCCGTCGCCGCTCCGGCTACCGTAGCTGCTGTCTTGACCGGCTCCGCCGCTTCGCTCTTCTCAAGCTTGACCTCACGTTTCTGGAAGTTGGAATGCACAACATCATAAACAAGACGGTCTCTGAACTCCTGCGCTTTTCCGTCGTTCCAGTTCTGGACGGGGCGGTAGTAACCCGTGATGCGGCTGTAGACTTCCGTCTTCTGCCCGCAGATCGGGCATACATACTGCTCGCCTGTAAGATAACCGTGGTCGGCACAGACGGAATAGGTCGGGGACATGGTATAGTACGGGAGCTTATAGTTCTCCGCGATCTTCCTCACCAGCGACGCGGCGGATTTCCAGTCGGGCAGCTTCTCACCGAGGAACGCATGGAATACGGTTCCGGAGGTGTAAAGCGTCTGAAGGTCATCCTGCACATCGAGCGCGGAGAAGATATCATCCGTATAGCCGACAGGCAAATGGGACGAGTTCGTATAGTAAGGAGTACCGTTCATGTTAGCGGTAATGATGTCCGGATACTGCTCCTTGTCATGCTTGGCGAAGCGGTAGGTAGTGGATTCGGCGGGTGTCGCCTCCAGATTGTAGAGATCCCCGTATTTCTCCTGATAATCGCTCAGCCGCTCACGCATATGGTTAAGCACATCCTGTGCAAACTTCTGCGTCTCTTTATGTGTCAGATCCGCGCGGAGCCATTTTGCGTTCAGTCCGACTTCATTCATGCCGATCAGGCCGATTGTGGAGAAGTGATTCGCGAATGTACCGAGATACCGCTTCGTGTACGGATAAAGACCGTTCTCAAGCAGCTTCGTGATAACGTCACGCTTGATCTTCAGACTGCGCGCCGCAATATCCATCAACTTATCCAGACGCGAATAGAAATCTTTCTCATCCGCGGCAAGATATGCGATACGCGGAAGGTTGATGGTAACAACGCCGACACTGCCTGTCGACTCGCCGGATCCGAAGAATCCGCCGGATTTCTTGCGGAGCTCACGGAGATCAAGACGGAGTCTGCAGCACATGGAGCGGACATCGCTCGGTTCCATATCCGAATTGATGTAGTTGGAGAAATAAGGCGTACCGTACTTTGCCGTCATCTCAAAGAGCAAACGGTTGTTTTCCGTATCCGACCAGTCGAAGTCTTTCGTGATCGAGTAGGTGGGAATCGGGTACTGGAATCCACGGCCGTTGGCGTCTCCCTCGATCATCAGCTCGATGAACGCCTTGTTGACCATGTCCATCTCCGCCTTGCAGTCGCCGTACGTGAAATCCATATCCTCTCCGCCGACGATCGCGGGAACATCTTTCAAGTCTGCAGGAACGACCCAGTCCAGCGTGATGTTGGAGAACGGTGCCTGTGTTCCCCATCTGGAAGGGGTATTAACACCGTAGATAAAGGACTGGATGCACTGCTTGACCTCTTTGTAGGAAAGATGGTCGACCTTGACGAACGGAGCGAGGTAAGTATCGAAAGAGGAAAACGCCTGAGCCCCTGCCCACTCGTTCTGCATGATGCCGAGGAAGTTCACCATCTGGTTGCACAGGGTGGAAAGGTGGCTTGCGGGAGAGGATGTGATCTTGCCCGGAATGCCGCCGAGTCCTTCGCGGATCAGCTGTTTCAGGCTCCATCCTGCGCAGTAACCTGTCAGCATGGAGAGATCGTGGAGGTGGATCGCGGCGCTCCGATGGGCGTTTGCGATCTCCGCGTCATAGACTTCGCTCAGCCAGTAGTTTGCCGTGATAGCGCCGGAGTTGGAGAGGATCAGTCCGCCGACGGAATAGGTGACCGTTGAGTTCTCCTTGACGCGCCAGTCGTTGACGCGCAGGTAATTGTCCACCAGTTCCTTGTAGTTGAGCAGCGTGGAGTTCACGTTCCGGACATTTTCACGCTGTTTGCGGTAAAGGATATATGCCTTCGCCACATCAGCGAATCCCGCTTCGGAAAGCACTTTCTCGACGCTGTCCTGAATATCCTCGACCGTAATATGCTCGTCATGGATCTTACTCTCGAAGTCTGCTGTCACCTGCAGAGCAAGCATGTTGATCACCGTGGGGTGATACTGCTTCTCAAGAGCATCGAAGGCCTTGGTAATAGCCACCCGGATCTTGTCAATATCAAAATCGACGACTTTCCCGTCCCTTTTCACTACCATGTACATTTTTTTACCCCTCACAATCCTCTAATAAATCCCGAAATGGATTTGACCGTAGCATAGTATAGCAACGTTTGTATGACGTGTCAACGAAAAGATACAAGATATTGACCTAATATTCATATTTAACCACAAGATTTAGTTATCCGCGAATTCTGAATTTTTCAGCCACGGATGCCGAGATCTTGGCATATTCTGCCAGTTTTTCCCTGCTAGGCGCCTTCAGTCCCGCGAACGGAACGGTGTCCCGGTCCACAAAAGGCTGCAGATAATACTCCGGGATCTTCCTTCCTGTCCGCTCCGTCAGCGGCCCAAGCAGAGAACATATCCCCGTAAAGGATTCCACGGTATGCAGTGGCTCCACCACTGTCGTCCTCAGTTCAAACGGGACGGAGGATGTCAGAAGCAGCTCGATGCTCCTGAGCAGATTATCAATTCCAAACCGTTCCGTTCCTGTCGTCGCAGGATACTGTTCCGCGCTGTTTTTCACGTCGAGTGCCACATAATCGAGCAGGTTCTGGTTCAGCGCATTCTCAAGGTGTTTCGGAAAACACCCGTTTGTGTCCAGCTTGACCGCGAACCCTGCCGTCTTGATCTGTTTCATGAAATCACACAGGTCCGGCTGCAGGCAGGGCTCCCCTCCCGTAATGCATACACCGTCAATCTTTCCCTTGCGTCCGGAAAGAAACTCGAAGAACTCTCCGGCAGTCATCAAAGCTGGAGGAGCTTCCAGCAATTCACTGTTATGACAGAACGGACATCTCAGATTGCATCCGCCCGTAAAAACGGTTGCCGCGACTTTTCCCGGAAAATCCAAAAGGCTGAGTTTCTGCAGACCTGCGATAATCATATTTCTCCCTCGATTGTACAGTATCTTTTAATCCCTCCGCCCGTCCCGCGCGGCAGCGCGGGAAGAACGGTTGTCATCCCTTATAGTTCCATCCATCCAGCAGAGATTCCAGTCGGCTTATGTACTCGTGTGTATTCGCTCCGATGATAACTTCGCCCACCATCCGTCCGTCTGAATCCACGAAGACGGTGGTCGGTATAAACTGAACTCCGCTCAACGCCCAGGCCAGTTCCTCGCTCAGTATCAGGTTGTCAAACGTGATCCCTGCTCCGTCCGCGATCTTCCGTGCATTCTGAAGATTGCCCTTATCGTCCGTGCTGACATCCACTACAATCCCGAGAATCTGGGCGCTGTCCGGAAGCTGACTGTTCAGTTCCTGAAGGGCGGGCATCTCATTGATGCATGGTCCGCAGTAAGTTCCCCAGATATTGATCATTGTAACAGTCTTCCCGGCGAAAACCTGCTCGGTAACGATATCGCCATTCAGATTCTCCGTAGAAAAAGACGGGAACCGCGCCTCTTTCTGGTCCTGAGCAGGCTCGGTTTCAGGCGTCACCGCAGGTTGTTCCTGAGTCGCAGCCGGCACGCAAGCAGTCATTATCACCACAGCAAGAATAATCGCTATGAGTCTTCTCATTTCGGTTCTTTCCCTTCCGTTCCGCTCCTCGTTCGCAGTCCCCGTGCGCCCGTTGAATTGATTCGCGGTACTCCCCTATAATATTATTGCATGAACAAACGGCCGCCGCAATCGGATCCGCCCGTTTTTCATTCTCGAAAACCATAGCGGATCGTTTCTCCGGTTTGGCTTTTTCTGAACTGCGGAAACCCCGGCCGGCAGCCCGGTTTCCCGGAAAGGACGGTTTTATGAAGATCATGGTAAGCGCCTGTCTGACGGGCGCGAGAGTAAAATACAGCGGCGGAAGCAATTATTCGGAAACACTATTAGCGTTTGTCAGCGGGCATGACGTGATCCCGGTCTGTCCCGAAGTGCTCGGAGGACTCCCGGTTCCGCGCGAACCGGCTGAAATCGTCAATGGAACTGTCACGGACAGAACCGGAAAATCCGTCGATTCAGCGTTTCGGCACGGAGCCGCCGCGGTTCTGAAAATTGCGGAAGAAGAAAAGCCCGATCTGATCGTTCTGCAGTCCAGAAGTCCGAGCTGCGGCGTTCGTGAGATCTACGACGGATCGTTCAGCGGGAAAAAGATACCGGGAGCCGGTGTCACGGCAAAGCTTCTGCTGGAACATGGATTTCACGTCATTGATGTCGCGGAACTCTCCCTTTACAGAAACGCGGAAGATGCTGTTTCTCTTGTCGTATATTAATAAAGTCCGGCAAATCTGATATGGTACGTTCAGTGTGGAATCCACACTGTAAAATCCGTACGCGGGGAAGTCCTGCTCACTTCCTTTGTGTTCAGGGATACGCTCAATACGATCGGCTCGAATGCGCATATCCGCTTCTCGGGAGATTCGCTTATGCTGTTTGAACGGAAATCCGGACGTTACGTCACTTCCGGCTCCATCGAGATCTGATCGTTCACAGCGCAACTTTATACAATGCAGGCGTTCTGCCTGCATTTTTATTTGTTTTTGCACGAAATCGCCCCCGAAATGTTAAAAATATACAAAAGCTTTTACAAGTGCTTCATTTGTATGTATAATATGGGATAGATTCGGGAAATGTGTCGGAAAACACTTTTCATCACAACAATCTAATTACTGGGAGGTTATTAATATGGAAGGTATGCAGATTCAGATTATTCCGCTCATTATCGTGGTGGCATATCTAGTCGGCATGTTGGTCGTAGGCTTCTTTGTAAGCAAGCTGAAGATCAAGAACTCGAAAGACTACCTGGTCGCTGGACGCCGCATGGGTCTGTTCATGGTCGCGTTCTCACTGTCCGCAAACAACATCGGCGGTGGCTGCACCACCGGTGTTGCCCAAAAGGCATTCGGCAACTGGGGTCTGTCCGCCTGTTGGTACGTTCTCGCCTGCTCAATCGCCATGATTCCGCTCGCGTACTTCGCACCGAAAATCCGCAAAACCCTGGCCATTACGATTCCTGAAGTTGTCGGCCGCCGTTTCGGTAAGCTTTCCAGCAACTTCACCGCGATCCTGTCCGTGTTCTCGCTGTTCTGCCTGACATCGTCACAGATCCTGGCTTCCGGTTCCGTCATCAGCGCTCTCATTCCCTCAATTCCGCTGAATGTCTGCCTGATCTTTGCCGGTATCGTCATCATTCTGTACACGACCCTCGGCGGCATGATCGCTGACCAGATCTCCGACTTGGTTCAGTTCCTGATCATTCTCGTAGGTCTTGCTATCGCGACCCCCATCGTACTCAAATCTGCCGGCGGCTGGTCTGCCATCGCTGCGAAACTGCCGGGCGAGAAGCTGAACTTCACGCAGATCGGCTGGGCATCCATCATCGGCTACATTTTCCAGTACATCTGCACGTTCCTTGTAGGTCCGGAAATGGTAACCCGTTTCGAAACCGCAAAAGACGAGAAGACCGCGCGCAACGCGTCCTTCCTCTCAGCTGTTCTGATGGCGGCCATGTCCATCTTCCCGACGCTGCTCGGTCTTGCCGCTTTCGCGCTCAAGGATCAGATCCCCGGAATCGCGGAAAACGGTTCCAACGCCATGATGATGGTCACAGGGCACTATGCTCCTGGCTTTATCACCGGTCTTATCTCCGCTGCTATCATCTGCGCTACGATGTCCTCCGCTGACTCGAACCTGCTGTGCATGTCCACGATGATCATCAACGACCTCTACAAAGGTTTCGGCGGAAAGAAGGAGCTGTCTGAGAAACAGATCATCTTCTGGACCCGTTTCAGCAACGTCATCGGCGCTCTGGTCGCTATGGCGATTCAGTTGCTCGGTATTGCCGGCAGCATTATCGCGCTGAACACCTTCGCCTTTGGTATCCGTTGCGCAGGTCCGTTCTCCGCTTATGCGCTCGGTCTTGTCGTTCCGAAAGCAACCAAGAATTCCGGTTTGTTCTCTATCATTACCGGAACGATCGGTTTCGTCGTCTGGCAGCTGCTCCCGAGCGTCAACACCTACCTGATGCCTGTTGTCTTCGGAAGTCTTGTCTCCGTAGTCACATTCTTCGTCGTCAACTGGATCGAGTGGGGCAGAGGTGTTGCGCCCGCGCCGTCCGCTTATCTCTCTGATGAGGAAGCGGCTGCGGTTCTTGCAAAAGAACAGCAGGAAATGTAAGACATGTAATCATCTGACAGTATCCCGAAGCAATACGGAACCGTTCCGCAAGGAACGGTTCCTTTTGTATTCTCTTTTCCTACTCTCTCGAGAATTGAATTATATCCTGATACCCGAATCTATGGTATGATAAAATATCATCTGCTTTTCATCCGAGCAGGCAAGGAAAGGGCATCCGAATGGCATACCGAGCATTATACCGCGAATACCGCCCGAAGCTGTTCCAGGAAGTAATCGGGCAATCGCACATCACAACGATTCTGCAGAATCAGATTTCGGCGGATCATGTTGCGCACGCATACCTGTTCTGCGGATCCCGCGGAACCGGCAAAACCAGTACCGCTAAAATCTTCGCGCGTGCCCTCAACTGTGAAAGCCCGGATCATGGCGAACCCTGCGGAGTCTGCCGGTCCTGCGTCAGGTCCGGAAAACAGGAATGTCCGGATATCGTTGAAATGGACGCTGCAACCAACAACGGCGTTGACAACGTCAGGAGTCTGATAGAAAAAGCGCAGTATACCCCGCTTGAACTGAAAAAGAGGGTCTTTATCATTGATGAAGCGCATATGATTACCGGGCCCGCCTTCAACGCGCTGCTGAAAACACTGGAAGAACCGCCCTCGCATATTGTTTTCATCCTGGCCACGACAGAACCTCAGAAGATACCTGCCACGATTATATCCAGATGTCAGCGGTTTGATTTTCACCGGCTCACCGCAAGGGATATCGAGTCGACCTTAAAAAGCGTTCTTCAGAAAGCAAATGCGGTGGCGGACGACGAAGCGCTCTCCATCATTGCTCACGCAGCGGAAGGCAGCATGCGCGACGCCCTCTCTCTTGCGGATCAGTGTCTCTCGTTCTGCGGCGGTTCCATTACAAGCGCGGATGTCAACGATATCCTCGGCAGCATGGAACAGAACTTCCTGTTTCAGATTTCGGAAGAGTTGATTGCTCTGAACGCAGACAGAACCCTTCAGATGCTGGATAAAGTTGTTCGGAGCGGGAGAACGCTTCCTGTTTTCTGTCAGGATCTGGCAGGTCATTTCCGTTCGCTGCTGCTCGCAAAAACATGCGGCAGGTGTGAGGACATACTGGAATGTACCCCTGAACGGATGGACCGTTATCTCCGGCAGGCAGAAAAAGCATCCGGAAGCTGGCTCCTTTCTTCTCTGGAAACGCTTCTTCAGGTCCGAAGCGAGTTGAGATACTTCCTTTCCCCCCGGATACCCCTGGAGTCCGCGCTGGTACGTATCTGCCATCCAGAGGCATCGGTATCGGTCTCAAATCTTGAGACCAGGGTCGCTCTTCTCGAAAAACAAATCTCCGCGCTGTCCTCCGCTCCTGTGGGACTTCGTTTTGATGCAGCCTCCCAGGCCGATAAAACTGTCCCCGATCGTTCGATTCCCCCGGAATCCCGCTCAGAGCAGGTTCCTGCGGAAACCCCGTCCGATCTTCACGCTGCAGAAAGAGAACGGAAACCGGGCCCCCGGGCAGAGCGATCCGCCCCGCTGAAAAACGACGCCAGCGCGGAAGCGGTATGGAACGCGGTACTGCTCTCTGTCGAGAGAAGCAATCCGCTGGAGATCCAGTTCCTGACGCACGCTTTTCCTCAGTCCCTTCAGAACAATGTCCTGACAATCGGATATGACAAAAGCAGAGAGACGCTTTATAATCTTGTCAGCACAAAGCCGCACCAGGATAAAATCAACCGGGCACTGGAAGAGGTACGGCCGGGTACGAAAGTTGCAACCGTCCTGATCAGCCGGCAGCCTGTCTCCGATGAGACGGAAGCACGGCTCAGAGCTGAATTCGGAGACAAATTAACGATAGAAGAATAAATCCTAATCGGTCCGGAGGGACGTTAAACACTACTATTTCAGAATCAAACAGGAGAACAGATATGGCAAAAGGCGGCGGATTCCCCGGAATGGGCGGAGCAAACATGCAGCAGCTGATGCGTCAGGCGCAGAAGATGCAGGCCGACATGCAAAGATCACAGGAAGAGCTTCAGGCGAAAGAGTTTACTGCCGATGCGGGCGGTGGAATGGTTTCCGCAACGGTCAGCGGATCACGCGAACTGAAATCTCTCACGATCAATCCGGCCTGCGTGGATCCCGATGATGTGGAGATGCTGCAGGATCTTGTATGCGCGGCCATCAATGAAGCCATGCGCAAAGCTTCCGAGGAAACGGAACGCGTTATGGGCAAGATCACCGGCGGAATGAATTTCGGGTTCTGACAGGCAGGAGCGCCACGTGATCACCATTGAACCGATCGAAAAGCTTACGACACAGCTCTCGCGGCTTCCCGGAATCGGAAGGAAAACCGCGCAGCGGCTTGCATATCATATCCTGAGCGTACCGGAAGCGCAGGCGAAGGAACTGGCCGACGCCATCACTGCCGCACGTGAAAACGTATGCAACTGTCCCATCTGCGGAACGTATACCGATGTCATCCCGTGCAGGATCTGCTCGGATGACAAGCGTGACGGATCCGTAATCTGCGTTGTCTGTGACCCGCGGGATGTTGCCGCCATGGAAAAAGTCCGTGAATTCCACGGAAAATACCATGTGCTGCACGGAGTGCTTTCCCCGATGGAAGGTATCGGGCCTAATGATATCCGTATCCGCGAGCTGGTCGAACGGGTCAGCGACGGCACCGTAAAAGAGGTCATCCTCGCCACAAATCCCGACGTGGAGGGCGAGGCAACCGCCTCTTACATCGCAAGACTCCTGAAACCGTTGGGTATAACGTGTACGAGAATCGCCCACGGTATTCCAATCGGCGGCAATCTTGAGTACACCGATGAAGTAACCCTTGCAAAAGCTTTGGAAGGCAGACGTCAGCTCGGATGAGACGGTTCCGCAACACATTATGGATCTGTTGCCTGACAGCCGCATTTCTCTGCGCATGCTCCTGCATGCCAAAAGCCGCGATTGTTCCTACGGAACTCGCCACACAGATTCCAACCCTCTCCCCAACCCCTGTGACACCCTCTCCGGTCCCTCCAACTCCTGAGCCAACCGCTTCCCCGACTCCGGAACCGACTGCCGTCCCCCTGTCGTATTTCGCTCCTACAACCCGAATGCGTTTCGAGGAGCTCGTCGGGGACAACGGCAACTATGATCTTCCTCTCGGATATCCGTCTCCGGATACTTACCGTGTTGTCGTCGATCTTTATCATCAGGTCGTCATGATCTATGAAAGAGACGGCTCCGGGAATTATACTGTCCCCGTCCGCTACATGCTCTGCTCATCCGGGCAGAGAGGATCGACCCCCTGCGGAACCTTTCATCTGCTCCGTTACCGGGTGCGGTTCGGTTTTTTCCGCAACGACAAGACCTACGGTCAGTACTGGACGCTGATCAAAGGGAGAATCTATTTCCACTCCCTTCTGTACGCTGAAAGGAATGCGGACACATATATAGAGAGTACGTACGACGCGCTCGGAACGCCGGACTCGCACGGCTGTATCCGGCTTACCGTGCCCGACGCACGCTTTATCTATTACAATCTCGGTTACGGGACCGAGGTTGAAATCCGGGAAGGCGATCCAAACGATACTCTGACTGCCTCAATCCGTGAATCTCTGATACTGGCCGAACGTCCGGCTGAACATGTCACGCTTGTCCCGGGCGAAATCCCTTCTACCGATGTATGGCGGATAGAAGATATCCCTCTGGAAATCCCCTATGAAGAAGGCAGTCAGAAAAAGCAGAAATAACGCAATCTAAAAAGGCATCCGGATGGATGCCTTTTTAGAGTTCTGCCTATTTTTTGCGGATTTGCTCAGTTCATGCCCTTATGCTTCTGGAAGCACTCGCTACAGTAAACGGGTCTGTCATTGCGGGGCTGGAACGGAACCTTTGTGGGCTTTCCACATTCCGCGCAAACTGCATCAAACATCTCACGCTCGCCGCCACGCTGATTCTTGCGGGCAGCACGGCAAGCCTTGCAGCGAACGGGTTCATTCTGGAATCCTTTTTCCGCATAGAACTCCTGCTCTCCTGCGGTAAAGACGAACTCCGCGCCACAATCTTTGCACACCAACACTTTGTCTTCGAACATGTCTCTTTCCCCTTTTAAGCCTGTCAGGCTGATAATAATCAGTATCCGGCAGTGTCTGACCTGGTTTTTAACCCCACACCCGCCAACTGGAAGGTTCGCTCATAAGCTGATTTCGCTCCCCACTACTACCCCTCTCGGATCGCTCCGGTTGGACTTACATCTAGGCCGCACTATGATCACGGAAATATTTCCCGCTTACGTGGATCGCTTCGCCTGCGACTGGCATCGACTTTCAACCACAGACCCACTGCGCAAACACTTGTTACATTATATATTACATTTTCAGAATTGTCCAATACTATATTTAGGCAATTCCAAAAGGTTTTCACACAAAAGATGCCGTTTCTTCCCTTTTATGCTCCGCTGCCTTCCGGGTAATGCGCGCGGGGCCCGCCGATATACCGCGGTCTCGTACGAGCCATCACAATATTCGCTTCCCCGATTCTTCGGAACGCCGTATGAACGGGTACCGCAACCGGTCTCAGGTGCATGCCGATCAGCGTATCCCCGATATCCATACCCAGTGCCGCTCCGGAGCACAGGTCCTCCACCATGACCGCGTCTTCCAGCCTGCCGTAGACCTCCGTCACAAACGCTCCGCCCGCATGAAGCCAGGGTTCCACGCAGACCTGCCGGAGAGCGTACCGCTCCATGCAGGACCTGCTGACACAAAGGGCGCGGTTGATATGCTCGCATCCCTGCGCCGCAAGAAAAACGCCGGCATCTTCCAGCGAAGGAAGGATCCCTTCTAGCAGCGCCGACGCCACTTCTGCGCTAGAATCCGATCCTATCATCCTGCCCCGTACTTCGCTTGTCGAACATCCAATAACGCAGATTTCTCCCTTGCGGGGCTTTGCTGCGTCCAGAAGTATCCGGATCCCTTCAGAAGCCTGTTTTGTTATCTCGCTGTAATCCATATCCGTTCCTCTGTTTCTTTTATCACGGTTTCATATTATAGCACAGTGTCCCGGTATGGTATACTTGTTTCTATGCTGAACGGATGGGTGCAAAAACTGACAGAATGGTTCTCTCAGAACGCGCGGGATCTTCCCTGGCGTCACACATCTGACCCGTACAGGATATGGGTCAGTGAGATCATGCTGCAGCAGACGCGGGTCGAAGCGGTAAAAACCTATTATGAGCGTTTCATCCGCCGATTTCCCGATATCCTTTCCCTTTCAGCGGCTAGCGATGACGAGTTGCTGAAACTCTGGGAAGGACTCGGGTACTACAGCCGTGTGCGCAACATGAAGCGGACGGCGGAAATCATCGCAGGATCCGGGGAAACCTGTCTGCCCGCAGATTATGACAAGCTCCTCGCACTTCCGGGAATCGGCAGCTATACGGCCGGGGCAATCGCATCCATTGCATACCGTCTTCCTGTCCCTGCCGTAGATGGAAATGTTCTGCGCGTGCTGGCACGCCTGAGCGCGGATCCCTCTGACATCAAGTCCCCCGCCTGCCGGCGTCGCGCGGAGACATATCTGAAGTCTGTCATCCCGTCCGGCGATCCAGGAACGTTCAATCAGGCTCTGATGGAACTCGGCGCAACCGTCTGTCTCCCATCAGGAACTCCGCTCTGTCGGGATTGTCCTCTTCGCAGCCATTGCTCGTCCCACAAAAACGGAACAGAGCACCTATATCCCGCTAAATATTCAAAACCCTCAAGAAAAACAGAGGAAAAAACTGTTTTCGCGCTTTCGCTTAACGGCAGATTCCTTGGGTACCGCCGACCGGATCGCGGTCTTTTGGCAGGCATGTATCAGCTTCCGGAAGTGCCTTCCTTTCTCCCGGACGAAGCGTTTGTTCCCTATCTGTACGGGAAAGGACTGACTCCCGTCGGAGAAATCCGCGTCTACAGCAGAAAACATATCTTTACGCA
>JAEEGL014996996.1_pt1 | contig 13513 bp, 8 predicted proteins | sample 9134231 | NCBI WGS metagenome assembly JAEEGL01 (sample SAMN16246548, study PRJNA631951) | gut metagenome | biome: gut microbiome; feature: rumen; material: fiber-attached | host: Bos | place: Iran: Karaj | collected 2018-10
ATTAAAAAGCCCGACCTAGGTCGGGCTTTTTTTGTTTGCTGTCATGCCCGCGAATGCGGGCATCTCCGATACTTCGGGCTTACTTCGCCTTGGCGCTCCTGCGGAGCGCTAGGCCCGTAGATTTGCAAATGCCGGAGTGCAAGCACTCCGTCACTGTCAAATCTACTTGGCCTTCTTCATAATTTGCTTCAGCATGGAGTTCATCTTGCCGATCTGGACCTGGGGGGCGGGCTTCTTGGGAGCTGCACCCGGACGTTCCTTACCGGCAATCTTGTTCTTCAGGTCGGCGATGGTCGCGTGGCCCTGGATGCCCCCCTGGGGGCGTCCGCCGCGGTTATCGCGGCCGCGGCCACCGAAGCCGCCCTTGGGTCCACCAACGCGCTGGCCGCGCGGGCCACTAGCGCCTGCGCCTGCCACACCATCGGTCTGCTCCTGCTTCATAGAAAGACTAATGCGCTTCTGGTTCGCATCCACCGCCACCACGCGGACCTTCACGATGTCTCCCACCGTCAAGGCTTCCTTAGCGTCGGCAATGAACTTGTCGCTGATTTCGGAAACATGGACCAGGCCGTCCTGATGAACGCCGATATCCACAAAGGCACCGAAGTTAGCCACGTTGGTCACCACGCCTTCCATCCAGCTACCCGTTACCAGGTCGTTGATAGTCTTGATGCGGTCATCGAACTTGGCGTAACGGAATTCCTTACGGGGGTCACGGCTGGGCTTCTGAAGTTCCTTCAAGATATCATCCAAGGTAGCCTTACCCACCTCGTCAGAGAGGAACTCGTCCACCTTGATAGCCTTCACCGCCTCGGCGTTACCCACCATGTCCTTCACGGACACGCCAGCCTTCTCGGCCATCTTTTCAACCAGGGCATAGTTTTCGGGGTGAACGGCGGAATCATCCAGCGGGTTCTCGGCACCGGGGATACGCATAAAGCCGGCATCCTGTTCAAAGGCCTTGGGGCCAAAGCCCTTCACGTTCTTCAAAGCTTCGCGGCTAGCATAGGCACCATTCTCTTCGCGGTACTTCACAATAGCTTCAGAAAGGGTGCTGCTGAGGCCTGCCACATGGGCAAGGAGCGGAGCAGAGGCGCTGTTCACGTCCACGCCCACCATGTTCACGCAACTTTCCACCACTTCGTCCAGACGCTTCTTCAGTTCGCGCTGGTTCACGTCGTGCTGGTACTGGCCCACCCCGATAGACTGGGGCTCCACCTTCACGAGTTCTGCCAGGGGGTCCTGCAAGCGACGACCGATAGAAATTGCTCCACGGGTGGTCACGTCTTCCTTGGGGAATTCCTGGATGGCGATCATGCTGGCGCTGTACACGGAAGCACCGGCTTCGCTCACGATGACGCGGGGCGGAACCTTGCCCTTGAACTTCAGGGCCATCTCGCCACAGAATGCGTCGGTCTCGCGGCTTGCCGTGCCGTTGCCGATGGCGATCAGGTCAATCTTGTACTTGTCAATGAGCTGCATCAGGTACACGCAGGCACCGGCCTTGTCATTCTTGGGCTCGTGGGGGTAAATCACGCCATGGTCCAGGAACTTGCCATTCTCATCCAGAACGGCCACCTTGCAACCCGTACGGAAACCCGGGTCCAGGGCCAGCACAGCCTTGTGGCCAGCCGGAGCGGCCAGCAGTACATCCTGTAGGTTCTTGCTGAACACCTTAAAGGCTTCTTCTTCGGCAGCGTCCTTCAAAAGCAGGCGTACTTCACTTTCCATACTGGGCTGCAACAGGCGTTCCCAGGCATCCTGGCACATATCTTCCAGGTAAGGCTTCCACACAGAATCCCTCTTGATGACCTGGGCCTTCAGGTAGCCCACCAGTTCTTCGGTAGGAACCTCGATAGAAAGGCGGAGCACCTTCTCCTTTTCGCCGCGGCGAAGCGCCAGCATACGGTGGCTCGGGATCTTGGAAACGGGCTCGCTGAAGTCGTAGTAGTCCTTAAACTTGGTCTCTTGCTTTTCAAAATCCTTCTTGACCTTGGACACCATGACACCCTTCTTTTCCATCTGGGCACGGAGATACTGGCGGTATTCCGTATTGTCGGCCACTTCTTCGGCCAGAATATCGGCTGCACCCTTGAGGGCGGCCTTCGGGTCGGCAAGGCCCTTCTCTTCGGAAAGGTAAATACGGGCGATTTCTTCGGGAGTGTTGCCGGTGTTTTCCTGCTCCCACATAAGGCGGGCGAGAGGCTCCAGCCCAAGTTCCTTTGCGATGGTGGCACGTGTGCGCTTCTTGGGCTTGTAGGGGGCGTAAATGTCTTCGAGCAGAGTCTTGTCCTTGCAGGCCTCGATCTGGGCCTTCAGTTCCGGAGTCAGCTTACCCTGTTCCTCGATGCTCTTGAGGATGGTCTCCTTGCGGTCGGCAAGTTCCTGCAGGTAGTCGCGACGGTGGCTGATGTCGCGAAGTTCAATTTCGTTCAGGGTTCCCGTCTGGTCCTTGCGGTAACGGGCAATAAAGGGGATAGTGCCCCCCTGGTCCATAAGTTCGAGCGCTTTTGCGACTCGCCAGGTTTCAAGTTTCAGCTCTTCAGCAATAATGGCAGAAAAATCCATAATTCATTTTCCGATTGGAGGGTCCTAATCTTGTGAAAAGGCCCTAAGTTAAACAGCCCGGCAGCGTTTGCCGCTGGGCACCCTTACGGGTCTGTTGAATATAGTAATAAAAAGGAATGCGGAGCCCTAGCGGCGGCCTACGGGTCTCGGTTTCGGAGCAGATGTCGAACGGGACCTGGGAGCGCTGCGTGTTGTGGAGCCGCTCTGGCTCCTAGGCTCGTAACGCCGATTGTCGTAACGTCTGGAATCGTCCTCATCGCTATCCACATAGCGGGTCGGGAGCCTTTCCGGCTCCACGTACATTGGAGCCTGCTGCCTCCCTGCAGGGGCAGGGGCCGGCATCACGCGGGTAGTCGTAACCGTACCCACACGGGCAGCGGGAGCCGGAGTTGCCGACATATACGTCGCGGGAGCAGGCGCTGTTGACATACGGCCAGCAGGTGCCGGGGCCACGCGGGCCGCAGGCGCGGGCGCCACACGGGCAGGCGCAGGCCTTCTCGGGGGCGGGCTATTATAGTGGTGGGGCGGACGGTAGCGCCTCGGGTGCCTAGGAATGGGCCTATGGGCATACCAGCGGGTATTACGCACATAAATCACCCTGGGGCCCCAATCGATCCAGCAGGACCCCCAACCCCATTCGCCAAACCAGGTCCCAAGCCAAACGCCTGAACCGTAATAAACGCGGGTATAGCCGTCGTAACGCACATAGTAGACCACACGAGGGTTGTAGACAGGCACGTACACGTATTCCTTCTGCACCGGATAGATGGTGATGTTGTCGCCGGCCTCCACCTTCACCTGTTCGTTTGACTTCAAATGTCCATAGTCGTAGGCCTTCTGGCGCATCCGCTGCACGGCCTCCATCACCTCCTCCTTCTGGTTGGTGACGGCGTCGCCCAGCTGGTCTGTCCAGGTGCGGTACTTGTCCATCATGGAAAGCACCGACGGGAACGGCAGCAGGGCCTGCACGCTGGGGTCGTAAGGCAGGTTCGCCTCTTCAATAGCAGAGGCCAGGGTCGCCCCCTTCATATTCTTGTGATACTCCGCCCACATGGCGGCAGCGGGAATCTGGTTGCCGTAGGTGGAGGCGTCCAGCACCTGCACCAGCAAAGGGTCCGGATACAGGGCGATGCTTGCCACCAGGGTGTCCAGCTCCGAGGTAGAGTAATTGGCCTGGGCAAAGCCCGAAACACCAAGGCAAAGGACCAGCGCGGCCATTACATTCAGCAATCTCGAAAACAACCTGTCCACGGGAACCTCCTTTGCAGTTCCCGTTAAATATACAAATTTACAGAACTTTTACACTTCACATCTTGCCATTATCCGCATATAAACTACATTCTCTCCTGCGTTCGACATAGTACGCTAAGGCGTCCAAGAATTTGGATGTCTTTTTTTTACCAAAGGAGTACTATGTCTACTAGAAAAACGCAACCATCGAACAACATCCATATCGACAACGAATATGCCACGTGGATTGCAGAATTAAAGCATCGCTACCGCTCGGCGCAAACAAGGGCTGCCGTCAAGGTAAACGCAGAAAAACTGCTTTTTAACTGGCAACTCGGCCGTGATCTGGTGCAGAAAAAGGCAGAAGAACGCTGGGGGAATGGCGTTGTAGAACAAATCAGCATTGACCTAAAGCACGAATTCCCGAATGCTGATGGCTTTTCGACATCAAATCTGTGGTATATGAAAAAATGGTATCTTTTTTATACACAAGATACTCAAATTCTGCACCAATCTGGTGCAGAATTGCCGTCACGCAAAAAACTCCAACGACCCGTTGGAGAAATACAATCTCACCAAAAACTCCACCAAGTTGGTGGAGAATTTCCACAACAGTTCGCTCTAGTTCCTTGGCGACACCATGTCGAAATCATCACCAAGTGTAAAACAGTCAATGAAGCCCTATTCTACATAGGCAAGGTCATTGAACAAGGAATGAGTCGAAACGCCCTTATCAACTGCATAAAGGCAAACCTCTTCAAACACCAAGGCAAGATTGAAAATAACTTTACAGAAAAATTGCCCGCACTGCACAGTTCCCTAGTCCAAGAAGTCCTGAAAGAAAACTACGACTTCGGATTCGCCACAGTAAATCACGAAATCTATGATGAAACCGAACTAGAAAATGCACTAACAAAAAATGTGACCAACCTTCTGCTTGAAATGGGTACAGGTTTCGCCTTTGTCGGCCGTCAAAAAACCTTTTGAACCAGAATTTGTTGGTAAGCTCAACTTCTATGTGAACGCCGTTGACAATCTGCTAAAAAATACTGATGACAATCCAACTATCGGTCTTTTAATCTGCTCCGATATGAATAGTACCGATGTCCAGTGGTCCTTTCAGGGTATTGGCACCCCTATGGGTGTTGCCACATACAACAACATCCGTATCAAGGATGCTCTACCCTCCAAAAAGCAACTTGAAGAACGGATGCTGCTCTTGCAGAAAGAAATGCAACACGCCAAACGGCTGATAAACAAGAAAAACAGCGTATCGTTCTAAGCGAAGCGCGTGTAGCGCTCCCTAACGCACTATTCTCCGTCCTTGACGCAACGGACGGAATATCCACTATTCAGATCATTACTAGATGATGATATACCTACGTTCTAATCATATACCAAATACACATAATGCTCACTCGCACTCCAAAAGAATGTAAATTAGGTAGAGCCATGAACCAAGAATTGTCCCTAGAAGAACTCTTTGAAGCCCAGGGTAAAAAACGCTGGGAAATTGTCAAGACCACAGCAAAAGAGCGAATCGCAAAGTTGCTGAAACTCCGCAAGGCCCTGGTGGCACGGCAACAGGAGTTTTACGACGCCGTGTGGGAAGACTTTCACAAACCTAGAACGGAAGCCCACCTCTGCGAGGTGTACCCCGCACTCTCCGAAATAGACTGCGCCGTCGCCCATCTGGAAGAATGGGTGAAAGACAGAGGCGGCAACTGGAGCCCCCTATTCCCCACCAACAAAAGCGTTAGCCATTTTGAGCCCAAGGGTCGCGTACTTATCATGGCCCCTTGGAACTATCCCCTATTGCTGTTTGTCTCCCCCATCGTGGCCGCCGTTGCCGCCGGGAATACCGTCATGGCGAAGCCCAGCCACAAGACTCCCAAGGTCAGCCAGTTCCTGAAATCCCTAATGGCAGAAGTCTTTCCGAAAGATGAAGTGGCCGTTGTACTGGGCGATGGCGCAGTCCTGGGCGACAAACTGCTTAGCCTCCCCTTTGACCACGTATTCTTTACCGGAAGCCCCAGGGTGGGTGCTCACGTGGCACAGTGTGCCGCCAAGGTTCACGCCGGCGTCACGCTGGAACTGGGCGGAAAGTCCCCCGTCATTGTCCTTGACGATGTCCAGATTAAAGATGCCGCTCAAAAGATTGCCTGGGGCAAGTGCCTGAATGCGGGCCAGACCTGTATAGCCCCCGACTACGTGCTTTGCCCTGCAAAACTGGTGCAGCCCCTAGCCGAAGCAGTAGCAGAAAGCATCCGCAAGATGTACGGCTCAACAGATGAAGATCGCCGCTATTGCGAAAACTTTGTCCACATCATCGAAACCCGTGCGGTAGAACGCCACAAGGCGCTGGTAGAAGACGCCCTAGCAAAAGGCGCCACCGCAGTCATAGGCGGGACCTTTATTCCCGAAGATGCCGAAAACCGCTACACTCCCGCCACGGTACTTACGGGAGTCACAGCCGACATGAGCATCATGGATAGCGAAATCTTTGGACCAATTCTCCCCATTGTGGCCTACGATTCGCTTGATAAGGCAATCCAATTCGTGCAATCACGCCCAAAGCCGCTCGCACTATACATCTTCGGAAAATCCGAACGCAACATCGACCGCGTGCTGCGCGAAACCACCGCTGGTTCCACCTGCGTAAACCACTGCATTTTACAAATCGAAAACCTGTCAGTGCCCTTTGGCGGGGTGGGCATGAGCGGTACCGGAAACTACCACGGGATTTACGGGTTCAAGACCTTCAGCCACGAAAGGAACGTGATGTTTCAGGGGGCACTGGATTCCATGAAGTTCTTCTACCCGCCCTATCACAAGAACGGGGACAAGGGCCTGCGGGCAAAGGTCCAGAGGATTGCGAAGAAGTTGCTGGGGTGAGGGGGGGAATACGGATGAATCAAAAGACCTTAACACAAATATTTCACCCATCTTACTTGAATTATTTCTGGGCATTCTTTGCTAATTGAGAAAATAACGTTTCTACAAACTCATTAATACCATGTTTTTCGTCTTCCGTAAGCATGGTTGTTTCTATGGAATTGATGACTTTTTTCCCTTTTTTACGATTATAACGATCCGTTTTCTTTAGCAAAGTAAGCAGTTCATCTTTCAAATCAGCCACAAATTCATCTACCGCTTGCAGCGTCAAAGATGATTGCATTTGGTTTATGACCTTCTTTGCAGTCTCATCACTATTAACTTCCGTTAATTGGGCTCTCTGAAAATATTCAGACAACAACTGCAATAATGACTTGATGTCGTTCTTTCCTCTTAAATAGTAAGCATCCACGGGCAAAACAGTTGAAAGTTTACCCAACATCCGTTCATAACCTTCCCCTATACCCTCTAATTTCTCATAGGATTGCTCTTGAGACAGCGGGACAATCACTTTTTTTAACTGTGGATAGTATTGTTCTTTTGCACTTGCAATAGCTTTATCATCAAATGCCGGAAATTTTTTTCGAACCTCTTGAAGATAATAATCCATATAGACTTCAAGCATTTTTTCAGCACTCAATCTATTTACCAAAAAGAACACTTCCAACAAATAGTGAATAGATTCATTGATTATTTTTCGTTCTTCGGATTTCTTATTCTTGTAATAAAGCCAATGCGTCGACAAGGCTCCTATTAAAGCACCAACAGCTGTTCCTATAATGCCTATTATAGCAGGTATTAAAAACGTTCCGTCTAACATGACACCATACCCCATAATTAAGCAAACGCTTCCTTTATTTCAAAAGCATCTATTGTGGGTAACATTCCATTATTCAACTTCTCTATTTCCTTATCAATATCATTCATTGTTCGAACTTTTGATAATTCAAATTTGACATTACAGCCCATATCAACTAGGTATTTTTCCATTAAAATCAAAACAGCATCTCTTAAAATCGCCTTTGCACGTTCTACTTTTAAATGTATATAAGCCAAATAGAAGGCAGTCGTCCTTGACGGATCTATCAAACTGAAACCCCATGAAGCAAATGCTTTTGACGCAGCATCAATATGGTTGTCATACAATTCTTTTATATTTAAATCACGAGTGTTTTTGTCCTTTTTCGAATCTAACATATATTGATTTGCTTTTTCTTGCAAAAAATCATTCAACAAAAGAACATTTTTTGAAAAGAGTTTTTCTCCGCCCAATTCATCTGGAATGGTAAATTTCCAATCGCGCTGTTTTTTTTCAAAATGATAAATACAGCATCCCGAAATAAGCATTTTAGTCACAATTTCCTTCACACAATGTCCTAATTGGATAGTAATCTGACGCTCGCTACAATGCGATATCTGTGAAAACAAATCTATCAAATCAACATTTTCAGTCCCAATGATTTTAACATCAAATTTTTGGAAATAAGTATACTGGTTGATAAATCTTGTATGGAAACCAAACACAGGGCCTTTTCCACACAGAACAGAATAGGACCACTCGGAATCATTCTTCTTCATCATTGTTCCCTTCCAAATCACGCTTCAGACATTCGTTTTCCCACCCAAAATCACAATCTTGCAAATAAGGACTTTTCATAAAATAGTGTATAATGAAAAGATGTTCTATCTTCAAGTCACAAGCATAGCGCGGACTTTCTCTATATTCTTTTACAAGATGTCTAATAAGTGGACTTTCGTGTTTTACATCCGCATATTGTTCAAAGAGCATCGTCTTATTGGAATCTTTCATCTCATAAGATACATTTTCAAGCAACGTGATTATTTTTCTTTCTAATTCCTTGACAATTTGAGAACTCATTCCCATTTTCGTATTGTCAATACTCGCGAATAAGTATTCTTTTCCCTTTGAGGATAAAGAATTCATCGGTTTTTCTTTAAACCAAAGATCCATTTGTTTATTCCATACAGAATCAACCAAAGATATAAGTTTATCGTTTTTATAATATTCAGAGCAAATCAAAAATACACTGGATACAAGAATTGCATAATCAATAAATTCTTTTATTTCATCAACATTTTTGGCATAAATGGTTAGCATAAAAATGGAAGCCAGTCCATTTGTAATACATTTTTCTGCGACACTACAATCTCCCTTTATCGCAAAATCCATACAATCATCAAACATTTTCAAAATCAACATTCCCGCATAATCAGGGATTTCTTCATCACGTTCTTTTGCAGAAACGATAGGAACAACATTTGCTGATTCAATTGTTAAACATTTTAAATGAGTAACATACTGATTTTTATAGTCGTTCTTGACCAAATTTTTAAATGCAATGATGGGATTTTTTACATCATTTACCAAAGAATCGTAAATAGAATTTATTTGACCTTCTAATTTAAACAATTTCGCCCAATACTCTTCTATACATTTTAATACAGCCGCTTTATAAATAGGATGCAATTGAGAATCTTTGAGTCTATTTTCAAAGCGATTAATAGTCTGTTTGGTCAGTAATTTGTAATTGTCATTTAAACGAATCGCTTCTTGTTGGCAAAGTATATCAAACACATACCAATGTGGAGTTTTAACATTTCCTTCTAATTTCAATTCCGTTTGAACTTTAGCATTAAATAACTCCATATCCTTCAATAGCGCCATACTAAATCCATGTTTATAAAAAGATTCTTTTTTATCTATTTCAATTTCTTGGACAATTGAGAATAGAGCCCTTTTATCATGAGAATTTGATAAATAAACAATCAGGTTTATTTCATGAATGAAAATATTTTCAATAAAAGATACCGCCCATTTCTCTTTGGAAAAAATAGCAGGCTTTAACGACCACAACCTATCAATAATTGCATGGGCCTTATCATAATTATTATTATATGCAAGAGCCTTAATATATTTACCAAATTCAGGTACAATAGCTGTAAATTCAACATCATTCGCATAAAGAACTATATCAGAAAAAAGTATTTCTTCCATGCTATCTTCAAACCAATAATCATCCGCTTCTTCAAGCGGCATTTGATTTTGGAAATTGAACATAATATTCAATCGCATATAATCTTGTAATACAACACTTTTGTAGCGATGTTTTTTTCCATACCAACGGCTATTCGTCGGAAAAAAACTCTTTATTACTTGATACCTTTGCAAGGCATCAATAATTTCTCGATCAAATTCAAAAAGTTCTCTTTTGGAATATTTCGATTCGCTTATTAATATTTGGCTCAAGCACTCAAACCGGCGAATTATCCTCCAACCTTGTTTTTTGCACAACTCAGCACAATCTTCAGGAAATCTTTTTTGGCTCAATTGGTGCAAATTTTCCCATTGCCGTTCCAATTGATTTCGTAAAAGAGGCACCCAATTTATAGGACTAAAAAAATTAAAAAGTCTTTTTCCTAGAAAAAGAAAAGACGGTATTATCAAAATGGCACTTACTATAGAAAAACCGAAAGCCAATATCGAATACTCATCAAAAATCAAGCATTTTCCGAGCATTATATACACGAATACGCTCGAAATAGTAGCAAATCGCATAAACAAACTACTAACACGGTCTTCAATTAACAAGCTACGAATTTCATATGGGACCTTCGAATAGGCTACGCTAGCAACAGATGTCAATCCCGCATAATAAAGACCAATAAATAAAGTTTCAATAGCCGCAACAGCAACTAGAATAGTCACATAATTATCAAAAAAGAACTTCGTTTTTTCTACACATTTGGTAAAGCAAGGTTCTAAAAACCAAAATACCAACGCTATTATAGCCGCATAAATAATGCTCTTTACAGAATTCTTAATAAAGAGACTCACAAAATAGGCATCATCTTTAACATCAAATTTTTTTTCACCCCAAATCCGATATAAAAACCTAAGAAAAGCAACTTTCATAGAGCCTACAAATTTATAGGCTCTGATAAATTTGGGAGTTTTATCAAAAAGATTCATATTCTTTTAAAAAAACACCTTTTAGTCATTTCCCTTCTAATCTAATATACCCTTTTTTGCCCTTAAATGCTCGTCGGCACGAAAAAACACCGCCTGTTTTCCCCAAAAAACGCCTCCGCAAGCGTGAAATCATATGCAAACACGTAATTTCCGCCCAAAAGGTCGTCCGTACCCCCTTCTCCACTCCGGCCTCCCCCAAATAATCTATATTCCCCTAGAGATCCCCAAGGACCCCCTATGACTGATATTGAACTCAAAAATTTGAAAGACCGTCTTTGGCATTCTGCCGACATGCTCCGCGCAGGTGCGCACCTCGCCGCAAACAAATACGGCCAGCCTATTCTCGGCCTAATCTTCCTGCGCTATGCGGACATTCTTTACAAGCAGCATAAAGACGAAATCATCGCTGAGTTCGAAAAACTCAAGGGAACCCGTCGTGCACGCACGCTCAAAGAAATCTCCATCGAAAAGTGCGGTTTCTACTTGCCGGAATGCGCCTACTTCGACTTTATCAACGACGCCCCGGATGACGCCAAGAAAGCGACTCTCGTCAAGCGTGCGATGAAGGCCATCGAAGAAGAAAACGAAAAAATGGAAGGGGTTCTCCCCAAAGATGTTTACGCACAGCTCGTTCCCGAAGAAGAGCCCGATTTACTTTCAAAGATAGTCCGCATTTTCAAGGACATTCCCGAAGATATCGGCATCGACCTGTTCGGCGAAATCTACGAATACTTCCTGGGCAATTTCGCTTTGTCCGAAGGCAAGGACGGCGGAACATTCTATACGCCCGCGACAGTCGTGCGTTACATGGTCGAAGTCTTGCAGCCGAGCGGTCACGACAAAAAATTCCTTGATCCGGCCTGTGGCTCGGGCGGCATGTTCGTGCAGGCGGCCCGCTACATGCACAAGCACAACAAGAGCGAAGAAGACGACACAATGTCTTTCCGCTGCTACGGTGTGGAAAAGGAACCCGACACGGTCAAACTCGCCAAAATGAACTTGCTCCTGAACAATGTCCGCGGCGACATCACCGAAGCAAACTCCTTCTACAGCGACCCCTACAACGCATTCGGCGCATTCGATTACGTGATGGCAAATCCCCCGTTCAATGTTGACGAAGTCGTTGTCGATAAAGTCAAGGAAGATGAACGTTTCAGCACATACGGCGTTCCCAGAAACAAGTCCAAAGCAGGCGGCAAAAAAGCCTCGGACAAGAAAGAAACCGTTCCCAACGCGAACTACCTGTGGATTGGCTACTTCGCGACAGCCCTGAACGAAAACGGCAAGGCGGCACTAGTCATGGCGAATTCCGCAAGCGATGCCGGTGGCAGCGAACTCGAAATCCGCAAGAAGATGATTGAAGAAGGTGTCATCAGCCAGATGGTCACCCTGCCCTCGAACATGTTCAACTCGGTCACGCTCCCCGCGACGCTCTGGTTCTTCGACAAGCAAAAAGCGAGCAGCAAGAAGAAAGACGAAATCCTTTTCATCGACGCACGAAATGTGTTCACCCAGGTTGACAGGGCTCACCGCAAGTTCAGCGAAGAACAAATCAAGAACCTCGCCATCATCAGTCGCCTATACGAAGGCGACACGCAGGCGTTCAAGGACTTGGTCAAGGAATACAAGGAAAACCTCAAGAACGCTCCCGTAAACAGCGATGACAAAGAAGTCAAAACCAAGGATTATTGGCAGGCACAAATCAACTGGCTCACCGAACGGTTCCCGGACGGAAAATACCAAGACGTAATCGGCCTTTGCAAGGTCGCAAAAATCGAAGGAGAAGACGGAATCAAGGACCAGGATTATTCGCTCAACGCGGGCCGATATGTGGGCGTTGTCATTGAAGACGACGGCATGACCGCCGAAGAATTCAAGGAAACGATGCTTGGGCTGAACGACGATTTCACCAAGTTGAGCGCCGAAGCGAAGAAACTGGAAAAACAGATTGCAGAGAACATGAGCCATTTGTTTAAGGAATAGCACTATGGCTAAATTAGGTGAAATGATCGCTTGTAATCCCCTAGTAAAATTGGAAAAGGGGAAATCATACAATTTAGTAGACATTGACAGTATAACAGTAGGCAATCGATACGCTTCAGGAAAAGATCCTGAAATCTATGTAGGACAAAGTGGCTGCCATTTTTCAAATGGCGACACTGTCATGGCACGCATTACACCATGTTTAGAAAATGGGAAAATGGCACAAATAAAATGCGATACCCAAATAGGTTTTGGATCCACGGAATTATTTGTATTTCGAGGTATCGAAGGCAAAACAGATTCAGACTATGTTTATTATTTAATGTCCATGCCATATATAAGACTGCTAGCAGCAAATAGCATGACAGGAGCAAGCGGCCGACAACGAGCGGATTTAGATTTCATAAAAAAAATTGAATGGGATTTTCCATCACTCCACAATCAAAAGAAAATTGCATCTGTTCTCTCCGCCTACGACAACCTGATAGAAAACAACAACAAACGCATCAAAATCTTGGAACAAATGGCGGAGAACCTATACAAAGAATGGTTCGTCCGCTTCCGATTCCCCGGCCACGAAACCACCCCCATCGAAAACGGTATTCCCCAAGGTTGGGAAGTCAAAAAAATAAAGGATTGTGTTAAACGTCTCCCGTTTAACCAAACATATAAAGCGAACGAGTTAGAACCCGAAGGAAAAGTCATTGTTGTAGACCAATCAGCAGACGCTTACATCGGATTCCATAATAATGAGCCATCTCATAAAGCAAATGTAGAATCGCCAATATTGCTATTTGGCGACCATTCATGCAAATTCGTGCTCATGATTAAAGATTTTTCTTTGGG
>JAEEGL015260668.1_pt1 | contig 13513 bp, 8 predicted proteins | sample 9134231 | NCBI WGS metagenome assembly JAEEGL01 (sample SAMN16246548, study PRJNA631951) | gut metagenome | biome: gut microbiome; feature: rumen; material: fiber-attached | host: Bos | place: Iran: Karaj | collected 2018-10
TGCACGCTCGAAAGGCTTCCGCTGAACGGCCCGTCCACCGAAGGTTTTCCTTCCACGGAAGAGGAAGCGCTTGCAGGTGTCTATGCGGCTTACAAGGAGATATCTTCGAACCGCAGCATAATCAGCGTTACCTGGTGGCGCATCATCGACTGTATGACCGATATCGGCACATACAGGGTAACTTCCGGCATCAAGGACATAATGATGTCCACCGCCACTCCGTCTTTCAGCTGGTCGACCAAGATGTTCTCCAGGGGATATTCCACAATCTCAAGGATACACCTTGTCCTGGACAATCTGGAGGGACTCCGGGGAAAAGTCTCCGATGAGTCTATCGACTGCATGAAGGCGGAGCTCCTGCTCATGAGGGCCTTCTATTACGACCAGCTTGTGCAATACTTCGGTGCCGTTCCCTGGATAGACCACAGCCTTACGCTGGAAGACAGGTATTACCCCCGTACCGATAAGGCCACCATAGTCGCGAATATCCTCAGCGACCTGTCGGATGAGGTGATAGAGGCCCTGCCGGTGCGCTGGAACAAGGCTACCTACGGAACCACCCGTTTTTCCCGCGTGGCCGCGCTCATGCTCAAGGCGAGGATATACCTTAACCATGCCGACCTGTCTCCAGATTATATGGACAAGGCCCTTGAGTATTCCGAGAAGGCCATCACCCTGGCCATAGAGGCCGGGCACACGCTCGCCAAGTACGACACGAAGTATTATCCCGACGCTGATTCAGGCGAGCCTAACTGCAAGCTCTTCTCCTATGAGGGCCAGACAGACGACGAGTGGATATGGGCGCTCCAATACAACAAGCTCATTGAAAACCTCCGTACGGTTAACGTTTATTACATAGCTCCGCGGGTCCTCAACGGCGCTTCATGGACGGGGCCGTCCCAGGCATTCATCGACCTTTTCCAATGCAAGGACGGCCTGTACATCAACGAATCTCCGCTTTATAACTGGCAGGACCCTTGGGCTAACAGGGATCCCCGGCTCGACCTTTTCTGCGTTCGTGACGGTTCCAGGACCATGGGAGTGGAATACAGCATTGATGTCACCAAGTCAAAGGTCAAGGACTATCATACGGGAGCCATGATCAACAATGCTGACGCGGTGGGCAACAAGAGCGAGTACGGTCCCAACGGCAAGCAGGGCCCCGGAGGATATCTGTGGAGGAAAGGATATGACGATGCCTTCTACGGCAAAATCACCGGTTCAAGTACCGACAAGACCCAGGACGATATCAACGTGGGCATGCTGCGCCTGGCGGAACTCTACCTTATCGCCGCCGAGGCAAACATTGAGAGCGCCGGTGGTAGCCTGACGCGTGCGGCCGAACTGATAAACGCAGTCCGTAACAGGGCCGGCATGCCTGACCTGACAGTCACTGACAAGGCCGGACTGCGCAAGGCTCTCCGTTATGAAAGGACGGTTGAACTATGCGACGAAGGCGTACGCTGGTACGACCTCAGGCGCTGGGGTATCGCCGAAAAAGCCACCGGGCACGATGTGATGGCTCCGGGATATTCATCCGAAACCGCTCCAAGGAACTTCATCTCCAATGTCAAACCAATTATCGACGAAGACTGCGTCGTTACGTATGGTGATGAGACCTGGGATGGAAATGCGGGTAACCTCAGGGTTTTCCAACGCCATCGCTTCACCGTGGGGCGCGACGAGCTCTGGCCCATCCCGCAGGAGGAAATCGACTCCAACAACGCAATTTCGCCGGAAGACCAGAACCCCGGATATTAGCAGCATGAAAAAGATATTGTCTTCGTTAATCGCAACAGCCCTTGCCGTATCCCTTTCAGCGTGCGGCAAGGGCGACGACAACGGCAGCGGGCTGAATTACGGCAATGTCACGGCCGAAATCACAGGTACCGTAAAAGACCAGAACGGGAATCCCCTTTCCGGCATACTCATGTCGGACGGTTTCACCCAGGTCCGCACCGGGAAGGACGGGAAATACAGGATCCCGTCCCGCAACAGGGATGCGTTCTATATTTATTACTCTATCCCGGCGGACGCCGTAATAGACGATAACAAGGCTGGAAGGCCGGACTTCTTCCAAAGGCTGTCGCTTTCAAAGACCGTATACGACTTTACCATCAGGAAGCAGGCGGTGGAAAACGACGTGCGTCTGCTGTTCATCGGCGATCCGCAGGTGAGGCCGTCCAACAACGGACTGGAGCGTTTCGGGTCGGAAACCGTTCCGGACATCAAGAAGTTCGTGGAATCCAAAGGAGGGGACATTCCCACCTACGCCTTCTGCATGGGAGACATGGTCCACAACACATGGGACCAGTATCCCGAGTTGTTCGCCCTGCTGTCCAAGGAGAAGCTCGGCGTTCCGTGTTTCTCGGTCATAGGCAACCACGACCACGAATTCAAGGACATAGACAATCCCATCCCGGACATAAAGGGACAGCACAAGTACGAGGCCGTAGCCGGGCCTGTGAACTACTCCCTGGAAAGGGGCGGGGTTCACATCGTTGTGATGGATGACATAATACATCAGGGCTACAGCGAAGGCTCGTGTTCTGTGGGTCTTACCGAAGAACTTCAGGCCTTCCTCGAAGAGGACCTGAGGACAGTGGACAGGGGAAAGACTCTCCTGCTGGCCGTTCACGGCTACCTCGACCCCACTGAGGAGAACGACCGGATATGGGCTCTCCTCAAGGAGTTCAAGGAGGCGCGCATAATCGCGGGGCACTCGCATTCCGTCCGCAACCACATCGAGTATACGGACGACGGCAGGAAGATCTACGGCAACGTGGTGGGCACCGCCAACGGAGTGGACTGGGCGGCTACCGTATGCGGCGACGGAGCCCCTATGGGATACGCGGTGATGGAATTGAAGGGCGGCAGCGTGAAAAACCATTACTACAAACCGACATGCATCGATCCTGCATTCCAGATAAGGCTTTACCGCACTTCCGATTTTCCGGCGTTCAAAAGAGTCCTTACCGGAAGCAGGGGCATTACTGTCAACTGCAGTTTCGTCAAGTACGGCACGGACATAATCGCTGCGAACATATGGAATTACGATCCGCTCTGGACGCTGGAGGTCTACGAAGACGGGGTGTTGAAAGGAGCGCCCACGAGGAACGATGACATGTACGACGTATGGGCCTGCAAGTATTTCTACGAGCAGAAGAACCGAAGCACCACATCCTTCTGCCAAAGGCGTATGCACATGTTCTGGTACAAGATGTCTTCGCCGGAGAGCCATGTGAAGTTCGTGGCCCGCGACGAGTACGGAAATGTTTACGAGCAGAGTTATATAACCGGCAATGAAGAGAAAGACTGGCCTGACAATTATATAAACAAAACATATTTATGAAAAGTTACACCACACCCTCAGCCATGTTGCTGGTCGTTAAGACAGAACGGCTGATTTGCGCCAGTTCCAACTACGAAACCGAAGCTTTCGTAGAGAATGAGGAAGTATTCACATGGTAAAAAAGGAACGAATATGAAAGGACTTATATATTATGTAACTCTCTGTTCCCTTGTCCTGGCGGCAGGCTGTAGGAAGGAGCAGGCACCCGCATCCGATGACGGGCAGAACTCCCCGCGCTCGGGCGGAAGCCTTGTAGAGGTCACGATCCCCTGTACAATTTCACAGGAAGCGGCCCATCCCGCATCCGTCATGTCAAAAACCTATCTCGATGACAGCAACGGAAAAGTCTACTGGAACAGCGGCAACCAGATAAAACTCATTCCCGCGACCGCGGAGGCGCTGTCGGAGGGGACTGTTTATCAGATGACCGCCGGGGGTACCGGAACAAAGGTCGGTTTTACCGGAGAGATTCCGGAAGGAACGGAAGAAGTATTTGCCGTCTATCCGCCCAAGAGTGTGACATTCGGTAGCACATATGTCAATATCAACCTCAGTTCCGCCCAGAAGGGAGTCAAGGATTCCTTCGATGACGGGCTGGTGGTCATGACTGCTACCGGCGATGTTACAGGAGGGCTTACCTTCAGCCAGGCCACCGGGCTCATCCGCATTTCAATCAGCGGAAGCGACGTGTCCCAGGTGGAACTCAAGGCGAGTTCTTCAAGCCAGCTTGTTGCCGGAACCGCCAACGTCTATTACGACCACAGCGCACCTGAGGCGACCACGCTGCGCAATTTCGTGAGGCTGTCTCCCTCTGAGGGATTGTACTTCACTCCGGGGACCTATTATATGACTGCCTGGCCGGGTGACATAGAAGGGTTCACGCTGACTTACAAAACCTCCCAGGGAGTGAAGAGCCGCTCTACCGTCAATACCCTCAAGGTGGTACGCGGGAAGATTACCACGATTCCGGGAAGCGATGCGGACATGGACCTTTCAAGGGAGGTAAAGTTCTGCCTTTCAGGCGAGTCACCCTCACCCATGACCAGGATTCCGAATTCCGATGTGTTTGAAGGGACATTCCCCGTTCCCGCCACCGGTTCCTTCACCATCAGCATTGACGGCACCGGATACGGATTCATGGATTACTCCGGCAACGGAGGCGTGGGCTTGGTGAACAACGTCAAGTCATGCATGCCGTATTACAGCATATCCACAAACGGAGAGGGTTCCACCAGGGTTTATTCCGTCAACAAGTCTGTCGGGCGCATGAGCCCTTCAGGAAACGATTTCTGGCTCAATATGGCGGCATCCGCGTCCCTGTATGTAAAGGTCGATCTCAGTTCCGATACGCCAAAATACTATTTGGAAAAGGTCATATCCGATGACGGTCTGATTCTTTCCCAGAACTTCGACCTGTTCGTATGGGGAGGCGACTACAATGCAAGGGCGGCCGGCAAGGCTCCCTCGAGCGTCAGCGACGGAACCGAGGCGGGAAGTGACACAAAAACGTATACTCAAAGAGGCTACGGATACTTCGATTCAAGCTCCGGCGGAAGAGGAACCCTGGCTCCTGCAGCCTATCTGAAAAACAGGGATATGGAAGGATGGAGCATCGAGTATTGTGCCGAAATGGCAGGTTGCATCCAGGTTTCCGCCAGCAGTATCAACGGTTCGGTTACGACTCCGGCGCTTTCCGCCCTCACTGGAAGTACCGCCCTCACGCTGTACGTGGACGTATCTCATTTCGGAGGTAACGCCAACGGCCCGATTGCCGTAGAGATACTCGGATCCGGCACCTTCTCCGGGGGAAGCGTCATAGTGGGAACCGGCAGCAGCAAGAGCCTTGCCTCCGCTTTTGAATCAGGGAATAAAGTCTATAAGATTGTGGAATCCGAATGTCCGAAGGCTGTCAACGCGGATTTGGACAAGCCTGTGTCGCATTTTACCTTCAGCATCTCCGGAGCGGACAGCAATACGCAGATCAAACTGTATCCGTACAATACCACTCCCGCAGGTGCGAACCGCTTCATGATTTTCAAAATTGAAGCCCGAAAATAATTGCTATATTCGCGTGATGCGATTTTCTCTGACGACAATATTGCTGCTTGTCCTTGCAACTGCCCCAGGGATGGGGCAGTGCAGGGACTCCATACGGAGAGTGACCCTTTCCGTCCCGGAGCGTACGGGCGGCACGCAGAGCGTCAGGCCCCTTCACCGCGACGTCTCTCCGGGACCCCCTAAGGGATACAGGGCATTCGCCGTCAGCCACTACGGCCGGCATGGGTCCCGATACGCCACGAATCCGGCGGTGTATCAGCGCCTGCACGACGTCCTCGAGGGCGCTGCGGCGAATGGCAACCTGACTCCGGCAGGAGATTCCCTCCGGAGGATGTACGGGAAGGTGTTCCCCTTGCTTAGGAACCATTCCGGGGACCTCACCTTCAAGGGCAGGGCCCAGCACATGCAGATTGCCGCCGACATGGTTGAGGATTATCCGGGGGTCTTTGTCCGGGACGCCGCTATCGAAGCCATAGCCACCACGTCGCCCCGCTGCGTTATGAGCATGGCCTCTTTCACGGAGGAGTTGGTGCGGCGCAGGCCTTCACTCGCAATCCGCAGCAGCGCCTCGGCAACATATCTTCCCATGCTCAATCCATATTCCAAGGACAATCCCGAGCTTGATGCCGAATGCCTGAGGATACTCGACGGCCAGACGTGGATGCGGAGTTGGGAGCAGTATCGCAGTGAGTTGTTCATCGCCCCGGAGTTTGCTTCAAGGTTTTTCAAGAGACCGGCCGATATACGGGACTTTTGTTCCCCGATGCGGTTTGCGATGGACCTGTACTTTGTGAGCGGTCTTTCGTCCTCGATGGATTTTGAAGGATCCGACTTTTCAGGCTTCTTTACCGCCGATGAGCTCTGTTCCCTTTGGGAAGCGGAAAACATCATATTCTATATGGATGAAGGTCCCGGACTCGAAGGGAACCGGCGCCAGCCTCTTCTGATGTGGCACCTTCTGGAAGATTTCCTGGACGGGGCGGAGGCGGCCATCGCCTCTGACAAGCCGTCGGTGAAACTTCGCTTCGGCCACGACATGCCCCTGATGGGCCTGCTGTCTCTGATGGGGCTTCCCGAGTGGAGCGGGTGCGCCCGAGACTGGCCGGATGTGGCGTGCGTATGGCAGAACTGGCGCATCCCCATGGCATCTCACCTGGAAATGGTGCTCTACCGCAGCAGGCGCAATCCGGAAGTGCTCGTCAAGGTTCTCCTGAACAACGAGCCGCTCACTCTTCCGCTGGAAGCCTCAAGCGGGCCGTATTACAGATGGACGGATTTTTGCGGACATTACCGCAGCGTAATAGCCGAAGCCCGGAATAACCTTGCGAAACCGGCATGCAACCGTCTTTTCCATATAACCAACAGGATAGACGGCCATTCGATGCAGGCCTTCTCCATCAGCGGAGAAACGGCGTATGTCGTGAATGACGGAGGTCTGTGCCGCACCTGGTCCATGAAGACCTGCCGGCAAACCGGATCCTTCATGCTCGGCTGCGCCCATCCCACCCTTCACGGAGGCAATGTGAACTTCGGCCCCGACGGTCTCATGTACGTATCGGGAGACCTCACAACCAAAGCCTGTTATGTGGAGAAGGTCTATCCCACGGGCTCGCAGTGGGTACAGACCATCACCTTCAGCCTTGACAACGGGTACGGAGGATCGCAGGCCGTCCTGGATACGGCGCGTTCCCGGATAGTTTACATGCAGAGGGAGGATCTGGACATAAAGGCGCCGGACAACCGTTTCCACATCTATGAATTTCCTCTGCCGCCCCCGTACGGCGGGGATGTCACATTCACGGAAAAGGACGTCCTCAGGGAATATGTCCTGGACCGTTACGAACCGATCTACCAGGGCGCCTGCATCTTCGACGGAGTGCTGCTTTTAAGCCATGGCGTCAGCCCGGACCGTGACGGAATCTCGACAGGGGTGACCGGATACGATCTGGAAACCGGGAAGACGGTTTCCCTTACGGACCTTTCGACCGTCATGCCTTCAAACTGCGAGCCGCAGTCAGTGTGCATAAGCGAAGGAAAAGTTTATATGAATTTCAACCGCATGGGCCTCTACCAAGTGGTCCTGTCGGACATTTTGCCAGAGTAAGATGAACGCTGCACTAAAAAAACTCATTGCAATCACCATTCTGTCATGTCCCGTTGCACTGATGCAGGCGCAATCCGCCTTTTCCGACACGCCGGATCCTCTTGCAGGAATACCGGGGCTCAGGAAAATCAGCCAGCCCATTCCCCACAGGCACAGCCGCGACATAGGTAAAGGTTTCGTGGGAATTGGTTTTGAAACCCTGGACCGCGACACGTTCGACCCGTCAAAGACCTTCGATCTGCTCGGTGAGAGCGGCGTGAAGTATGCCCGCTGCCAGACAGGATGGATGAAATGCGAGAAAAAGGTCGGAAAGTACGATTTCGCGTGGCTGGACGAGGTGGTGGACGGCCTGTCCGCACAGGGCATAGAGACATGGTTTTCCGTGAGTTTCGGCCATCCTCACTACACGCCGTGCGCACAGTACGATTCACTGCTCGCCGTAGCTGCCGCCAAAGGGGAAATCGCTCCCGGGCGCCCTCGCGGCTATGTGGGCGAATCGCCTTATTACCATGGCGAAGAGGCCATGAAGGGCTGGTTCCGCTATGTAAGGGCGCTTGCGAAGCATTTCAAGGGGCGGGTGACGGTCTGGGAGGTGTGGAACGAACCCGAGGGCTTTTGGCTCTACCAGGCCCAGAGGGCGGGCACCCTTTACGGAGTGGAGAAAGCGGCGCACGATTTTGCCGACTTCGTCCGCGTCACGGCCGACGAAATCCACAAGGTGATTCCGGATGCACTCATCTCCATCGACCTTTGCCACACCGGCAGCGCCTGGCGGCCGGCCCTTGCCGAGGCCGGAATAGCGGACGTGATAGACATCTTCAACTATCACGTCTACAACCGCACGCCCGAAGAGAACCTCCGGATGTCGCTGGACCAGACAAAGGCCCTTTTCGTCCGTCATGACGGCAAGCCTGTCCGCATCTGGCAGGGAGAAAGCGGCTATCCTACCGGTCCTGCACTTGAAGCCTACGGAAAACTTGGCGAATACGGACAGGCCAAGTTCATCGCCAGGAGGCTCATGATGGACGCCGCATGCGGCGCCGAGATGTCAAGCATTTTCTCCGTTACCGACTTCCTTTCCTACTATCCGGACGGCAGCGACCAGTACTACGGCGTAATAAACGGGCGTGAGAACAAGCCCAAACCCGGCTACTATACCATGCAGCTGCTCGCTTCGCTTCTGGAGGACATCGAGCCGGCCCCGGAGAATTTCATACGTTTCACTACGCCAAAGACGCAGCGCACGATGACTTCGCTCCTGGCATATAACGCCATTGAGACCGTGAGCCTCAAGAAAAAAGGGATTCCGGTGCTTGCTTTCTGGCAGAAGGAGCACCTGGATCTAAACGCCCATCCCCTTAAAGGTATGCTTCAGGTGGTAACCGGAGTGAGTTCCAAATTCACCGTCCCCATTATTATCGACCCGGTGAGACGCACCGTCTGGGACGCTTCGGCACTGAAACGCATGTATCCTCACGGCGTGGAAACGTTCCAGCCGCTTTTCTGCGTGGATTATCCGCTCATACTCACCGACCTTTCCATTCTGAAACTGATGAGATGAGACAGGCTGTACTACTTGAGCCGGAACATATCGAGTTCCGGGAAGTGCCCGCCCCGAAGGCGGAAGGACTGGGGCCGCATGAGGTTCTGGTGAACATAAAACGCATCGGAATTTGCGGAAGCGAAATCCACTCTTATTTCGGGCAGCACCCCGCCACTTTCTACCCGGTGGTACAAGGGCATGAATATGCGGGCATAGTCACGGCAGCCGGAGCGGACGTCACCGTCTGCAAACCGGGTGATAAAGTAACCGCCAGGCCCCAGCTGGTATGCGGGGAATGTGCCCCCTGCCGTCGGGGACAGTACAATGTTTGTGAGCACCTGAGGGTGCAGGCCTTCCAGGCCGACGGCGCCGCGCAGGATTACTTCGTGGTGGATGACGACCGTATCGTGCTTCTTCCGGACGACATGCCTCTGGACTATGGCGCCATGGTTGAGCCGGCGGCCGTGGGGGCCCACGCAGCTGCCCGTGCCGGAGATCTCCGCGGAAAGAACGTGGTCGTGTCGGGCGCTGGAACCATAGGTAACCTGGTAGCCCAGGCGGTCATCTCGGCAGGTGCGAAGAAAGTGCTCATCACCGATGTAAGCGACTTGCGTCTGGATATCGCCAGGCAGTGCGGCATACACTATACTGCCAATGTTTCCATGACGCCCCTCAAGGATGCCGTGAAGGAAGTCTTCGGCGACGAAGGTTTTCAGGTGGGATTTGAAGTGGCCGGGGTTGAAAGCAGCATACGCAGTCTCATGGAAACGATTGAGAAAGGCGGCACCATAGTGGTAGTGGCGGTATTTGCCAAGGACCCGGCCCTGAGCATGTTCTATCTGGGGGAACACGAACTCAATCTCGTAGGAACCATGATGTACAGGCATGAGGATTTTGTATGCACCGTGCGGAACATCGCCTCCGGAAGCTTGAAGCTGGAGCCCCTTATCTCCAACCGTTTCAGTTTCGACCAGTACGACAAGGCCTACAAATATATCGCACGGAACCGTACCGCCTCGATGAAGGTTATGATTGAGTTATGACTGTTGCAGACTGGCTCATAGTGGCGCTGTTCCTCGGGGCCCTCATCGGAACAGGCTGGTTTTTCTCCAGGAAAAACCGGAACATGGAGGATTACTTCCTGGCCGGGCGTTCGATGCCGGGCTGGCTTGTTGCCATCGCCGCCACCGGCACCTCCATAAGCGCGGGGACATTCGTGGGCTCGCCGGAGCTGGGCTTCAATTCCAACCTCACCTATGTGATGAACCTTGTGGGGGCCGTCTTTGGAGGATGCGTGGTGGCCGCCCTCATCCTTCCTAAACTCTACAATGCCAGAACCATTACCATCTACGGATTCATAGGCGAACGCTTCGGGGAGCCCTCCAGAAAAGCCACATCGGTCATGTTCCTGATCGGGCAGCTGTTCACATCCGGGAGCAGGCTTTTCATAGCCGCAATCGCCATAAGCGTCATAGCCTTCGGGAGCATACAATTCCATTTCATGGTCTGGAGCATACTCATACTCGGGCTGGTCTCCACATTCTATACGATGATGGGCGGCATAAAGGGGCTGCTGTATATCGACACGTTCCAGACGCTCCTGCTGATATTCACCGGCCTTTTGGCCCTTGTGATGGTAGCCTGCGACCTCGGTGGCCTCAGCCTTACGGAAGTATGGCATTCGCTCACGTCCGGGGGCATGGTCAAGGCCCCTGCATCTGCCGGTGCGGCACCCGGACTCGCAGCCGACGGGACGCTTTTTGGCTGGGTTCCCGGAAGCAAGATGCAGGTTTTTGATCCTTCGCTGGATTTCAGCAAACCATATACGATACTCGGAGGCCTCATAGGCGTGGCTGTTTTCAAGATTGCACAGTTCACTACCGACCAGGAGTTCGTCCAGCGGCAGCTTGCCTGCAAGGATGTCCGGAAGGCAGGACGCTCTCTCGTCGCATCGCAATTGCTAACGCTCCCGACAGTCCTTATTTTCCTTTTCATAGGACTTCTGCTATGGGTTAAATACAGCCACAGCCCCAGTTCCGACGGGGCCTTGAGCGAAGGTTTCTTCTCCGACGCCCGCGATGTGTTTCCGCAGTACATCAAGAACCATATACCCACGGGACTCCGCGGCCTCATGATAACGGGACTGCTTGCAGCGGCCCTCTCCAGTTTCAATTCCGCCATAAACTCAATGGCTTCGAGTTTCGTGGCGGACCTCTGGCTGCCTTTCAGCCGGCGTCGCGGCAAGGCCCTGGAGCAGGACAGCGAACAGATTGCTTCTTCACGCTGGATGGCGGCGCTCATGGGTGCGCTGCTCACAGCATTCGCCGTGCTCACATGCGTAATGCAACGCAGCAGCGGGCTCAACCTGGTGGACTTTTCTCTCGGGGTAATGTGCTTCGCCTACGTAGGAATGCTTGGAGTTTTCCTCACGGCAATCTTCTCCAAACGCGGCAACAGCCGCAGCGTCATCGCCGCCCTTGTGGCAGGCATGCTGATAGTCATTCCGTTGATGTTCCAGAAGGAACTCTTCGGCGCCAATTACATCGCATGGACCTGGTGGTGCCCGATAGGCTCAATCTTCACTACTCTCATCTGCATTACAGGAGGAAAAAGAAAAGTAAGGTAGGGGTCAAGTATGAGACATCCGTTATTCTTTCTTCTGCCGGTGCTTTTCGCCTCAGTGTACGCATCCAATTAAATCACATGTGAAGTTCATGGCGGCTATACCCTGGTTCTCGGCCCTTCGTCACTCCCGGTCCGCCTTTACCTCCCCGCAGCGCCCAGCTGCCGGATCCAGTATATTCCGGCGGTGGTGCCCGGAATTTTTAAAAAACAAGTAAAACCATAAAGAAACAGAAAATTCTTCACCGGAATCGCTGCCACAGGTGTTTCCGATAAGGTTTTTGTTGCAATCTTTGTTACCGGCCGGGCCTGATATCGTGTGTGATCGGGCCGGAGGGAAAGGACATTCTGAGCCCGGCTGCTTTTCCGTCGACCTATGCTTGAACTTTTCTTTTCATGGAAAACATTTCTATTGGCAAGTATGCCAACATCCTGATGGACAGGTGGTTCAAGCGAGCCTTCAAGGAGTACGGGAACGCCAAGCGGCTGATGCTCCTCTTCCTTCAGGCGATGATTCCCGAGCGGGAGATCGTCTCCATCGACTACGTCTCTGAGGAGAGCACCAACCAGAACCCTGAAGGGAAGAGCATCCGTGTGGATGTGGAGTGCTGCGACAAGGCAGGCCGGAGGTTCGTGGTGGAAGTGCAGCAGAGCGGGCAGCATTACTTCTATGACAGGGCCGTGTTCAACTCCACTTTCGCCGTCCAGAGGCAGCTGCAGCAGGGCGGTGACAGCTACCGGTTCCTGCCGGTGTATTTCATCGGCATCATGCGGTTCTCGCTCCACGAAGGCTCGGACCGGTTCCTCTACAGGTACTCCCTTGCAGAGGAGACCACAGGCGAGAAGATGACCGATGACCTTCACTACGTCTTCCTGGAAGTGCCCAAGTGCCATCTGAAGGCTGATTCTTCCCTTGTGGAGAAGGTCGGCTGGGCGCTGGACAACCTCTCGTCGCTGAAGGAGAGGCCTGCCGAACTGCAGGGAGAAATCTTCGACCTTTTGTTTTCTTCCGCGAATTTGTCTAAATTTACATCCGAAGACAAGATCAAATACCACAACGACATGACCACGGAACGAGATATACGCAACCAGATCCAATACGCCCGCGACATGGGCCGTGAACAGGGCCGCCAGGAAGGCATGGAAAATATGATTGAATCCATGAGGAAGAATGGAATTCCGGAAGAGCTGATTGCAAGGGTTCAAGCAGAGTGCCAGACGCCGTAGGGAACAAGATCAAATACGCCCACGACAAAGGCTTGCAGGAAGGCATTCCCGGTATTGTCTGGAAAACCGTCCTTTGTCAAGGTCAGGGCTTGAAATTCCTTGAGGCAAACGGCAGGGCCGTCCTGAGCGCCAGGTGCCAGTATTCCCAGTTGTGCACGCCGTCGCGTACGCGGAGTTCGCTCTTGATTTTGGCAGCCCTCATCTTCTGGTAAAGGGCAACCGAGAGGTCCAGCAGGAAATCGTCGTCGCCGCAGTCGAAGAACCACTTGACGCTGCGAAGTTTCCCTATCGTGGCTTCGTCGGCCCCGGCCACAAAATCCAGCGCGGAATGCTCCCGGACCGATTTACGGGTGTAGTACAGCTTGTCCTTGGGGTCGTTCTCGTCCATCACCTGGTCCAGCCATGCACTCATGGCATAGCAGCTGGAGAACATGTCGGGATGCCTCTGGGCATAGACCGTAGACCCGCCTCCGCCCATTGAGAGGCCCATTATGGCACGGTGTCCCTTGTCGCCGACGGCGCGGTATTCCTTTTCCACAGCGGGGATGAATTCCTGGAAGAAGAAGTCCTCGTAATTCCATCCCGGCATGTTGAAATAGCCGTTCCA
>JAEEGL010830042.1_pt1 | contig 13512 bp, 11 predicted proteins | sample 9134231 | NCBI WGS metagenome assembly JAEEGL01 (sample SAMN16246548, study PRJNA631951) | gut metagenome | biome: gut microbiome; feature: rumen; material: fiber-attached | host: Bos | place: Iran: Karaj | collected 2018-10
CCATCAAGGAAGCGCAGCAGCTTGCGCTCGCGCTGTTGGCTGTCCTCAAGCGAGGGGATGCCCAGGTGGAAGTCGGTGACGAAATAGACGGCCATCAGAATTTGATTTCGGACGAGCGACGGATGAGTTCTGTGATGAGGGTGATGAGTTTCGGCTCCACGGCGTTCACGGCCTTGATGACTTCCTCGTGAGTGATGATGACGGGATGGCCTTCGCCATAGATGTTGCCCATGTCAGAGATGATGGACAGGCCGAAAACAGGCAGTTTGCCTTGCCTCGCCACGATGACCTCAGGAGTGGTCGACATTCCAATGGCGTCAGTTCCGATGATGCGGAAGTAACGGCACTCGGCGGGTGTCTCGTATGTCGGACCGGTTGTGGCGGTGTACACGCCATGTTGAACCTCAATGCCTTTCTCTCTTGCGATGGCATCTGCCAAATGGATGAGGCGTTTGTCGTATGGCTCGCTCATGTCTGGGAAGCGGTCGCCGAAACGGTCGTCGTGCGATCCAATCAGTGGGTTGGGCATCATGTGGATTTGGTCGGTGATAATCATGATGTCGCCCACCTTGAAGTCAGGGTTGAGTCCGCCAGCCGCATTGCTGAGGATGAGGAATTGGATGCCCAACTGCATCATCACGCGAATCGGGAAAGTGACGGTTTCTATCGGGTAGCCTTCATAAAAGTGAAAGCGCCCTTGCATGGCCACAACACGCCGACCGGCGATAGTGCCAAACAACAATTGTCCCTTGTGGCCTTGCACTGTGGAAACGGGAAAATTGGGTATGTCTGAGTAGGGGATGGCGTGCTGCACGGTGATGCCATTGGCCAAACCACCCAAACCTGAGCCTAAAACAATACCGATTTCGGGCTGGAAGTTTCTTGTTTTCAGTTTGATATAATCAATTGTAGTGCATATCTTCTCGTACATAATTCAATATTTCTTCGTTAAACTTTTCTTCTTCGTGGAATCGCACGCCGACGGGCAAGACATACAACGGCGCGGTTTCAAACTGACAAAGATAGGGAGAATTTGTCAATCGCGCAGCATCTTTTTCAGTGGTGACGATGATTTTCTTCTCGCCACCAAGGTCGGCATAGCGTTGATGGATGAATTTTACATCGTTTCTCGTATAGGCGTGATGGTCGGGAAAGTACAGGAAATCAAAGGTTTTGTAATGCTTTTCCAGTGCTTCAATGAAAGGCTTGTGATTGGCGATACCGCAAAATGCCATGGCGGAATCGACGTTTTTAGTCGAAACCTGTTTTGCCGACTCGTTCAAAGGCCGCAAAGACGCATATTCCAAAGTGGAGAAAAACACTTTTTGATGCTCGTCGGGTTTTAATTTTTTGATAATCCGTTGTTTTTCGTCTGCGTCCAATGCGTTCGGCGACTTGCTGACCACAATGATGTCGGCGCGTTTGGCGGCGGATTTGATGTCGCGCAAAGTGCCGGCGGGAAAGAGAAAATCGTCGCAATATAGGCGTTGATATTCAGTTAAGAGGATGTTCAATCCCGCTTTGATTTTCCGATGTTGGAAGGCATCGTCAAGCAAAATGACTTCAGGGGGATTCTCGTTTTTGAGCAGGTTTTCCACGCCTTCGATGCGGTCTTCATCCACGGCGACTTGAATGTCGTTGAACTTGTGGAAGTATTGTAAAGGCTCGTCGCCAATGGTTTCGTAGGTGCTTTTGCTGTCGGCGAGTTGGAAACCGTTTGTCTTGCGTCCATAGCCACGACTTAAGGCTGCCACATTGTACTTGTCCTTCAGCAACTGGATTAGGTATTCCACAGTGGGCGTTTTTCCCGTTCCGCCGAGGTTGAGGTTGCCCACACAAATCACTGGCATGTCGAATCGGATGGATTTCATGATATGCCAATCGTATAGTTTATGCCTGATTTTCAGTACTATATGTTCAATGAATGCTATGGGCAGTGGTAAAATTCTCATTGTAGGGGTCAAAATTAGACATTTTTTCCTAATTTTGAGCCTCAATTTTGAATTTATGATTGTAAATGACATCTTGAATTGCATCACCGATGTGGCGCCGCTGCATTGGCAGGAGAGTTATGACAACGCTGGCTTGCAGGTGGGCGACCTCAATGCCGAAGCCCATAAAGCCTTGATTTGCTTGGATATCACCGAAGAAGTCGTTGACGAAGCCGTCGCTAAAAACTGTGATGTGGTTGTCAGCCACCATCCTTTGATTTTCCATGGTTTGAAGCATCTCACGCCGCAGACCTACATCGAACGTGCCGTGGTGAAGGCCATCAAGCACGACATCGCCATGATCAGCATGCATACCAACTTGGATAACAGCTATTTGGGTGTGAGTCGTATGCTAGCAGAGCGTTTGGGCTTGAAAAATCTTCATCTTCTGCAACCATCAGCCAACGAACCTGAAGTGTGTGGTGCTGGAATGATCGGTGAGTTTGATGTGCCGATGGAAGAGGTTGGTTTTCTGAGTCTTGTGGCCGACAAAATCGGTTCGCCATGTTTGCGTCACTCAGCCATGACAGGTCGCAAAATCCAAAAAGTGGCATTATGTGGCGGTTCAGGTAGCCCTTTCATGGGCGATGCGCTGAAAAACCATGCCGATGCCTATCTCACTGCCGACATCAAATACCATGACTTTTTCATTCCTGAGGGTGACATCCTCTTGGTCGATGGCGGCCATTTTGAGACAGAACAATTCACGAAAGAATTAATATATGAACTAATTCGGAAAAAATTTCCTACCTTTGCAGCCGAAATCGCTGAAACTAGGACAAATGCGGTTTATTATTTTGTAAAAAATTAGAAATCAACAATATGGCTAAGAAAGTGAATACAGAAGTCGCCGAGGTTGAAGAGAATGCCGAGGTGAAAGAGGTCAAGAAGACCGCTAAGAAATCCACTAAGAAAGTGACGGAAGAGCCTGCCGCGGAAGCTCCCGTTGAGGAGACGCCCAAGAAGGCCGCCAAGAAATCCACGAAGACGGAGGAGGAAATGCCTGTAGAAGTGGTGGAAGAGGTGAATGAGCCTGAAAAGGTCGTCGCCACCCCCGTCGTCGAAGACCCGGTGGAAGTGAGCGTGGAGCAAAAGCTGGTCGCTCTTTACACTTTGCAGCAGGTCGACTCCAAGATTGATGAAATCCGTGCCTATCGTGGCAACCTGCCTCTTGAGATTCAGGACATGGAGGACGAAATCGCAGGTCTTGAGACCCGTGTCGCCAATTTCAAGGAGGAAAGCAAGAAACACCAGAAAGACATCTCCGACTATAAGATCAAGATCAAGGAGACCGAGGCATTGATTAAGAAATATGAGGAGCAACAAAACAATGTCCGCAACAACCGCGAATACGATTCCTTGACAAAGGAAATAGAATATCAAAACCTTGATATCCAGCTTTCCGAGAAGCGTATCAAGGAAATCACCGCCAAGGACAACGACGTGGCCACCAAGGTCGCCAATGCCCAAATGCGCCTCAACGAGTTGAATGCTTCCTTGAACGAAAAGAAGGAAGAGCTTCATTCGTTGGTGGAAGGCACCGAGAAAGAGGAAGAACAACTGCTGAAACGCTCGGCCGAATGTGAGAAGTTCGTAGAGGACCGCCTCCTGGTCGCCTATAAACGCATCCGCAAAAATGCTCGTAACGGCCTCGCCGTGGTTGGTATTTTCGACGAAGCTTGCGGTGGCTGCTTCAACCGTATTCCTCCGCAACACCAGTTGGACATCTGCACGCACAAGAAAATCATCGTGTGCGAGTATTGCGGACGTATCCTGGTCGACAAGGGCATCATCAACCAATACAAGGCTTGATGCAGAAGCAGAAGAGAAAACGAAAGGCTACCTTCGGGTAGCCTTTTTGTGTTTAGAAACGTGCCTTGAAGGTAATTAAAAGGATGTTCCTGAATTGGCTGTGCGTGATGGATTCGATGTCGGCTACATTGTAAAGCGTGACGAAGGTCTTGCCATGGCTTAGCTCGTAGGCGAAATCCAAAGAGGTTCCTTCTGTCAGGGGCACGCTGACACCGCATGAGGCTTTCTTGACGCTGCCGCCAGGTTGGCCAAGGCCGAAAGGACTGCCGTAGTAAGCTGCTCCTAACCTGAGGTAGGTGTTGCCCACACGCCACTCGCTACCCAAGCGTAAGTTGAGGGTGCGTCCTAAGGTGTTCTTGATGTTTTCGTTGGTCGGACCATAGTCGAAATCATCGCTGGGGACAGCCTTGAAACGGGCTGCGCCATAGTTGGTGTATTCCGCGTCAATGCTGACCATGCCTTGCTGCCCGATGACGAAAGCGAGGCTGCCTACACATTTCAACGGGGTGAAGAAGTTGTATTCGTAATGCGATTCAGGGCTGATGTATTTGTGCATGACCAAATCGATTTCCGATTCGGTGGTGGTTTGCCATGTCTCGGAGAAGTTGAAAATAGTGGGCGAATGGAAGGCTCCGCCGATACGAAGCCATGGCGTAGCGTGGAAGATGAAGCCAATCTTGAGGTTGCCGCCCCATCCTGTGGAGCGGAGGTCCTCGTCAAAGCTCCATCGGTTGAAACCAGTAGTGGCGCTTTCAATGCTGCTTTCTTTCAGCGTCTTATTGCCCACACGCTTGACATGCGCCAAGTCAGCGCTGATGCCGATGAAAAAGCGGTCGTAGAGGTTGAAGCTGCCGGCAAAGGTCCAGGCTTCGGAGCGCCCTATGTAATCACATTCCTGACCTTGCCAGATGTTGCCGGGTGGCACGGGGCTGTCGTAATAAGACTGTCCGCTTGCGTCTTGGTAGATGTCGATGAGATAGGTGCTCCAAGCGGGATAGATGGTGTAGGGGAAGGACTCTTGTAAATCACTTACAGCGTAGCCGTCGATTTGTGCAAGATAGTCGTCGATCTTCGAACTGTTAGGGTTGATGCCCATGGCATTGGTGTGTAGGTTGAAGTCGTTGGTGCGTGTAAAACCTACACCAAACTGCGCAAAGCGTAGCGCGCGGAAGTTACTCTTTTCTTTGGCGTGTACATAGCCGACGTTAGGAAGAGAGAAACGCACCTTGTTGCCTGAGTTTTGTGTCCCGTAATAGGTGGATTTGTTGTAGTTGTCAAGCAGGTTGACGGAGGCGGTGACTTCGCTGCTACGGTAGATGCCCATGCTGGCTGGGTTGATGCAGACGGCGGTCATGTCGCCGCCCACGGCCCCCATGGCGTTGCCCATGCCTAAGGCCTTGGCTGTGCCTTGATAGTAGGTCTGTGAGAACAGGCCGGCATCATCAACGGTTTGGGCTGAAGCCGCGGCTGTCAAAAGTATGGTGATAGCTATAATATATAGTTTCTTCATGATAATATAAAAACAAAGACTACCTCGCATTAGGAGCCGCAAAGGTAGTCTTTTATCGTTAAATAATTGTCATGGATTGCGGATTATCTTCTTCCACCGCCACCCGAACGGCCGCTGCTGGAACTGTGGCTGCCGCCCGAACTGGAGCTGCGGCCGCCACCGTAACTTGAGCTTGAACGGCTACCGCCGCTGTAGCTGCTGCCACGGCTTGAGCTTGACGAGGAACTTCTCGGCGATGAGCTGCTGCTTCTGTTGTAGCTGCCACTCGACGAGCCGTTTCTGCCGCTTGATGAGCTGGGCCTGTTATAGCTGCCGCTGTGGCTCGAACCTGCCGATGATGGACGCGGTGAGGAAGAACCCTGCGGACGCACATACTCGGAGCTGGAGCGTGTGGGACGGCTGCTGTTGGGCGAGGTGTAGCTTTGGCGCGGGCTGCTTTGGCTGCTCGTGCTGGCACTGCTGCTTGATGGACGGCTTCCCGACACGCTACCGGCGTGGCTGCTGGCACTCGCTGACGGACGGCTGCTCATCGTGGGACGGCTGCTCGTGGAAGGTCTACTGACGCTGCCATTGGTGCTGGGACGCACCACTGCACCGCCGCTTACCGTAGGACGACCTGATGCACTGCCGCTGTTCACCCTTGCACTTGATGCACTGGCACTACCCGACATACTACCGTTGGTGGTGTGACGGCCATCCTGAAAACCGTGGCTCATTGAGCCGGCAGTGCTGCCGCCATGACGCACACTGGCCACATAGTTGCCAAAGCCGTTGTTGCCGTTGTGATGTCCACCGTGGTGATGGTAGTCATGATAATGGTGGTGATGGTAGGGATGGTAGTAGTAATCGCAATAATAAGGTGAGCGCCAATAAGGGTAATAATAAGGTGGGTACCAATAATAGTCCCAATACGCATTCCATCCCCAATAGGTTCCCCAATAGGGACGATAGCCAAAGCCTACGTAAAAGCTCGGATAATAATCCCAGTAGAAGGGGTCGTAGCTGTTCACATAAACGTATGTGCTGCCGCCACCGGTGTAGTAGTCGTCATAATAGTCTCTCGACGACGAAGCCTGCGTGCCGAAACGCTTGATGCGAGCCGCAAAGTCGGCATCGTAATAGGTCTCGGTGGTGGTGTACACAACGCCGTTGGTGTCGGTCACTGTCTCCGTGGTTTGGTAGACAGGATCGGCATTGCTGACGTAGTTCTTACTGTCGGAATAGTAGGTTTGGTAGTCATATTCCGAATTGCTGCTGATGCTGGGACTCACGTATGAGCCGTTTCCGCTGGCCACTCGACTGCCCGTGTTGCCGTAGGGCGAATAATAGGTGTCGTCTTTGGCCACATGACGATTCGCCGAGCAGCCGACGAATACCATCAAGGCAAGAAACGGAAGGATTCTAAACACTTTCATTGTATTGAGTTTTATCTTGTTTTCAAATGCATAGATTATCGCTTGAAACATTACAAATATTGTACCAAAAATGGAAAAGTTGTAACCAAAATAAATTTTATTCCAATGGAATCACTCGCCCGTAGTTGGTGCACCTTGCATCAATCCATGGATTGCCTTTGTAATAGGTGTTTCCGATGTTGTAGAGATATGCGTAAAGCTCCGAATGGGGCCAAACATATATGTCATTGGTTGAATGCGACATCACCTTGACGATGTTGCAGTACATCGTTTCGGCATGGACCGCGCCGTAACTCTTCATGTAGTGCTCAGTATACCCGGCCCGTCCTCTAAGTGTGACGGTCGAGGTGCCGTTGTTGAAAACGGTTTTCAAGATATTGCAGTTGAAAGTGAGGTCAATGTCGCCAGAGCCTTCCAAGATCCTCAAAACGAAGTTCCCTCTCTTGATGGAGTCGTTGGCGTTTTGTGCCGTGTCGACGGCCTGTGTCTTCATTCCCACGAGCGAGTCGGTGGAAAGCAGCTGGCCGATGGAATAGAAGTTGACGGAGCGGAGGCTGTCGTAATATACGGTGAGGTCGATGCTGTAGTCAAAACTGCGGATCCAGTTGAAATTGTTCTCGTTTCTAATGACCAAAGTGTCGTTGTTCACTTCGGTGGTCACTTTTTCGATGAGGTTCTTGGGACAGGTGAGTTCCAGGTGAGGATGACGGTCATGCACCAACTTGACATTCACGTTATTGAACATGGACACGACGGTAAACGGCTGGTTGATGTCACGGTACTCGGTGACTGGCTTGCCATTGATGAACAGCGCCTCCACCTTGCTGCACGATGTGACCATCAGGCTAACGAGGAAAAATAGGACTGCGATAACGTTTCTTTGCATGTTGTGGTAGGTAGTATTTATGTTGGATATGGTAGCCTACGCCGACGCTGATGAAGTCGGCCTTGATGTCGTAGGTGGTGAAGGCGAGCGTGGCAAACAGGTTGTCGGTAAAGTAATAGCGTGCCGCCACCTTTTGGTAGAATAGCAGGCCAAACTTGCCTGAACCGAAAGCCGTGTTGTTACGCAGACCCACGTTGAACATGAAGCTGAGACGGTCGAGCATCATCTCGTAGGAGAGCAGGAAACCGGTCTTCAGATAAAAGTTCCAGTCGGGTTTGGTGATTTTGTCGGAACCGTCGTAAACCAGATCAACGCCGATGCCCAAACGGTCGCGCTCGCTGAGCTGGAACATGAAGTTGGCGGTGATGTTATGGACGAAAAAATACTGGTGCGTGCCGTACTGTTGGCTCATGTCCTTGAAACCGAGGGTGTACTGGTAGTCGGTGACGAAGTGCTTCTTGCCATCAAATTCGAAGAGGTAGTTTCTGGGACGCAACTTTTTGTCGATGTGGGCTTTGGGCGGTAACAGATACCACGACAATCCTGTGGCGACGCTGAAGATGTTGATGCCCATGTTGGGCGAACGTGTGGCACCGTTCGAGAAGTGAGTGAGACCTGCAGAAGCCACCCAATACAAGCGTTCGACAATGCGTTGGCGGTATTCGAACGACAGGTTGATGGCAGCGTTGAGGTGCGAGCCGATGGCGTAGTTGTGGTAGTTTTCCTTCGGGTCGAACTTGTTGGTGAGGTAAGATAGTCCCACGCCCAACTTAAAAGTCAGCTTGCTCGTCTCGCTCGGCGTGATGGGGAAGTTGATGAAAGGGTAGAGGGCGAACACACGACCCAACTCGGCTGAAATGCTATCGTTTCCAAAACTTGAATAATAGAAGGTGACACCGATGGAAGGGTAGTTGTGCACCACCTCCCAACGGTGTTCGCCGTATGTGTTGCGGTGCAGCGAAATCTCATAGCTGGGCGTGTGGCGGCTGTAACGTCCTAAGGCTGAGTGGTATTGGTCGTTCTGGAAATACATGTAGCCATAATGCACCTTCGCTTCCAACTCATAGTTGCGATGGCTCATTTGCGCCTCCGAAGTCTTCCCTATTAATAATAAGGTGAGAAAGACGGAAAAAACGATATGGCGTTTTTGCTTGTCCATTGAAGTCGCAAAGGTACAAAAAACTATGATATATAGAGATTCCCTTCGGGAATGGAGTTTCTTAGGACCCTATATGTTGCGGTGGCTCGTAGAACCAACGAATCGTAAACGTCGTTGGCCACCGCAGTTAACAATAAAATGACTTCTCTATTCCCGCATGGAATCCCAAAATTATCTATTTTTGCACTTTATTTCTATTCATCATGGACGAAAGACTACAAGCTTTCAAGCGTTTACTTGATATCATGGATGCCGTGCGTGCAGGTTGCCCGTGGGACAGCACCCAAACCATCCACAGCCTGCGTCACCTTACCATTGAGGAGACCTATGAACTCAGCCAGGCTATCCTCAACGATGACCTTAATGAGGTGAAAAAGGAACTCGGCGACCTCATGCTGCATCTCGTTTTCTATGCCAAGATAGGGCAGGAGCAAGGTGCCTTCGACATTACCGACGTGCTTAACGGCATCTGCGACAAGATGATTGTGCGTCACCCGCATATCTTTGGCAATGAGCATGTTGAGAACGCTGAACAGGTGGAGCAGAACTGGGAGAAAATCAAGTTGGAGCGAGAACACAACCGCAGCGTGCTGGGCGGCGTGCCCGACGGTCTGCCGTCGTTGCTGAAGGCCTATCGTATGCACCAGAAGACTGCTGGCGTGGGCTTCCGCTGGCCCGATGCCGACCAGGCATGGCAGAAGGTGGAGGAAGAGAAAAAGGAACTCTTTGCTGAACTGCAAAAGCCTGACAACACGGACAACATCGAAGCGGAATATGGAGACCTGCTTTTTGCATTGGCGGCTTACGGTATCTATATCGGCGTGAACCCCGATGATGCCTTGGAAAAGACCAACAAGAAATTCCGCGAGCGTTTCGCCCATGTCGAGCAGCGTGCCCGCGAGCAAGGCAAAGGTGTGCAACACCTCACCCTCGCCGAGATGATAGCCTATTGGAAAGAGGCGAAGGAATCCCCAAAAAACTCTCGACTCTAAACTAAAAAAATCTCATTAATACCTTGCACCAAACAAAAATTGGTTATATTTGCAGCGCATTTTTTGCACATTATCGAATAATTCAATTCACTTAATACTAACTAAAAATTCAACAAAATGAAGAAAGTATCTTTACTCATTGCGATGATTGCCTTTGTTTGTGGCAATCTGTTTGCACAAAGCTACGACTTCGACCAATATAATGTTGGTGATAAGGTAGCTCAAACAATCGGTCAACCCTGGACCACTTGGAGTGATCAGCCAGGAAGCGCTGAAGACGCTGTGTTTAGCGATGAACAAGCGGCTTCTGGCACCAACTCGGTAAAATTTACCTATGGCGTCGACCAGATTTTTAACTTCAACGATGAAACGACTGGTTCGTACACACTCGATTGGAATATGTACATTCCAACAGGAAAAGATGCCTATCTGAACATACAGCACAATTTCACTGGTGGTCAGGATGGCGAATGGGCTTTTGGCCTTTACTTCAACACGGCTGATCAGGGAACTATCTTGCATGTGTCAGATGCTGAATATCCTTTCACATTCCCGTTCGACACATGGTTCCCGGTCCACTTTGACATCGACCTTGACAACGATGCCATTTCGCTGACAATCGATGGCGTTGAAGTCCATGCATGGGCTTTCAGCCAACAGGAATCTTCCGCCACTCCTGGTATGCGTGTTTTGGATGCACTTGATTTTTATCCTCCGACCAGTTCCAGCAAGTCTGTCTTCTACATTGACGATTTCACTTTCGTTTCGTCACAAGAGGACGAAGTGTTAATCTTCGATCCCTTTGAGGAGTACACCGTGGGCAACAAGATCGCTGTTGAAGCTATTGCTGCCGGTCACGACTGGTGGACTACTTGGAGCAACGCTGCCGGTGGCAGTGAAGACGGCGTTGTTGCCGAATACGAAGGCACACAATGCGGTCACCTCACCTATGGCAACGACCAAGTCCTCCTCCTCGGCAATGAAGAGAACGGTAACTACGACCTCGAGTTCGACATTCTCGTTCCCCAAGGCAAGAACGGCTACTTCAACATCCTGCACCATTTTGATGGCAGCAACAGCGACAACTGTGTTTGGGCCATGCAGTGCTACCTCCACATGACTAACGACGGTCAGAGTTCGACCAACGCTCCTGGCCACGGTACCATCCACGCCGGTAGCAATGGCACCGCCGATGTGGAATGTGTCTACGATGCTTGGATGCACTTCCGCTTGAATGTTGATACTGATACCGACATGGCTCGCTACTACTACACCGCTCCTGGTGAAGAAGAAGTGCTCATTTGCGAATGGCAATGGAGTTTGGATAGCTTCGGTGAAGAAGCCGACCGCGTTCTTGGTGCCATGGACTTCTTCCCGCCCCAGAATGCCGCTAACTCTGAGTACTATCTTGACAACTTCAGTTTCAAAAGGATTGGTGGCCAAACAGCTCCTTCAATGGCAGTGAGTTCAGAGGCTATCTATCAAGAACTTGATGAAGATGAAGTCGGAACCCAGACATTTGTCATTACGAATGATGGTAACTCCATTGGCGATTGGGAAGGCTATATTGAGTTTGGTCAAGGCGAAGGTGGAAGCCAACAGCAAGAGATTTTCTATGACAATGAAAATCCTTACAACCTTACTGGTCTTGCGACTGCAAACTACATGGAGATTGCCAATAAATTCACGGTTGCCTCTTACGGCGGCTCGGTGATGGGTACCAAGCTGAAGAGCGTTAAGTATTTCGTCGCCACTGATCAGAACGACAATTTGGGCTTTACGGGCGATCTTACCTTGCGTGCCTATAAGGCCAATCGTTCTGGCATGCCGGGTGAACTTCTTGGTGAAGCCGTTATCCCCGAAAACCAAATCGTTCTGAATGATTGGAATGAAGGCACTTTTGCTGAAGAAATTTGGCTGACGGGTTACGATGTGTTTATCTCTGCTGGTTTCCAACAGGTTGACGGCGGAGGTCCTGTCGTGTTCGACGATGGCGATATGGTTCCTGGTGTCAGGTATTTGTCAGTCGGAGCTGGCAGCGGTACATGGTATTTGGTTGACGATATTTGGGATAGCAATTACAACTTCTGCCTCCATGGTGTTTGCGAAGGCGCTCCTATCCCTGGCGGTTGGGTTACCATGGACAAGAACTCTGGCTCTTTACTCGGTGGCACCGAAGATGTAATCACCTTTACGTTTAACACCATCGGTATGAGCATGGGAGAAGAACACAATGCAACGCTGCTCATTAACACGAACGATGCCGAGAACCCAGTGTTCAACATTCCGGTTATGCTGAAGGTTAATATCGATGCCGTGACTGAGACTGCCGAGCAACTTGCTAGCGTCTATCCTAACCCCGCCACTTCAATGGTCACTCTCGAAGGTGAGAACCTCAATAGCGTGGCTATCTACAACGTGGCAGGCCAACTTATCCGCGTGGTGAAGCTTGACAACATGATTAACAACATTGAAATGAATGTTGAATCTGGTGTCTACTTCTTCAGCATCTATGACAACAATGGCAACAACAGCGTCCAACGCGTTGTCATCGTGAAGTAAGAAGCTCACGTATGGGCAAAATAAAAAGAGCCGCTTTCAAGCGGCTCTTTTTATTTTGCCATCTCTGCCATTATTATTCCTCCAGCCACGGCTGCATTCAGCGACTCGGTCGCGCTGCCGCACATGCGCGGGATGGTGATGGGATGCGTGATGCAAGGCAAGATCTCGGCACGTATGCCGTGCGACTCGCTCCCGATGACGATGATGCCATCGGGTTTCTCTTTCATCTGGAACAGGTCTTCTCCTTCCAACAAAGCACCATAAATGGCCTTACCCTCCGCTTTGGCTTGGCGGAGATACGCTGCCAAGTTCGCTTTCCACACTTTTACCCTGAACAGCGAACCCATGGTGGCTTGCACTGTCTTGGGGTTCCACAGCTCCACGCAGTCTTGGCTGCAAACTACATCACGGATGCCGAACCACTCAGCCGTGCGTAGGAGCGTGCCCATGTTGCCCGGGTTAGCGATGCCATCCAAGGCCAGCACGTATGTCGAGGAAGTATTGATATCGCCTTGTTCGGGAATCCTTACCACGGCGAGGATGCCAGGCGGTGTGTCTTGGCCGCTCATCTGTTCCATCTGCATCTCACTGACGACTTCTGCATCGCCGAAAGAAGGATAGGAATTGAGGAAAGTCTCGGTGGCATAAAGCCCTACCGCCTCAAAGTCGGAGCGCAGCAGCTCATCTACCATCTTGCGCCCTTCCACGACGAAAAGACCCAATTCTTTGCGGAATTTCTGCTGGCGCAGGGAGGCGATTTGTTTTATAATGCTTTTAGTAATCATATAAGTTCTATTCTTTTGACATTTGACGCTCGTGAACCACTTTCCCCTCTTGCCGTCATCGCGGACTTGACCTGCGATCTCCTGAATGCAAAGGATACGTCTTTGTGCACAGGAGATTGCGTTCCGCATGCGCGGAATGACGGTCCCTACGCCATGACGCAAGGGTGATAGTGATTACAATCCCAGTCCCGCGTCAAAAATACAAAAAAGGCTGCCTCTTTGCAGAGACAGCCCAAAAATTATGAAAAAGTTTATCCTATTATTCGGCGAAGACGTTGAAGTCGATGTCGACGGACACTTCTTTGTGAAGTCTCAGTTTGGCGGTGTAGTCGCCGACTTCCTTGATGGCATCCTCGTTGAGGACGATGTGCTTGCGGTCCACTTCGATGCCAGTGGCTTC
>JAEEGL011047824.1_pt1 | contig 13512 bp, 9 predicted proteins | sample 9134231 | NCBI WGS metagenome assembly JAEEGL01 (sample SAMN16246548, study PRJNA631951) | gut metagenome | biome: gut microbiome; feature: rumen; material: fiber-attached | host: Bos | place: Iran: Karaj | collected 2018-10
CTACTTTACTTCGATGTAACATTTCATATGCATTGTTGTCAAAATCTAATTCTTCATTATTTTTTAATTGGTTTTTATTTTGTTTTTCATCCCAAATTTGAACTTGGATTTTATTTGGGTCTTTTTCTTTTGGTTTGTTTGTGTTTATTTCATTTTCATTTTCTTCTACTTCTACTTCTTCTACTATGTCTTCGTCACCTTCGGATATACTTTCGTAATCTGAGAGAGATTCGGAATTTATTTCATCGTATTTTTTCTTTTTTGATGATTTTTCTCTTTTTCTTTTTGTTATTGTTTTGTTATTTTCTTTATTTTCCATTATTTTTTTTTTTACTTCTTTAAAAGATAAAAATTAAATTATTTTAATAATTTATATTTTTATTTTTTTTTTTGAATATATTATAATATATAATAAAAAGAAATTTAATTTATATTAATTTTTTATTATTTTTATTAAATAATACTTCTGTTAAATTTTCAAAATAAAAATAATTTAATATAAAATTTAAAAAGTTAACAACCTGAAAAATAAAAACTCAATAATAAATATCTAAAACAAATTCTTACACTTAAAAAAATATAAAAACAAATAAGAAAAAAAAAGAAAAAAAAAATTTTTTTTAATTTTTTTCAATATTTTAAAAAATAAATAAACTATTTTTCTCCATAAACAATCAAAAAACTCCACAAAAAATTTTTTAGTAAAAAGTAACTGTACATTTTAATCTACTAAAACTATTATTAGAGCATTTACATTTCTCATATTCTCCAACATAAACATCAATAAAGTATTTATTTTCACTTCCATATTTATCTTGAATTTTTCTTTCACCAATATCTTCAATAAAAATTTTTTGATATTTCTTATATATAGAAGGATGAATTGCAACTGTAATTCCTTCCTTTGTTATTTCACCAGATGCCGTTTCACGACTTCCTTTTGATGAATTACATGCTGAACAATAAGATGTTATATCATATTTAGATATTTCTATATTTTGGTTTAAATGAAGTTTATTTTATTTTTTGTTTCTTTTTACTTATATATATAAATAGTTAACTCTTTTAGATAAGATTTTTTTTATTTTAATTTTCTATAATATAATTTTATTTTGAAAATTTTGGATTTTTGGATTTTTAAATTTATATGATTTTTTTAATAAGATAATTTTTATTATTATTATGTTTATATATAATTTTTCTTTGGGATATTTCATATATATATTTTATTTTAAGATATTTATTTGATTAAAATATTATTATTATTGAAATATTTGAAGAAAAATTTTTTTCTATTTTATTATAGTATGAAGATATAATGAATAAATATTATTTAAAATAATTTTAATGCTTAATATTATAAATAATTTTTATTTTTATTTTTATCATATATTTCTCAAAATCAAAAAAAAATTAAAAAAAAAAAATTATAAAAAAAAAATGTCAGAACCAAAATACACATTTAAAATATTAACCTTAGGAGAAAGTGGAGTAGGAAAAACATGTATTCTTCGTCGTTTCGTCGAGAATAAATTTTCAAAAAATCATTTAGCAACAATAGGAATAGATTTTAAGACAAAAACAATATCCTTAAAAGGATATGAAGTAAAATTAAAAATATGGGACACAGCAGGACAAGAAAGATTTAGAAATATAACTAATCAATATTACAAAGGAGCAGATGGAATAGTTTTAGTATATGATTTAACAAACAAAGAAACAATGTTAAAAATAAAAGATTGGATGAATCAAATTCAACAAAATACAACATCAAGTGAAATTGCTTTAGTTTTAGTTGCAAATAAAATTGATTTAAATAGAGTTATTAGTAATGAAGAAAGTTCAAATTTAAGTCAAGAATTGGGAATTAAATCTTTTGAAACTTCTGCTTTAACTGGAGATGGTATTGATGAAATTTTTCAATATTTAACTATGGAAATTATTAATAAAAAAAAATTAGATGATTATAATTCTGGTAATGGAATGGTTTTATCTAAACAAAAACAAAAAAAAGATAAAAATGATGGTTGTTGTTAAAAGAAAAAATTTTTTTTTTGTTTTTTTTTTTTTTGTTTTTTTTTTGGTTTTTTTGATTTTTTTTGGATTTAAAAGATGTTTTTTATTTTATTAAAAATTAGTTAATATATGTATCATTTTTAAATATTATTTTTGAGTTTTTATTTATTTTATTTTATTTTTTTTTATAGAGTTTATAATGAAAGAAGATGCTAAAAATAATTTTATACCTGTTTGTTTAAAAATATTGATTTTTGCTTTTATATTTGCTAAAAAAGGAATTTTAATAAGTATTTTTGCTATATATTTTTTGAATTATGTTTATTATATTATTATTAAGATTATTTTTGGGTTAACTCCATTAACAGGGTATGATAAAGTGTTTATAACTACAAAGCAAATAAATAGAGTTACTGTTTTATGGTCTTTAGAATTTTCAAATTTTAATACTGAAAAAATGAAAACTTTTATAAATGAAAGATTTATAAAATTAATTGAAAAATTTCGTAGTAAATTAATATATAAATTTGGAGAATATTTTTGGAAAGAATATCCATATAATGAAGAAATTTTTAAACAAAATATTATAATAAATGAAAAACTTTCAAAAGATGAATTAAGGGAATATATAAATCAAGAAACAAATAAACCAATAAATATATTTTTAAATTATCCATATCAATTTCATATAATTCCTTTAAATGAAGAAAATAAAGGAATACTTTTAATAAAATATGACCATATTTTAACTGATGGATTAGGTTTAATTTCAACATTATGTCTCTTAAGTGATAACTTTGATTTTAATATGTATCCAACAATAATTCAAAGATTAAAAAATCCAAATTGGTATCAAAAAATATATTTATATTTAATAAGTGTTTTTTATATGATATATTTAACAATTTCAAATTCATTATATAGAATTATTAAATCACCATATAAATCAAATAAAAAAGGAAATTCAAATAAAACTTTATTTTACTTTGGTAAAGAATTTAAATTAAAATCTTTTGAAAATTATAGAAAAGAAAATAAAGTTTCATTCAATGATATAATGATGACGTCATTTTCAAGAGCAATACAAGAAGAAATAAAAGATAATGAAGAATATAAAAATAAAAAAAATATAATAATAAATCTTCCAATTGGTTGTACAATAGCTCCAAAAAAATTATCAGAAGTTTCATTATATAATCAAGCAATTTGGATTTTAAATGATATTCCTTTAGTAAATGAAAAAAATGATGTTAAAAAAATATCAAAAATAATTAGAAAATATTTTAAATCTGAAAAATTATTTTCTTTAAATTTATTAAGTAATTTTCAAGGTTTATTTTTTCCAATTAATATATTAAGAAATTATTTTGAGAGTTCAACTAAAAAATATGATTTTGTATTTTCTAATATTCCTGGTCCAAATAAAAAATTAATTTATGATAATATGATTTGTGATGATATATTATTATATTCAACTGCAGGTTGGGGATTGCCTTTTATATTAATTTTAGGATATAATGGTAATTTTAGAAGTTCAATTTGTGTTAATGAAAATTGTGATTTAGATCCTGAGAAATTAATTATTAATTTTGATAAGAAAACTGAAGAATATATTATTTAGAATTGTTTTTTTATATATAATTAATTAATATTTTTAAATTTTTTAAAATTAATTGTCATTTTATTTATATTATTAATTACATTTCAGTTGAAGAATCTATATCATTATAAGAACAAGATAATAAATCACTTATTTGATTTGAATCAAAATTAATATTATTGCCAATATCAAAATATTTTGAGGAATTTGAATGAAAAATAGTATTATCTTCATTTTCTATTTGTTTGTTAGAATTATTTATTTTATCAATATTTTGATTCTTTTTAATATTTTCTAACTCTTTTAAAAAAGAATCACTTAATTCTTTTGATAAATCAATATTTTTTTCTTTTTTTTTTTTATTTTTGGATAATGAAACACTTTTATTTATACTTTTCCTTTTTTTTGTAGGATTATTTTCTTTTTTATCAGAATTATTTTTAAATTTATTCTTTTTTTTTTTTATCTTTTTTAAATTTAATTTTTTTTTTTTATTTTCTTTTTTATTTTTCTTTTCTTTTTCATCCTCACTTTCTTCTGTTCGAGCATTATTTTCATTTTGAGAATTATTATCATTAACATTTTCCTTTTCTTCTTTTGTAATATCATTAAATGAATAAATAGTTTCTTCTCTTTTATTTTTATCTTTGTTTTCTTTATTTTTAGTTTCTTTCATTTCACTTATTTTATTTTCTTCACTGAATTTATTTTCAAAACTAAAAGGCTTATTTAATAAATAAATATAATGATTTTTTATTTCAAAATGTTCACTTTTTTTATTTAATTTCTTTTTCAACTCATTATTTCTATTAATTGCTTTTATTGCATTATTATCAGAGAAAAGTTCTTCACATTTATCTTCAAAGAATTTCCTATATTCATTTTTTTCATTTAATTCTTGATATAATGAAATATTAATTAATTCAATAAATTTATTAACTTTATCATAAAGTTTTTTTATTTGTGGTAAAGTTGTTAATATTATAATCATCCAAAATTTAGAAAAAGTTAAAATAAAACTACCATCCAAATTAAGTGATTGAGGAATATTGCTTAATTTGATTTTTTTATATATTAAATTATCTAATAATGACAAAGCTTCTTTTTCTTTTGATTTGTCGTTTATAAGAATTTCATAAATTTTATTTAGTTCCTTTTGAACTTTTTGAACTTTTTCTTTTTGATATTTAAAATTGTGCTTAAATATTTCGGAAAACATTTTGAATTTTAAATTATGGAAAATTATTTAGAAATATTATATCTGAAAAAATAATATTTTTTCCATTGTTTGTCTTAACTTAAATAATGTGATAAATATAATGTGACTTTAAAAATAAATTAAATTTAAAATTAAAATTTAAAATAGAATTTAAAAATAAAAATCTAAAAAAAATAATATCAAAAAAAAAATGAATTTTTCTCCTCAAACTTCCTCATATCAATATCAAAACCCATATACAAATGAAATGACAATGAATATAATGAATTCAAATTCTAATAAAAAAATAAAAAATCCTACACATACAGTATCAGAAGATTTAAGAATAGTAAGTTTAGAAAATAGAGTAGAAACAATGGAAAAAATGTTGAAATATTTAGATGAATTTATTCATTTAAAAGAAGAAGAAAAAAATAACGAATTTCAAATTACAAATAATGAATCAATAAATATTTTAAATAATCAAGTTCAAAATTTACAAATGAGATTTGATAATTCTCAAATTGATGAAATACCAAAACAAATAGAAATAATAAACAATAAATTAGGAATTCAAAATTCTAATTTTTCATTTAATAAAAAAAGAGATAATATAAGAGATATTTTAAATCAAAATAATTATAATAAATATTCTCAAAATTTTGAATTAATGCAAAATAGAGGAAATTTTTTAAATGAAAAAATACAAGAAGTTGATGGTTTATTAAGAAAAAATGATACTATGATAGATCAAATAATAAAAGAAAAATTATATTCAATAAATATTCAAACTCAAAATAAAATAAATGAAATATTAAATGTTATTCAAGATATAAATAAAATTACTGAAGAAAATGAATTTGCAATAAATGAATTAAAAGAACATTTTAGAAAAATTCAACAAGAAAATATTGATGTTATTAAAGAAATGAGTATTCAAACTGAAAAATTAAAACAAATTGATTATGCAATTGAACAAATTGGTCAAATGAAAGAAAAATATGGTAAATTAATAAGTATATTTGATGATAATCAAAAAGAAGAAGATAAATTTATAGAACAATATTTAGGACCAAAGGAAATTTATAATGAATAATAATATAAAAAAAATTATTTTTTTTAATTAATAAATTAAAATCTAATTATAAAATTTTTTTCAATTATCATTATATAATATTATATTTATTATATTTTTGAAGTTTATGAATATTTATAAAATGATGATTAAAAAAAATTTAATTTAAAATAATGAATATATCTGATTCTGAAATAGAAAGAGAACAAGATAAAATATTTTATTTATATATAAAAGCTTTAAGGACAATATATAAATTATTAGCAGAAAATGAATGTAAATTTAAAGATTTCAAAGAATTATTTGAGAATATAGAAGAATATCAAAATAAACTTGATAAAGAATATTTAGATGAAATAAATATCAGAGTAAATAATTTAATTTCAGAATCAATTTTCACAAGACAAAAAAATTTTTTTACATATTTTAATCAAAATTTCTTTTTTTCAACTGAAGAAGACAGAAAAGAAGAATTAGAAATAATAGCTCAAACCAAAAATGAATATGTTCAATTCAATTCAAAAATACTATCTCATCAATCAATATATAACAACAAAACAAATGTAAATAAACTTTTAATTTCTAATTTTAAATACATGATTAAATTTCTTCATTACGAACAATATTTATTATGGTTTAATGATTATATAACATTATATGAAAATTCATTAAATACATTATTAAATAGCAATAAACATATTCCAATAACATGGAAATATTATTTAGGAATTATGGCAGTTTCAACAATGAAAAATGATTTTTTATTAAGACTTTTAGAAGAAGAATTTCTTGATAATGGAGGAGATATTAATTGGTTAATATTTGGTCTTGATGTTATTCCAAATAAATTAAAAAAATTATGTAATTATAATGATATTTTGTGTCATCAACCTTGGAATTTAAATGAAGAAATTGTTAAAAGTTTAAAACAAAATATGAATATTTGTGAATTAACTGAAGCAACTTTAATTTTAATTGAATTTCATAAAATTTCTTTAATTCAAGAATTATTTGAAATTAAAATACTAAATGAAAGTAATGTTTCTAGTGATAATAGTATTAATACTAATAGTAGTTCAAAAAATTTAGATATTAAAAATGAAATTTTAGATAATGTTGATATGAAAGTTCAAGATGAAATTATTAAAAATTCAGAAGAAATTGAAAAAGAAGAAGAAAATAATTTTAAAAATAAATCTTCTAATTTTTTATCTTATGAAACTTGTAATCAAAAACAAATATCATTTAATAGTTTTGATTTAAATAAAGAAACAGAACAAAAAACTGATTTTTTTATGGAAAAAATATTTAAAAAACATTCAACATTAGAATTAGAGAAAATTGCATTTAAAGGACCGAATAATAATATTTTTTTAACTTATTATGAATATAATTGGGATGATTCAGGATATTATATTTTAAAAAATTTATGTCCTATTTTAAATGATTGTATAAATAAAGAATTAAAATTTATAATTTCTTTAAATTCAAATTCAAATGATTTAAAAACAGAATCTCCTTTATCTTCAATTTATGTTCAAAGGGCAATTATAGTTTATATAGAAAAATTATTTGGTTTTTATCATGAAGATTATAATTATAAATATATTACTAAATTACTTACTGGAAACATTCAAATTACTAAAATTATTAAAAAATTTGTTTGTTTTCCTAAAAATGTTGTTGAAAGTGATTTTCAAGAAATTAATAAAATTTTTCTTCATGAAGAAATTATACATATTATTCTTTTAATTGCAATTGTAAAATCACGAATTCAATTAACTTATTATTCAAAAATTATAAATGAGGTTTCAAAATGTAATGAATGATATTTTTTTATATAATTTTATATATAAATAATAATAATATCATAAATATAATTTTGTGTTATCATTTTAAATAATAAAACAAGATAAGGGATAATAAATATTTTAGTTAAAAAAAATATGAATAATTTAGTGTTTGTAATATAAATTTAAATTTTAAAAAAAAATAAATTCTCATAAACATAGATTCAATAAAATAAATGACTTAAAAACAAAAAAAAAAAAATCTAAAATTTAATATTTTAGAAAATCAAATAAAACAATCATTTAAAAATAAACAAAAAAAAACATTATTTTTATTTTTGCCTTATTTAAACTAATCCAAAACCTTCAGAGTTAGAAATAGCAATAGTTAAATTTTTTTTTAATTTATCTTTATTTTGATAATCAGGAATAAGTAAATGATTAAAGCAAGTATGTGCTGTAGGTAACTTATCTGAATCTGGACCCCATCTAGAAACAGTAATAATTAAACTTCCTAATCCATTAATAGGAGCTCTATCACAACCAGTAACAAAAAATAAAAATTTTTTTTTTTCTTCTTCTGAAAATTCAAATAAAACATCCCAAAAATATTTTATAGTCAAAGAATCTTTTTTATATCCATCTTCATATTTTGCTACTCTTTTTAATTCATTAAAATCTAAAACTTGAGTACCACAAATTATTAATTCTAATTCTTCTGGAAGTAAAATTGGAGAAAGTTGCTTATCACAAACTCTAAAAAATCCATTTTTGAAATATTTAAAATATTCTTCTATTGATTTATTAAAATACCAATCTAAATATAAATCAACATATTCATCTTTATTTGTATTATCAATATAAATATTTTCTCCATTTTCTTTTAAAGGAATTACTATTTTTTCACCAAATTTATCATTTGTTATTGTGAATGTTGTACTTAATTTTTCTTTTAAATTATCATCTTTTGTATTTTTTAAATATGTAAATGTATTAAATAATTCAGGATCACATTCTTTCATATCTTGTAAATCTGGTTTATAATCAAGTAATTTTTTATAAATAACTAAAGGAAATTTAATATCAAGAATAACATTATTAAATAAAGCTAAACCTAAAATAATACCAATTAATTCAAATTTAATTTTAGGTTCAAATGAATACATATTAAACCAAAATAATCTTGTTTTTTCATTATAATTAAACATACCATAATTCGCATCAAATAATTGTCTAACTAATAATAAGAAAAATTCTTTTTTAACTCCTCCTTCATCGACACCTTGTTCATTAACAAATTTAACTTTTAAAGGTTTTTGTAAATTAATTGAAGGATTAGAAACAGCATTTAAAGTATCTTCTATTAAATTATTTCTATTAACATTTAATAAAAAAAAAGCATTTTGTATATTTATTAATCTTGGAAAAGGTAAAAGTCCATTTAAACCACCAGATGAATTTAATATTTCAATAATTTGTTTTTTCCCATTAAATATTTGTAAAATATCATTTTTTGCTGCAGCATCAAATAACCATTTATAACTTATTAAACAAAATGGTTTTTTTCCTTCATATTTTTTATTTAATATCTGATTATATATTTTACATTCTCTTTGAAAATTTAAATATTTACTAAAACTATCATTGTAAAATTCTTTATATTCTATTAATTTATATTCATCATTTATCATATATAATGTTTTAAATATTTTTACAAAGTTTTCTAACATGTTTATATATTGTTTATCAAATAATATTTCTTCTTGTTCATTTTCTGAATTATTTGAACCAATTGTAAATAAAATTAAAGCTAAAAAATTTTGACATTCTGAAACTATTTTTCCAAATTCTTCTTTATAATTGATTATATCTGAAAATGATGTTACATATCCTTTTTTTAATGAAGAAGGATCTGAAATGTTATTATCTGTTGAGATTATTGAATCAAGACATAATTTACTATAATGTTTTATTTTTCTATAATTTTCAAAGAATGTTAAAAGATTTGATGATGAAGAATCTTTTAAAGAAAATTCTGGATGTAATAAAATATAAAATAATGCTTTATTTGCAAAATAAAAAAGAAAATAAAATGTATTTTGTACTTGTGAATTACTTTGAAAGTGTTCTAAATCAATACTAGATAAAAAAGTTTCGAAATATTTATTAAATCTTTTTAATTCATCTACTATAGATTTTAATGATTCATTTGATTTTTGAATTTCAAAATATTCAGATAATTTATTTAAATCTAAATTTAATTTTGGTAAATGAGATGATTTATTTAAAATCTCATCTACAAAATCATAATTTTTATCTAATAAAAAATCATCAAAAAATTTCTCATTATTTAATATTTCATCGTTGATTATACATTTTGATTTTTCAAATAATTTTGATTGAAGAATATTTAATATTTCAGGCATAATTTCATTTGGTTTTAAATTTTTAAATTCTAGAATTTTATTAAATTAAAAAACTTACTTTCATGACTCATTTTATTTTTGGCACAATATATGTTATAACAATGAGAACGTGAACATCCTTTTGTAATTTGTTGAAATAAATATATTGCATTTTCCCTTAATCTATTTTCTATTTCTTTTTTTTCATCTATACTTTCTTTAGATGAATCTTCAGTAGACATTTTAAAATTAATAAATTACTTTTTCTTTAAAATAATTTAAATATTATTTTTTAAATGAACAAAATTTAAAAGTATAAACCATAATAACTATTTATTAAAATAATAAAAAAAATTTTTTTAATTTTTTTTAAATTAAAATAAAATATATCTATATATATATTTATATATTATTAGTATAAATGACTTATATATCAAATATTACAACTTAAGAAAGATTAATTTCAATTAATAATATCTTACAAAGATACATCAAATATACCACTATCATGGATTGATCTCCATGAAGTATCTTTATCTCCTTTATCAGATATTATATTTGGTATTATTTTTATATTATTATTATTTAAAGATTGAATTTGATTTTTATAAAATGCTATTTTTGAATTTTGTTTTATAATTTCAATTTGTAAATTTCCTTTTCGATTTTTTAATATTTCTTTTTCTTCTAATAATTTTGTTAATAGTTCTTTTAAGTCTTTTATTTGTTTTTCTGTATTTTTAATTTGTAAATCTAATTGATCATTGCTGTTGTTGATTTTGTTATCTTTTATATTTAAATTTTTATTTAATAAACTAAATATATTTTTATTATGGTTATTTATATTATTACTTGATTTGTTTAATTTTTTGTTTTTTATTAAAGTTGAATTTTTATTTTTTCCAATTAAAGAAAAATCTAATTTTTCTTCTAATTGAAAATCAATTTTTGAATTTTGAATAACTTTAGTTAAAAATTTAGGTGAATCAATATTATTTGAAATATCATCAACAATTCCTATTGAATCATCATCCGAATTATTTAATTTTAAAGATAAATTATTTTGAATATTTAATTGACTAATATCTTTTTTATGTTCTTCATTTTCTAATTCAGGATATTTCTTTTTTAATTTTTGTAATTCTTTTTCAGCATTTTCAACTTCTTTTTTTATTATTTTATTTTGTTGATTTACTTCAATTGCATTTTCTTTAAATTTTTCTGATAATTCTATTTGAATTGAATGTTCTGAATTTTTTTCTAATGCAATTGGAATTGGATTTATTATATATCTTTTACTATAATATTTAATATCACCTAAATTATTATATTCTAATTTTTTCTTTTTTATTTTTTCATTTATTAAATCAATTTCTTCTTTTATCTTTTTAACTTTGTTTTTTAATTTTTCTTTTTCTTCCTTTTCTTCTTTCTCTTTTATGTTTGATTTTAATTTTGTTATTCGATTTAAATTTTCTTTGTTTTTAATAAAATTTGATATTAGATTTTTATATATTTCAATATTATTCTCATTATTCATTGATTCTTTTATTGATAAATGTTGATTTTTTTGTTTTAATAAATAGTTATTTATTTTACGATGAAAACTTTTTATTTCATTTATTATATTATTAAAATTATTAATTTTTCTTTCTTTTTCTTCTTTCAAATTTTCATTTACTTTTTTAGCATCTTCAATTTTTGATTTCAATTTCATGTTTAATATTGTAATAAATAAATATTTAATTTTTTAAATATATTAAAATAAAAATAATAAATAAAATATAAAATATAATAAAATATTTAAAATGATAAAAAAGACAATAAATTTTGTTCAACTTCAAAAAATTAATAAAAAGATTATTTACTTAATTAAAAAAATTTTAACTTATTTTATATTGTAATGAATCAACAAGAAATTGAGTTATTTCTTCTTGTGAAAATACCACATTTTCCTTCTCTAAACATTTCAAAATAATTTTATAAATAGAACTAATAATAAGTACATTATTATCAGAATTATTAATATAAACTCTTCCATTATTCCCAATACAAATATTAAAATTAACATTATTTTTCAAAGTTTTCAAATTAGTATTATGTTTATTTAAATATTTAACTTTTCCAATAGGAATATTAAAATAAGTTCCTCCAATAACTTTCCCTAAATTAATATCACAAAAAGTTAAAACATTAATTTTATTTTTAGGATTTTCAGTTGACAACAAAGGACAATCATTTGGATTAACTGAAATAACTTTTGCAATAATAATATCACCAACTTCTGCTTCTAATTTTGAATTTTTATTACCATCAGTATTAACTTTTAATAACATTGCATTTGTATAACTTCCAATATCAATTTTATAAAAATCTGCAAATTTTTGTGTAACTATTCCAACAACTATATCATTTATTGATGGATTATATATTTTTCCTATTGAAATATAGAAATCATTTTTATTTTTATTATTTTCTTCTGTGGGGTTTTCAATATTTTCATTATTGGATTTTTCTATTGATTTATATAATAAAATTGGCTTTTTTGTTAATAAATTTCCATTTTTGAATTTGAATATTTCTTCATTGAATAAATCTTCTTCATAATCATATTGTTCGCCAGGATAAAATAAATATTTATCATATTCTATTTTTGGTTTTTCTTCTTGAGGTTCAATTTCTTCTTCTTGATACATAAATTGATTATTATTATTATTGATATTATTATTATTATTGTTATGAATATTATATTGATTATTATGATGATGATGATATTCATTTTGTTCATAAAAGTTTTGTTTGTATTGATGTTTTTTTTCTCCTCTATTTTTTTTATTTTGATAATTATTATTATATCCCATTTCATAATTATTTCCATAATTATTATTATTATAATAATTATATTGATTATTTTTCATATTATATCCTCCTCTACTTCCCTGATGATAACTCATTAATTTTAAATATATATTAAAACATAAAAATTAACTTAATTAAATAAATAATATAATAATTCAAGAATGTTTTAATTTATCTTTTATTTGAATTATTTAATATATGAATTTATATATATATATATTTAAATTAAATTATGGAATCAAATCAATCAAAAGGAGAAATTAGAAGTTTTGAAGAGACTCAAAATTATAATTATCTTCTTTTATCAATTTACTTTTATTTAAAACACAATAATTATAATACTACAGCAGAGAATTTATTTAATGAATCTGATTTAAAAAATATCTTTAAATTTCCTCAAGAAGTGAAAGAAGGAACAAATCCTTCGGATAGATTAATTAAAAAATTTATTCAACATTTTTATTATAATAGTTATTTTAATTCTGAACAACCTGATGATACTACTGCAGATTTTTGGAATCAATTTTGGGAAATTTTTGCTAAAAAAATGAAAAATGGAAATCAATTTA
>JAEEGL011240283.1_pt1 | contig 13512 bp, 10 predicted proteins | sample 9134231 | NCBI WGS metagenome assembly JAEEGL01 (sample SAMN16246548, study PRJNA631951) | gut metagenome | biome: gut microbiome; feature: rumen; material: fiber-attached | host: Bos | place: Iran: Karaj | collected 2018-10
AAAACAGGCGAAAACCGGACTTTTGAAACCGGTTTTCGCCTTTCCTTTTGTGAAAATTGCTATTTTTGAAAAAAGTTTTCTTTTGCCCTTTTTTTCATCGAAAACCTGTGGTATATTCTTAAATACATATCCGTTCCGCTAACGGCGGATGCGAATTATTCCGCACATTTCGTGCATGTTTTCACTTTTTTTGTTTAAAAAGCATTGTTTCGGCAACGCGTTTTTTGCGTGAATCGGAGGATGCGATGGGAAAGGGAATTAAGAGAAAAATATTTGCGTTTGGCTGTCTTTTAACGGCAATGGTGGTGATGAGTGTCAGTTTGTCGGCATACGGAATGGTACTTTTGGAGAGTATTCCTTTGGTACATCATCATACGGACCGGTGTATCGGGGAAAAAGTACGTATTCAGAAGGCGGACGGGGATACGAGTCTGCTTACGATTAACGAATATACCTGTCCTTACTGCGGCGGGATGGTAAACGATTACCGCTTTATCGCGGAGTGCAGCTGCGGAAAAAGATGGGAGCGGTACGGGCATGCCTGCTTTAACAGTCCGTTCGGATCCAATCCCGACGGAGGCTGCAATAATTACAACGAAATTGATTTTGATACCGAACATGAGCATGTTTACAAAGACTATGTCTGCGGGAAGGAAGAAGGAGAAGTTCTGGGAAACTTACATATTTCGGTTTCAAATAATGCGCCGGCAAGAGAAGTGGAGCTTATTGCAGATGTGGACGGAAATCTTCAGGATGTGGATTATGCGTGGGAAGGAAGTGACAGTCATAACATTACGGTGACAGAGAACGGGGATTATAAAATTATCTCCATTTATTCCGATTCCGGAAATCAGGTGGAAGTAAGCCGGTCTGTTACGGTTTCGAATATCGACCGGGAAAATCCACAGGTCCGCCTTGTCATGGAACCCGAAGACTGGGACGGAGGGGAATGCATAATCCGGGCCGTTGCATCGGATGTCGGACTGGGACTTCACGACGAGCCTTATTCTTTTGACGGTGGGGAAACATGGAACAGTATCGGTGAAATAACCGTTTCCGATACGACAGAAGTGGAAGTTGTGGTCAGAGACCGTGCCGGAAACACCGCAAGCGATTCCGTGAAAGCTGTGAATAAGGAGGCGGAAAGAAAGCGCGAGGAAGAGCGGAAACGGAAGGAAGAAGAGGAAAGAAAGAAAAAAGAGGAAGAGGAGCGGAAGCGGAAAGAAGAGGAGGAAAGAAAGAAAAAAGAAGAAGAAAGGAAGCGGAAAGAAGAGGAGGAAAGAAAGAAGAAAGAGGAAGAAGAAAGGAAAAAGGCAGAGGAAGAAAAGAAGAAAGCCGAAGAGGAAGAAAAGAGAAAGGCCGAAGAAGAAAGGAAAAAAGCGGAAGAGGAAGAAAAGAGGAAGGCCGAAGAGGAGAAGAAAAAAGCCGAGGAAGAAGAAAAGAGGAAAGCCGAAGAGGAGAAGAAGAAAGCCGAGGAGGAAGAAAAGAGGAAGGAGGAGGAGAAGAAAAAAGCCGAGGAAGAAGAAAAGAGAAAGGCGGAAGAAGAGAAGAAAGCCGAGGAAGAAGAAAGGAAGAAGGCGGAAGAAGAGAAGAAAAAGGCTGAGGAAGAAGAAAAGAGGAAGGCCGAAGAGGAGAAGAAAAAGGCCGAGGAGGAAGAAAAAAAGAAGGCCGAAGAAGAAAAGCGACGGAAAGAAGAAAAGAAGAAAGCCGGGGAAGAAGAGAGGAAAAAGGCTGAGGAAGAAAAAAGAAAAGAAGAGGAAGTCCGAAAGAAAAAAGAGGAGGAAGAAAGAAGAGCCGAAGAGGAACGTAAGGCGGAAGAAGAACGCCTGGCAGAAGAGGCACGATTGGCTGAAGAAGCGCGGAAAAAAGCTGAAGCGCAGAAGGAAAAAGAGGACGAAAAGAAAGGGCGATTTTCACTTTCGACGCTTCCCGTACGGATGCTTCAAATAAAAGAATTTGTGGAGGAAATGCCGAAGGAGGCAAAAGTTGTTTCGGTTTCGATATCTGCCATAATCGGAGCGGTCGGAATTATTTATGCACTTTATATTTTTATGGGGACCGCAAGGGTATTCTGGATTGATACAAACGGAAAGAAGCATTTCTTATCGAGGATTCCGATTCGCCGCTTTGGCAGGGGATATATAATCCGGATTGGCGAGAATGCACTTGACAATGCCGCAACGGGAGAACTCTGCATCTGTGTACCGTCGGGATTTGAGAAACTGCACCGTTATCAGCCGGTACAAATCCGGTATAAAAACAATATGTTTTCCCTTCATGTGGAGAAAGATATTAAGGTGAAGGTGATGTAAGTGTAACCGGTTGCGAATTAAGTGAAAGACATATATAATCGAGTGGTGGTCTAATAATAAGCATTTACAAACGGAAAGGATTATCATATGAGCTGGGAAGATAATGTCCGCAAAGTTGTGCCCTATGTTCCGGGTGAACAGCCTAAAATGGATAAGCTGATTAAACTGAATACAAACGAAAATCCCTATCCTCCCGCACCGGGTGTGCAAAAAGCGATTGAAGAGCTGAAAGGGAATTTTTCCGTGCTTCGAAAGTATCCGGCACCGGACTGCGAGGCACTCGAAGTTGCACTTAGTGAATACTATCATCTTCCGAGGACCAGAATATTTACCGGCGTGGGATCCGACGATGTGCTTTCAATGGCATTTCTGGCATTTTTCCACGGGGACAAACCGGTTCTTTTTCCGGACATCACCTATTCTTTTTACGATGTGTGGGCCGAGGTGTACCGCATTCCCTATGAAACTATACCGCTTGATGAGAATTTTGATATTGTGGCGGAAGATTATAACCGTGAAAACGGGGGCATCGTCATTGCCAATCCGAATGCCCCGACCGGAATTGCAAAGAGCGCGGAGTGGATTGAAGATTTCGTAAAAGCACATCAGGATACGGTGGTTATCGTGGATGAGGCTTATGTGGATTTCGGAGGACAGAGTGTCATCTCCTTAACGGATAAATACGAAAACCTTCTGGTGGTCCAGACGTTCTCCAAATCCCGTGCACTGGCCGGGCTTCGAATCGGAATGGCATTCGGATGTGAGAAAATCATCGGATATTTAAAGGACGTCAAATTTTCCGTCAATTCCTATACCATGAATACGCCGTCCCTGATTCTGGGTGTGGAATCGATTAAGGATGATGAGTATTTCAGGGAAAAAATCGAAGCGGTCGTTAAAACGAGAGAATGGTCGAAGGAACGTTTAAAGGAACTCGGTTTTGCCATGACGGACAGCAAAAGCAACTTCCTGTTTGTATCACATCCGAAAATGTCGGCTGCGGAAATTGCGGCAAAACTTCGCGAAGAGGGAATTATTGTAAGGCATTTTAACAAGCCGAGAATCGACAATTATCTGCGTATTTCCGTGGGAACGGATGAGGAAATGCAAATTCTTACGGATACACTGGCGCGAATTTTGTAAAAAGTGCGGAAATACAAGGCTTTTTTTGCAATTTTTCAAATTTGCTTTTATATAAGTAGTTATGGTATAATAATCTCCGTGCGAAAGGGAATACAATAAAGGAGTTAAAATGCAGGCAATAGCGGAGTGGTTCGCCTCCGTAACCCAGGGGAAAATCCCGAGAGAACTGGCGGTTATGCTGGTTTCCATGATTCCTCTTCTGGAACTGAGAGGCGGCATGATTGTAGCAAGACTTCTGGATTTGGAATATTGGAAGTCCGTCATTTTTTGTGTTTTGGGAAACATTATTCCGATTCCGTTCATTCTTTTGTTTATCAAGCAGATTTTCAAATGGATGAAGAAGTTTAAAGGACTTGGGAAAATCGCGGAATTCTTCGAAAAGCGTGCGATGAAGAAAAGCGACAAGTTCAAAAACGGCGAATTCGTGGCGCTGATTTTCTTTGTCGGAATTCCCATACCGGGTACGGGAGCCTGGATGGGATCGTTAATCGCCTCGCTTTTAGAGATGGATATCAAGAAAGCGGTTTTGGCGGAATTAATCGGACTGGTAATGGCGATGACCATCATGTCCATCCTGACATATTTCATTCCCGGAATTTTCTTTTAAATTGTATTTTCGGAGCACAGATGCAGGGTAATGCCTGCATAGGTGTTCCTTTTTATCTTAAAGAGGCTTTTTGAGCGGGTTTGATGGAACAGTATACGGATTTCGCAAAGGCATATTCCCTTATGATGCAGGATATTCCATACGGGAAATGGGAAAAATATCTGGCGAAAACATTAAGGGAAAACGGAATTAAAGACGGGCTGGTTCTGGATTTAGGCTGCGGAACGGGGGAGATGACCAGAAGGCTTCGGGACCGCGGTTATGACATGATCGGTGTGGATTCCTCTTTGGAGATGTTGGACGAAGCCGGCAAAAGCGGCGCAGAGGGTATCCTTTACTTAAACCAGGATATGCGCTCGTTTGAACTGTACGGCACGGTGCGGGCCATCGTAAGCGTGTGCGATACGATGAATTATTTAACCACCGAAAAGGACTTTGTAAAGGTTATACGACTTGCCAACAATTATCTGGACCCGGACGGCATTTTCATTTTTGATTTAAAGACCGCACACTTTTTCAAAAACTGCATGGGAGAAAGCACCTTTGCGGAGAATTTGGAAGACTTAAGTTATATCTGGGAAAATTCTTACGACGAAAAGAAACGCATAAACGAATACTTCCTGACGATGTTTTTTAAAGAGAAGCAGGGGTATAAAAAAAGCGAAGAACTGCACATTCAAAGGGCCTATCCGGTCAGCGAGATCCGGCAGATGACAAAAAAGGCCGGAATGAAGTTTGAAAAAGCACTGGATGCGGATACGTACGGACCGGTAACAGCGGGAAGCAAACGGATTTATATTATTCTTCGCGAACAGGGAAAAGGAAATGAGTGACAGAATCGTCCGCGCGACAGCGGCAAACGCACAGATTCGCATTTTTGCGGCGTATACAAAGGATACCGTGGAAACGGCAAGGGTGAAGCATCAGACAACACCGGTTGCCACGGCGGCCCTCGGAAGACTGCTTACGGCAGGAGCCATGATGGGCACGATGTTAAAAGGCGCAGATGATTTACTGACGTTAAAAATAACCGGCGACGGACCCATTGGAGGAATCGTCGTGACGGCGGATGCAAATGCGGATGTAAAAGGATATGTGGGAAATCCGAATGCCGATCTTCCGTTGAACGCCAAAGGAAAACTGGATGTTTCCGGGGCAGTTGGAAAGGGCAGGCTTGATATCATCCGTGACATGGGATTAAAAGAGCCGTATGTCGGCCAAACGCCATTAATCAGCGGAGAGATTGCGGAGGATTTAACCTTCTATTTTGCCAACTCCGAACAGGTACCTTCGAGTGTGGGACTGGGAGTTTTGGTGGACCGTGATTATACGGTAAAGCGTGCGGGCGGATTTATTGTCCAGCTTCTGCCGAATGCTTCGGATGAGGTCATTGACCGGCTCGAAGAGAATCTTTCGAAAATTAAGAGCGTTACCGCTTTTTTCGAAAGCGGACTGGGCGCGGAAGATTTAATTCGTGTAATCTGCGAGGGGATGGATCCGGAGATAACGGACACGATTCCGGTGCGGTTTTACTGCAACTGCAGCAGGGAACGCGTCGAGAAAGCGCTGATTTCCATCGGGCACAAAGAACTTGATGATATGATTGCGGACGGAAAAGAAGTTAATTTAAACTGCGGATTCTGTAACACGGACTATACGTTCAGTGTGGAAGATTTAAAGAGAATCCGTGAAAAATAAAAAAGATTGGGAATTCCCCATAAAAAATACAGGGTGGAATCGTTTCTTACATGAGAAACCCGGAAAGGAACTGCGTGACACAGGAAGAATTCAACGGCTGCATGGCAAGCATGAAGGCCGGGGATAAAGACGGACTTCGCAAGGTTTATGAAGACTATCTTTCCTACATCTACACAATTATATACGGCGTTGTGCAAACAAAAGAAAACGCAGAAGACTTAACCAGCGAGTTTTTCATCAAGCTTTGGGACATTTCCGACGGATACAAGCCGCAGGAAAAAGGTCACAAGGCTTATCTGGCCACAGTGGCGAGAAACATGGCACTCGATTTCTTACGGAAGAACAAACGCGAAGTTCTGACGGAAGAAATTCCCGAAACGGCGGATCCGACATCGGCAGTGGAAACGGAAGTAATATCCGATGTCAGTTTAAAGGAAGCACTGGCTTCTTTAAAAGAATCCGAGAGGCAGGTCGTGAGCATGAAGGTTCTCTCCGACATGACGTTTCAGGAAATAGCCGATGCCTTGGGCGAGCCGCTTGGTACCGTTACCTGGCGCTATAAGAATGCGCTGGAGAAACTGAGGAGGTACGGCTATGAGTAAGAAGCTGGATGAAGAATATAAAGCCCTGGTAGCATCCGAAGTGCCGGATTTGTGGGCACGGATTGATGCCGGACTGAAGCCGAAGACATATTCCGCTGAAACTTCGGACAATGTCGATACAGGCGCTGTGAAGGTATCGCCCGATGGGGAGGATATAACAGGCACTGACGATATCGTTAACAATGCGAATATCGAAAATGCAGCGGATAATACAAATACGGCTGAAACAGAAAAAATGATAAATGCTGCGAATACTGTAAATGCAGCGGATGCGCAGAAGGCACCGAAGAAGAAAAAGACGATTTATAAGATTCTTCCCTGGATTGGAGTTGCAGCTGCAGCGGCACTCATTTTTGCGATCGCCCTTCCGACCGCTTTGTTTATCGGTTTAAAGAACAGCAAATCATTTTCGGCCGAAAACACGGCGCCCATGGCGATGGAAACGGCCATGACCGAATCCGAGGACAGTGTGGAATCACTGGGAGGATTCGGCGAGACAAATTTCGATGGGAACTATATGTGGGAAGAGGAACCCGCGGTCGGTTCGACGGGACAGACAAACACCTATGATATGGACAAGATGAATATCAGGGGCGAAAGTCTGGCTGATTCTCAGCAGAAAAAGGAGGCGGTTACGGATCCTGCCGCAGAAAGCACCGCAACCGGTGAAATGGAAGCCGAAGAAGAGGAAGTGGCGGAAACGATTCATGCCAGAATCGAAAATCTCAGAATCGAAGATAACAGAACTTATGCGATGATTGCCGTTTCGGACTTAGTAGAACTCGAAAGCACGGACGAGAATTTAAGCATTGAGGCATTTTACCTTGAAATATCGGGCGCTTCGAAGGTAAGACCGGAAATCGGCGGAATTTATGAAGTGGATTTTGACGGCGCCGAGGTGATTTTGCTTAAGAAAGTCGGACAGATGCCGGTAGAAGACGAAGAGTAAAAATAATAGAGCGCAGAGGAAAGAATAATGATCAGGATGAAAAAAACATGGAAGACTTCAATTGTCGCAGGCTTGTGTCTGGTGATGCTGCTTACGATGATTCTTCCGTTTATTCCGGCTAAAGCCGATACGGAGAAATTCACGGCCGAAGTACAGGTTGGGTTTGACGGCAAGGCGGAAATGTTAAAGTACGTGCCGTTTATGGTTACCATCGAAAACAATGATGCGGATTTCTCGGGACGTCTTCAGCTGATTGTTGCAAACAAGGCGAATTATAATCTGATGTATGAGACGGATATTTCACTTGCCAGAGGTGAGAAGAAGACCGTCACTTTTGCATGTAAGGTTGTGGACAATCTCGGAAAAATCAATATCCGGATGGCAAACTCCAAGGGGAAAGTAGTATGGAATACCAATAAGAGATTCACCGTTGATAAAACGGCTTCGCAGAAAATCGATATCGGTATTTTAAGCGATGATTTTTCCGCACTCGGTTACATGGACAATATGGAATTTTATGACCGTGAAGTTTTTAAAACCAATCTGGTGGAACTGACCGCGGACAGTTTTCCGGAAGACGTAAACGGACTGGATATGCTTGAAATCATCGTAATCAGCAATTTCAGTACGGATATTCTGACCGATGAACAGATTGAAGCACTGAATATCTGGATCAGCCGTGGCGGAATGCTTATTGTCGGAACGGGTTCCAATTCGTCAAAAACGCTGTCCAAATTGAACGGAAATGTCGTAAAAGTCACTCCCGAAAAAATGCAGAGATACAATACCTCGTTTGGATTGAATTATTACGGGGATGCCGTTGTACCTCAAAGCGGAAACGGCAGCGGATATAGCAGTGACCCTTATTCGGACGACGAATATGCACAGTATTTCGAAGAGTGGTTCGAAAATGACCGTGCTACCATCGATGAACTTTGCAAAGAAGATTTCATGTATAATTACGGAATTTCCGAGGATGAGCTGGAAGATGACGGTACATTCCCTTCCTACTGGGAATCGGATTACTATGATTACTGTTTCCGGACCATTTACGATATGTACTGGGGTTCTTCCTGGCAGGATTACGGCAATTATACCTATCCGACCGCGACTGCCGATGTGCTTGAGTTCAAAGATGACAAAAATGCGAACATTGATCAGATTTATTTAGGCGATTCCGATGCCGGCCAGTATGATCTTGCCAGTGTTTACAAAGTAGCGGACGGATATGTGGCTTTATTCGGAATTGATTTTACCATGAATCCGATTCCGAACTATCCTGACGCAGACGGAATTCTTCGCTATGTAATCCGGGATTATGTCCTTAACGATGTAATCGAGGCATATGAAAACATCAGTGACAGCGGATATTACAGCTACAACATCGGAAATTTTTCCAAACAGAAATATGATATCCAGTCATTTCTGGATAATATTGCGGCAGCTCCGCTTCCGCCGATGGCGCTTTATATTGTACCGATTCTGGCATACCTGGTAGCTATTCTGGTTTTATATCTGGTAAACAGAAAGAAGGGCAAAACGTTCCGTCTGTGGTACTGGTATCCGGTTATTGCAATCGGAATGGCGGTTGTTATTTACTGCATCGGATTTTCGACAAGAATTATCAAACCGAGAATCAATACGATGTCTGTTCTGAAACTGAGTTCCACCTCTGCAAGAGAACTGAACTATGTGGCGGTTACGACTCCTTCGAATCAGACCTGTGAAGTAACTTTCTCGGATGAATATGATATTCAGTTAACAAGACGAATCAACGGATATTCCTACGATCAGTCGGATAAAGTGGATCTGGATTCTTACCGTGTGGCATTCCGCAAAGGAATCGGTAAAACGAGTGTACGTTTTGCCGGAAACATCGCCTTAAGTTCGGACCAGTTCTTACTCGAAAGCATTTATCCGGCCAGCCGCGATTTCGAAGTACAGTATATTGTCAATGTACCGACGGGAACGACAAAGGCGGAGCAGATTATCGTAAAGAACAATACCGGTGTGGATTTGGAGGATGTTACCGTATTTACGTATTCACCGCAGAGCGGCGGATATTCCTACGGTGATTTGTATGCCTATTCCCTGGGAAACATGAAAAACGGGGCAAGCGTGGATTTATCTTCGGTAAAATGGAATTCGGACAACCGGACATCCTATAATTATTCCAATGTCATGTTAAGCACTGCGGAAAAGAACAGCAAACTGCTCGGATTTTTCTTCGGAAGTCTTTCCGCAAGTTATCTGCAGTTCCGGAACAGAAGCACCTTAGCGGACTTCCTTGCACAGACTTCCAGAGATGAACTGAGGGATGACTATGACTCGAAGGGAATCGAAGCGGTTTATATCACCGGATTCCCGAAAGGTTCCATCTGCCGTGATGTGCAGTTTGATAATAAGTATCGCACGGAGAGAACGGAAGCGGTTATTCAGAAAATATACTATAGTGCCATGCAGACAGTAGAGAAGCAGTAAGGGGGAGAGTAAAAATGCTGGAAATCAGGAATTTAAATAAAAGATACGGCAATTTTTATGCCCTTCGGAATCTGAATCTGACGGTGGAAGACGGAGAACTGTTCGGCTTTGTCGGTGCGAACGGTGCGGGAAAAACAACCACAATGAGAATCTGCGTGGGCCTTCTCGGAGCGGATTCGGGAGAAGTATATATTGACGGAAAAAGAATGCTTTCCAATCACCGTGCGCTCAGCCGGAAAGTCGGATATGTTCCCGATTTCTTCGGTGTATATAATGCGTTTACCGCAATGGAATATATGCAGTTTTTCGCAGCATCCTACGGCCTGGTAGGAGAGGATGCGGACCGGCTTTGCATGGATTTGTTACGGCTTGTGAAACTTGATCATAAGGCGGAAACGGATGTAAACGGTTTGTCCAGAGGTATGAAACAAAGACTCTGTCTGGCAAGAGCACTCGTGCATAATCCGGATATTCTTTTCTTAGATGAGCCTGCGAGCGGACTGGATCCCAGAGCCAGATTCGAGTTAAAAGAGATTTTAAAGAACCTCTCATCCATGGGAAAAACCATTATCATTTCCTCGCACATTCTTCCGGAACTTTCGGAAATGTGTACGACCATCGGTATTATCGATCACGGTCAGATGATGTTAAAGGGTTCGATTGATGATATTCACAGAGCGGCCGCTATGCAGAGCCCTCTTATCATTGCGGTTGCGGATTCTGCTGTTGACGATGCTTTCATGATTTTGCAGGAAAATCCTTTTGTTCAGCACCTGAATGCAAGGGGCAATCTGATTGAGGTTGTATTCACGGGAAATAAACAGGCGGAAGCAGGACTTTTATCCTCTTTGGTTACGGCGGGGATTCCGATTCTTTCCTTTACGAGACAGGAAGGAAGTCTGGAAGCGTTGTTTATGCAGATTGTAAGCAGAAATTCACCACAGAACCGTGGCCCCGCAAATGCGCAGGGCAAACCCGGAAATAACAGGGGACCGGTACCCGGACAAAGACCGGCCGGCGGAATGCCGATGAACGGCGGAATGCCGATGAATAACGGAATGCCGATGAACGGCGGAATGCCGATGAACGGTGGGATGCCAATGAATGGCGGAATGCCAATGAATGGCGGGATGCCAATGAATGGCGGGATGCCGGTGAATAACGGAATGCCGATGAACGGTGGAATGCCAATGAATGGCGGGATGCCGGTGAACGGAGGAATGAGAAATGAGTAATGCCGGAAATAAAAGTATATTCGCTAAGAATGCGGTGCTTTTCAAGGATATGTCCATTGACATGAAACGCCCGAAAATCCTGATTCTGATGATGATTTTCAACGGACTCGTTTTTCTGACCGCAGGCGGATTCATGATCTATATCGAAGCAGCCGGCATCGGCGGTGAGAATATCAATTACCGTGCGCTGGCAATTATGCTGATTGTGCTGATTGCGGAGGAGGCATGCGCTTTATTTGCGGTTGTCCCGGCACTGACGGCCAATACGATTTCCGGGGAGAAAGAGAGGCAGACGCTGGATGTTCTTCTCACCACGAGAATGACTCCTTTTGAGATTGTACTCGGAAAGTATCTTTCCGTTTTATCCCTGGGAATCATACTTGTATTATCCACGTTTCCGTTTCTGGCGCTTGTATTCATATACGGTGGTTTGAATTTCTTACAGTTATTCGGACTCGTTGCCGTACTGATTCTTGAAGTAGCTTATATTGCGGTATTCGGTGTGTTCTTCTCTTCCCTGACGAAGAAAACCGTTTTTGCCGTAATTCTGTCATACATTATTTTGGGAGCTCTTTTAGGAGGAACGCTGGCAGCATTCGGAATTGTATACGGAATCGGAGAACTGATTAACGAACAGATTCAGAGAAATTTCATGTATTCCGCATATGGACCCGGGCAGACTCTTGTACCTGAAATTCATTTTGACTGGGCGATTTTTCTGCTTCTTTTAAATCCGGCGGTAACCATGTTTGACTGTATCGGAAGTTTCCTGGGTGTGGAGATTGATGATGTTACTTTTCAGGGAATGCGTACGGTTGTGGATATGAATTATATTGACGGCAAAAACATTCTGATCATTCTCTGGACACCAATCAGTCTGATTTTGCATGCGGCAATCGGTTTCGGACTGCTCCGGCTTGCAGGGTATTGTTTAAACCCGGTGAAAAATACGAAGAAACGTGAACGTGAATATGAAAGAAAGGCAATGAAGAATATAGGGGTAGTAGCGGATGGTGCACCGGTTATGGCAGGAGCGCCCAAGCAGAACGGAGCACCGGCTCCGGCTTCCGATCCGCAAATGCAGGCAACCACGCAGAATGCGGTACCTACGCCATCTGCGGGAGCGGAAATGCCGGCACCGCAGACGATGGAACCGGGCGTGTCTCCGATGACGCAGCAGCCTGTGATGAGCGCCCCGGTAACGGAGCAGTCTGCGATGAATGCACCGATAACGGAGCAGCCTGCGATGAGTGCACCGATAACGGAACAGCCTGCGATGAGTGCACCGGTAACGGAACAGCCTGCAACAGGCACACCGCAGGGAGAGGCAACGGTTCAGTAGGAGAAACATTATGAGTAAAGATCAGTTAATTATTCAATTTGTAAAACGTGTTCGAAAAAGATTATGTTTCCAGACATTTTTCCGCTGGCTTTTATATGCCTGTGCGGCAGGAATGGTTGTCTGGGGAATTATGAATACCATAGCATTATTTGTTCCGTTCTACGGAGCGATTTTCTATGGTTTTCTGGCATTTATCCTGGTAATGATAGCCGGTGGTATTTATTCAATCCATCTTTTCCCGAATATCCGGCAGACTGCACTCAGAGTGGATTCCATGGGACTGAAGGAAAGAGTAACGACATCTTTGGAATTGTCCGGAAAACACGACGTCTGCAGTACGATTGTTAAAGACGATACGATTCGTCATATACAGAATTATCCGACGAAACAGTTCTTCCCGACCAGAATTCCGAGGAGACTTCTTTTAATTCTTTTCCTTTGTATGGCATTTGTTATTTCCACAGCTATGATTCCGGCGAAAGCAAAAGATGCGGCGAAAGCAAACCATGAACTCTGGAATCAGGTTAAGGAAATGAAGCAGGAGTTCGAGGAAATAAAAGAAGAAGTTGAATCGAAATATGAACTGACTCCCGAACAGCAGGAGATGCTCGAGAATTTTGTGGAGGAAGCAAAGGAAGAAGCGGATCTTGCCAAATCCAATGAAGAACTCCAGAAAATCGAGGAAAGACTCCGTAATAAGATTGAAAGTCAGATTACCAATCCGGTTGAATTCGAAAATTCGGCAAAGAGACTGCAGGATGAACTTCAGGATGCCAAAGAAGGTCAGATGTCCGAAAGCGAACAGCAGAAGATTGCGGATGAAATGAAGAAACTTGCCGAAGAGTCCCAGAATGAGGAACTGATGGAAGAAGCCGAGAAGATGGAACAGGAGCTTCAGGAGCAGAGTCAGATTACTCCGGAAACACTGAAGGAGGCTCAGGAGAAATTAGAGCAGTTCCAGAAGGAACAACAGGAATATATTGAACAGCAGAAAGAACAGCAACAGCAGCAACAACAGCAGGGCCAGGAAGGCCAGCAAGGTCAGGAAGGCCAGCAGCAACAGCAAGGTCAGGAAGGCCAGCAGCAACAGCAGGGCCAGGAAGGCCAGCAGGGCCAGCAGCAACAGCAGGGCCAGGAAGGCCA